>Ga0209794_1001617_pt1 | contig 15857 bp, 12 predicted proteins | sample EBPBio232013_DNA_FD_185869 | JGI IMG/M metagenome (GOLD analysis project Ga0209794, IMG submission 185869) | Wastewater treatment Type I Accumulibacter community from EBPR Bioreactor in Madison, WI, USA - Reactor 1_5/23/2013_ DNA (SPAdes)... | ecosystem: Engineered > Bioreactor > EBPR >... | reverse complement strand
TGCCGATCTTCTCCGAAGCCAGCACCCCGGCCTCGTGCAGGACCTTCAGGTGATGCGAAACGGTCGACCGCGCCAGCGTCGACACCTCGGCAATCTGCCCGACATTGAGCCGCTCACCCGGCTCGAACAACAGCAGGATGCGCTGCCGATGCTCGTCGCCCAAGGCAACGAAAATCCTGGACATGACGGCCCACTGGGGGGGAATGGTTTGGCTGTAGTCGGTTTTCATGTCGATGAGTTTAGTTATATCGACATGATGTAGTCAAGTGGAATTTCGGCGCGAACCTCTCGTCTCGTCCGCAGCTTAGGTCGAGATAGCAATCCGTTCCGGACTTCGTCCTCCACGGCTTTCCCAACGCAATCATCGTGGCTCGAAAATCGGTTGTTCTGAGCTACACTTATCCACAAGCCAACCTATGTCAGGTGGCTATCACCCCGGGTCAAGATTCAACGCGCACAAGTGGTCAAATTTAAGCGCGCGCCGACACATGAAGCCAGCACGCCTAATTCCTCCTGCTGAGTTGCCGGAATCTTTGTGGCGAAAAGAAACAAAGTGCCTACTCCTGCCTCCGAGCCTCGTTTCAGCATGGCAGCAACTTTTGGAGGCAGAGGGCCTCCTTGAACTGGCTCTGCAACCCACTCCCGAAAACCTTATTGGCGGTGGATCAAAAGAAGTAACGGATGATCATTTGACATGGAGGTTTACGGGTTCTTCGGCGCGTGTACAGATGGCCATGCTCGACCCTTTGGATAAATTGGATCGTGTTGCGGATGTTTTTGCAAAAACCTTTTCCGGCGGCCGAGTGTTTCTTGCTGACCTTCCCTGTGGGTCAGGTGCGGCCGTACTGACAATTCTTTGTGCGATTGCTGAATTGCGGAGATCAAGGCGAATACCAAGGTCTCCTCTTTACTTGACCGTGTTGGGCGGCGAGCTTTCCGAGTTTGCACGGGCGTACGCCCAAAAGGCAATCAATGGACTGATAGAGTCTCTGCGGGCCGAGGGGATTTTCGTTGACGCTGATTTCTTGCATTGGAACGCCTGCGATAAATTTTCCAATGCTGATCTCATCAAAGAACTAACACTTCGTAGTGCTGGCTGCGCTGCACGGATGCTTGTTCTTGCCAATTTTTCCGGGTTTCTACAGAGCAGCGGCAAGTGGGATGCTGCAAAGGCTCAGTTTGATGCACTGTTTTTGCATAGTCGTGATGAAAATAGCTGTGCTATCTGGATTGAGCCACTCACGAACAATGTAATCAAAACGGGAGGTGGCTTTTTTGACCGGCTTGTCAATTGGTTCAAGAAACAGTTTGGGGAGTTGCCTCAAACAGTGTCCTTGGAGGGAGAGGGAAATCAACCAATCTACGGCGCATCGGAGGCTCATGCTCAACACCCATTGCGCCCAGGCCACTTGTTCAGGTCAAACCTAGCGGTCGTCCGATTTGATCTTCCAAATGAAGTGAAAGCAAACAGATGAAGCCAGGGACTCTTGCTACCAGAGCCATCAATCAGTACAGGACGAGAGATGTCATTCCCTATCTGGCATTACGGTATTACCTGGAAAACAGTTGCGCCCGAAGTGATCGATGGGCCTCTGAAGTAGCGGTGCACCTTACGCAAACACGCAATTCGCCGAGTTACTTTGAAGCCCAGCATTTCAAGGAAACTCAAGACAACGGGGAAGTGCTCCACCGAAGCATTTTGTTGCCAGGGCCGAATGAAGCACTGTCCGAAGCGGTTTTGCTCGCGGAGTGCTCAAAATATGATGCGTTTGAGCCATTGCCTTGCGTTTACAGCTACCGATTAGCCAAGCAAGGGGATAGAAGCGGTATTTTTGAGCCGTATTTTTCGGGATTTCGCCAGCGACACCAAGATGTTGCAAATGCGTGTAGAGAATATGGCAACGGGACCGTTCTCTACACTGATATCAAAAAATTCTACCCAAATATTCGCGCCCAGCAGGCATCTGATGCGTGGGCAACAAGCTGTCGAGAAACGGCTATCCCAGAGCATCTTTCCGCCTTGGGCCATAAGCTGCTGGACGATCACTCCCTGACATGCCAGAAACACAATCAAGGCCATGGGGTGCTGACAGGGCCGATGTTTAGTCACCTCATTGCGAATCAATTGCTCAGACCTGTGGACGAGGCGATGAGCAGGGTATTTCCAGGAAAATACTTCAGGTATGTCGACGATGTCATTATCGTTGGCAGCGCCGAGGAAATTCACTCCGGCCAAAAGCAACTCGCTGATTTATTAGGGGCGCTACACCTTGAGCTGCATGGCGAAGAGGGAGGCAAGACATTTTCAATTGATGGCGCTGGATGGCTGAAGGGGGCTGATGATTTTGATGACGAACATGGCCGATACTGGATGATATTCGTTGGCGACTTACGTCGCTTTCTCATAGCAAAACCGCTTGAGCGAGCAGCTCTTGCCGCCGCATTCGCCGCTGAGGGATTTAATATCCCTCTGCCCAACTACTTGGCGGCCGCAAGCGAAGCTGGACCAATGCAACGCCTATCAGATTTTCTCAGCAAGTATCGGTGGGCAGGAAAAAGCATCCAGCGAATTTCTCCTTTCCTCCTGCTCGGCTTCGCGAAAGGGATGCGAATAGTATTCGCCGATCGTTTGGCTCGCCTTTTGGAAGTTAGCCCCGATGTACGCGGCTATGAGCGGAAGCGCCTTATCCCAAAACTTCGATATTTTGGTGGCCGGCTTCTGTATCTGGGAACATCTGAGATGCAGATTGAATTCTCAAAAGGACTGCGTAGGTACCCAGAGTTACAGTTGCTTGCAGCTGTACTTGAATCTGTTGCCACCCGTGATGTCACCAAACTATTACCCCTCGGCTCCAATGCTGTGCAGTCCGCAGCCCAAGTGCTTCGTCTGTCTGCTGTGCCGGTTCAATATTCCCTTCAAACCCTTGGTGAGGCGGAGCTGCAGGGGGTAGCAATCCTACAAATGAACGGAGTTAAGCTGGCCCAAGACAGCCACCCGAGTCCAAACGGGAATGAATTGAATAGGTTCGCCACCAGCGACGCACCAATGCGTGATTTGATCCGAGAGTCCAGTCCATTTATTCAAGAAATGGCGTGCTTGCACGGGGCAGATGGCCCAGTCAGGCACAGCAATACCCTAGATACCGCTTTTGATCGTGACGAGCAGTTGGCTTTTGATGTGTTGAACCAACTCTCGCAATCAGGCTATGCCTAATTGGCAAGCAAAAAAATGAACGTGAATCCAATATGAAAAGCGCCCTCTTCGTCGATTTCGACAACGTCTATTCCGGCCTGCGCCGTCTCGATCAGGAAACGGCCGACCAGTTCGCCCGCAACCCGACAATCTGGATGAACTGGCTGATCAAGTCCCTGGAAATGCCCGAACCGGTCGCCCCCGGCGCCAAACGCCGCGTGCTGGTGCGCCGCTGCTATCTGAATCCGCAGGCTTACCAGCGCTTCCGACCATCGTTCAACCTGGCCGGTTTCGAGATCATCGACTGCCCGGCGCTGACCAGCGAGGGCAAGACAAGCACCGACATCAACATGGTGCTGGACATCGTCGACCTGCTGCAGCACGAGCCCCATTACGACGAGTTCATCGTCTTCTCTGCCGACGCCGACTTCACCCCGGTGCTGCGCAAGCTACGCCGTTGGGACCGACGCACCACCGTGCTGGCCATTGGCTTTCCTTCGGCGGCGTATCGCGCCTCGGCCGACCTGCTGATCGACCAGGATGACTTCGTCCGTAACGCCTTGAGTTTCGACGAGAGCGCAGCGCCGCCCCCCATTGAACCCCAGCCCGCCGGCCCGTCAGCCGCCGAATGTGGCCCGCTGGCGCTGCAATTGATCCTGCAGGCGGTACGCGAAGCGGCGACGCCGGTGTCGCTGGCAAAGATTGCGTCCCTCCTGCTCAACCGGATTGACGGGCTGGATGCTTCGTCGTGGGCTGGATTTGGCAGCTTCCGCGCCTTGATCGAAGCTCTCGATCTCAGCCCGCTGGTAGTCAACTGGGAATCTGGCGGGACGATTCACGATCCCCGACGACACGCCCTTGCGGCCACGCAAAGCCATGGCAACGGCAATGGAAAAGCGGGCAAGCTTGTGGACACGGTTATTGACGCGATCAGGAACGAAGTCGCCAAGGCAGGGCAACCTGTACCCTGTGGCCGGCTGGCCACGGTGCTGATCGGCCTTGATGGCAGCCTGGCGGCAGACTGGGCGGGCAAGGGCACCTTCCGCAAATTTGTCGAGTCGCTCGACACCAAGCCCATAGAGTTCAACTGGAGCGGCTCGGGCGGGGTGGCCTACGATCCGAGCAGGCCAACTGCAAAACCTGTAGCACCAGCCCAAACTGCCGCGGATTGGGCTGACAAGAACCTCTACAAGATAGCCAGGCAGATTCACGAGCTGACTGATGTCCCTCTGCTGACACCGGATAAATACCGCAACCTGATCGAGATGATTGCCCGCGATGTCGCGGAAACCCACTTCCATCTGATGGAAACCGGGAAACGTGTCCGCGACCGCTGCAAGGAATCAGGGCTTCCGGTCAGCCGCGCCGACGTCAATCACGTCTTGCGTGGCCTGAGCATGCGTGGCCATACCTTCGACGAAGGCCCGAACGACGCAGCAACGTTGGCAAAGAAACTCGCGAACAACGTGCGCTCGCTTTGCCTGCGGGAGCAATTCGTACTCGATGAACAGGCCGACAGGGCAATCCTTGAGTGGATTGGATGCGAGCAGACCGGAAAACTCTCTGATTAAGCTGCGCAAATACGGAATACTCTCAACTTGAAGTGCGTAAACCGTTCCGGAGTGTTTTGCGAGACTTTCAAGAAACCAAGGATTCACGGTCCTTTCCTGTCTCAACTTGAGCTGCGGACGAGAAGTGCTTTCGGCTTCCAGTATCGGCCAGCTCTCGGCGGTTTACGACCTAGGCCGCAACGAGTGATGCGGAGCGATAATGAATGAATTCCTTGCGGATTCATCAAGGGTGCCAAGGAAACCCCGAGAGGGTTTGTCGCCCCTGCAGTCGCCATCTGGCGATTGCTAGTGGGGGTGACGGAATCCTTGCTAAGGGACAAGGGTCCGCATCAAGCGTGGCCTTTGATGTAGTACTCAGCCCGGCCAATGGCCGGGCTTTTTTGCTAGGCCAGCGTCCGTGCGAACTCGAAGCAGCTTCCGAAGCGTTCGATCTCCTTTTCGGCCATGCCTTCCTGCCGAAACGCATCGCGCCAGTTTTGCGTCACGATCGCCGCCGCAAACTGGAGGTAGTCCTTGGCTTCCAGCTCCGCCCAAGCGTAGTGTTCAACCGCGGCCGCCAGCAGATCGGCAGGGTTGATGACCCGCAGGAGACGGGCCGGTGTCGCCGTAGCGCCGCGGCCTCCGCGCACGAACCGGTAGGCGAGGCACAGGGCGGGATCTTTCGGTAGGCTCGCCGCGGGCACCAGGTCGAACGCAGGGGACAGGCGCCAATGCTGGCGGGCCATGTCTTCGCAAAGCAGCCCGTGGTTGTGGGTATGGTCATCGAGGTTTCGCACCAGCGCGTTGAAGACGATGCGGCGCCACAGTTCGCGGCGCTCCTCGCGCTGCGTGGCCTGTGAGCCGCACCAGCGCGCCATGTGGTCCGCCAGCGCCACATAGCTCTTGCGCAGGCTGTGCTCGGTGAAGCCTTTGGTGCCGAATAGCAGGTGGTCGTTGGCCGACTGCGGCAGGGTGTCGAGGCGCAGCAACGAGTGGGCACTGACGTAGCCTCGGCGCGCATACCCGTTGACCACTTGCTCGCGGTCAAAACGCCGTACCAGCAGCGCGCTACGGCCGAAGGGAAGGCGCCATACCTCGGGGTCGACGATCGTACGCAGCTGGCACTGGTGAGCGAGCTTGAGCGTCGCGCACTCCACGTGGGGCAGCCATGGGGAATCCCCATTGGCCGGAAACTTGGCAAGGTAGAGGGCGCCGTTCCGCTCGATCGTGAGCTTTGGCTTGGTGCCGCCCATGCTGGTGCCGTTGCCGTGTGCATCGAGCACCTGCTCTTCGATCGTATCCCGCGCGTGGCCGCCTGCCTCCAACTCGTGCAGGATATCGAGAAACTCCTCAAGCTTCAGCACCCGCAGGCGATCGTCGGTTAGCGCGCCCAATGCGATATTGCCGACGCCATCGGTCGGGCAGAGTGACAGTGCTTCCAGTTCGGTGACCGAGCGCTCCAGTTTGCGCTCGAGGACGTGACGGCCCCACGAGTCCGGTCCGGCATCGAGGAACAAGGGGAAGATCGCATGGCCGCCGGTGATCGCCTGGGGCTTCGGCCGTAGCGGCAGATCCGGCGCCAGGGCAGGCAACTGCGCCGCAAGGTAGTCGGAGGCGTACAGGAATCGCCCGACTTGGCCATCGCGCCAGAACTCGCCCGCAAGTGTCGGCTCGGCTTGCCCGGGAAGCCAAACATGCACAGAAATGCGATCCATGGCTACTCCGCGTGGACGGATAGACCGCCCAGTAGTCGCACGTCGCGCAACTCCAGCAGCCACGCCGCACGGGCGTAGTGCCCGATCTGGACGGTGGGCCGGCCCTGTTCGAGGAACATCATTGTCTGGGCACTGATCCCCGCCATGTCGGCCAGCTCGCGCTGGGACAAGCCACGCACCTTGCGCTCTTTGGCAATGCGCTGCCCCAGGTGCTCAAGCGAAGCTTGGACCTCCAGCGGGAGTGGGCTGATCTCGAAGGCGCGAAGTTTTGGCATGACTTATCATTGCAGATAGTGGTGTCTGCAATGATAAGTCATTGCATAGAAAACTCAAGACCAAGCCTTCCTAGCTGCGGAACTCGCGGAAGCCCCCCGTTCCTGAGCGGCGGCTTCCGGGAACTCCAAATGCCCGCTTTAGGTCGATAGCCGCTTGTTGTCCACGTTCAACCGAACGACTGTCAGGCCGAACAGCGGAAGCCGGTCAATCAGAATTTCGCAGCCTGAACCGAGCCAGCCAACCGGAGAACCCCAGCATGGCACAATGACGCATTCCTCAAACTCAGGAATCCACGCCATGCCTGCCACCTCCCAAGTCCCCGGCTACTACCTGCAGTTTGCCAGCGACAACACTGCCGGCGCCTGTCCGGAGGCGCTCGCCGCCTTCAATGCCGCCAATGCGGGTTTCATCTCGTCTTATGGCGAGGACGAGGTGACCAGGATCGTGTGCGACCGGTTGCGCCAGCTGTTCGCCACGGATTGCGATGTGTACTTCGTTTTCAACGGCACGGCGGCCAATTCCCTGGCGCTGGCGTCCTTGTGCCAGTCCTACCAAGGCGTCATCTGCGCGGAAACGGCGCATGTCGAGACCGACGAATGCGGCGCGCCGGAGTTCTTTTCGAACGGGGCCAAGCTCCTGCTGGCGCGGCAGCAGGACGGCAAGATGGATGCCGCCAACGTCGAATACCTGATCACCCGCCGCAGGGATCAGCATTACCCCCGCCCCAAGGTCCTCACCCTGACCCAGGCCACCGAGCTGGGCACGCTCTATTCGCTCGACGAAATCGCCGTGCTCACTGCTATCGCCAAGCGACACGGCCTGCACACCCACATGGACGGCGCCCGTTTTGCCAATGCGCTGGCCGCGCTTGAGGTTTCGCCGGCGGACATGACCTGGCGCGCGGGAATCGACGTGCTGTGTTTTGGCGGCACCAAGATGGGCTTGCCGCTCGGCGAGGCGGTGGTGTTTTTCAACCGCGCGCTGGGCGAGGATTTTTCCTGGCGCTGCAAACAGGCCGGGCAACTTGCCTCGAAAATGCGTTTCCTGTCGGCGCCCTGGCTGGCCATGCTGGACGACGACACCTGGCTCAAGCGTGCCGGCCACGCCAATCGGCTGGCCCGGCGACTGGCGGAACGGCTGGCGGCGTTGCCCGGGCTCGCCTGCCGCCCGGCGCAGGCCAACAGCGTCTTCGTCCAGTTGCCGGAGCCGGCGATGGCCCGCTTGCGCCAGACGGGCTGGGTATTCCACACCTTCATCGGCGACATGGCGCGTTTCATGTGTTCCTGGGCGACGACAGAAGCGGCGGTCGATCATCTGGCCACGGACATCGCCGCCAGCCTCTGATTCCGCCCCCGTTGTCCTACACTACGCCCTCGGCTGACTGCTTTGCCGCTTTCTCGATCTGGATCAACGCGTGAAATTCTTCTCGACCGCCGTCAAGTTTCTTGCCCTCCCCTTTGCCCAGGCCAATTACCGCACCGATTTGCGCCGTACCTTGCTGGCGCTGGCCGCCGTTGGCTTCCTGACGATATTCGTGCTGATCGGCGGCATGCTGCTGAGCATCCTGCCCCGCTTGCCGTCGCTCGATCTGGTGACCGACTACCGGCCGAAGATCCCGCTGCGCATCTATACCGCCGACGGCGCGCTGCTCGGGGAGTTCGGCGAGGAGCGCCGTGACTTCACGCCGATCCAGGAAATTCCGCCGCTGATGAAGGACGCCTTGCTGGCGATTGAAGATGCGCGTTTCTACGAGCACGGCGGCGTCGATTACCGGGGCGTGGCGCGGGCGGTGGCAGCCGGGCTGACCGGCGGCATGCGCCAGGGGGCGTCGACGATCACCATGCAGGTGGCGCGCAATTTCTTCCTGACGCCGGAGAAGACGCTGCGCCGCAAGCTGACCGAGGTGATGCTGTCCTACCGCATCGAAGCGGCCTTGAGCAAGGACCAGATCCTTGAGCTCTACATGAACCAGATTTACCTCGGCCAGCGCTCCTACGGCTTTTCCAGCGCCGCCCGCACCTATTTCCGCAAGCGCCTGCCCGAGTTGACGCTGGCTGAGGCGGCGATGCTCGCCGGCATTCCGCAGAACCCGGCCAAGCATAACCCGGCGGTCAATCCGGCACGGGCCAAGGCGCGCCAGGAGCTGGTGCTGAAGCGCATGCTGCAACTGGAGAAGATCACCCAGGCGCAATTCGACGAGGCCGTCGCCCAGCCGCTGGCGGTCAGCCAGCGCATGCAGTTCGAAGCCCAGGCCGACCACGTCGCCGAACTGGTCCGCCAGGAGCTTTATGCGCGCTACCAGAGCGCCGCCTACACGCAAGGTTTCAATGTCTACACCACGCTCGACAAGGCCGGGCAGAACGCCGCCTACGAATCGCTGCGGCGCAATGTGCTGGCTTACGACCAGCGCCACGGCTACCGCGGCCCGGAAGGTTTCGTCGAGTTGCCCGCCGACGCCGCCGAGCGCGAGGAAGTCATCGACCAGGCGCTGGCCAAACACCCGGGCAGCGACAGACTGCTCGCCGCTGTCGTCACCGAGGTTTCGGCCAAGCGCGTGCGCGCCGAACCGGCCTTCGGCGACACGCTGGAGATCACCGGCAACGGCCTGCGCTTCGCCGCCCGCGCGCTGCAGCCGAAAACGCCGCTGGCGCAGCGCATCCGCGTCGGTTCGGTGATCCGTGTCAGCCAGGACGGCAAGGGCCACTGGGCGATTGCCCAGATGCCGGAGGTGGAGGCGGCTTTCGTCGCCCTCGACGCCGAGGACGGCTCCTACCGGGCGCTGGTCGGCGGCTTCGATTTCTACCGCCGGCAGTTCAACCACGTCACCAGCGCCTGGCGCCAGCCGGGATCGATCATCAAGCCCTTCGTCTATTCAGCGGCGCTGGAAAAAGGCTTCTCGCCAGCCACCCTGATGAACGACGCGCCGCTGTCGCTGCCCGGTGGCGCCGACGGCCAGCCGTGGGAGCCGCGCAACGACGACGGCTACGACGGCACGCTGACACTGCGCCGGGCACTCGCCCGCTCCAAGAACGTGGTCGCCGTGCGCCTGCTGCAGGCGATCACGCCGCAGTATGCGCGCGACTACCTGACGCACTTCGGTTTCGACGCCGCCAAACACCCGGACAACCTGACGCTGACACTGGGCAGCGGTTCGGTGACGCCGCTGCAGATGGCCCAGGCCTACGCGGTGTTCGCCAACGGCGGCCACACGGTCAGCCCGCGCCTGATCGAGAAGATCACCGACGCCCGCGGCCAGGTGCTATGGGAAGCCCCGGCGCCATCGAAGGAAGACAGGCAGCCGGTGATCGATCCGCGCAACGCTTTCATCATCGACAGCATGCTGCGCGAGGTGGTGAGCAGCGGTACCGGCGCCGCCGCCAGCCAGCGCCTCGGGCGCAGCGACCTGGCCGGCAAGACCGGCACCACCAGCGACGCGGTCGACGGCTGGTTCGCCGGCTACGCGGGCAAGGTGGTAGGGGTGGCATGGATGGGCTACGACCAGCCGAAATCACTCGGCGCCCGCGAATTCGGCGCCACCCTGGCGCTGCCGATCTGGGCCGATTACATGCGTCAGGCCTTGGCCGGCAAACCCGCCACCGAGCGGACACCGCCGCCGGGCGTGTCCTACGTCGATGGCGACTGGGTGTACGACGAGTTTGCCGGCGACGCCGGGGTCAAGGCACTGGACGTCGAAGTCTCGCCCATCGACAGCATCCTGGACACGGTACGCAAGTTGTTCGGAGAGTGATGGCGCCGGCTACGGCCCGGGACGGCCGGCTGGCCGACCTGGGCTAAGTTAGGTGAACTAGATCTGGGCGCGGATGCGGTCGGCGCGTTCGCGCGGGCTGGGGTGGGTGGACAGCCAGGAGGCGTTGTTGCCGCTCAGGCCTTCCAGCTTTTCCAGCGCGCTGACGCAGGCCTGTAGCGGATACTGTTTTTCGCGCATGAAGTTGAGGGCGCGGTCATCGGCTTCGTTCTCGTTGGCCTGCGAGTGCTTGGAGCGGACCACCTGTTCGAACAGGCTGCCCAGCGCGGAATCGGCAACATCGCCGGCAGTACCGCCGGCCGAAGCAACCGCGTTACGCAGCGCGCTGGTGCGCAGTGCCGTCTGAATGCGCGCCTTGGTATGACCGGCCTGGATGTGGCCGATCTCGTGGCCCATCACGTAGCGGATTTCGTCGTCGGTAAAGCGATCCATCAAGCCGCTGTAGATGCGAATTACGCCGTTGGCCATGGCGAAGGCGTTTACTTCCGAGGAAATGTAGGCCTTGATGTTGAGCGTCAGGCCATCGTAGCTGCTCAGCCCTTCCGACAAACGGGCGATGCGCTGGCCGTAAGGCGAGGACGGTCCGGCAATCTGATTCTGCCGGTCGGTATTCGCGGCCAGGCGGTCGAAGTAGACGCGCAAATCGGAATCGGAGATGGTCTCCGACTGAAGGAGACCGCGGCCGGCTTCGAGCGCGCGCCCCCAGTTGAATTGCGCGCTGGCGCTGTTGACGAAGCTGACGCCGGAAAACATGGTGGCCAGCAGGACGAAATCGCGACGCTTCATGAACACTCCCTGATCTGATGGTTGATTTTGTATGCCGGCATTATATGCCTACAGCAACCACCGAACATCTCCGGCAAGCGCATTTGCCGCATCGGCTAGAATCCCCGGCTCAAGCTAACGATTCCAGAGACCATGCTGCCTTCCCGATCCGAATTCCTCGACGCCGGCGGCGTCCGCCTGCACATCCGCCGCTGGGGCCGCACCGACGCCCCGACGCTGTTCCTGCTACACGGCTGGATGGACGTTTCCGCCTCCTGGCAGTTCGTCGTCGACGCCCTGGCGCGGGAGTGGAACATCGTCGCCCCCGACTGGCGCGGCTTCGGCCAGTCGCAGTGGCTGAACCGGCCGTATTTCTTTGCCGAACACATGGGCGACCTGGCGGCGATCATCGACCGCTACGCCCCGGACCAGGCGGTGCGCATCGCCGGCCACAGCATGGGTGGCATCCTCGGCACGCTGTACGCCGGCATCCGGCCGCAGCGCGTGCAGCGGCTGGTGTCGCTGGAGGGCATCGGCATCGCGCCGACCACCGCCGACATGGCGCCGGCCCGCTACCGGCAATGGCTGGACGAGCTGGCCCAGCCGCCGCGCATGCACGTCTATCCTGACCGCCAGGCCTTCGCCCGGCGACTGCTGAAAAGCGATCCTTACCTGACTGAGGAACGCGCCGAATTCCTCTCCCGCCACCTGGCGCGCATCGGCGACGGCACGAATCGCCTGGGCGAAGCCCGGCATGGCGTGATCTGGAACGGCGATCCCTGGCACAAGGCGACCTCGCCCTACCTGTTCCGCCTTGAGGAATCGATGGCGATCTGGCGCGAAGTGAGCTGCCCGGTGCTCTGGATCAGCGGCCGCCAGTCCTGGGTCGTGCGCGATTTCGCCGCCCGCCCGGGCGACTGGGAAGCGCGCCGCGCCTGCTTCGCCGACTTGCAGGAAAGCTGGATCGACGACGCCGACCACATGCTGCACCACGACCAACCGGCACAGGTGGCGGCGCTGATCGAGGACTGGTTCAGGACTTGAGCAGTTCCTCGCGGGCGCCGAGCCAGCGCTGCAGGTGTTTTTCGGCCAGCGCCGGGTGGCCGGTGAGCATTTCCTCGGCAATCTGGCGCGCCATCTCGACCAGATCGGCATCCATTTCCAGGTCGGCGTAGCGCAGCAGCGGCACGCCGCTCTGGCGGGCGCCGACGAATTCGCCGGGGCCGCGAATCTGCAGATCCTGGCGGGCGATCTCGAAGCCGTCGGTGTTCTCGAAGATGATCTTCAGCCGCTGCCGGGCGATCTCGCCGAGCGGCCCGGCGTAGATCAGCACGCAGCTCGATTCATACTGGCCACGGCCGACGCGCCCGCGCAACTGGTGCAGTTGCGAGAGGCCGAAACGTTCGGCGTGTTCGATGACCATCAGGCTGGCATTCGGCACATCGACGCCGACTTCGATCACCGTCGTCGCCACCAGCACGTCAATGTCGCCAGCGGCGAAGGCGCTCATCACCGCCTGCTTCTCGTCGGCCTTCAGCCGTCCGTGCACCAGGCCGACGGTCTGGCCCGGCAAATCGGCCGAAAGCTGTTCGTAGGTTTCTTCCGCCGTCTGCAATTGCAGGGCTTCCGATTCCTCGATCAGCGGGCACACCCAGTAGGCCTGGCGGCCTTCCTCGACGTGCTTCTTGACGAAGCCGACGACGTCCTGGCGCCGGTTGTCGGCAACCAGCCGGGTCTTGATCGGCGTCCGGCCGGGCGGCAGTTCGTCGAGCACGGTGACGTCGAGGTCGGCGTAATAGCTCATGGCCAGCGTGCGCGGGATCGGCGTCGCCGACATCATCAACTGGTGCGGGTTGCTGCCCTTCTTGCGCAGCGCCAGGCGCTGGGCGACGCCGAAGCGGTGCTGCTCGTCGACGATGGCCAGGCCCAGCCGGGCGAAGTCGACGCCATCCTGGATCAGGGCATGGGTGCCGACCACCAGTTGCGCGTCGGCCGCCGTTGCCGCCAGTTGCGCGCGCTTGGCTTTCGACTTGAGGCTGCCGGACAGCCAGGCGACGCGCACGCCGAGCGGCTCCAGCCAGTCGCGCAGCTTCAAATAATGCTGCTCGGCGAGGATTTCGGTCGGCGCCATGAAGGCCGCCTGCCAACCGGCGGAAATCGCCTGGCAGGCCGCGAGCGCGGCGACGATGGTCTTGCCGGCCCCGACATCGCCCTGCAGCAGGCGCTGCATCGGGTAAGGCTGGGCGAGGTCGCCGGCGATCTCGGCCATCGCCCGCAACTGCGCGCCGGTCAGGCCGAAGGGCAGGCGGTCGAGCAGGCGGGCACCGAGGTCGTCCTGCGCCACCAGCACCGGCGCGCCCTGCTCGCGGCGGGCGAGGTAGGCACGGCGCAGCGACAGTTGCTGGGCGAGCACCTCGTCGAACTTGACCCGCCGCCAGGCCGGATGATTGCGCGCGTGCAAGGTATCGACGTCAGTGCCGGGCGGCGGCCGGTGCAGGAAGTGCAGGCTGCGCGCCAGGCCGGGCAGCTTGAGGCGCTGGCGAATCTCGTCGGGCAGCGTCTCGGAGAGGTCACCATCGGCCAGCGCGCGGCCGATCAGCTTTTGCAGCGCCGAGTTGGCGAGCCCGGCGCTGGACGGGTAGATCGGCGTCATCTCGCTCGGCAGCGGCTCGCCTTCGGCAATCTTGCGAAAACGCGGATGCACCATCTCCAGCCCGAAGAAACCGCCGCGCACCTCGCCGAAAGCGCGCACCCGCGCACCGGCGCTGAATGCCGCCTGATGATTCGGGTAGAAGCTGAAGAAGCGCAGCGTGATCTCGCCGCTCTCGTCGTAGGCGCGGACGACCAGTTGCCGGCGCGGCTTGAACTGGATTTCGCTGTCGGCGACGCTGACCTCGATCTGCACCGGTTCGCCGGCAAAAGCGCGGGCGATCGGGGTGACCCGGGTTTCGTCCTCGTAGCGCAGCGGCAGATGGACCAGCAAATCGGCCTCCGTGTGGAGGCCGATCTTGGCCAGCTTCTTCTTCAGCGCGTCGGAGGCGCGGATCGGCGCCTGCGACATGCGGATCAGCCGAGGAACATCACCGCATCGGCTTCGACCAGCGCGCCACGCGGCAATTCCTTGACGCCGACGGCGGCGCGGGCCGGGAAGGGCTCGCTGAAATAGCGCGCCATGGCTTCGTTGACCTTGGCGAAGTTGCCGAGGTCGGTCAGGAAGACGTTGAGCTTGACCACGTCGGCGAGCGTACCGCCGGCCGCTTCGGCAACCGCCTTGAGATTGTCGAAGACGCGAACGATTTGCGCGTCGATGCCGTCTACCATCTGCATGGTCGCCGGATCGAGACCGATCTGCCCGGACAGGTAGACGGTGTCGCCGACGCGCACGGCTTGCGAATAGGTGCCGATGGCGGCCGGCGCATGCGGCGTGGCGATGATGGTCTTGGCCATGTTGTGTTCCTCTTGGTGATTTTGCAAAACCGTTATTCTAGACCCGAGCTTCCATGAACCCACGCATCGCATCCCTGGAAAAAATGATCGGTGGACCGCGCGACGGCGCCCTGCTCCGTTTCTCGCTGGGCAACGAGTACCTGAAGGCGGAAGCGCCGCGCCAGGCAGCCGACTGCTTCCGCGCCGCCGTCGACCGCGACCCGAACTATTCGGCGGCCTGGAAAGCACTGGGCAAGGCGCTGGCCGCGGCCGGCGACGCAGCCGGCGCCGTCGACGCCTACGAACGCGGCATTGCGGTGGCTGAAGAGAAAGGCGACATCCAGGCAGCCAAGGAAATGAAGGTCTTCGCCCGGCGCCTGCAGAAAGCCGCAGGTTAGCGCCGCGGTGCGACCAGGATCGATTCGATACCGAGTTCGCGCAGCTTCTGCTGGGCTTCGGCAGCTTCCTTGCGGGTACGGAAAGGTCCGACCTGAACGCGAGTTTCGATGCTCGACGGGACGCCGCTGAGGGTCAGCTTGGCGTGCAGTTCCTCGGCGCGCTGGGCGCTGGCAAAGACACCGGCCTGCAGGACAAAACCGGAGAACAGGCGTGGCGGCGCCGGCGCCGCTGGCGAGGTGGCAACCACCCGGGCAGACGGCTGCTGCGCGGCCCGGGCGGGCGCAGCGGGCGCTACCGGCGGCGGTGTCAGCGGCGGCGCCGAGGTCACGTCGGACGGCACTTCGCTTTCCATCGCCGGGGCTGCGGCTTTCGGGCGCAGGCGGGCCGACGGCTCGCTACGCGGCGTGGGTTCGACACTCGGCTGAGCGGCCACTTCCGGAGGCGGCGGAGCAGTCGGCGCCACCGTCGGCTCCGCTGGCGCCGCCTCGGCCACCGGTTCGGCCGGCGTGACCGTGGCCGGCCCTTCCATCGGGGTGACCGGCTGGATCACCATCTTGCGCGGGGCAACCGGCACCGGCTCCGTGAATACGCGGACTTCCTGTTCGTCGGCGGGTTGCGACAGGCGCTCGAAAACCGCCAGCGCACCAAGCAGTATCGCCACCAGTCCGCCAGCAACGGCCAGGCGCCTGATCAACTGGTTGCGCAGTTCAGGCGCGTCCTTGTCTGAGTCTTTGGCGTGCTCGGCGGCAGTCTTTTCGGTCATTGTC
>Ga0209794_1001614_pt1 | contig 15898 bp, 14 predicted proteins | sample EBPBio232013_DNA_FD_185869 | JGI IMG/M metagenome (GOLD analysis project Ga0209794, IMG submission 185869) | Wastewater treatment Type I Accumulibacter community from EBPR Bioreactor in Madison, WI, USA - Reactor 1_5/23/2013_ DNA (SPAdes)... | ecosystem: Engineered > Bioreactor > EBPR >... | reverse complement strand
GGGTATTGGTGCGGCTGTCGGTGTATGGGAATACGGCGCGGTAGGTATAGCTCTGCCCGGTCGTCGGGTTGGTGATGGTCGGGCCGTCGGTGCCGTCGGTATTGGTCTGAGCGCCCGTGGTGCTGGCGCCGGAACTGTTCCAGGCGCCGTCGGTGGTCAGGATGGTGAAGTTCTGCCGGCAGGTGATCTGGGCGCTGCCACTTTCAGGGCCGTAGGGGCCACCGGCGTCGGTCTGGCTGAAGTATTGCCCGGCGTCGTCCAGAGCTCGCCGGAGGGGGGTCGCCCCGGGGGTGCCGGTGGCGAACAGGCGCGTGTAGAAGGTGCTCTTGTTGCTTCCCCGGAACCGGCCGCCATCGGTTCCGACCGGGATGTCGAAGGTGTTGTTGTTGTTGATGGTTCGGTAACCGACGCGGAAGTTCGGGCCAAGGCCGGCGAAAGCCCGGCTGACCGAGGCTTTGGCCATTTTCATGCGGCCATAGTAGTAGTGGTGCCAGTTGGCGTAGTTCTGCCATTCCTGGGCGATGCTGCGGGTGATCGTGCTGCCGTCGCGGCGGGTCCAGGTGAATTGTGCGACGTTGGTGCAGTTGAAAGGAATTCCCAGGATGGTGATTTCGCAACGCTGGGCGGTCGAGCCGCCGAATTCCAGTCGCCAGCGGTAGAGGCTGGCGTCGCCGGTATCGCCGGTGGTGAGGTTCTTGGGGACGTAGAAGTCCTGGTTGGCCCAGGTCAGGTTGGTCGTTCCGCCGGTGATGTTGACATTGCTCGTGGAGACTCTCGTCCGGTCGGCATCGGCCATTGGATTGCCGTCGGCGTCGTACCAGGGCTCATAGACCACGTAAGGATTGTAGGACAGGGTGTTGCGCGTGTAGGTGCGGGAGTTGACGCCAGTGCCGCAGGAGCTGTAGCCGGGGGCGCACATGGCATCGTCGTTCATTGAGCCCGAGTCGTCGATGATGAACAGGATGTTCGGCGGTACCGGCGTGCCGATGGTCAGCGGCTGCTGGGCCAGTTCCACGGCCGACCAGGCGCTCATGGGCAGGAAGGCCAGGGCCAGCGCCAGGCGTAGGGGGTGGGGGCGGAGGAAAGGGGGCTGAACGGGTTTCATCGCGTTACCTCGTGGGCTGGGTATCGGACATGGTCAGTTGCCCCGGAACAGGCTGCTGACAACGGCGATGGAGCGGTCGTTGTGGGTGGTGGGCTGGCTGCTGCGGGCAATGATCCGGTAGGTGGCGTTTTCCTGGGATTCGTTGTCGCTGCCTCCGCCGGTGGCGCCATATTGGAGCGGATTTGCCGATTGGCCGGTGCCGGTACTGGCGTTGCTGGTTTTCAGGCCGAGGTACTGAATCAGGTATTGCGGATTACTGCCGGCTTTCAGGCTCTGGTTGAAACTGCCAATATCGACCGAAGTCCATCCGGTGGCGTCGCTCTGGAAGGTGTTGGCGGGGATTGCCAGACAGGTGCTGTCGGCGGTCGAACAGTTGGGAACGCTGGCGATCAGGGTGTCCCGCGCGGTTTCGACAATGCGTTTTTCGGCGGCCTGCAAGGCGAGCTCGGCGGCCTGCAGGGCGATCGCGCGGTCGTAGAGATTGCCGGCCAGCTTTTCCTGTAGCGAAGTCTTGCGGATGCCGCTAAGGCCGGCGATCGAAGCGATGACCAACAGGATGATCGCCATGATCAGGGCGATGCCCTGCTGCCGGTGCGGTGGTGGAGTAAGTGCGGCGTGCTTCATTTACAGTGTATTCCTGAGCGCGATCACATAGCTGTGGTTGCGCCGCAGGCGCCCGTCGCTGCCGACCAGCCCGTTCTCGGTCGAGGTATCCGCGGCGACGTTGGCGTGGGTGCTCTCGGTGGTCAGGTTGAGTTCGACTGCGGTGATCGTGTCCAGGGCAGCATCGTTGAAGGCGCTTGCGGTGGCGGCATCGGCCTTGGCGCCGCCCTTGAGCAGGTATTGCAGATTGATTTCGGCGACCCCGGGGAGGATTTCCTCGGTCAGCACACCGTTGCGCGTATGGCGCGTCCGGTACAGTGAGCGACCGTTTTCACCCTGCCGCGCGTTGTTGCCGATATACCAGGTGACGGCGGTTCGACGGGCAATCTGGAACTGTGGATTGTCGGCGCTGGAAATGACGATCGGCGGCGCGAAGCTGACCGCGCTACCACTGACGGCGGTGACCCGGTGCAGGCTGGCATTTTCCAGATCGCACATGACGACGATATCGTTGACCGCCAGGGTGTGATCAGAGGTCTTGAGTATCACCTTGCTCGTCGACTCGAAGTTCTTGATCAAGGCGAGGTCGGAGGTGCCCTGAAGCTGGAGGGCTTCGGTATCACTGACGCGGGCGCTCTGGGCGCTGCCGAAGGCGACTGCGTTGCTGGCAGTATTGCGGGCGAAACCGCGAATCGGAACCCAACTGCTCCACCACGTACCAGCGCCGGCGTCCTGGGCACCGAGGCTGGTGACCTTGCTGCTGGCGATCGGGCCGCAACTCGTGTCCCTGGCCTGGCGAATGTCGCGCGCCATCAACTCGAAGGCCATCCGGGCATTTTCCTGGGATTCGGAGAGGCTTTCCGTGATCCGCAGGTTTTGTTGATTGAGGCCGACCACGCCCAGTATCCCAAGGGTGACGATCATGCCGATTGCCAAGGTGACCATGACTTCGACGAGGGACAGGCCAAATTCCTTGCCGCTCGCCGGTCTTGGAGAGAGGGTGCGGGTCATAGCTTCACCGCCGTCGTCAGTGTCTGGGTCGCCGAGTTGCTGCCGCGTCGCCAGCTGACCGTGATCGTGCAAGTGGTGTTGGTCAGGGTTTGGCCCAGAGCTGAGGTCGCAGTGCTCGAATTGCAGGTGACCGACCCCTGGGCGCCGTCTCCCAGACGTTCAGGGTCACTCAGCCCGGTGCGCCAGGCGTCGACGGTGGCGGTCGATAGAGTGAAGCTGCCGCCGGTGCCAACCTGTGTCCTCAGGGTGTCGGCAATGCTGTAGACGCTCAGGATTGCGCGGCTGCGGTCGAAAGCGGCCTGGTTGTAACGCAGGGTGTTCATCTGCAGGCTGGCTAAACCGAGCAGGCCGAACGACAGTATCAGCACGGCCACCATCACTTCGATCAGGCTGACGCCCAGTTGTTTCCGGGAAGTGGTGATGCTTGGCATCAGGCGCAATTCCCCGCCAGGCGGGTGACCGAGGTTCTGCCGGCGACGCCGATTTCGATTACCCGGGACCGATTGCCATTGCCGCTGGGCGAGCAGACCGTGAGGGTGTTGAGGTTGGCGCTGACGTTGCTGGTGCCGTCGGGAATGAAACTGACGCTGTCCAGTGGCAGGGTGCTGCTCAGGCGCAGGTTGTCGTTGGTGCGGCCGCGCCGGAGAACGGCGCCGGAGGTGCTGACGACAATCCAGCTATCCCAGTTGGCCTTGCTACCCACGCAGGTGCTGGAGCTGCTGTTGGCTGCACGGCAGAACTGGATGCCCTGATTGCGCTTGATGGCTTCACTGCGGGCGACCTGGATGGCATCGACCAGGGTATTGGCCTCAGCGCCCAGGCGGCTCTGTACGATCACGTCCTGTAGCGCCGGTGCAGCGATACTGGCAAGGATGCCGAGTATGGCAACGGCGACCATGATCTCGACCAGGGTCAAACCGTGCTGTGCAGGTGGTGCTAGGCGGGTGAATCGCGGGAATGGCATGTTGGACGCAGCGAAGAGCTGATCAATGCCATTATTCTATGATAAAAATATTTTATTTGTCTTTGTCATTGACGACGCGCGATCCGCAGGGCTTTGCGCTGGCAAGACCAAAGAGTCAGCAGCGATGATTCATCAGTGCCTTGAGGCTGTTGACGTTGAGAATGCGGATGTGTTTCTGCTGGACGGCGATGTAGCCTTCTTCCTGGAATTTCGAGAAGGCGCGCGACACGGTTTCCAGCTTGAGGCCCAGGTAGCTGCCGATTTCCTCGCGCGTCATGCGCAGGTAGAACTCGGCGTGCGAGAAACCGCGGGCCGTGAAGCGCTGTGACAGGTTGAGCAGGAAAGCAGCCAGCCGCTCTTCGGCGCGCATCGTGCCGAGCAGCATCATGACGCCGTGGTCGCGGACGATCTCGCGGCTCATCACCTTGTGGAAATGGTGCTGCAGATTGTGGATCTCGCGCGACAGGCTTTCCAGGCGGTTGAACGGAATCGCACAGATTTCACTGTCCTCCAGCGCGATGGCGTTGCAGGTGTGGTGTTCGGTGCTGATGCCGTCCAGACCGAGCAGTTCGCCCGCCATCTGGAAGCCGGTGACCTGGTCGCGACCATCTTCGAGCAGCACGTCGGTCTTGAAGAAGCCGCTGCGGATTGCGTAGATCGAGTCGAATACCTCGCCGGCCCGGTACAGGTGATCGCCGCGCTTGATCCGGCGACGGGTCGAAATCAGGTCGTCCAGGCGCTCCAGTTCGTCGATGCTCAGGCCGAAAGGCAGGCAGAGTTCGCGCAGGTTGCAGTTGGAGCAAGCCGTCTTGATGACGGATAGCGAAATTTCCTGATTCAACGGGTAAGTGCTGGCCATTGGGAACCTACGTGAGCTTGATCCATGTCAACAGGAATCGCGATCCATCCGCACATAATCAGACCTAAACTTGGCGCAATGTTAAATGAATTTCGCAACTGAAAACCTTGTATTTGATCCACAGATCATTCGCCGTTTCGATGTAAACGGCCCGCGTTACACGTCGTACCCCACCGCCGATCGTTTCGTTGAAGCCTTCAATGCCGAGGCAGCGTCGCTGTGGCTCGGCAAACGCAATATCGGCGGAATCAGCCGACCGCTCTCATTATACTTCCACATCCCGTTCTGCAACACCATCTGTTACTACTGTGCCTGCAACAAGATTATCACCAAAGACCATGGGCGCAGTGCCAAGTACCTGAAGTATCTGGGCAAGGAACTGGCGCTGCAGAGCGCTTCGCTCGAAGGCCGTGATGGCGAGCACGAGGTGATCCAGCTGCACTGGGGCGGCGGTACGCCGACCTTCCTGTCGCATGACGAGATGCGGCAGCTGATGGCCGAGACGCGCAAGCATTTCAAATTGCTCGATGGCGGCGAATATTCGATCGAGGTTGATCCGCGCAAGGTCGATGCGGCTACCGTGGCCCTGCTTGGCGAACTTGGCTTCAACCGGATGAGCGTCGGTGTCCAGGATTTCGACGAGAAGGTCCAGGTCGCCGTCAATCGCGTGCAGAGCGAGGAGGAAACCTTCAACGTGATCCGTGCGGCGCGTGCCAGCGGTTTCAAGTCGGTTTCCATCGATCTAATCTACGGTCTGCCGCACCAGAGTGTGATGGGCTTCAACCGCACCCTGGAGCGCGTTCTGGCGATGGATCCGGATCGCCTGTCGATCTACAACTACGCGCACCTGCCGGGCTTGTTCAAGCCGCAGCGGCGGATTTCCGATGCCGACCTGCCGACGCCGGACGCGCGCCTGCAGATTCTGGCGCTGGCGATCAAGAAGCTGACCGATGCCGGTTACGTCTTCATCGGCATGGATCACTTTGCCAAGCCCGACGACGAACTGGCCGTGGCCCAGCGTCAGGGGCGCCTGCACCGCAACTTCCAGGGCTATTCGACCTACGCCGACTGCGACATGCTGTCCTTCGGCATCTCGTCGATCAGCAAGGTCGGCCCGACCTACTACCAGAACGTCAAGACCCTGGACGAATACTACGACCGGCTCGATGCGCCGATGCTGCCGGTGATCCGCGGTATCGAACTGAATGCCGACGATATCCTGCGCCGTTCCATCATCCAGGCGCTGATGTGCCATTTCGAACTGTCCATCGAGAGCATCGAGAGTTCGCACCTGATCGATTTCCACAAGTATTTCGCGGCCGAGATCGAGGATCTGCGCGAGATGGAACGCGGCGGTCTGCTCAAGATCGAGCGCGAGTGGATCACCGTATTGCCGCCGGGACGCATGCTGGTTCGCGTCATCGCCATGGCTTTCGACCGTTACCTGCGGGCCGATCGCCAGCGCACCCGCTATTCGAAAGTGATCTGAGCCGGCGTCGTGCCTGCTGGTGGGCGGGTTAAACTTGCCCACTGTCTGATTCTCGTTGCACGCCATGCCAGATTCCGGTTTTCTTGCCCTGTTCATCGTCGGCCTGCTCGGTGGCGCCCACTGTGTCGGCATGTGCGGCGGCATTGTCGGCGCGCTGAGCATGGGCGGTGCCTCGCGCTGGTCGATGCATCTTGCCTACAACGCCGGTCGGGTGCTTTCCTATGCCGCCGCCGGCGCCATCGCCGGGGCCTTGGGGGCGGCCAGCCTGGGGCTGGAAGGGCAGGTGCCGGCGCGTCTGATCCTCTACGTGTTTGCCAACCTGATGCTGATCGCCCTGGGCTTCTACCTGCTCGGCCTGACCCGGGTGCTGGCGATCACCGAGCGTGCCGGCCAGTCTTTGTGGCGGCGGGTGCAGCCGTTGACCCGGCGCTTCCTGCCGGCACACACCGTGCGCCAGGCTTTTCCGCTCGGACTGCTGTGGGGCTGGTTGCCCTGCGGGCTGGTTTATAGCGCCCTGGCCAGCGCCCTGTCGGCCGGTTCCGCCGGCCGCGGCGCCGCCCTGATGCTGGCTTTCGGGCTGGGCACCCTGCCCAATCTGCTGCTCGCCGGCATTCTCCTCGCGCGCTTGAATGAATTTGTTCGCCGGCCGCTGGTCCGTATGTTATCCGGCCTGATGATTCTCGGTTTCGGGGTCTATGGCCTGTTGGGATTGCCCGGTCTGATGGAGAGTCTTTGAGATGGACGCGCGGAACAACCAGGAAACTGCCGAGCAGGTGCTGGAATTTGCCATTGGCGGCATGACTTGCGCCGCCTGCTCGACCCGTCTGGAGAAAGTGCTCAATCGCCAGCCGGGGATGCAGGCCAATGTGAACCTGGCTGCCGAACGGGCGCGCGTGCGCCTGAGCGGTGTCGGTGCCGAGGCGGTGATCGCCGCGGTGGCCAAGGCCGGGTTCTCGGCCACCCCGGTCGATGCCGGTACGCGCGAACGCGAGAAGCTGGAGAAGCAGCGCATCTATGATCAGGAAATCCGCCGCTTCTGGATCGCCGTTGCCCTGACCCTGCCGCTGGTCGGGCAGATGCTCTTCATGTTCGGTCCCGGCGGTCATGAAAACGAGTTGCCGCGCTGGCTGCAGCTGGCGCTGGCGACGCCGGTCCAGTTCTGGATCGGCTGGCGTTTCTACGACGGCGCGGCGAAGGCCTTGCGCGGCGGCGGTGCCAACATGGATGTGCTGGTCGCCCTCGGCACCAGCATGGCCTGGGGCTTCTCCGCCGTGGTGACGGTGTTCGACCTGCACCACCAGCATGTCTATTTCGAGGCCGGGGCGGCGGTGATCACCCTGGTCCTGCTCGGCAAGCTGCTGGAGGCGCGGGCCAAGGCGCGCACCTCGGAAGCGATCGAAGCCTTGATTCGCCTTCAGCCCCGGACTGCCCGGGTCGAACGCGACGGCGTCTGGCTGGAACTGCCGGTCGATGCGCTGATGCCGGGCGACGTCTTCCTGGTCCGCCCGGGCGAGAGCGTGCCGGTCGACGGCGAAGTGATCGACGGCGAATCGAGCGTCGATGAGGCGATGCTCACCGGCGAGAGCATGCCGGTCGGCAAACGGATCGGCGACCAGGTCTTTGCCGCCACCGCCAACGCCAGCGGCAGCTTGCGCTGCCGGGCCACCGGCGTTGGCGAACAGACCCTGCTCGCCGGCATCATCCGCCTGGTCGGCGAGGCGCAGGGTTCGAAAGCGCCGGTGCAGCGACTGGCCGACCGGATCTCGGGGATCTTCGTGCCGGTGGTGTGCGCCATCGCGCTGGTGACTTTTGCCGCCTGGTGGTGGTTTGGCGGGGATTTCGCCGAAGCGCTGGTCAATGCCGTTGCCGTCCTGGTCATTGCCTGTCCCTGCGCGCTCGGTCTGGCAACGCCGACGGCGATCATGGTCGGCACCGGTCAGGGGGCGCGGGCCGGCGTGCTGGTGCGCAATGCCGAAGCGCTGGAACGGGCGCAGAAGATCGGCGTGCTCGCCCTCGACAAAACGGGGACCCTGACCTGCGGTCAGCCGCAGGTCACCGACGTGGTGCCGCTGGCCCTGTCCCGGGAAGAAGCGTTGCGACTGGCGGCGGCACTCGAACATCATTCCGAACACCCCCTGGCGCGGGCCGTGGTGGCCGCGCACGGGGCTGGCGAGCTGCCGCCGGTGGGTAACTTCATCGCCAGCGCCGGTCGTGGTGTGGCCGGCGAGGTCGATGGCCGGCGTCTGCGGCTGGGGGCGCCCGACTGGTTCGGCCTGTCCACCGACCCGCTCGTCACCGATCTGCAATCGTCAGGCAAGACGGTCATCGTGCTGGCCGAGATGGACGGCGAAGCACTCAAGTCGGTGCTGGCGGTGATGGCCATCGCCGATGCCCTGCGCCCGACCTCGCGGCAGGCGGTGGCGCTGCTGCGCAAGCGGGGCGTCCGGGTGGTGATGCTGACCGGCGACAACGCGGCGACTGCGGCGGCGATTGCCACCCAGGCGGGGATCGAGGAATTCCGCGCCGGCATCCTGCCGGGCGACAAGGCGGCGGCGATCAACGCGCTCAAGTCGCCGGCCGTGCTGGTGGCCATGGTTGGCGACGGCATCAACGACGCGCCCGCACTGGCGGCTGCCGATGTCAGCTTCGCCATCGGTGCCGGTTCCGACGCGGCGATCGAAGCGGCCGACTTGACCCTGATTCGTAACGATCTGCTCGGCGTCGTTGATGCAATTGACTTATCGCATATGACTTTCGGCAAAATCCGGCAAAATCTGTTCTTCGCTTTCATTTACAATGCTGCAGGGATACCGCTGGCGGCGCTGGGTTTGTTGAACCCGGTCGTGGCTGGCGCGGCGATGGCGATGAGTTCGGTCTCGGTAGTGACCAACTCCTTGTTGTTGAAGCGCTGGTCGCCGCGGCGCGAAGGGAACTAGCGAGGGGCGCGGAGTTGCGATGAGCGGGGTGGCGGGGGAAGCAACCAACTTGTTTCAGGCCACCATGGAGGCGGCGCAGGTTGGCATCTACGTGATGGGGGACGGCCGGTTCATCTACGTCAATCCCTTCATGTGCGCGCTTTTTGGCTACAGCGCCGAGGAATTCCAGAACCGGGTCGGCCCGCTTGATCTGGTTGTCGCCGAAGACCATGACTGGGTCAGGGAGCAACTGGCCCTGCGTGCGGCCGGCGTACCGGGGCATCCTTACGAAGTGACGGCCCGGCGCAAGGACGGCTCGCTATTCACCATGTCGGTGCTGGGAATGCCGGCCCGATTTGGCGATCTGCCGGTTTCGGTCGGTACGGTGCTCGATGTCACCGAGCGCAAGCATGCCGAACGCCGCATCCGCGAACTGGCCGATTTCGATGCGCTGACCGGCTTGCCCAATCGCCGGCTGCTGCACGATCGGACCGCGCAAATGATTGCCGCGGCCGAGCGCGATGGCAATTCCGCGGCCTTGATGTTCCTCGATATCGATCATTTCAAGCGGGTCAACGATTCTCTCGGGCACAGTATCGGCGACGATCTGCTGTGCGCGCTGGCGCTGCGTTACTCGGCGGTGGTGCGCAAGGTCGATACCCTGGCGCGACTGGGCGGCGACGAGTTCATCATCCTCCTGCCCGATGTCGGTGCCGCGACGGCCGCCGAAGTTGCCCGCCGCCTGCTGGAATCCGCTGCTGCGCCGTTTTCGGTCGGCGGGCACGAGCTGACGGTCACTTCCTCGATCGGCATCAGCCTGTACCCGCAGGATGGGCACGACATCGACACCTTGCTCAAGAATGCCGATACCGCGATGTACAAGGCCAAGGAACATGGCCGCAACACTTTCCGCTTCTACTCGACGGAAATGAATACGGCGACACTGGAACGGTTGATGATGGAGAGCAGCCTGCGCCAGGCGCTGACCGCTCAGGAATTCAAACTGCACTACCAGCCCCTGGTCTGCCTGGAGAGCGGCGACATCGTCGGCGCCGAAGCCCTGATCCGCTGGTGCCACCGCGATCTGGGCATGGTCATGCCGGATCGTTTCATTCCGGTCGCTGAGGATACCGGGATGATCAATCCGATTGGCGACTGGGTCTTGCTGGAAGCCTGTCGTCAGGCCCAGACATGGATCGCCAGCGGACTTTGTTTGCGGACGATGGCGGTTAACGTGGCACCGGTGCAGTTCCGTCAGGCCGGCTTCGTCGAGATGGTCGGCGGCGTCCTGAGTCTGACCGGCTTGTGCGCTGAACGTCTGGAGCTCGAACTGACCGAGCGGACCGTGATGCACGATGCCGAGGTGACCCTGGGCACCTTGTCGGCGCTTGATCGAATGGGGGTCGGGCTGTCGCTCGACGATTTCGGTACAGGCTACTCCTCGCTCGCCTATCTCAAGCGTTTTCCGGTTGGCAAGCTGAAGATCGACCGCTCCTTCATCATGGACCTGGAAACCGATCCCGACGATCAGGCCACTGCCTCGACCATCATCAACATGGGCAGCAGCCTGCGGCTGACCGTTCTGGCCGAAGGCGTGGAAACCGCGGAACAGCTTGCCCGATTGCGGCAGATGGGGTGTGGCATGGTTCAGGGTTATCATTTCAGCCGTCCCGTCACGGCAGAGCGGATGACCGAACTGCTGCGCGATCAACCCTTTCGTTACAGGCACTGAACCATGGAAAACACCCAAATCCGTATCGGCGGCATGAGTTGCCAGGGCTGCGTCAAGAACATCACCGGCGTGCTGTCCGGTCTGGCCGGGGTGGCCAGCGCCGAAGTTTCGCTGGAGCAGGCTGCTGCCACGGTGGCATTTGACCCGCAAACGATCTCGCGCGGCGAACTGCTCGCGGCGATCGAAGACGCCGGGTTCGATGCCGAGTGAAGTCGTCGACGCCGCTGCCGAAACCCGCCTGCTTCTGATTGCCCGCCTGCCCGAGGCGGCAGCCGCCTGCGATTCCGGCGCAACGATGCGTCTGCTGCGCTGCTTCGACGGTGTGCAGATTGCGGAGATTTCGGCCACTGCCGACCTGGCTGGCCTCGAACAGCCGCTAGCGCAGTATTTCTCCCGTCTGGCCGAGCCGGAACCGGTTCTGATCGTGCTCTTGCAGCGCCACGCTCTGATCGCCGTGTTGTCCGGCATGCTGCAACTGGGCTGCCGGGATTTTGCAAAAATACAACAGCTCGAATCCTGAGCGAGGCTTCCGCGAGGGTTTTGTTTTTATGCACATACAAATGAGATATATTCTCAAAACCATTTAGAAGCAAGCCAGCCGTCCGCCAGCCAGCTTTTCCTCAACCGTATTGCTGTTGGGGCACGGAGGCAGCGGCCGAGCGGTATTCGTTTCCTGTTGTTCGTGCGCCACAGCGAGTTTTTCAGGATACGACTGTGAAACGAAAAGCACGAAACCTCCTTGTCCCGGCCAGTTTTCGGACTGCGGCACCCGGTTTTTCCCGGACCGGTGTTGCCATCGGCATCACCACCGCAATGTTTGCTCCGGTCGGCGCGTTCGCCGACGATGCGGCCAAAGAGACGGAAATGAAAGCGGTGACCGTGGTCGAGCGCGTCATCGACCACAATCCCTACGCCGAGCCGGATGCGCCCTACAAGGCGCGCGTTTCCGGCGACGAGCGGCGCAAGCGTCCGCTGGCTGAAACCCCGGCCACCATCAACGTGCTGACCAAGACGCAGATCGAGGATTCCGGTTACACCGACCTGCGCGAAATTCTGGACTCCCAGCCGGGGATCACGCTCGGCACCGGGGAGAACGGCAACGCCTTCGGCGACCGCTACATCATCCGCGGCCAGGAAGCGCGCAGCGACGTCTTCGTCGACGGTCTGCGCGACCCGGGGATGTCCATCCGCGAGAGCTTCGCCGTCGAACAGGTCGAAGTCTCCAAGGGGCCGAGCTCCAGTTTCGCCGGCCGCGGCACCGCCGGTGGCGCGATCAACTCGATCACCAAGCAGGCGACCACCGACTACGACTTCACCAAGCTGTCGGTCGGAGTCGGTACCGACGACCATCGCCGCATCACCGTCGATACCAACTACGCGCTGAGCGATACCGTGGCCCTGCGCGGCAACCTGCTTTACGGCTACGAAGAGGTGCCCGACCGCGCGCCCGCCGAGCGCGAGCGCAAGGGCCTGGCCCTGTCGGCGCTGCTCAAGCCGAGCGACAAGTTCGACATCATCGTCGATTACTACGGCTTCCGCGGCGAAGATCGGCCGGACATGGGTTCCTACCTGTTCGGTGCGCTGCCCAATCGCAAACCCTTCAAGGACGAGCCGGTCTATGCTCAGAAGAAGGATTTCCTGAAGTCTGATGTCGATACGCTGACTGCCCGCCTGAAGTATCGCTTCAGCGACAAGGTGCGTCTGACCAACGCGACCCGTTGGGGCAAGACGGAGAACGGCTATGTGGCGACCGGGGCGAGCTATGTCAGCAACAGCGCGCTGCGCCTGACCACCCATCAGGGCTGGCAGGAGGTGGATTACTTCGCCAACCAGACCAACCTGTTCGTTGATACCGAAATCGCCGGCATGAAGCACGAGTGGAACTTCGGTCTGGAGTACACGGACCATGCCGTGCTCAACGGGGTGTATCAGTTCAGTGGTGTCACCGCTGCCAACAATGTTCCCTTCACCGCGGTCTCCGGGGCGGTTTCGCGCAACTACTGGAAGGGGCGCTGGGACCAGGACTGGCAGGCGAAAGCGGTATCCGCCTTCGTCATGGATACGGTGGACCTGAACGACAAATGGACGGCCTTTGCCGGCCTGCGTTACGACCGGACCAAAATCTCGCTGAAGACCCAGAACACCACCACCGGCGCCCTGACCGGCGATTACGGTTACAGCGAAAGCATGTGGAACGGTCATGTCGGCGTGACCTACAAGTTCCTGCCGGATGCCAACGTCTACCTGACTTACTCCAGTGCCCAGGATCTCAACGGCGGCGAGTCGGATGTCGGTACCAGTGGCGGCTATGGCGGCCTGATCACGATCAACGGTCAGGCAGCCGGGGCGAAACCGGAGAAGACCGAAAACGTCGAACTGGGTACCAAGTGGAACCTGCTCGGTGGCAAGTTGCTGGCGACCGCGGCCCTGTTCCACATCCGGAAGACCGAGGTCATGGAGGCAACCGGCTACACCTCGACCGGAACCTTCAACAGCGCCGCCAACCGGGTTCGCGGTTTCGAACTCGGCCTGTCCGGCAACATCACCGACAAGCTGAGCGCCTACGCCGGCCTGACGGTTATGGATGCGGAAGTCACCAAGTCGGCAAACCCGAACCACAAGGGCAAGACGATGAGCAACTTCGCCGACCGCTCGGCCTCGGCGCAACTGCGTTACCAGGCGACGCCCAAGTTCGCCTTCGGTACCGCGGTCAAGTACGAGAGCAAGCGTTACGCCGGTGAACCGGATACGGCTGCCAGCTATAACGCCGCTGGTCAGTACACCCAGCCGATTCCGTCCTACACCGTCGTGGACCTGTTCGCCGACTATCGCCTGACCAAGGCGGCCAAGCTGCGTCTGAACGTCGGCAACGTACTCGACAAGGATTACTACCTTGCTGGCTACCGTTCGGGTTCCTTCCTCTACAAGGGCGATGCCCGCAACGCCAGGCTGACGCTCAACTACGAGTTCTAAGCCGTCACTGAAGGAAACGGGCGAATCCTGCGGGTTCGCCCGTCGTCATTGAATGAAAGAAAATCGTCCGCCGCTGACCGCCGTTCCCGCCGAAATCCGGTGCGCCCAGGATTACGAGTACCTGGCCGAGCATTTCCTGGCGCCCGATCGTCTGGCCTACATCGCCGGCGGTTGCGGGCATGAAACGACGCTGGCGGCGAATCGCGCGGCCTTCGAGCGCACCCGGATCTGGCCGCGCCTGCTGCGCGAGTTGGGGCAGGGGCATACGGCGCTGGAGATGTTTGGTCGTCGTCTGGCCCATCCCATCCTGCTGGCGCCGCTCGCTTACCAGACGCTGGTGCAAGGAGCGGGCGAGATCGATGTTGCCCGTGGTGCGGCAGCGACCGACAGCGGCTTCGTGCTGAGCACCCTGGCCGGGCGCACGCTCGAAGACGTGGCCGCGCAGGCCGGCGCGGAGCGCTGGTTCCAGCTCTATTTCCAGGGTGCGCGCCGGCATACCCTCGACCTCGTCCGGCGCGCCGAAGCGGCCGGCTATCGGGTACTGGTGGTAACGCTGGACACGGCGATCAAGCTGCCCAGCCTGCGCGCCCAGCGCACCGGTTTCGCGATGCCGGCGGCGGTGCGTGCCGCCAATTTGGCGAACTACCCGGAAGCGGCGCCGCGCGCCATCGAACGCGGGCAGAGCCGCGTCTTCCAGGGCGTGATGGCGCAGGCACCGAGCTGGGCCGACCTCGATTGGCTGCTTGCCGAGACCCGGCTGCCGGTGCTGGTCAAGGGCGTGCTGCATCCGCAGGATGCCTTGTTGCTCAAGGCGCGCGGTGTCGCCGGACAGATCGTCTCCAACCACGGTGGCCGCTCGCTCGACGGCGTGCCGGCCAGCCTGGCCGTGTTGCCGGCGATCCGCGCCGCGGTCGGCGATGACTATCCGCTGCTGCTCGACAGCGGCATCCGCAGCGGTGGCGATGTGTTCAAGGCACTGGCGCTGGGCGCCGACGCGGTCCTGGTCGGCCGTTTGCAGACCTATGCGCTGGCTGTTGCCGGCGCGCTCGGCGTCGCCCACATGCTGCGCCTGCTGCGCGAAGAACTTGAAGTGTGCATGGCGCAGGCGGGCTGCGCGACGCTGGCCGACATCGGTCCGGCGATGATTTTCAGGGAAACGGGAGAAGAAACAGGATGTTGATTCCAATCGAAGGCGTGCTCAGCAAGGACGAAGTCCGACAATTTCGCAGCCAGCTCGACGCGGCCGACTGGCAGGATGGCCTGAAGACAGCCGGCACCCTGGCCCGCGCGGTCAAGCGCAACCTGCAACTGGAGGACGGCTCGCCGCTGGCGGTCGAGCTCGGCAACCGCATCCTGAGGAAGCTGGGCAATAACCCGCTGTTCATCTCGGCGGCCTTGCCAGCGCGCATCTATCCGCCCAAGTTCAACCGCTACGCCGACGGTGGCACCTATGGCGCCCATGTCGACAGCGCGGTGATGCAGGTGCCGGGCACCGCGATTTCGGTGCGCAGCGACCTGTCGGCGACCCTGTTCCTGGCCGAGCCGGACGAATACGAAGGCGGCGAGCTGGAAATCGAAGGGCCCTTCGGCATTCAGGCCGCGAAGCTGGCGGCCGGCGATCTGGTGCTTTATCCGTCGAGCAGCCTGCACCGGGTGACGCCGGTGACGCAAGGCGCGCGCGTCGCTTCCTTCATGTGGATCCAGAGCATGGTCCAGAACGACAGTTCGCGCACGCTGCTCTTCGATCTCGACCAGGCGATCCAGGGCATGACCGCGGTCGTGCCGCCCGACGACGAACGGCTGCTCAAGCTGACTGCCGTTTATCACAACCTGCTGCGCCAGTGGGCGCAGCCGTAAACCCAGGCAGAACGACGATGAAAAAACTGTTTCCCGTGCTCGCCGCCTTGCTCTCGCTGAATACAGCTCAGGCCCAGGAGAAGGTGCTGAATCTCTATTCAGCCCGCCATTACCAGGCCGACGAGGCGCTCTACAACGACTTCACCAAACAGACCGGTATCCGCATCAACCGCATCGAAGGCAAGGCGCACGAGTTGCTGGAACGCATCCGTAACGAAGGCGCGAACAGTCCGGCCGACGTGTTCATCACCGTCGATGCCGCCAGCCTGGCCGTGGCCAACGCCTGGGGCATCTTCGCGCCGGTCAAGTCGGCGGTGCTGGAGAGCCGGATTCCCGCCCACCTGCGTTCCGATACCTGGTTTGCCTTCTCGACCCGGGCGCGGATGATCA
>Ga0209794_1001613_pt1 | contig 15899 bp, 15 predicted proteins | sample EBPBio232013_DNA_FD_185869 | JGI IMG/M metagenome (GOLD analysis project Ga0209794, IMG submission 185869) | Wastewater treatment Type I Accumulibacter community from EBPR Bioreactor in Madison, WI, USA - Reactor 1_5/23/2013_ DNA (SPAdes)... | ecosystem: Engineered > Bioreactor > EBPR >... | reverse complement strand
TTCTGCTGAGCGCATCTGGGCCGAAATGAAGAAAATCCTGGCAGCACCAGACCCCGGTCGCGCGCTGTTGTGGATGCGCCAGACCGGCATTTTGACCGACATTCTGCCGGAAACGGAGAAATGGGGCATCGATGCCATTCCGGGGCTGGTGGCGACGGAGGGTGCGTTGAAGTGGTCGCCCGACCCGCTGCTGCGGCTTGCAGCCATCATCCCGCCGGACGGAGAGCGTATCGCCGGCTTGGCCGAGCGGCTTCGTCTCTCGAAGGCGGAAGCGGCTACGCTCGCCGAATGGGCGGCGGCGCCTGCCATCAATCCGGATGTGACGGATGCGGTGTTTGCCCGCGAGCTTTACCGGCATGGGCAGGCGGGGCTGCAGCGCCGTTTGCGGCTGGCGCTCTCGTCTGCCCGCGCGCAGGCCGTGAACGATGACGCGGCATTGATGAAGGCGGGGCGGATCAGCAATCTTCTGGCGCAGGCCGAGCGTTTCGAGCGTCCGCGCTTTCCGCTGACGGGCGGTGATCTCCTCAAGGTCGGTATTGCCGCTGGTCCGAAGGTGGGCGCCTTGCTTGAAACGCTGGAAAACCAGTGGGTTGAGATGAATTTCTCGCTGAGCAGAGACAAGCTTCTGGAGCGGCTGGAAAAGCTGAAAGACGCCTGAAAAAGCAAAAGCCCCGCACGGTGCGGGGCTTTCAAATCGTTTCCTCCCGAAACGGTGTTTATTCGCCCATGGCCCAGGCCCGGAAGCAATCCGAACCCTCATAGGACGGCGCGGCGCGAGCCACGGCAGCCTCGAAACCGGCCTTGCCGGAAAGGCGGAGCTTCACCTGTTCGACATAGTAGGAATGAGGAAGGTCGGGATCACCCTCCGCACGCAACTCAACGGCCAGACGGTCGATGAACTCGGGCGTATCAAGCTGACGCGGGGACATGCTGCTGTCGGCAGAATATGGCATGCTGGTATGCGTACCCATGGTAGTCCTCCTCCAGTGAATTACCGAGGTGGAAGCTAGCATGAATCGGATTCCCTGCCAAAGGACAAAACACCGCACCGGGCCGTGATAACGCGATTTTTATGCCGATTTTCGACATTTAAACCGTTTTAGTTGATGAGTTGTTGCTGATGTTCCAATCAGGGCCAACGCACGGTCGGAGGCAGCGATGAAAGGATCGACTCCACGTTGCCGCCGGTCTTCAGGCCGAAGATCGTTCCCCGGTCATAAAGCAGGTTGAACTCGACGTATCGACCGCGCCGGATAAGCTGTTCGTCGCGATCTTCCTCGGTCCATTCCGTGTTGAAATTGGAGCGGACGATCTTCGGGTAGAGCAGGTTAAAGGCCCGGCCCACATCGCGCACGAAGGTGAAGGAGGGATCGAAACCGCCATTTTCCTCGCCCGGATGCAGCCAGTCGAAGAAGATGCCGCCGATGCCGCGCGCCTCGTTGCGGTGCTTCAGGAAGAAATACTCGTCGCACCATTTCTTGTAGGCTTCGTAGTCGGCGACATTCTCATGCCGACGACAGACGATTTCCATGGCGCGATGGAAAAGCTGGCTGTCGGGGTCATCCTGCGTGCGACGGCGATCCAGCATCGGCGTCAGGTCGGCACCGCCGCCGAACCAGTGGCTGGTCGTGACCACCATGCGGGTGTTCATATGCACCGTGGGCACGTTGGGGTTCACGGGATGGGCGATCAGCGAGATACCCGAGGCCCAAAAGCGTGGGTCTTCGCTGGCACCGGGGATCTGGGCGCGGAAATCCTCGGCAAACTCGCCGTGGACGGTGGACGTATGAACGCCGACTTTTTCAAAGACGCGGCCCGACATGATCGACATGCGCCCGCCGCCGCCGCGACCTTCATCGCGCAGCCAGTCCTTGGCTTCGAAGCGGCCCGGAGGCTGGTCGCTGAGCGGGCCTGTCAGGTCGTCTTCAAGAGCCTCAAACGAGGCGCAAATGGCGTCGCGCAGGCTTTCAAACCACTCGCGTGCTGCCGTCTTGCGGTCTTCGATGTCGTCCGGAAGGCCAGCAGGCAGATGCGGTCGTTCCATATGTCGTCTCCCAACGGTTCGGGTCAGGAGCGTTTCCGCCTATATCTCAACGCGAAATCACCCCGAAATTCTGATTTTGCGCATTTCCGCTGGCAAACCCGGTTCCCCATTTTGCCGAAAATGCTCTCAAGCGGGTCGCGATCTTTCAGATTCGCTTCCATCGCTTCAAGTCTTTGGTTTTATGCATATCGTTATCGCAAAACCGCTTAAGCACTTTTGCGCGACATGCATTCTTGGCCACGAGTCGCCGTTCATAATTTCTCCATGTTTATCAGTAAGGCATGCAAAGGACCAGATTGCCGCAACCACTGGTCAAGAACGCTCCCGGTCTTTATTGTCACGCGTAGAAGGAGGCGGATATGGCAAGGCTCCCGCAGCCACCCAGAATGGACGCGCTGAAGCGCCGCATTCGTGACCATCGCCGCGCGACGCAGGCGGGCGAGGGGACCTTTGTGCGCGAGACCTATTGCCTGACGCGCGAAGAGGCCCGCGCCAAGGCGCTGGAGTGGTTTTCGGCCTTTCCCAAGGCCGCCTACTGGACCGAGGTGGAAAGCTGGCGCCAGCTTGAAGGCGACCGCATCGAATTCACCATGCGCCGCCTGCCCAGCGCCGACTGATAAAAGTTAAGGCTCGCGGCCACGGAATTCGATGTCGTGCTATTGATTGGCGGGCCTTCACTCTCTACCCTTAGCGCATCATCAACAGAGGTGCGCCTTTCAAGCCGATTGTTGGCGCGTCACAGGTCTTGCTAGAACTTTTCATTGCTGTCTTTCTGATTTTGCTCAACGGGCTTTTTGCGCTCTCCGAGCTTTCTATCGTTTCTGCCCGTAAATCACGTTTGAAGGCCATGGCCAGTGAAGGTCGCGGCGGGGCTGCAACAGCACTTCTTCTGGCCGAAGACCCAGGTCGATTCCTCTCCACAGTGCAGATCGGCATTACGCTGGTCGGGATTCTCGCCGGTGCCTTTTCAGGGGCAGCCCTTGGCGAACGCCTGAGTTCCATGCTTCTCGACGCGGGCGTGCCGGAACGCGGTGCCGGGCCGCTCGGCTATGGCATCGTCATTTCGATCATCACTTATCTGTCGGTCGTGGTGGGCGAACTCGTGCCCAAGCATGTGGCGCTTTCCAACCCGGAACGCATTGCCTGCGTGGTGGCGCCCGGCATGCAGGTCCTGTCGCGGGTGGGAGCTCCTGCCGTCTGGTTGCTTAATGCCTCGACGCAGCTGATTTTCAGCATTCTCGGCCGGGGCGAAAGCGACAGTGGCGTCAGCGAAGAGGAAATCCGCACGCTGGTGGCCGATGCCGAAGCGGCGGGCATTATCGAAGGCGGCGAACGGCAGATGATTTCCGGCGTCATGCGCTTTGCCGACCGTTCGGCGCGTGGCCTCATGACCACCCGCAAGGATGTGAACTGGATCGACCTCACCGAAAGCGAGGACGAAATCCGCGCCACACTGATGGAAGCGCGTCATTCGCGTCTGCCGGTTTCGGAAGGCGGGGCCGAGACGATGATCGGCGTTGTCCAGACGCGTGATGTTCTGGCTGAAGTGCTGCGCACCGGCGAGGTGAATATCCGCGCCTGGCTCAAGGATGCGCCGATCATTCCCGATACGATGGATGCGTCGCGCGTTCTGGAAACGCTCAGACAGGCGCAGGTGCCGATCCTGCTCGTCCATGATGAATACGGCCATTTCGAAGGGGTCATTACCCCCGCCGACGTGCTGGAAGCCATTGCCGGTGTCTTCCGTGCCGACCTCGATGAAGAGGATGAGGACTATCTGGTGCGCCGCGAGGATGGCTCGTGGCTCGTTTCGGGTGAAATGCCGATTGATGAGTTGAGCGATCAACTGGGCGTTCCCGTGCCGAAAAAGCGGTCCTACCAGACGGCTGCGGGCCTCGTGATCGATCTGCTCGGCCATCTGCCGCGCGTGGGCGAAGTGGTGGAAGCCGATGGCTGGCGCTACGAAATCGTCGACATGGACGGCTGGCGCGTCGACAAGATCCTTGCGTCCAAGATCGAGAGCGAAGGCTGATTCTCAAGCGCCCGTCTGGCGAAGCGCTTCACCGGCAATCATGGCGGCGGAAACGGCGACGTTGAGCGAACGCTGGCCCGGCTGCATGGGGATCAGCACGCGGCCATCGGCGCGTTCGTGAACCTCTGCCGGGACGCCTACGCTTTCGCGCCCGAACAGCAGGATATCGTCAGGCCGATAGGCAAAATCGGTATAGGGAACCGCGCCGGTCGTGGTGGCCAGAACAAGGCGGCGACCGGAGGCCGCCCGCGCTTCCTCGAAACGGGCCCAGTTGATGTGGCGTGTCAGCACAACGGCGGCGAGGTAGTCCATGCCCGCCCGCTTCAGATTGGTATCGGACAGCACGAATCCCGCCGGTTCGATGAGGTCAACGCCCATGCCCAGACAGGCCCCCATGCGCAGGATGGTGCCGGTGTTGCCGGGAATATCGGGTTGGTAAAGGGCGATGCGAAGCTGGCTCATAGGGGATGTTTATCCGGGCTGATCGTGCCGCTCAAGCCTGTGGCGGGGCGGCAACAGAACCGATCCAAAGCGTTTTGCGACTTCCCATTGTCATCGTAAATCGCTAGGTTGCGTCATCTGAAACCCCGTGAGCACAGGAGGCCTGCATGATTGAAAGTCGCATCATCCGCTTCCTTGAGCCAGCCGCGCGCGGCTGAATTTCCAGTTCACGGGTCTTTCCGCCGGGTTTCGGGCGGGTTCACTCTCTTCCATTTCTGCCTTGCCGCCTGACGGTCATCGTACCGTGTGTTGAGGCTTGCATTCTCGGAGTTCTGTCATGTTCCGCTGGTTCGAACAGCGCCTCAATCCCTATCCCGCCGACGCGCCGGAGGCTCCGCCGTCCGGCCTCATTGCCTTCTGCTGGCATTATACCAAGCCCGCCTGGGCCTGGCTGGTGTTGCTTGGTGTGATGTCGCTCGGCATCGCGGTGGCTGATGCGGCTATTTACAGCTTCCTCGGCAGCGTCATCGACTGGCTGTCAACGGCGGACCGCGCCACCTTCCTGTCGAACGAAGGGCACAAGCTTTTCTGGATGGCGATGGTCATCATCGTGGCGCTGCCGCTGATGGGGGCCGTGCACAGCCTTGTCATGCACCAGACGCTGGCAGGCAACTACCCGATGATGGCGCGCTGGCTGATGCACCGCTTCCTCATCCGCCATTCGATGAACTTTTTTGCCAACGAGTTTGCGGGCCGCGTTTCGACCAAGGTGATGCAGACGGCGCTCGCCGTGCGCGAAAGCGTGATGAAGATCATCGACGTTTTCGTCTATGCCATCTCCTTCGTCGTTTCGATGTTCTTTGTGGTGTTGGCCGCGGATGTGCGCCTTGCCATTCCGCTCGTCCTCTGGCTGGCCCTTTACATCGGCATTCTGTTCCACTTCGTTCCGAAGCTTCGCCGTCTTTCCAGCGAGCAGGCCGATGCGCGCTCGGTGATGACGGGCCGCGTGGTCGATTCCTACACCAATATCGCGACGATCAAGCTTTTCTCCCATGCGGGCCGCGAAGAGACCTATGTGCGCGAAAGCATGGACGGGTTTTTGGGCACGGTGCATCGCCAGATGCGCCAGATCAGCCTTCTGAACTTCGCCGTCGATATCAATAATGCCGCGCTCATGTCGCTGACCGGCGGTCTCGGCATCTATTTCTGGCTGAATGGTGATGTGACGGCGGGTGCCGTGGCGGCTGCCGTGGCGCTGGTCATGCGCGTCACCGGCATGTCGCACTGGATCATGTGGGAAACGGCGGCCCTCTTCGAAAACATCGGGACCGTCTATGACGGTATGGAAATGATGGTGAAGCCGCATGAAATCACCGATGCGAAGGATGCAAGTGTCCTGGCACCCGTGACGGGCGAGATCCGCTTCGATCATGCGACCTTCCATTACGGCAAGAGCAAGGGCGTCATCGAGGACATGAACCTTGTCATTGGTCAGGGGGAGAAGGTGGGGCTTGTCGGGCGCTCCGGTGCCGGCAAGACGACGCTGATGAACCTGCTCCTGCGCTTCTATGATCTGGAGCGCGGGACGATCCGCATCGATGGCAAGGATATTGCCAAGGTGACGCAGGATTCGCTGCGCGCCCAGATCGGCGTGGTGACGCAGGATACGTCGCTGCTGCATCGCTCCATCCGCGAAAACATCGCTTATGGTCATCCCGGTGCCAGCGATGCGGAAATCATCGAGGCGGCGAAGAAGGCCAATGCCTGGGACTTCGTCGAAGGACTTTCCGACCAGAAGGGGCGCACGGGGCTTGATGCCCATGTGGGCGAACGCGGCGTGAAGCTTTCCGGCGGGCAGCGTCAGCGTATCGCTATTGCCCGGGTGTTCCTGAAGAATGCACCCATTCTGGTTCTGGACGAGGCCACCTCGGCGCTCGATTCCGAAGTGGAAGCGGCCATTCAGGAGAACCTCTTCGCGTTGATGGAAGGCAAGACGGTGATTGCCATTGCCCACCGCCTTTCAACGCTGACCGAGATGGACCGTCTCGTGGTGCTCGACAAGGGGCGCATCGTCGAAGAGGGCGATCACGGAGCGCTGGTTGCCAAGGGTGGGCTTTATGCCGACCTGTGGAACCGCCAGTCGGGCGGCTTCCTTGCCGACCAGACGGACGGCGAGGCGCTGCCCACCGCTTCGTAATATGTCATGCAATGGCTTTGCCCCTCATGTCTTTTGCGGCGCGAGGGGCGGGCCGCTCTTACCGAAATTTAATGGCGTGGCGGACGGGCATGGCCTTTGTTGACGGCCACAATCAGCTTATACCCGACCCATGATCATTCGTGCTGTTCTCTCCCTCTTCGAAAACTGGATCAAACCCTTTGCCGAGCGGCAGGACCTTCGTCCGCCGGGTAAGGTGTGGGGCTTTGTGTGGTTTTATGTGCGGCAGGCGAAAAGCGTCATTGCGGCGCTCGTCATTCTGGGTGGCCTGACGGCGGCCATCGAGGCGGCGCTCTTCTATTTCACCGGGCGTCTGGTCGACCTTCTCGATAGCGGCGTGCGGGGTGGAGGATGGAGCGCGCTTCTGGCGGCGCACGGCACCGAGCTTCTTCTGATGCTCTCGGTCGTCGTGTTCTGGCGCTTCCTCGCCATGCTGCTCAATGGATTGACCGACGAGCAGGTGATGGCGCCGGGCTTTGCCTTCATGGCGCGCTGGCAGGCCTACCGGCATGTTTCGCGCCAATCGCTTGCCTTCTTCCAGAACGACCTTTCGGGCCGCATCGTCACACGCATCTCGCAGGGCACACAGGCGGTGTATGACCTGATTTCGACGCTGATCACCAATATCTGGTTTGTCGGCGTCTACCTCGTGTCCACCATCGCGCTGATGGCCGGGCTCGACTGGCGGCTTGCGGCTCCGGTGATGCTGTGGGTCATCGGCTTCATTCTCGTGGCACGGTACTTCGTGCCGCGCATTCGCCTGAGGGCGCGCGACTACGCCGATACGGCCTCGATGCTCAACGGACGGGTGACAGATTCCTTTGCCAATATCCAGACGCTCAAGCTCTTTTCGCGTGACAGTGACAGCGATGCCTATGTGCTGGACGGGTTCGAGAGGTCGCGGGCCGCAGCGCTTGGCCTTTCACGCATGGTGGTGGCCGTCCGTTCGACGCTGACGTTCCTCGCCGGTCTGATGATTTCGCTGACGGCGATCATCAGCATCCATCTGTGGCTGAACGGTCAGATCACCACGGGCGGCATTGCCTTTTCGCTGGGGCTGGTGCTGCGCCTCAACATGCTGCTGGGGCGCACCATGGGCCAGATCAACGGCATCATGCGCAATATCGGCACGATCCAGAACGCGGCGGAGATGATTGCCGAGCCGATCCATCTGGTGGACCGTGCCGACGCGCGACCACTTGCCGTGACAGGACCGGAAATCCGCTTCGACAATGTGCGCTTCGGCTATCAGCCGGAAAGGCCGGTGATCGACGGCTTTTCGCTGACGGTTGCACCGGGCGAGAAGGTGGGGATCGTGGGACGGTCCGGTGCGGGCAAGTCGACGCTCGTCAATCTTCTTCTGCGTTTCTACGATGTGGATGGCGGGCACGTTCGCATCGACGGACAGGACATTGCGGGCGTGACGCAGGAAAGCCTGCGCGCTCATATCGGTATGGTGACGCAGGATACGTCGCTTCTTCATCGCTCTATTCGCGACAATATTGCCATCGGTCGCACCGATGCCGATGATACCGCGATCCTTGAGGCATTGCGCCGGGCTGAGGCCGATGGCTTTGTCGCCGGTCTGGTCGACCAGCGCGGGCGAAAAGGGCTGGATGCGCTGGTGGGTGAACGCGGTGTGAAGCTTTCCGGCGGTCAGCGCCAGCGCGTGGCCATTGCCCGCGTCATGCTGAAGAACGCGCCCATTCTGGTGCTGGACGAAGCGACTTCGGCACTCGATTCCGAGGTGGAAGCGGCCATTCAGGATAACCTCGACCATCTGATGCAGGGCAAGACGGTTCTGGCCATCGCGCACCGGCTTTCCACGATCGCCGCTCTTGATCGTCTGGTGGTGGTCGATGGCGGGCGGATCGTTGAAGAGGGCACCCATGGCGACCTGATTGCGCGCGGCGGGCTTTATGCCGATCTCTGGGCGCGCCAGTCCGGCGGTTTTATTGCGACGGAGGAGGGGGCTGGTCGATGATCAGCTCGGCCTGCAGCCCGAAATGGTTCGAGCCGTGATTGTCGGTCAGTCGGTCAAGCTTTGACAGGCGCATGGGCGCGCGGGCGTAGATGTGGTCGATGGCAAGGCCTGCTTCCACGAATTCCACGGGCCAGGTGGCTGGTTCGTTCGGCGCGCGGCGCAGCCCCGTCTGGCGCAGAAACCAGCCCATATCAGCCCCGAGGCTCGACGCATTGAAGTCCCCCGCCAGAACGAGCGGGCCTTGCAGTTTTTCCAGACGGCGCGACAGGCGCCAAAGCTCCGTGGCATGGTAGTCGTCAAACCATGCCTTGGAGAGGTGGGCCGCCACGACATTGACGTTCTGGCCTGCCACATCGACCGTTACCTGCATGTAGCGCTCCTTGCGAAGGTCGCTCAAATTGTCGACCTTGAAGGAGGTGAAGGGCCGTCGTGACAGGATCATCAGGTCGCAGCGTTCTGTCATGACATGGCAGCCAAGCCGAAACGGGTAACGGGCCGCGAGCGCTTCCAGATGCGATTCGAGCGGGCGCGCCTCCAAAATGATGGCGACATCGACATCTGATCGCAGAATTTCGTCGCGAATGGCCGCGCCGTTTTCTTTATTGTTGCCCAGAATATTAAAACTCATGAGGCGAAGCGTCGGTTTTCCCGCCACTTCTTGCGCCGTTGCCATGTCGGCCAGCCGGGCGATGCGGGCGACCGGATAAAGCGCCAGAACGAGACCCGCCGCCACCAGAAGCAGCACGGGCAGTTTGCGATGCAGCAGAAATGCCAGGAGCGCCAAGAACGCCGCAAACAGCCCGAAATGGGTTTGCGCGTTATAAAACGGCGAAAAATACCAGAAACTGTGGATATAACGCGTCGCAATCAGGCCAATGACGATGGTGGCCGCGGCGCACAGCAGGCAGGATAGGTAAAGTCTCATTCGGGCTTTCCTGCGCTGAACAGAGCTGACGAAGGTCATTTATCACGCGATTCTTTATGTTGCAACGCGGTGGTGCGGGCCTGTGCGGTGGCTTGCCGCCGCGTGGATGTTTTGACGAAGTGCAACTTTCGTCGGGCTTGGGGGCAAAATTTGAGATTTGTCATGGCAAACGCAGATATTTCCCGCGACATAGTGCCCTTGTGGGTGCAAGCGATATGGACATAATATCGCATCGAGCCTAGAAGGCGCGTTGATTGGAATACTTCCAGCCACCTCCGGAAATTGAACCGGAAGCAGGCGGGGGCGAATCCTTATTCGCAAAGGGCGTTTTTTCGCAGAGGGATATTATCGTGAGCGAACACGGGGCTATTAGCGGGACTGAAGGCGGGACCACCCGCCGCGACTTTCTTTATCTGACCACAGGTGCCCTCGGCGCCGCTGGTGCGGTCGGCGTTGCCTGGCCGTTTGTTGACCAGATGCGACCGGACGCCTCGACGCTGGCGCTCGCCGCCATCGAGGTTGACGTGTCGAGCCTCCAGCCGGGCTCTTCGCTCACGGTGAAGTGGCGCGGCAAGCCGGTGTTCATCCGCAACCGCACGCCGGAGGAAATCGAAGCCTCCAAGTCGGTTCCGGTTTCCGAACTGAAGGACCCGTTGGCACGCAATGCCAACCTTGATGCTACGGCTGAGGCCAGCGATACCGCCCGTTCTGCCGGTGAAGGCAAGGAAAACTGGCTGGTGATGGTCGGCGTCTGCACCCATCTCGGCTGCATTCCGCTCGGCACGTCGGGCGAGTACAATGGCTGGTTCTGTCCCTGCCATGGTTCGGTTTACGACACGTCTGGCCGCATTCGCAAAGGTCCGGCACCGGAAAACATGCACATTCCGACCTTCGCTTTCACGTCTGACACCGTCATCAAGGTCGGCTAAAGGTCTTCGGGGGAAAATACATTATGAGTGGTCATTCCAGCTACGAGCCGACAACCGGCATCGGCAAATGGGTCGACGCGCGTCTTCCGCTGCCGCGCATGATTTACGACAGCTTTGTCGCTTATCCGGTTCCGCGTAACCTCAACTATTCCTACACGTTCGGCGCCATGCTGTCCGTGATGCTCGTGATCCAGATCATCACCGGCATCGTGCTTGCGATGCACTATGCTGCCGAAACGACGGTTGCCTTCAACTCCGTCGAAAAGATCATGCGCGACGTGAACCACGGCTGGCTGCTGCGCTACATGCACGCCAACGGTGCTTCGTTCTTCTTTATCGCGGTCTATCTGCACATTGCCCGCGGTCTCTACTACGGTTCCTACAAGGCTCCGCGCGAAATCCTCTGGATTCTCGGCGTGGTCATCTACCTCCTGATGATGGCAACGGGCTTCATGGGCTACGTTCTGCCCTGGGGTCAGATGTCCTTCTGGGGCGCAACCGTGATCACCGGCTTCTTCACCGCCTTCCCGCTGGTGGGTGAGTGGATCCAGCAGTTCCTGCTCGGCGGCTTTGCCGTGGATCAGCCGACGCTCAACCGCTTCTTCTCGCTGCACTACCTGCTGCCGTTCATGATCGCGGGCGTCGTGATCCTGCACGTCTGGGCACTGCACGTCACCGGCCAGACCAACCCGACCGGCGTTGAAGTGAAGTCCAAGACCGACACCGTGCCCTTCACGCCCTATGCGACGCTGAAGGATGCCGTTGGCGTCTCGATCTTCCTGATCGTCTATGTCTGGTTCGTCTTCTACATGCCGAACTACCTCGGCCACCCGGACAACTACATCGAAGCCAACCCGCTGAAGACCCCGGCCCACATCGTTCCGGAATGGTACTACCTGCCGTTCTACGCCATGCTGCGCGCCATCACCTTCAACGTTGGCCCGATCGACTCCAAGCTCGGCGGCGTTCTGGTCATGTTCGGTGCGATCATCGTGCTGTTCTTCCTGCCCTGGCTCGACACCTCCAAGGTTCGTTCGGCTGTCTATCGCCCGATCTTCAAGGTTCTCTACTGGATCTTCGTGGTCAACGCGATCTTCCTCGGCTGGCTCGGCTCGCGTCCGGCAGAAGGCTCGAACTTCTTCGGCCTCTTCACCGGCGACATCTGGGGCAACTACGTTGGTCTCTCGCAGCTTGGTACGCTTTACTACTTCGGCTTCTTCCTCGTTCTGATGCCGGTTATCGGCCTCATCGAGAAGCCGCGCCGTATCCCGAATTCCATCACGGAAGCGGTTCTGGCGAAGAGTGGCAAGGCCCCGGTTGACGGTCAGGCCTGAGACAGCGGCAGAAAAGGAATTGAAACAATGAAAAAGCTTTTTGCCAGCATTGCTCTCGTCGCTGCCCTGGCAGGTTTCAACGCCGGTACCGCCGTCGCTGAAGAAGGTCATGATCTGGCCGCTGCCGTGGAACATGCTGCCGCCAAGGGTCACTATCCGATCCTGAAGCCGGTGCCGCAGAAGTGGAGCTTCTCCGGCCCGTTCGGCAAGTTCGACAAGGCTCAGCTGCAGCGTGGTCTGCAGGTCTACAAGGAAGTTTGCTCGGCTTGCCATTCCATGAAGCTGGTCTCCTTCCGCACGCTGGCCGACCTCGGCTACACGGAAGAGCAGATCAAGGCTTTCGCAGCCCAGTACACGGTCACCGACGGCCCGAACGCCGATGGCGAGATGTATGAACGTCCCGCGATCCCGTCCGATCACTTCCCGTCGCCGTTCCCGAATACGGAAGCGGCTGCGGCTGCCAACAACGGTGCAGCTCCGCCGGATATGTCGCTGCTGGCCAAGGCTCGCGGCGTCGAGCGTGGCTTCCCGACCTTCGTGTTCGACATCTTCACGCAGTACCAGGAAGGTGGCCCGGACTATATCTACTCGCTGCTGACCGGCTATGTTGAAGCTCCGGAAGGCGTCAAGGTGGCTGAAGGTTCGAACTTCAACCCGCACTTTGCCGGTGCAGCCTCGTTGGCCATGGCTCCGCCGATCGCCGACGAACAGGTTGAATACTCCGACGGTACGGCTCCGACGCTCGACAACTATGCCCGTGACATTTCGGCCTTCCTGATGTGGACGGCTGAGCCGAAGCTGGAACAGCGCAAGCAGACCGGCTTCATGGTGATGATGTTCCTCATCATCTTCACCGGCTTCCTGTACCTCACGAAGCGTTCGGTTTATTCCAAGAAAGAACACTAAGCGGTTCTTGTGACTGAATTGAAAGAGGCGGCTCCTTGCGGGCCGCCTCTTTTGCGTTTCATGCCATCCGGACGCTTCAGATATATTCGATGACTGTGGTCTCGAAGCTCAGGACCGTTTCCCCATTCTGGTTGATGCCTTCGGCAATGCCGGTATTCAGCAGCAGGCCGGGGCGCGATGCCATGGGGCGGAATTCGCGCGGTGTCAGGGTGTAGGTAATCGTGTCGCCGGCAAAGACGGGCTTGACCCAGCGCAGGTTGGCAAAGCCGGGTGAGGGGCCCATGCGCGGCGGGGTTTTGCCTTCGGCCATCAGGCGCTTGGCTTCGCGCTTCTGGAAGGCCATCATACTCTTCATCCAGCCCGCGCAGGTGTGCCAGCCGGAGGCGCAGAGTGCACCGAACATCGTATCGCGGGCGAGTTCCGCATCCGTGTGGAAGGGTTGAGGGTCGAATTTGCGGGCAAATTCGATGATGTCTTCGGGTGTAAAGGTCACGGTGCCCAGCGTCAGGCGTTCACCGGCGGGGTAAAGCTCGTTCATCTGCATCACGCGGCTCCCTTCTCATCACCGCGCATGGCGAAGATCACCGAAAACTCCGACCGGCAGACGAGTTCACCGGACTGGTTTTCGACCTCGTTCAGGAAGCGGACGATGCCCATGCCGGGGCGTGATTTCAGGGGGCGGGCCTCCATAACCGTCGAGCGGCCGGACAGCACGGAGCCTACTAGAACCGGCTTTTTCCATTCGAGTTTGTCGATACCGGGCGAGCCTTGCGAGGTTGAGGCGTCGATGTAGCTGTCGAACATCATGCGCATGATGGCGGCATTGGTGTGCCAGCCGGAGGCGGCGAGGCCACCCAGCAGACTTTTGCTTGCGGCCTCTTCGTTCAGGTGCATGGGCTGGGCATCGAATTCCTGCGCGAAGGCAATAATGTCATCGCGGTTCATGGCGTAGGGGCCAAGCGGAAATACCGTTCCCACGGCAAAGTCTTCATAGGCACGGACGTGTTGCGCCATGCGGTTCCTCCCAAATTTCTCCCGTATGTATTGAGACGCAAAAGATTGGTCCGGTCAAGTTGTCAGGCGAACACCTCGGACCGCACGCGGGAGGCCCCTTGATTGCCACGGTCATGCCGGGTACCTGTCGTTCGATAAGCATGAAAGGACGAAAGCGTGAGCGAAATCCGCCAAAACTTGTTGCGAGCCGCTGAAGATGGCGTGATCAGTCCAGAGCAGGTCGAAAAGCTTGTTGGTTATTTCGTTCCGGTATCCAGCGAAGACTTGCCGGAAACGGGTGTCATCGGCACGCCGCCGGATACGGAAACGCCCCGCTTCATTCGTGGCTTTCATGATGTCCTGATCACCATTGGCATTATCATCCTGCTGGTGGGATTGGGGACGCTGGCCTCCATCATCGCTGTGCCGTTTGCCGTCTTTGGCCTGTCGGAAATTCTGGTGCGTCGCCAGCGGCTGGCGCTTCCCGCTGTCGTCCTGACCATTGCCATGGGGACCGCGATGTTCATGATCGCCGGAATCTGGCTGGTGGATGATCTGCCGAGCGGGACCAATGCTTTCACGCGCAATGCGTTTCTCTTCATGCCGCCGACGCTGGTCATGGCGCTGTATGCCTGGCGCTATCGGGTGCCGATCGCGGTATCGTCACTCATTCTCATGCTGGCCGGGTTTCTGCTGACGCTGCTATTCCGGGCTCTGGATACGGCGTTGGGGCAGGGGTATATTCTTATCAGTCACCCTTATCTGTCATCGCTCGTGCTTATGGCTTCGGCGCTTGGCCTTTTCGTCGTAGCCATGCGTTTCGATCTGTCCGATCCGCTGCGCGTTACCCGGCGTTCGGACATTGCCTTCTGGCTGCATCTCGTGACCGCGCCGACGCTTCTTTATGCCTCCATGAGCTTTCTTTTTTTGAACAGCCGTTACAATCTCTTCGAGCTTGGCAAGCAGGACCTGATGAACGGTGCGATGCCGGTGACCATTGTTGTCGCCCTTCTGATGCTGGTGGGCATTGTGATCGACCGGCGTGCTTTCGTGACCTCGGGACTGATTTCCCTGATCATCGCTTTCACCTCCATTGTTGGCGGCGTTGGCAATCTGGAAAACGGCTGGGCGGTTGCCATGCTCTTTGTCGGAATGTTTGTGCTGGCGCTTGGCATTGGCTGGCGCGGGCTTCGACGCTATGTCATCTCGGCGCTGCCAGACGCATGGCAGCACCGCCTGCCGCCTGCCATGTGAGGCGTTGATGGTCGAGTGGATTGAACGCACCTCTTTTCTCAAGTCGCTGGAGCCGCAGGCCGTCCACCTGCTGGAGGCCTTGAAGCCCATGCATGTGCCGGCGCGCACGGTGCTTTTTCGCCCCGGTGATACGGCGGCTCATTTTGTGATCGTCCTGTCGGGCCGCATTTCGGTCTATCTGACGGGCCGCACCGGCCGGGAGCTTCTGCTCTACACCGTGGCGCCGGGCGAGACCTGCGTGCAGACGACGCTCGGCGTCATGGGTGGCGCGCCCTATACGGGTGAGGCGGTGGCCGATACGGACCTGGTGGCGGTGATGGTGCCGTCCGGGCCGTTTTCGGCTTTGATGCGCGAATCAGACCAGTTCCGCAGCTTTGTCTTCCGGGCCTTTGCCGACCGGCTGGCGGATGTGACCTTTCTTCTCGAATGTGTGGCCTTCCTCAAGGTGGAGGAGCGCATTGCCATGGCGCTTCTGTCGCGCGCTGACAGTGAGGGCTGTGTGACGACTACGCATCAGGAACTGGCGACGATTATCGGTTCGGCCCGCGAAGTGGTGTCGCGGCGGCTTGATACGATGGCGGCGCGCGGCCTGATTGATGTCGAGCGCGGGCAGATCCGCATTCTCGACCGGGCCAAGCTGGCGCAGCTTGCGGAGACGGCCTGAAGAAATTGCAAAGGCTGTGACTATGTCACCGACATTGCCGTGCGCATGGGCTAGAGCGCGTCCATTGAACGCGGAATCGGGTTGAGGATTCCCTTGGTCGCCGAATTCTGATTCCATCGCTCCGACTTGTGATTTGGTCGGAGGCAATATGACCCGGGCTTTCAGTGATGATCTGCGT
>Ga0209794_1001612_pt1 | contig 15953 bp, 15 predicted proteins | sample EBPBio232013_DNA_FD_185869 | JGI IMG/M metagenome (GOLD analysis project Ga0209794, IMG submission 185869) | Wastewater treatment Type I Accumulibacter community from EBPR Bioreactor in Madison, WI, USA - Reactor 1_5/23/2013_ DNA (SPAdes)... | ecosystem: Engineered > Bioreactor > EBPR >... | reverse complement strand
GAAACGGGCATGTCGGGATCCTCAAACGGGCGCGCCGCGATCAGCGTCCCATCTGGGACGAGAAAGCGTGCGGGAGCACCCCGGCCATCCGCAGGGCACCCGCGCGCAATGGGAATGCTCGGCTGATATGCCGTTTCAGCGGTTCTTGAAGGCCGGCTTGCGCTTCTCGGCGAAGGCCGACATGCCTTCCTTCTGGTCGGCCATGGCGAACATGGCGTGGAACACGCGCCGCTCGAAACGCACGCCCTCGGCAAGGGTGGTCTCGTAGGCGCGGTTCACCGATTCCTTGGTCATCATGACGGCCGGCAGCGACAGGTCGGCGATCTGGGTCGCGACCTTCACCGCTTCCTCGACCAGGTCGGCGGCGGGAACGACGCGCGAGACGAGACCGACGCGCTCGGCTTCGGCTGCATCCATCATGCGGCCGGTCAGGCACATTTCCATGGCCTTGGACTTGCCGACGAAACGGGTGAGGCGCTGGGTGCCGCCGGAACCCGGCATGACGCCGAGCTTGATCTCGGGCTGGCCGAACCGGGCCGTATCGGCGGCGAGGATGAAATCGCACATCATGGCGAGCTCGCAGCCGCCGCCGAGGGCGAAGCCGGCAACCGCTGCGATGATCGGCTTGCGGCGCTGGCCGACCCGGTCCCAGGAGGTGATGAAGTCCTCGAGATAGCTCTCGGGATAGGTCTTGGCCTGCATTTCGAGAATGTCGGCGCCGGCGGCGAAGGACTTCTCCGAGCCGGTGACGACCATGCAGCCGATGGCCGGGTCCTTCTCGAAACCGTCCATCGCCGTGTTCAGTTCGCCGATCAGCTGGCTGTTGAGCGCGTTCAGCGCCTTCGGGCGGTTGAGCGTGATCAGCCCGACCTTGCCGCGCGTCTCGACGATGATGGTCTCGTAGGCCATGGAGGGCTCCCGATCGTGTCGTTCGTTGTGGCGCGAGAGCTAGCCGAGGCCGGCGGGCCTGTCATCCTGTCCGATGGGGGATGGGATGGCGCGCGACGCCTCAGACCCGCCTCAGGCTGACGCTTTCGATGCGGTGGTCGTCGGCCTTCTTGAGGATCAGCTTGGCGCGATGGCGCGTCGGCAGGATGTTGTCGCGCAGGTTGACGAGGTTGATGCCGTACCACAACGCCAGCGCGGTCTTCATCGCCTCGAATTCCGACTTCTCGGCATAGCGCCGGAAATAGCTCTGAGGATCGCGGAAGGCGGTCTCGCGCAGGCGCATGAAGCGCTCGAGATACCAGCGCTCCAGCACGTCCTCCTCGGCGTCGATGAAGACCGAGAAGTCGAAATAGTCGGAGACGAAGGGGATGGCCTTGCCGTCGCGCGGCGGGCGGCCGGTCTGGAGCACGTTCAGCCCCTCGACGATGAGGATGTCGGGACGGTCGACGGCAACGCCGCCGCCGGGGACCACGTCATAGACGAGATGCGAGTAGATCGGCGCATGGACATGGCGCTCGCCAGCCTTCACGGCGGCGAGGAAGCGCAGCAGCGCCTTGGTGTCGTAGCTCTCCGGGAAGCCCTTCTTCTTCATCAGCCCCTCGCGCTCCAGATAAGCGTTGGGGAAGAGGAAGCCATCGGTGGTGATGAGGTCGACCTTGGGCGTGTTGGACCAGCGCGACAGCAGCGCCTGCAGCACGCGCGATGTCGTCGACTTGCCGACCGCCACCGAACCCGCGACGCCGATGACGAAGGGGATCTTCACGTCCTTCGCGCCGAGGAACGACTGCGAGGCGCGCGACAGCTTCTGCTGGGCGGCGACGTAGAAGGACAGGAGGCGCGAGATCGGCAGGTAGATCGCCTCCACCTCCTCGATCGAGAGCTGGTCGGTGAACGATTTCAGCCGGGCGATCTCCTCCGGCGTCAGCGTCATCGGCGTGTCGGCGCGCTTGGCGGCCCATTCCGCCCGCGTGAACATCCGGTAGGGCGAGGGATTGCCGTTGGTCTCCGGCACGGGGGCCGCCGCAGCGAGGCTTGCTGGCATCGGACGCTCGTTCATCGGGTTGCGGGCTTCAGGGGGTGGACTTGGGACGGGATGCCTTCTCGGCATGACCGGACTGGACCGTGCGGCGCTCCAGCTCGGCCATCACCTCGCCCAGCGCGATGCCGCGCGACTTCCAGACGACCATGAGGTGGAACAGCACGTCGGCGCTCTCGGCGACGAGCGGCGCCCGGTCGCCCTGCGTCGCGGCGATGACGGCCTCGACCGCCTCCTCGCCGAATTTCTTGGCACAGTGCACCGGCCCCTTGGCGAGCGAAGCCGCAGTATAGCTTTCTGCGGGCGGCGCAGCGGCGCGCGAGGCGACGATCGTCTCAAGCTCGGCGAGCGTGAAGGAACTCATCGGCACACAGCCCTTCGCAGAGGACGCCCGCCGCCGGCGGGCGCGAAAGTCGCGGCATGATGCAGATTATGACGCCGCTGTCACGGTGGCAGATGGGCGGAGAGGCATCGAGGCGGGTTCACACGATCGTGCGGATCAGAGGGGACACGTCATCAACCGGGCATCGTCGCCATAGCTGGCGAGCTTCTCCGCAGCCACGCCGGCGGGCATTTCGGCAAAGCCCTGCCGACGCCAGAAGGCACCGGAATCGTTGACCGCGACCAGCGACAGGGCGGGGAGGCCGAGGGCGAGCACATGGCGCTTCAGATCCTGCACGAGGGCACCCGCCGCGCCCGTGCCACGCGCGGCAGGGAGAAGCGCGAGATCGTGGATGTAATAGGTGTCCGCCTCGGCCGGCAGCGCGCCGACAAGGGCGTTCAGCGCCGGCAGCGTGCCCAGCCGCCAGGGATGGCTGATCGCATAACCCGCGGGCTCGCCCGCGACGATCAGCAGGCGGCAGCCGGCCGGATGCAGCGCGAGGCGCTCGGCGAAGACGGCGTCGTCCTCGGGAAAGGCGGGATGGACCATGGCCGCGATCCGCGCGACGGCGTCGAGGTCGGTCGCGGTCAGACCACGCCAGGAAAAGCTCATCCGGTGACACTCACGCGCGCCGCCAGGCCTTCTCGATGGCACTGGGCTTTGCAGCGAAGGCCTTGTCGCCGGTCCGCTGAACCTCGCGCTCGAGACGCACGTGGCGCGCGGCGATGCGCGCGAGCTTGGCGCGTCCGGCCTCGCCCCGGTCCATCCGCCCGGCGAGCAGGTCGAGGTCGCGGATCGCCCCCATCAGCTCGCCGATACGGTCGAGCTTGCGCGGTTTCGGTCCGGCCTTTTTCGGCCGCCGGTCGTCCAGCGCCTCGACCAGGTGCAGGCAGTCCTTGATACGCTTGCGCGCCTCGTGCAGCGGCTCGGTGGAGGGGTGATCCTCGTAGGCGAAATAGGCACGGCGCGCCCGGGAATAGGAGCGCGCGACGGCCTTGGCGAGGTAGTACTTCGGCACATCGGCCGGCGCGAGCCGGGCAATGACCCGCGCCTGCCGCTGGAGTGCGCGACCGAGGGCGGGAAGATCAACGCGGGAGCCCTGCCCCTCGCCAGGGCCTGTCGCGCCGACGGCACGCGCTGCTTCCGCCAGCGCATGGGCATCGCGGAGCGGTGCAAGAGCATGGGCGAAGGCGCGCAGGAAGCCGTTCTCGCGCTCGACGGCGTCCCTCGCCAGCGGCTTCAGGGCGCGCAGCAGGCTGCGCGCCCTCTTGATGTGACGGCGGGCAAGATGCACTGCCCTGACCGTGTCCTTCTGGGTGGCGATGAGCCGGCCCGCCGCGCGCGCATGCGCGCCCGCTGCGAGCGCCAGGTCCTTCGCCTCCGCGACCGGCCTCACGCAGCGACCCCCGTGCCGATCGGGCAGGAGACGCCGGTGCCGCCGAGCCCGCAATAGCCGCGCGGATTCTTCGCGAGGTACTGCTGGTGGTAGTCCTCGGCGAAATAGAAGGCCGGCGCGTCGAGGATCTCGGTGGTGATCGGGCTGTAGCCCTGCCCGGCCAGCGCCTTGCCATAGGCGACCTTCGACGCCTCGGCAGCGGCGCGCTGGGCGGCGTTCGTGACATAGATGCCGGAACGGTACTGCGTACCGACATCGTTGCCCTGGCGCATGCCCTGCGTCGGGTCGTGGCTCTCCCAGAAGGTCCTGAGCACCTCCTCGGTCGAGACCTGCGCGGGGTCATAGACCACCAGCACCACCTCGTTGTGGCCGGTCATGCCGGAACAGACCTCCTCGTAGGTCGGGTTCGGCGTCGTGCCGGCGGCATAGCCAACCGCCGTGACGAACACGCCGGGCAACTGCCAGAACTTGCGCTCGGCGCCCCAGAAGCAGCCGAGGCCGACAACGATCTGCTCCATGCCGTCGGGATAGGGCCCCTTGAGGGGGCGGCCGTTGACGAAATGGCGCTCGGCGGTCGGGATCGGCGCAGCGCGGCCCGGCAGGGCCTCGCCGGCGGCAGGCAGGGAGAGCTTCTTCCTGAGATTGAACATCGGATACCTCCTCGATGCCCTCAGTTCGGCAGGACAGGCCCCGACGTTACTCGCCAAGGCGCGTGATGGGAACATGGCTGTCCGGCGGGCCAGCCCATCACGGACGCGTCAGTTCACCGGATCGTGGCTGGGTCGCGCCGCGCTGCGCGCGCAGGATCACGCGAAAGGAGGTGCCGCGATGCATCGAGAGGATCACCCGAACCGGGCCGTTGCCCTGCCCGTGTCGCGCCGCTGGCTGGTGGCGGCGCCCGCCATCGTGCTTGCCGCCCGCCCGGCGGCGGCGCAGCTGGCGCCGACGCCACGGCAGACGCGCGGGCCGTTCTATCCGGCGACCAGGCCGACCGATTCCGACCTCGACCTGACGCAGGTCGCCGGCAGGCAGGGCCGTGCCCGCGGCGAGGTGATCGAGGTGACCGGGCGCGTGCTGCATGCCCGGTCGGGGCCGCTGCCGGGCGCGACCGTGGAGATCTGGCAGGCCGACGCAGACGGGCGCTATCACCATCCGCGCGAGAGCGCCGGCGCGGCCGATCCGAACTTTCAGGGTTTCGGCGCCGTGCGATCGGATGGCGACGGCGGCTATTTCTTCCGCACCATCCGGCCGCGCTTCTACGGGTCCGGCGCCGGAATGCGCACGCCGCACATCCACTTCCGCGTCCTCGTGGAAGGACGGCCGGAACTGGTCACGCAGATGTATTTCCCCGGGGAGGCCATGAACGCCCGCGACGGCCTGTTCCGATCGCTCTCCGACGAGAACGCCCGCGACGCCGTGACTGCCCGGCTGGAGGGCGGGGCCGTGCCGCGCTTCATCTTCGAGATCGTCGTCGCCTGACGCGCTTCCACGCGAACCGGATGTGCGCGGGGTCTTCAGCGCCTGCCGATCACACCGATCTGCGGTTCGTTCCTCCGGCCGATCAGCATCATGATCGCGCCGAGCAGGAGGCCCGTGACGGCGGTGGGGACCGCAAGGACGGCCAGCAGGCCCGGGTCCCAGACCCAGCCGAGATCGCGGGCGACGAGCAGCTTCTCCACCTCGCCGAGGCTCGCGGGGTGGATAGCGCGCCAGCTGTCGGCTCCAGACGTGGTGATCAGCCGCTGGCCGGCAATCGACCGCGTGCCGTCGATGACCAGCGCGACGAAGCCGACGGCGATCAGCACGAGCCCGATGAGGCGGAACAGGAAGCGGATCATGTCACCTCATGCGGCCGATATCGAAGGCGACATAACCTTAGGGAATGCCGCCGGCAAGGGCACCGGGCTCGCCACCCTGCACGGAAAGCGTCCGCGCAGCGACGAATACCGGCCCATGGTCGTCAACATGGTGACGCCGATCGCCGACGGCCAGAACCCTGCCGCCGCTTCTACCAGCTCTGCCGGAGGGCGACGCTGCCCCGGATGGAGCGATGGCGGTCGCCGAGCTCGCCGTCGAGGGCGAGGGAGGCGTTGAGGCCCTGACGGAACCGGGCCTCGACCCCGAGGGTGGCAAGCGCGGTGTGGGTGGAAGCCCGCGCGCCGAAGGCGGTGAAGGTCGAGCCGGCCAGCGCCTGGAACTGCGCCTCGGCCGCCCGCTGGGTGTTGGACTGGATAGCATAGGCGAGGCGCGAGAAGGCTATGAGATCGCCCGTCTCGGCGGACGCGACGCGCGCATCGGCGCGAGCGCCGAGCTCGGCGCGCAGCGTGCCGGTGGTCCGGCCGGAATAGGCGAGCGCGAAGGCGCCGGTGGCGGGTGCGACCCACGTCTCGCGATAGCCCGGCGCGATGTAGGCGATGGCTTCGGCGGCGGCATAGGGGGTCACGCCATAGGCGCCGAGGGCGAAGCGGCGGCCCGTCTCGATGCGGCCGCCGAACGTGTGGCCGACCGCCCCGGAGCGGTAGGTTTCGGTGACGCCGAAGACTGCGACATTGCGGGTGACGTCGAAGCGGTTCCAGCCATAGGCGAGCGCCGCGGAGAGATAGCCGGGGCCGAGCCGCATGGACGCGTAAGCGCCGACCTGCGCGAAGTCGCCGGTGCCGGAGCCGAGCGTGCCGAGCCCGAAGCTCGTGCCGCCACCGGCGAGCGCGAAGCCGACGACGAGGTTCGGCGCGACGAGCTTGTCGGCACCGGCCGCGACGCCGTAGGTCGACGAGGCCGTGCCGGCAGCGCCGAGGCCGGCATCAGAGGCGGTGCGGCCGGCCTGGCCATAGGCTCTGGTCCAGATCGACCAGGCCGCCTCGACGCGGGCGGCGGGCGTGCGGGCCGCACCCATATCGGCCATCTCGATCAACGACGACCCCGGTGCAGAGGCCGTGCCGCCGCGCGAGCCGCCCATCGGATCCAGCATGATCCCGAGGAAGGCCGAGGCGCCGGAAAGGCCGGTCGCAACAGCGCCCGTGCCGGCCTCGCCGGACATGGCATTGAGCTGGCGGGCCAGCGGCGCGCCAGTCTGGCCGATCAGTGAGGGCGTGATGAGCGTCGGCTGCGTGCCGGTCGCATCGATGACCTTGTCGATGACGCCCGCAACACCCGCCGCGTTGCGCCCGCCCTGCCCGGCAAGCGCCGTGCCGGCGCGGTAGCCCTTCACGGTCAGCTGCACGTCGTTCGCGTTGTAGACGATGGTGGCCGCTGCTCCGTCAGGCGCCAGCGTGAACGTACCGGTCCGCGAGCCATGGGTGAGCACCGTATAGGTCTGGTCGGAAAAGCTCAGCGCCTTGAAGGTGAGGTTCGCACCGCCGAGCGAAGCAATGCCGCTGACGGCCGTCGGGCCGCCTGCCTTAAAGGCGAAGGTCGACCCTGCGTTCAGCGTCAGATTGCCGTTGACGGTCATCGTGCCGCCGGCTGGCGCGAAGGTCGCGCCTGATTGAACCGTCGTATTGCCGATGGCGCCGAAGCCAGTGAGCGACCCGCCGGATTGCAGCGTCAATGTGCCTGCGCCCGCGGTGTCGGTCGTCGCCATCTGGATACGCCCGGATGAGGTAATCGTCGCCGTGCCGGTGGAGGAAGCGTTCTGGAAGCGTAGCAGGCCCGTATTGGTGATCGTCGCCGAGCCGGCGGTCGAGTTGTGGAAGAAGGTGGTTGTGCCGGCATTGCCGATGGACGCCGAACCACCGGTCCCGCTCGCCAGGAACTGAAGATCGCCCTGGCTGCGGTTGACGATCGTGGCATTCTGGCCGCTGCCAAACATCGCCACGGTGCCGGTGTTGATCACCGTCGTCTGCCCCAGCCCTCCGGAGAAACCACTCGAAACCGACAGGTCGCCGCTGTTGAGGATGAGGGCCGCGCCGGCATTGCTGGTCGACATGGACATGTAACCGCGATTGTCGATGGTCGCGGTGCCCGTCGATGCCTGACCGAAAAAGTTCAACCTGCCGAGATTGAGGATGGTTGCCTGATCTGCCGTGCTGTTCGAGGAGAAACCCAGATTTCCGCTGGCCCTGTTGATGATGGATGCGGAACCGGCGGACGATTGATTGTAAAAATCCGTGTTGCCGCTGAGATCGAGGGTCGCATTGGCGGCGGTGGACTGAAAGTAGAACCGGACAATTCCCGACATGGTGATATGGGCCGAGCCGGCCGACGCATCTTCGCTGAACCAGATCAGGGTGCCGCTCTGCCCGTTGATGGTGGCATTGGCGGCCGTCGAGGAATTCTCGAACTGCACGGCTCCGTTAATGAGTGTGATCGTCGCGTTTGCCGCAGAAGAGCTGTTGTAGAAATAGGCGGTTCCGCCGGTCATCGTGATGCGCGATGCGGCGGCGGTGCTGGTGTCGCGGAAATAGACCGTGGCGCCATTGGCATGGAGCCCTACCGATCCGGACGAGGCGGAGTTGCGGAATTCGAGGCTGGCGTAACCCGTGAGCGTCAGCGTGTAGTCGGCCGCTGCCGAAAGGCCGGCACCCGTGAGCTGGATCCTTTGGATGAGAAGGTAGGACGGATCCTCCCTGCTGATCGTATAGGCCGGCGCATCCGCGGCGAAATACATGCCGCCCATGACCATGTCGGTGTTGACGATCAGCGAGGTCGTGGAGGACGCGCCGAACGTCGCGGTACCGGTCGGCACCGACCCGCCGGACCAGTTGCTGCCGACCGACATGACGTTGGAGCCGGGATTCGCCAGCCAGGTTGCGTCCTGGGCGAGCACGGATGCGGGGGCGCAGAGCGCCGTCGTCGCCAGCAGGACATGCGCGATGGCCCGGTGCGCCGCCGATACCAACGAAACCCGCATGCAACACCCCTGCCTGCCCCGCGCCTCCGGCTTCACGCGGACTTGCGCACCATGCATCCTACGAAAAACCCCGCCACGCGTCGTCTCATTCCGCGCAGCCCGAGACGATTTCGGGTCACACGGGAGCCCGTCCGGACGCGCCTCGAGCAGCGGCCGTCGGGCCCGATCATTTCATCTGATGGAACGCGGCGGGCGGCGGGCCGGCTGCCGGCGCACCGGGTGATAGCGTTCGCCGCAATCGGATTTGGGCATATGGCGATCACATACGATCTGGTCAGGGAAGTGACGGCCAATCTCTACGATTGGTCGCTGCGGCAGATCCCGGAATCGTCCAAGGCCGAACTGCGGCGCGCGGTCGAGACAGAAACCGTTCCGCAGGCGCGCCAGACGCTGGCCTTCATGCTGGAGAGCGCCGAGACCGCCGAGCGGACCGGCCGGTTCCTGTGCTCCGACGCGGGAGTGCCCAGCTACACCGTCAAGATCGGCTCGGCCGCGCGTTTCGAGGGCGACATCCGGCAGGCGATCGTCGACGGTTTCGACCATCTCGTTCAGACCATCGAGCCGCCGATCCTGCGCTTCGTCACCAACCCTTTGACCAACGAGCGCAGCTACCGCGGCAAGGACATGCCGCTGGTGTCCTACGAACTGATCGGCGAGGTGGACTACCTCGACATCACCTGCGCGCCGAAGGCGCTCGGCGGCGGACGCTGGGCAGCGATCGAAATCCTCGTCAGTCCGAGCATCGAGGACATCGAGCGCTGCATCATGGAGATCGTGCTCAGGGCCGGCGGCCAGCACTGCCCGCCGGTGGTGATCGGCGTCGGCATCGGCGGGACCTTCGACCATGCGGCGAAGCTCTCGAAGGACGCAACGCTCAGGCCGTTCGGCGAACGCAATCCGGAGCCGCTGGTTGCGGCGATGGAGGAACGGCTGACCCGGGCCGTCAACATGACCGGCTTCGGCCCAATGGGCGTCGGCGGATCGACGACCACCTTCGGCGTCCATATCGAATATGCCGCCGGCCACGGCTTCACGCCGATCGCCGTCTCGTTCAATTGCTGGATCAACCGGCGCACCCGCGCGCGCATCTACAATTCCGGTCGCGTGGAGCGGATCGAATGACCGGCCTCGGGACAAGCGAATCCGGCCTGCCGCGCGTCAGGCTGCCGATGAGCCCGGACGAGGCGCGAAGGCTGAAGGCCGGAGACCTCGTCCTGCTCGACGGTGAGGCGCTGGCCACCGTCGGCATGCCGACGCACCGGCGCATGATCGCCGAGATCGAAGCGGGACGGCCGATGCCGACGCCGATGGACGGCGGCGCCTTCTTCCACATGGGCGTCTGCTACGATGAGGAGCCCTCGGGGCCCGGGCGGCTGCACTACGTCAATCCCACCACGTCGACGCGTTTCAACGGCATGATGCCGACGCTGATCCGCCGGTTCGGCCTCACCGCCGTCGGCGGCAAGGGCGGCCTGTCGCGCGACAGCGTCGAGGCGATGCGCGATGTCGGCTGCGTCTATTTCTCGTTCGTCGGCGGCGCATCGGCGCTGCTCAGTCTCGGCGTGACCGAGGTGGTCGAGGCGGCCTGGCCGGACCTGATCATGCAGTTCCGCCTGAACCGGATCCGCCTCGCCGGGCTCGGGCCGGTGACGGTCGCGATCGATGCCCACGGCGAGTCGGTCTATGATCGCCTTCAGGCTTCGGCCACGGCGCGGCTGTCGGACATTTTGCAATCCGTCCGGTCGGGCTGACCGGCGCATCCATGAGCGGCCAGAGTCGATGAGAGCGATCGAGATCACGCGCCCCGGAGGCCCGGAGGTCCTGTCCTTCTGCGAGCGCCCCATGCCCGAGGTCGGACCGGGCGACGTGCTGATCCGCGTCGCGGCCGCGGCGGTCAACCGGCCGGACGTGCAGCAGCGGCGCGGGCTCTATCCGCCGCCGCCCGGAACCACCGACCTGCCTGGTCTCGACGTCGCGGGAATCGTCGAGGCGGCCGGCGCCGGCGTGTCCTGGCCGAAGCCCGGCGATGCCGTCTGCGCGCTGGCCAATGGCGGCGGCTATGCCGCATTCTGCGCCGTGCCGGCCGGACAGTGCATGCCACTGCCGAAGGGGGCGGACTTCGTCCAGGCAGCGGCGCTGCCGGAGGCCTATTTCACCGCCTGGAACAATGTCATGTGGCTCGGCCGCCTCGCGGTGGGCGAGACGCTGCTGGTCCAGGGCGGCACCAGCGGCGTCGGCATGGCGGCGATCCAGATGGCGAAGCAGCTGCGCTCGGCGCGGGTCGTCGCGACGGCCGGCACCGAAGAGAAGCTCGACAAGTGCCGTGCCATCGGAGCGGACCACGCCGTCAGCTATCGCGGCGACTGGGCGACGGCGGTCGTCGATGCCATCGGCGCGCAGCAGGTCGACGTGGCGCTCGACGGGCAGGCAGGGCCTTATACCGAACAGCAGCTCCAATTGCTGGCGCCGGATGGCCGGGTCGTTCTCATCGCGAGCCATCTCGGCGAGATGGCCGAGGTCAATGTCCGGAACATCGTGCGCCGGCGCCTGACCCTCACCGGCTCGACGCTGCGGCCCCGCTCCGCCGCCTACAAGGCACGGCTCGCCGCCGAACTCGTCCGCGAGGTCTGGCCGCTGCTGGAGACCGGCCGGATCGAGAACCACATCTGCGCGGTCTTCGACTGGCGCGACGTGCGCGACGCCCATGCCCTGATGGATGCCGGCGAGCAGGTCGGCAAGGTCGTGCTGGCGGTCGGGGCCTGAGGCGCAGCGCCGCTTCCTTCCGTCCGGCGGCGGAATGGCCTATGTCTGGCGCCCGTCTTCTCGCGGTCCGGCCAGATCTTGCCCTCGTTCGCCCCCGTCAGATCCGTCGTCAAGGCACTGGATCTCCTCGCCGAGATCAACCGCAGCGGCATCGCGACGGTGGGCGAACTGCATCGCCGCCTGAACCTGCCGAAGCCGACCATCGTCCGCCTGCTCGAAACCCTGATCGAGGCCGGCTATGTCGCGCGCGACGACCGGATGCGCGGCTATCAGGTCACCTCGGCGGTAGGCCGCCTCAGCGCAGGCTTCCACGGCGCGCCGCTGGTCATCGAGGCCGCGCGCCCCTGGGCGACGGCGCTGACGCGCCAGATCAAATGGCCCTGCTCGGTGTGCCTGCTCGACTGCGACGCCGTCGTGGTGCGGTTCAGCACCATCCTCGACAGTCCCGTTTCGCCGTTCCACGCCACTCTCGGCCACCGGCTGCCGCTCGGCGGGCGGGCGCTGGGGCGCGCCTACCTGCTGTTCTGCCCGGACGAGGAGCGCGCCATCCTGCGCGCCGCCATGGCCGCCTCATCCATCGCCGAGAACCGCGCGATGACGGACGCGGAGTGCGAGGCGCTGATGATCCAGGCGCGCCGTCGCGGCTTCGCTGAGCGCGACCCCGACGTCGAGCCGCGCAATTCGGCGACCATCGCAGTGCCGCTGATGCTCGGCGAGCGGGTGCTCGCGACCTTCGGCGTGACCTTCTTCCGGTCGGTCATCACCACGCCCGACGATAAGGCGCGGATCATCCGGCCGCTCATGAAGGCCAAGGCTCGCATCGAGGACCAGATCCGCGAAATGTCGCGATCGCTGGGCCCGGCGTTTCAGGATGAGAAATGACCGCGGTCCGACGGCACGGCCGGCCCTGGGTTTTCTAAGCTCGATCCGACTGCTGCGCGGAACGACGCGGCGGCGGAGGAAACGAACCATGACCAGCCTGTCCCGCCGCGCTTGCGTGGCCTCGATCATGGGCGCCGGCATCGCGGCCGGCACGGGCAGCGCCTTCGCCCAGCAATGGCCGGCGCGCCCCGTGACCCTCGTCGTGCCCTTCCCCGCCGGTGCCTCGACCGATGTCGTCGCCCGGCTGCTGGCGGAGAAGCTGCGCACCGAACTGGGGCAGAGCTTCATCGTCGAGAACAAGGTCGGGGCGGGAGGCAATATCGCGGCGAGCGGCGTCGCCCGCGCGACGCCCGACGGCTACACGCTATTCGTCACCTCCGCCGGTCCGATCGCGACCAACAAGCTGCTCTATCGCAACCTCGCCTACGACCCGCTGGTCGATTTCGACCCGATTGCCCTGATCGGCGACGTCAATGTCGCGGTGGTGGTGCATCCCTCGGTCGAAGCGAGGACGCTCGCCGAGCTGATCGCCTACGGCAAGGCCAATCCGGGCAAGCTGACCTTCGGCAGCCCCGGCCTCGGCCTGATGGGCCATATCGCCGGCGAGCTGCTGCAACGCAGGGCCGGATTCCAGATGACCCACGTGCCCTATCGCGGCTCGGCGCCGCTGGCCAACGACCTCGTCGCCGGGCAGGTCAATGTCGCCGTCGACTTCCTGCCGGGCTATCTGCCGCTGATCCAGGCAGGCCGGGTGCGCGCGCTGGCGGTCACCGCGGACACGCGCGCGCCGCAGATCCCCGACGTGCCGACGCTTCAGGAAGCCGGCCTGCCGGGCGTCAACGCCTCGTCGTGGTTCGCGATGGTCGGTCCCAAGGGTCTTCCGACGCCAATCGTCGAGCGCCTCTCCGCGATCGTCTCGGCCTATGTGAAGAGCCCCGAGGCGCTGGCGAAGCTGGACCCGATCGGCGTCCGCCCGCTCGGCCGCGGGCCGGAGGCGGTCAGGGCGGCGCAGGCGGCCGAGATCGCCAAATGGGAAGACGTGATCAAGGCTGCGAACATCTCGCTGCAGTAAGCGAGGGCTCCCGTGGAGGAGCGTCAGGCCGCCGCGTCCAGATCCAGCATGGCGGCGGCATTGTCGCCGACCAGCGCGCGGATTTCGGCTGCCGAGAATTGCAGGTCGATGAGATGCCCGACGACCTCCCGGTAGCCGTCGACCGGGCGGGGCGACCCGACCAGTCCGAGGTCGGATGAGAGGATGGTCCGGCCGACGCCCGCGACCTCGATCACGCGCCGGAGTTCGGCGGGCTCGAACTTCTTCGACTTGCCCTCGACGAACATGCAGATCGAGTGCTCCATCGTGGCGCCGAGCGCGACCAGTCCGCGGATTTCGGCGTCGCTGCAATTGTTGACGAGATAGGTCGGGTGATTGACGAGGAGCTTCCTCACGCCGCGCGCCTTCGCTTCCTCGAACACCATGAACAGTTCCGGCGTCGAGAGATGGCCGCCGGCGAGGATGATGTCGTCGGCCGCGATCAGGTCGAGGATCTGCTTCACCGCGTCGATGAGCTTGCCGTCGGGCCCGACCGGCGTCAGCGGCACGGGATCGAGCATCTTCTTGGCGGTCTTCGGAAAGGTCTTCACCGTTCCGGCGGCGAGCACATCGATATGGTTCTTCGCCGACAGGGTCGGCATCCAGACGATCCGGCCGCCAAGCTTGATCGCATGGTCGACCGCGTGGGGATTGAAGCCGCCGGAGGCATTGTTCAGGGCGATGCCGGAAAACAGGCGCACGCCGGTGTCGGGCACGAGCTTCTCAAGCAGGATGGCGTGGGCCGTGCCGAGATAGAAGTGGTCCTTGTAGAGCAGCGCCCGGAATCCGGCGGCGGCGCAGTCCATCATGGCGTCGTGATGGTCGAGAATGCGCGGCATGGCCGCGGGCCCGCTGTGACAATGCAGGTCGACCGCACCGACGAGAAGGCTGGCGATCTCGCTCTCCCGCGAGCCGCGCTGGATCGGACGGCCGGGCGTATCGGACATGATGCTGAACTCCTCTGCGTCGCGGCCTCCGCCGGACCGGACCGCCGCACCGGCACGAGGTCACTTGCGGCGCTGCGACATGCGTGACGCGCAAGCGGCCGGCCGGCGTCGCGAACCTCGACGGATCATCGCAGGGCACGCCCGACGGCGGGAGCGAACTGGACCTGTTTCAACGCGCGAAACGCGAGCCCGGCGCGCATCGTCCAGGGCTTGGCCAGGCGGTCCTGGGAACGCTGTTCCACATCACCTGCGCGCGACATCGCGCCGCTCGCCTGGCGATGCCAATTTTTAGACGATATCTGTTGACACGTCCAAAAAATGAATCTGATATGACGCTATCGTCTGGCGCCCTGAGCCTTCCCCCAGTTCGCCCCCCCCCAACAAGACGGCACCCAATGCCGCGGCACTCCAGAGGAGAATGAAATGTCTCTATCCAAACCGGGAATGTCCCGGCGCGTTGCGTCGGGCCTGCTTATCGGCGTGCCTGCAGCGACGCTGCTTAGCCGTCGAACCATCGCGCAGGAGGTCATCAAGATCGGCGCGATCTTTCCGCTGACCGGCGCCAATTCCGTCTTCGGAAACCAGAACTTCCAGGGCGTCGACATCGCTGTCGACCTCGTCAACGAGCGGGGTGGCGTCAAGGGCCGCAAGGTCGCGCTGTTCAAGGGCGACGGCCACAACCCGCAAGGCGCGATCAGCGAGACCAATCGCCTGATGTCGCGCGAGGGCGTGCGGATCTTCGTCGGCAGTTCCACCAGCGCCGCCGGCATGGTCGGCAGCCAGGAAGCCGAGCGCAACGGCGCCTTCTACTGGGAGGGCATGGCGGTCGCCAACGGCTATTCCGAGCGCGGCTTCAAACATGCCTTCCGCGTCGGCCTCAATGCCTCCGGGCTCGGCCAGCCGGCGCCGCTCTACGCGGCGGAGGTCGTCGCCCCGCTGCTCAAGATCGATCCGAAGAACCTGAAGGTGGCGGTGATCGCCGAGGACTCCGCTTTCGGAACCGACGTCTCGAAAGCCGCGATCGAGCAGGCCGAGAAGCTCGGCATCCGCATCGGCCTGAAGGAGCTCTATTCGGCGCGCACCACCGACCTGTCGCCGCTGGTGCTCAAGCTGCGGTCGCTGGCGCCTGACGTCATCATCGCGACGCAGTTCATCAACGACGCCATCCTGCTGCAGCGGCAGATGAAGGAGATGGGCTTCGCGCCCAAGGCCTTCATCGGCACCAGCGCCGGCCATTCGACGATCTCCTTCGCCGAGGCCATCGGCAAGGACGTCAACGGCATCTTCTCGTCGTCCTTCCCGCTGGAGGCCAACCCCGCATCGCTGACGGCGGCAACGCGCGCCGACCTCGAGGAATTCACCAAGCGCTACAAGGCGAAGTACAACGTGACGCCGGCTGTGCAGGAATCGCTCGGCTTCGTGGTCGGCCTGTCGCTGCTGCGCGACATCGTCGCCAATGCCTCGGACGTCACCGCGCCGGCCCTGCGCGAGGCCGCCGTAAAGGCAGACGTGCCGGTCGGCAGCTACATCAACGGCTGGGGCATGAAGTTCGACGAGAAGGGGCAGAACCAGCGCGCCTTCGGCAGCGTCGTGCAGTGGCAGGACCAGCGCATGATCCCGGTCTATCCGCAGGCGAGCAAGCTGAAGGAGCCGATCATGG
>Ga0209794_1001606_pt1 | contig 16004 bp, 9 predicted proteins | sample EBPBio232013_DNA_FD_185869 | JGI IMG/M metagenome (GOLD analysis project Ga0209794, IMG submission 185869) | Wastewater treatment Type I Accumulibacter community from EBPR Bioreactor in Madison, WI, USA - Reactor 1_5/23/2013_ DNA (SPAdes)... | ecosystem: Engineered > Bioreactor > EBPR >... | reverse complement strand
GCTGGCGCCGAATGGCTATGAAGAAAAAGTGAAAGGCAACCTGCCTTCTGACCTGAAAATAGCGGTACTGAAGGCCGATTATACAAATCGGGTAAGCAAGACCCTGCAATGGGCGGCAGGCATCAAAGGATCGCGCACCAAAACCGATAATTTTTCTGCCTTTCAGCTTTGGAACAATAACCAATGGGAAGATGACCTGAACCGCAGCAATCATTTCTTGTACACCGAAAATATTCTGGCGGGTTATGTAAATGAAAACCACAAATCAGGTCGGTGGACAACCGAAGCCGGCCTGCGTTTTGAGCATACGGCCTATGATGCCAACCAACTCGGCAATGCCGCTGGAAAAGATTCGGCATTCAGCAGAAACTACAGCAGTTTGTTTCCCAGTGCCAGCATCAGCTACCAGGTTGATTCTGCCAACAGTTTTAGTTTGCATGCGGGCAGGCGCATCGACCGGCCGCCTTTTCAGAAGTTAAATCCCTTTACCACCATCATCAACAAATACACCTACCAGGCGGGCAATCCGTTGATACTACCCCAATACACCTGGAATCTTGAGTTGGTGCACCAATACAAAGAACTGCTGACAACCACGATAGGCTATCACCTGATCCGCAACTATTTTACACAATATTTTTATTCTACGGCCGAAGGGTTGATCGTGTACAGCGACGGAAATATTGGCAAGATGAATACGGTTAGTGTTGCCAGCATGCTGCAACTGCAACCACTAAAAAACTGGAACCTGGTGTTGGATATCACTTACAATTATAAAGTGTTGGACGGATTTGTGTGGACACAAACGAGATCAACCATCCACCAGGTGAATTTCAATTTGAGCAACCAATTTCGTTTTGGGAAAAAGTGGACCGGAGAAATGTCGGCTTATTATATTACCCGCCACCAAAATGATTTTAACGAAGTACTTGACCCCACGGGGCAATTGGGTTTGGGTATTGCCAGGCAAATCCTACAGAGCAAGGGCAATCTCAAATTGGCTTACCGCGATGTATTTTATACCCAGCGCATGGCCGGCAATACGGCCTTCCAGCATGCGCATGAATATTTCTGGTTAAAAGGCGATAGTCGGGTATTATCGCTATCCTTTAGTTACCGGTTTACAAAAGGCGAAAAAGTACAACAGCGAAAACTGTCGGGTAGTGAAGAGGCCGAACGCGTGAGCAATTGATGAAACGCGTCATTCATTGATATAAAAAAGCCGCTCCCTTTCGGAAGCGGCCGGTCCAAAACAATCAAACCTTAACTTCAGTTCTTGAAATCATTGATGCCGTAGAAATAAATTTCGTCACTGCCCGGATAAATACCCTGCAATTGGAAATTAGCGCCTGCTTTGGCAATCGCAGCCCGCAGTTCTTCCACATTGCGCACTTTGGTATCACCCAGTTTGGTAATCACAAAGCCTTCGCGCATATTGGTCTGATTCGACAAAATACCGTCTTGTATATCCGTTACCTGAACACCGCCATCAATTTGCAATTTGGCAGCATCCTCCTTCGACAGGCTATTAAACTTCGCACCCAATGATTCAATGGCGGCAGCTTGTTGGCTGGCAAAAGAACCCATTTTGCCTTTCAAAACAGCATTTACTGTTTTCTCTTGCTGGCCACGCAACAGGGTTACGCTGATTTTATCACCGGGCTTCTGGCGGGCGATTTGCTCAGCAAGTTGTGCGGGGCTGGTAACCGCTACGCCATTGATTTTGGTGATGGCATCTCCTTTCTGAATACCAGCAGCAGCGGCAGCTCCCTGCGGGTCTGTTTCAGCTACCCATACCCCGGCTATATCATCGTTGATACCCAATTCTTTTTTCTGTTTGTCGTCCAGTTCGGCCGGTGCCATCGTTACACCCAGGTATCCACGTTGCACGCTGCCATATTTCATAATATCGCCGATCACTTTTTTCATCAGGTTCGACGGAATAGAATAGGCATAACCTGCATAAGCACCGGTGGGTGATGCGATCGCGGCATTGATACCCACAAGCTCCCCATTTGTATTCACGAGGGCACCACCACTGCTACCGGGATTCACGGCCGCATCAGTTTGAATAAAAGCTTCAACCGGAGCAGTACCCTGCCTGTTGATGCCAATATTACGGCTCTTCGCGCTCACGATACCCTGGGTAACGGTTACATCCAGGTTGAGTGGATAACCAATAGCAAGAACCCACTGGCCCAGGCGCACATCGTCGGAGTTGCCAACCGGCATTACCGCCAGGTTTTTAGCATCAACTTTAATCAGGGCCAAATCAGTATTCGCATCGGCACCCACCAATTTCGCTTTATATGTTTTGCGATCGTTCAGCGTAACGGAGATTTCTGTTGCACCATCTACCACATGGTTATTGGTAACGATGTAGCCATCGCTACTGATAATAACACCCGAGCCAGATGCTTTTTGATCGGGCTGCGAAAAAGAACGGCCATCGCCGCCGAAAAAACGCCGGAACATATCATCGCCACCAAAAAAATCATCGGGCGATAACTGTTGCTGCTGGCGGCTCACGCGTTTAGCCGTCATCGTCGTTTTGATATGTACTACCGAAGGAACGGCAGCACTTGCGGCCTTCTCAAAATCGACCGGTGCCGAAGAAGTACCGGCTGTATAATTAGTTTTTACCAAGGGCATATGCTCTGCCTGCAATACGCTGTTAATGGTAGTGTCTCTTTTGCTGTACGCATAACCGCCTGCTGCCGAAACAGCGCAGATGGCAAGCGCAGCGAACCAGGTTTTTGTGTTCATTGTATTCAGTTTGATTTTTTCCAATTGTTTCAAGGCCTAAAATTGGAAACCAATCCTGAAGAGATTCTAAAGAAATGAACTACTGGTTGTTAAATCGGATTGAAAACCGGTGCTCACCGTTAATGAAATCATAACGGATATTGTACTGATAAATGGCGGCAATCTTGCGAACGATTTCGAGCCCGAGGCCGGTACTGTTGGCATCATCGCTTTGCTTCTGAAAACGCTGGAATATTTTATCTCCCGGCAGGGCCTCCGGTGCGCCTGTATTGCGCATCTCCAGCCAGCCAGCCCCTGTACTGATATGTATAGAACCGCCTTTGTAATTGTGGCGGATGGCATTGCCAAGTAAGTTGCTTACCAGCATTTCGATCAGGGCCTTGTCGGCGCGCAGTGCGTTATCGGTGGTTAACACGGGAACAACCTGAAGGTCTTTTTCTGCTATTTGCAAATGATATTCGTCCAAAAACCGCCGCAAGATGTGGTTGAGCGAAACAGATTCTATATGGTCGTATTGGTTATTGTCAATTTTGGTCAGCACCACCAGGCTTCGGTTCAGCCTTGCCATGCGCTGGCTGGCATCGGCCAGTTCGTCGATCAGGTTGGCCTGCTCTTCGGTCAGCGGACTCGTTTGCATCAACAACTCCAATTTTCCCTGCATCACCGCCAGCGGTGACTGCATTTCGTGCGAAGCATTTTCGGTAAATTCCTTTTGGGCAGCAAAACTCTTTTCATTGCGCTCAACCAATTCCTGAAGGGACTGATTCAGTTCATTGAACTCCTGGATGCTGCTTTGGGGCAAGGCGAGCGCCCCCGATTTTTCGAGGTTATAGCCCCGCAATTGTTGCAATGTTTGGTAAAAGGGCTGCCACATGGTTTTGGACAATTGCCGGTTGATCAGCAACAAACCAACGAGTAGCAAGGCCAGCAACAGCAATTCAATCAGCACAATACTACTGATCAGTTTGTACCTATTGGGCAGCGGATTACTTACCTGCAACATAACCGGCACGCCATTCACTGTAAAACCGCTTTGCAAAACCCGGCAGGGAATTTTTTTCTGCAGGCCCGCATCGTACACATCCTCGGTAATTATTTTAGTAAAGTTGCTCCGAACCGATAAAAATTGCAGGGTTATATTCTGGTCTAAGAAATGAATTTCTGCGGGATTGTTTCGCACGAGCGCATCGCTGATGCGCGGTTTCAGAATCTCTCGCGTAGCGAGCAGGTCATTGTCGACCGCTTTCAACACGAGGCTGTGTACCAGGAAATAAAAAAGGGGTATACCGGCCAGCAATACCAGTACTGAATACAGTATATATGACCTTATGGTCTTCTGCAGCAACTTCATGTTATGGTCAGTTTATAGCCCATACCATAAATGGATTTGATATAATCGGCTGCACCTGCCGAAGCCAGTTTCTTCTTCAGGTTTTTTATGTGCACATAAATAAAATCAAAGTTATCATAAAGTGCAGCGCCATCGCCCGAAATGGCTTCTGCAATGGCATTTTTCGAAATCACCCGGTTCTTGTTATTCAGGAGATAGACCAATAACTGGTACTCTGTTTTGGTAAGGTCAACCTGGTTTTTATTCACTTTTACTGTTTTCGCCAGCAGGTCTACAGTTATCTCTTCAAACTGGAGTGCGTTATTGCCCTGGTATTGCTTGCGCCTGATGATGGCAGCAATGCGCGCACTCAGCTCTGATAGATGAAAGGGTTTGGGCAGGTAATCGTCGGCCCCAAGCTGAAGGCCATTGATCTTATCATCGATCGAATCGCGGGCCGAAATAATAATCACCCCATCTGTTTTTTGATCGTCTTTCAACTGTTGCAACAATTGAATACCATCCCCACCGGGTAACGACAGATCAAGCAATATGCAATCAAAATCTTTTTCTGCCAGCAAGGCGCTGCCCTCTTTATACGTGAAAGCAGTATCGCATTGGTAGTTCTCGCGACCCAGGTAGGTGGCAATGCTCTTCGATAATTCCTTTTCGTCTTCTATGATAAGGATCTTCATCATGGCTACAATATGCCGAAAATTTTGTTAGGCAGGCTGCCAAACCGGTAACCAACCGTAACATAAAAATCACTGTCTTGTTTTACCACATCTTTCACAAACAAGTTACTATGACGTCGCGACCAGGCCGCGTGCACATACCAGTACCAGGGGTCGCCATTGAAGCCCGCACTGATCCAGCCCTGCATATCGAAAATTGGTTTGAGTCCGCGGTTGCCTTTGATCTCATGTAAAACCCCGCCTCCCACCGCTACCGCGGGTGCAATCAACCATTTGCCGCCTTCGATGACAAAATTATACCCATAACCGGCACGCACCACGGCCGACACCCACTGCGGGTTGGAAGCAAGCAGTTTGTAGGTGGCTGAGTCTGTTACCAGATCATGCGATGGCACCCGCCAATTGATGCGTTGCCACACCGGCGTTACCATGATAAACGGTGCGCCGGCTGAACGCAACTGCTTTTCTGAAAAACCATAAGCCGCATCAAAAGAAACACGTTTCGAGTTGAAATAATAGAAATAATCTAAGCCTATATGGTTCACCAAAATATTACGGAACTCGGTGAATTCGTGCCGGCGATTATCGGGCATGAGTAAACCATTGTATGCGTCATAAAACGGGTGAAAAATCATCTTTCGATTGCCAAACCGCAACTTGAACGACGTCAGGTGTACATTGGTATTGCGGTCGAGCTGGGTACCCGGAATATTGAATGCATATTTGATCGAAAGCCATTTGTATTGCACATAGCCCCCCAGATAGGCGCTTCCATTCGCTTTCAGATTGTAGTCTTGCAGCCGGTCCTTTCCTTTTCGAAATTCGAAACTGGTAAAAAAAATGCCGGGGATGGCTTCCACTTCGTTGCTATGCACAAAGGGCCGGATATAGGCACTGTCGACCTGCGCGTTCGCTACTAATGGCAATAGGTTAATAATACAAATGAATCGCAATAACAAACGCATCCTGATTATTTCGTGGGCAAAGCTACGTTTTTCACATGTCCGGTGCGTCGTAAGGCACCCCAACCCTGGCCTTCACCTTTGATCGCCTTGCGGATGGATTTAAACAGGGTATAATACATCAGTTGACGGTACACAAACCGCTGCGGAATCAACCAAACCAGTTTGCTGATTTTTTCCTTTTCGAAATAGAAGGCCAGCAGGCTGACGAATACATCCACCAATAAGAACAAGCCATAGAACAACACAATCTTGTGCATACTCTGCATATCGTTCCGGTTCCAGATCAGGCTAAATACCAGCATGAGATCGGCCAATGGCGCCAGCAGCGGCAGGAGCAATTGGAAAAGAAAAATATTGGGCAGGGCCAGCATACCCAGCGCACCGTATTTCGGGTTGAAACAGGCGTCTTTGTTTTTCCAGAAAGCCTGCATGATGCCATAGCTCCAGCGAAACCGCTGTTTGAGAAACTGCAACAATGTTTCGGGGGCTTCCGTTACAGCGATGGCTTCGTTGCAATTGACAATGCGATAGCCTTGCCGCAATACGCGAATGGTAAGGTCACAATCTTCGGCCAGGGTATCGGTGGTAAACAGACCAGCATCCAGTACTGCCTGTTTGCGAAAGGCACCGATGGCGCCGGGTACCACGGTAATGCCATTAACAAGGTCGAAAGCACGGCGGTCAAAATTTTGCGCCGTTGTGTATTCAATGCTCTGCCAACGGGTGATGAGGTTTCTTTCATTGCCCACTTTCACATTGCCGGCCACGGCACCGATCACTTTGTCAGTCGGTTGGTAAAAGGCTGCGATCATCCGGCTCACCGCATCCTGCCGAAGTTGGGTATCTGCGTCTATACATACCAGGTAGTCGCCCTTGCTTTGGGCAATACCATAATTAAGGGCCGAGGCTTTTCCGCCATTGGGTTTGGTTAGCACCTGCACATTGGCGTGATGGCCAAAGGCTTTGTGAACGCGATTATACGTTTCATCGCGCGAGCCATCGTCAACAAACACAATTTCCAGGTTGGGATAATCCTGTTCCAACAGCGCCTTCACTGTACTCACTGCATTTAGTTCTTCGTTGTAAGCCGGCACAATGATACTCACCAATGGCTTTACTGCAGGTAGCAAGCCAGGTTGTTTGTGCTTTGAACGTTCAATGAGCGCCATAATACCCAGCAATAAGATTCGCGCCAGGCCAAGAAGGATGCCCGCCCAAAAAGCCGCGGTCAGGAAAATCTGCAGCCAGTACCAGAATTTAACGAGACCAATATTCAACGGCACCCATTGTTTTGGTGCCGGTGGCATCATGGCTGCTTTGTCGGTATGCAGCAAACCGGCCACCGTGGTGAACTGAACATGTTTCTTTTTAAAATAGTCGATGATGCGCGGCAAGGCCTCTACCGTTGCTTCTCGATCACCACCTGCATCGTGCAACAGAATAATTCCTTTTTCGGGATTGGCCTCGTATTGACTGACCACCCGTTGATAGATGGTATCGGCCGTTACACCTGGCTCCCAATCGTTCGGATCAATGCTCTCACCCACGGTGTAATAACTTTTTTCCTTGCTGATTTCAATGGGTTTCAATTCCACTTCGCTGGTTGGTTCGGCATCAGCGTTATAGGGCGCCCGAAACAATACCGTACTGTGGCCGGTTACCGCTTCGATCAGCAGGCGCGTGGTTTCCATTTCATTGATGGCTCGTTCTGCACTGATCGCCGCAATATTCGGGTGAGTAAAAGTGTGGTTGCCGATCTCATGCCCTTCCTGGTAAATGCGTTTTAGCAGGGGCAGGTTTTTTTCGGCTTCGAGCCCCACCACAAAAAATACTGCCGGTACTTTTTCCTTTTTGAGAATATCGAGAATGCGCGGCGTATAATCTTCATCGGGACCGTCGTCGAAACTCAACAGCACCTGGTTTTTTACATTGCCATATTTGCGGATTACATATTTGGTGGGTAACTGCAGGTATTTCTGTTCAGAGATCAGGTGCTCCGTGCTATCCATTTCTATATGCAGCAAGCCGGGCTGCGGCGCGGTAACCACATTCAACACTTCACCATCACCAATATAATCGGGGTTCTGTACCGGTGTTTCTACTTTTTCCAATTGCGTTAAGTCGAACGGGTGTGCGGCCAGGCTATCGTTGCTCAAGTTGCGACTGTAAAATTTCCAGAGCCGCTCATCTTCACTGCCCATGCGCCATAGTGCTGTTCCGGCAACGCCGTATTCATCTGAAAAACGAAGCGTATTAAAATTGCCGGCCGCATCATTGAAATACACTTCGTGCGAAACCTTGTTGGCATCAGTGTATTGATAGCTGTTCGAATAGCTGTTGTTGTCAAAATGAATGGCGGCCTTGTATTGGGCGGCGTTTGCCAGTGCCTGCTGGTAGGTGACGGTGGTTGCTTCGGCACCATTTGGCCAGTCGTACCCATAGCCTGCAACACCAAGTATAATTTTGTCTGACGGTATATCAGCAGCTGCCTGGTCGAGCATTTTTTCAATCCACTGCTGGCTGCCCACGGCACCGGGAATGCTGGTGCTATAATGTTCATCATAGGCCATCAGGATCATATAGTCATTGTGCGCTGCCAGTTTACTGTAGTTGAAATCGCTGTTGCCGGCCATTACATCTTGTGTAACGAGCAATCCTTTCGCGTGAAATTTATCAGCCAGTTCTTTCTGAAAGGCAATGATCGGCTCATCACTATTCTCTTTGAATTCTTCAAAGTCGATATTGATGCCCTGAAAATGATAGGTCTCTACCACTTTTAGCAGGTCGCTGATCAGTCGCTCCTTCTTGGCAGGATTGTGTAATATCCGATGCAGGATATTTCCATCAAAACTGCCTTCGCCCAATTCATCGTTGATATTATTGACCAGCGGCAGGATTTTTATTTTGGTCGATTGCATCACCGCCAGTGCACTGCTGTCAATTTTCACCTGGAGCGTATCGGTACGCGGGTCGATAAACAACCATTCCGGAAATACCATATTCAACTGGTCGATATTCTTTTGCAATGAAAAGAAAGCCTGCGGGTCCCAGTCCACATAAAAAGCAGCGCGAATGAGTCCGGATTTTATTTTGTGCTTACTGGCAAGCTGGCTGTTCTTATTACGGGCCCGCAAAAAATCGTTAAAGCCTTTGTATTTCTTTAACTCTTTTGCAGATAAGGCCGACGGCAAACCTGGGTGTTGCAAAGGGTGAACGATGCTATCATCATTGACCAGGGCCGGTAGTGGCGTAGAAATACCATGGCGCAGGGTCAATACTGCCACGGGTATCATAAGAATAAGTATAAAGAAAATGAACCTTGAAATCCATTGAAAGCTGCGCCACCGGCGAGAAGATTCGGTTGTAAATATTTGTTTGTCGGCCATAGCGAAGGTTTGATGTCTCAAAGCTAATGAGCGGGATACCGGCAAACCGCTTACAGTCGTTCAAACGGCATAATCTGTCGCTGGATAAAAAATACTGTTAATAGCGATTCCATTTATCGATTGATCGACAGATAAAACGCGCTGACCGATTGCTGTTGTCGGTCAGCGGCAAACCAAAATAGTTTTACCTGGAAATTGATTCTTAACCAGTAAAAAGATATACTAATGAAAAAGTTTCTATTCATCACAGCCACTCTGCTGGCCATTACAGGCATCAGCCAGGCACAGGTAGCAGTTGCTCCTGCACCCGAAAACAATCAGCAGTCAACCGCTTCTGTTAAGCAGCCCATCAATGGCAAAAAACACAAAAAAGAACCGCGGCAACTAGATCGCAGCGAAGTTTCTTCGATGGCGAAGAACAATTTTATGGCAGACTTTCCAGGCGCCAGCAATGCAGCCTGGACACATGGAAAATATTTTGACGAAGTTTCATTTTTGCAAAAAGGCATCGCGTTAACAGCTTATTATGATTATATGTCGATGCTCGTGGGCAGCACCAGTGTGAAAACAGTAAACGATTTGCCGGCCGGCGCCCAAAAGCAATTGCAAAAACAATGGCTGGCAAAAGGCTATACGGTCGATAAAGTGATCCTCTTCGACGACAACGAAGCCAATGAAACCAATATGGTTTTATACAACAATGCCTTTGACGACCAGGACAATTATTTTATTGAATTGCATAATGGTACACGGGCCATTATACTCCAATCAGACATGGAAGGATTGCTGGGCTTTTTTAAGGAAGTGAAGTAGTTTAAGCAGGGGATTTTGTTCTTCCCAGTTTTTTCACCACATAGGGCAGGGTCAATCCCTGCCCTAATAATGATAGCAATACCACGGCTATCGACAGAAAAATAATTTCATTGCGCAGGGGAAAGGCGCTCCCATCTTCCAAGGCCACCGGCAAACCCAATGCGATAGCCAGCGACACGATGCCGCGCATACCCGACCAGGTGATAATAAAACTGGTTCTGGAATCAATCAGGGCTTCCTGACTAACCCGTCGTTTGCCCTGGAAAGCTTTTTGCAGGTTGAACTGTTGCAGATATACGCGGGCCATCCTGATCAGCAGGGCCGCCAATGTAATCAACGCCGCATAACCGATATAGGGCCACACATCTTGCTTGTGCATGGTTTTCAATACCAGTGGAAATTGAAGTCCGATTAGCAAAAAGATAAATCCATTGAGTAAGAAAATAATCACGTCCCAGAAATGTTTCGACTGCGCTTTGATGCGGTCGGGAAAAGTAGCGCGACTCAATCGTGATACACCCAGTCCCAAGATAACCACCGCAATCACACCTGACACATGGAAATGTTCTGCCAGCAGGTAGGTAACGAAAGGCATCAACAACACCAGGCAAATCACCACCAGATCGTTGTTGTGAAAAAATCGCAATACCCAGGCCAACACCTGCGCGGCGACAAAGCCAACGAGGAATCCACCACCCAGCACCAGCGCAAACTGTAACAGGGCCTGGCCGGTATGAAAAGCCACCCCAGCCACGGCCGATACCGCAAAGCGATAAGCAACCAGGGCCGAAGCATCATTCACCAGGCTTTCTCCTTCCAAAATCGTAACTGTGCTATGTGGCAGTCCAAGCCCCTTGGTGATACCCATCGCGGCCACTGCATCAGTAGCCGATAAGATAGCGCCGAGCACAAAAGCCAATGGCCAGGTCATGCCTGGGATGAGGTAATACGCCACAATAGCAATGCCGATGGTGGTCAAAAAAACCAGGCCGATCGCCAGGGTACTGATGGTATTGAAATGAGTGCGAAAATCTTTGAAGGAGATATTGAATGCGGCATCAAAGAGCAGTGGCGGTAGAAAGATCAGCATGATGATTTCGGGGTCGAGTTCAATGACGGGCATCGAGGGACTAAACCCAATAATAATGCCCGCCAGCAACAGCAATACCGGAACCGGCGCTTTTATTTTTTCGGCCAGGCCCGATACGCCAATCATCAGCGCCATCAAAACAAGTATCACCGCGTAATTCTCCATGACGGCTTGAAACTATTTAAACCCCGCCAAAATCCCAAAAATGAGGGCCAACAAGAAGCTTTGCCTACATCTAGTAACCCGAACCTTGCCGGTATGAACTCCTTCACCTGATTTGTTACAGGCATAACCCTGTTTTTTTTGTCGGCCAATGACGACGAGCAAATTGAAGCGATGATTGCGCTTTGCAATGAATACAAAAGCCTGAACCGCGATACGCTCGACTTTATTGTTTTAAAACAAATGGGTGTAGACACGCTACCTTTTACATTTTCTCTTAATTTGCTCCTATTCACAACAATTATCCAACAAAAAATAATGGATACAGAAATACTATTGCGGTTTTTGCTGGCAGCGCTTTGGGGTGGCATTGTGGGTACCGAGCGCGAATACCATAGCAAATCAGCCGGCTTCCGTACCATGATCATGATTTCGATGGGTGCCTGTTTTTTCACCATCATTTCGCAGAAACTGGGTGCTGGTAATCCCGACCGGTTGGCGGCGGGCATAGTAACCGGCATTGGCTTTCTGGGTGCCGGCGTGATCTTTCGGGGCGATAACCGGATTTCGGGCATTACCACCGCAGCCACCATCTGGACCGTAGCAGCCGTGGGTATGGGGATCGGCGCGGGGTATTATTTTGCATCGGGTTGCGCCAGTGTGCTGATCATTATTGTATTGGCTGTACTGCCTACCCTCGAGAGAAAAATCGACCGGTTGAATTTATTGCGGAGCTATACTATTGTGGTGGCTACCGGGCAAATGAGCGAAGCCGAGATTACCGACTTGTTCGAGTCGCATAAATTGAAATACAATATCAGCAGCGAATCATGCGATGCCAACCAACACAGTGCGGTTTGGCTGGTGCATGGTCATTTGTTACACCACGAAAGTTTTATTGCGCAGCTAAAGACAGAAAAGCGGATACTATTTTTCTCCTACTAAAGCGCCCACTACAAATTCCTTTTCTTCAATTCTTCCACTGCATGCTGTGCTGCCCGCGCAGTAAATGCCATATAGGTAAGCGATGGATTTTGGTTACCGGTTGATGTCATCGCTGCGCCATCGGTTACAAAAACATTTTTGCAGGCATGTAACTGGTTCCATTTATTCAGCAACGATGTTTTGGGATCAGCGCCCATGCGCACACCGCCCATTTCATGGATATCGAGCCCCGGTGCCTGCCAGGGCGATGCCGCTACAATATTTTTGCAGCCTGCTTTCTCCAGCATCTCCACGCCTTGTTGTAAAAAATCTTTGCTCATCAGCTTATCGTTCTCGGTGTAATCAACCGAAGTGATCAGTTGCGGAATGCCCCATTTGTCTTTTTGGTCGGTACTCAATCGCACATGGTTTTCAAAACGCGGAATAGTTTCGCCCTGTATACCCATTGAAATGCCCCAGCCACCCGCTTCTGTTTGCGCTGTTTTAAAATCTGCGCCAATGCTGTCATCGCCCGTGCCTCTTCCCCGATACGCACTGTAATACATCATGTAGCCACGCTGGAAATTGGCTTCCTGTTTGTGCAGGTTGCGAAAGGAAGGAATAAAAGCGGCCGTGGGTCGGCGACCATAATAATAACCATCTTCAAACCCATCGTAAGATGCACTGATCTGTCCGATATAATTGTGGAAGGCGATATAATGTCCCAGCAAACCGTTGTCGTTGCCCAAGCCATTCGGAAAACGCGTAGACGTTGAGTTCAACAAAATCAGGTTGGTATTCAAACAGGAAGCATTCACAAAAATGATCCGGGCGAAATATTCAGCACTCGCGCCTGTTTCACTGTCGATCACCCGCACACCGCTTGCTCTTGATTCTTTTTCATCGTATATAATTGAATGCACCACTTTGTTGGGTGTGATGGTTAGGTTACCTGTTTTTTCGGCCCAAGGAATGGTAGAAGAATTGGAACTGAAATAGCCACCAAAGGGGCAGCCGCGGTCGCACAAACTCCGGGCCTGGCATTGGTTGCGGCCTTGTTGTTTGTGTAGTTCTGTAGGTTGTGTTAGGTGCGCACAACGGCCAATGATCACTTGCCGGTCTTTGTAATTTTCTTTGATGCGTTGCTGAATTTGTTTTTCCACGCAGTTCAATTCCCAGGGCGGCAAAAACTCACCATCGGGCAAACTTTCGATGCCGTCTTTATTGCCACTGATACCAGCGAATTTTTCGACATGACTGTACCAGGGCGCCAACTCCTGGTAGGTAACGGGCCAGGGCACCGCGAATCCATCGCGCGCAGGCCCTTCAAATTCATAACGACTCCACCGTTGTGTTTGCCTGGCCCAAAGCAGGGACTTGCCACCCACCTGGTACCCACGTATCCAATCGAAGGGTTTCTCCTGCACGTAGGGATGGTCGGTATCTTTTACAAAAAAATGTGCGGTTGCTTCACTAAAGGCATAGCAGCGGGCCACTACCGGATTTTCGCGCAGTATTTTCTCCGGCATTTGCAGGCGATGTTTGAAATCCCAGGGATGCATGGTTGCGGTGGGATAATCTTTCAAATGCGTAACCATTGGACCGCGCTCAACAATCAGCGTGTTGAGTCCGGCTTCACAGAGCTCTTTGGCGGCCCAGCCCCCGCTGATGCCACTGCCAATTACAATGGCGTCGTAATGATTGCTTGCCATGCAGGTATCGTTTTATGTTTTTATTTTACAACCTATCGATCAAGCGCTGAAACTGCAGCCTACCTTATGAAGTGTTCAGTGCTTACTTTGAAACCGGCAATGTAAACCGATGTTCACCCGGCCCCAGCTCGAATTCTTTCTTTCCATTCACCGGCACTTCCAACTGCAAAAACGCGCTGCTATTGGGCGGCACGACCGCCGTGTACACCAATTTCCCTTTTACCGTTTTCCAGCCCGAATAAATACGGCCGCGCGGGCCATCGTGCGACGCTTCAAAAGCTGCCAGTCCCTTCACAAAATGCGGCCGCAACAATATCCTTTCAAATCCCGGCGACTGTTCATCGGGGAATATGCCGGCCAGTCCCTTGTACATCCAGGCACCGATCTCACCAAACATAATATGGTTCATGGAAATATCAGAAGCCGCGTCGATGGGCCAGTTCTCGTACAAACTGGTGGCGCCATGGCTGATCCAATACCCCCAGGAAGGATATTGATCGGTACTTGCCAACTGCCAGGCCGTTGCCGCGTGCCCGTTTTCACTCAAGGCATTTAAAATGGCTTTGGTGCCCAATAAACCCACATCCAATTTTCCGCCATTGGCCTGCACCGCTTTGGCCAGGTTATCAGCCACTGCCAACCGATATTGTTCAGGCACCAAGCCATGCGCCAGCGAAATACTCAACTCCGTTTGAAACCCACTGCCATATATCGCCGAACCTTCGTTGAAATATTTTTTGTTGTAGGCCTTTTTTACTTTCTCGGCCAATGCCTGGTAGTGCCGCGCCTCTTCCTGATGGCCGAGTATCGCCGCCGCCTTGGCAACAATCACCAGTTCTTTGAAATAATACGCGGTCGAGGTCAGCTCAACCGGCGATTTGGATTTGACAGGAATCCAATCGCCCAGGCCCCAGGTGGTTAAGCCCGACGGACTAATATCCGCAATATGATCCACATATTTTTTCATAGCATCGTACGAACGCGACAACAAACTACTATCACCATAAAACAAATAAATCTGCCAGGGAATAATGGCAATGCTGCTGGTCCAGTCGGGCCCGTTGCCCCATTCATACCCCCAGCCACCCGTGGGAATAATAGAAGGCAAAACACCATTCGGTTGTTGCTCATCGCGGTGATCGGCCAGCCATTTTTCATACACGGTGATGCCATCAAAATTATAGAGGCCGGTTTCTATGGCTATATGCGCATCGCCCGTCCACCCGTTCTTTTCCCGCTGCGGGCAATCGGTCGGGTACCCAAAAAGATTCGACAGATAACTGTTGTTCGTAGCCGACCATATTTTGTTCAGCAATGTATTACTGCTTTGCAGCCTGCCCACCGGCGGCACGGCACTGTGCATAAAATAGGCGACAAGGTTTTCTTTGGTAAGTTGCAAGGGCTCCGAACTCTGCACTTCCACATACTGAAACCCTTTGTAATTGAAACGCGGGTAAAATGTTTCGGGTCCATCGCCTGCTAAGCTGTAAATATCTGTTTGAAAAGGATCCGTATCATCGGTAGGTCGATAATGCACATCGATGTTCGACTGGTCGGCTCGGCCAGCGGCATTCAATCGTTCCGCATGTTTCAACCGCAATACCGTTCCGGCTTTTCCCGACACCGTCATCTGGCTGACGCCGGCTATGTTGCGACCAATGTCAAAGAGCCAAACTGTGTCGTTGATTTTTCGCGCCGACACAGCCGGAATGGTATCCACCCATTCAATCGGCACCATGGCCTGCGAAACAATTTTTTCTGCAGGCGCAGCCCGCAATAACACTGGCTTCCAGGCCGTGTCAACAAAGCCGGCGCGGTTCCAGCCTTTTTGCAACCGGCGATTGTCGACATGCTCGGCTGTATAGATGCTGTTGAATTGAATTTCGCTCAAACTGGTCTTCCAGGTTTTATTGGTGGAAATGATTTCGGTCGATCCGTCGTCGTATTGCACATGCAGGTCGAGGCAAAATGCCGGACGACCCCGCCAGGGTGCACGATCGAAAAACCAAACCGCGGTCGACTGATGGTTGTACCAGCCATTGCCCAACAATACCCCAATGGCATTGTCACCCGCTTGCAGGGCGGCTGTTACATCGTACCCCACATACAGCGTGCGACGATCAAAACGGGTGTACATCGGATCGAGGCGATGATTGCCGAT
>Ga0209794_1001604_pt1 | contig 16023 bp, 15 predicted proteins | sample EBPBio232013_DNA_FD_185869 | JGI IMG/M metagenome (GOLD analysis project Ga0209794, IMG submission 185869) | Wastewater treatment Type I Accumulibacter community from EBPR Bioreactor in Madison, WI, USA - Reactor 1_5/23/2013_ DNA (SPAdes)... | ecosystem: Engineered > Bioreactor > EBPR >... | reverse complement strand
CCGCTCCCCTGAATTCAGGACACTGATTCAGTGAGAACGTAATCCATCCAATCTTGGAAATGGCGCAGAGGAATCTGCGCCATTTTTCATTCGGGACGGCTTGCCACATTGAATTAGCAGGCGAACAGCGGTGAATGAAAGCAGGAAAAGCCGTCGCCGACGATCACCTCTCGGCGCCCCCGAACGCCTCGGCGCCGCCGCGCTCGTGCATCCCACCGCCGAGTGCCTTGTAGAGCGCCACCCGGTTGGCGATGTCTTCGCGCTGCAGGGCGAGTAGGGTCTGGCGGGCGGCGGCCAACTGGCGTTGCGCGTCGAGCAGTTCGAGGCGGCCGTCGAAGCCGGCCTGGTAGCGTTGCCGGGACAAGGCCAGGCGGCGTTCGGCGGCGTCCTGCGCCCGTTGCTGGGCGGCGATCTGGCGGTCGAAGGTGGCGGTGCCGGCCAGGGCATCGGCGACTTCGCGGAAGGCGTTCTGGATGGCGCGTTCGTACTGGGCGACGGCTTCGGATTTGCGGACCTCGGCCAGGCGCAGTTCGGCGCGCAAGCGGCCGCCCTGGAACAGCGGCTGCGACAGTTGCGGGGCGAAACGCCAGACCTGGTGGCCGGGCCCGAACAGGCCACCGAGCGCGCTGCTAGCGTAACCGAAGGATGCGGTCAGCGAGATCTGCGGAAAGAACGCAGCCCGCGCCGCGCCGATATCGGCATTGGCCGCCACCAGCATCTGTTCGGCCTGGCGCAGGTCCGGCCGATGCAACAGCAGGGCCGACGGCAAGCCGGCCGGCAGCCGGGCGATCACCGGCTGCCCGGCGAGCGGCAGGGCGACCGGCAAGTCGCCGGGCAGCTCGCCGCCAACCAGCAACTGCAGCGCATTCGCCGCCTGCGCCTCGGCCCGCCGGCGCGCTTCCAGTTCGGCTTCGGCCTGCGCCGCCTGGGCTTCGGCCTGGGCGACATCGAGGCTGCTGCTCTGCTCGGCCTGCTTGAGCAGGCGGGCCAGGGCCAGGGATTGCTGCCAGTCGGCAAGCAGGCGTTCGCCCAGTTGCCGTTGCTCGATGGCGAACTGCTGCGCGAAGTAGGCCTCGGCGACGGCGCCGACCAGCGCGATGTGGACCGCGTCGCGCCCATGTTCGCTGGCCAGGTAGCGCGCCAGCGCCGCGTCGGAGAGCGCCCGCACGCGGCCGAACAGGTCGAGTTCGAAGGCGCTGACGACGACATTCACTTCGGCCTGCCGGCTCGTCTGCTCGCCGCCGTCGACCGTCCGCGCCCGCTCGCGAGTCTGCGTCGCGGTCAGACCGACGCCGGGCAGCAGTCCGGCGCGCTGGACCCTGGCCAGCGCCTGCGCCGCCTCGACGTTGAGCACGGCCAGGCGCAGGTCGCGGTTGCGCTGCAGGGCCAGCTCGATCAGCCGTTGCAGGCGCGGATCGCCGAACATCGCCCGCCAGCCGGGCGGGCCGGCCGGCGCGGCCTCGCTCGCCAGCGGGAAACTCGCCGGCACGGGCGACGGTGGCAGTTCGAGCAGGGGCGTCAGCGAGCAGGCGCTCAGGCCACCGCACAGGAACAGGCTCAGGAGCAGGCGGATCATTGCTTTTCCCCGGTCGGCGCGCTGGCGCCGCGTTGTGCGCGCCATGCGGCGATGCGTTCCTGCGTGCCGATGACGAAAACAAAGAAGGCCGGCACGAAGAACACCGCCAGCAAGGTACCGCTAAGCATGCCGCCGAAGACGCCGGTGCCGATCGCGTGCTGCGATTCGGCGCTGGCGCCGCGGGCCAGCATAAGCGGCAGGACGCCGAGGGTGAACGCCAGCGAGGTCATCAGGATTGGGCGCAGGCGCAGGCGCGCCGCCGTCACCGCGGCATCGACCAGGGTCCGCCCTTCGGCGTGCAACTGGCGCGCGAACTCGACGATGAGAATGGCGTTCTTGGCCGACAGGCCGATGATGGTGATCATGCCGACCTTGAAGAAGACATCGTTGGGCATGCCGCGCAGGATGACGGCGAGCACCGCGCCGAGCAGCCCGAGCGGCACCACCAGCAGCACCGCCAGCGGAATCGTCCAGCTCTCGTAGAGCGCGGCCAGGACCAGGAAGACGACCAGTGCCGAGAGCAGCATCAGCAGCGGCGCCTGCGCCGCCGACTGGCGCTCCTGCAGCGACTGCCCGGTCCAGGCGACGGCAAACCCCGGCGGCAACTGCGCCGCCAGGCGCTCCATCTCGGCCATCGCGGTACCGCTGGAGACGCCGGGCGCCGGTCCGCCGGCAATGCGCACCGCCGGGAAGCCCTGGAAGCGCTTCATCTGCTGCGGCGATTCGGTCCACTCAGCCCTTACCACCTCGCGCAGCGCGACCATGCCGCCGCCGGCATTGCGCACGCGCAGCGCGAGCACATCGTCGAGCTGCATGCGCGCCGGCGCGTCGGCCTGGAGGATGACCTGCTGCATGCGCCCGGCGTTGGGAAAGTCATTGACGTAGAGCGAACCCATCGCCGCCGACAGCGTATTGCTCACAGCGGCGAAGGACAGCCCCATGGCCTCGGCTTTCTGGCGGTCGATCTCCAGGTGGATGCTGGCGCCGGGCGGCAAGCCGTCGGCATAGACAGCGCTGACCAGCTTGCTCCCGGCGGCCAGCGCCAGCAAGCGGGCCTGCGCGGAGAGCAACGCGGCCTCGCCCTGGTTGGCCCGATCCTGCAGATAGAGGGTGAAACCGGCGGAGGTGCCGAGTTCGTCGATGGCCGGCGGCATCAGGCTCATCACCGTGCCCTCGACGCTGTCGGCCATGGCCTGCTGGGCGAGCGCCGCTTCCTCGCCGGCGCTGGCGCCGTTGCGCTGATCCCAGTCCTTGAGCATGGTGAAGGCCATCGCCGCGTTGGGGCCGGAGCCGGCGAAGCTGAAGCCCTGCACCACCAGGTTCACGTCCAGCGCCGGGCGCGTCGCGACATGCGCCTCGAAGGCCTTGACCACGTCCAGCGTCCGTTCGCTGGTCGCACCAGTCGGCAACTGGATCGAGGTCATGAAGTAACCCTGATCCTCCTCGGGCAGGAAGGACGAGGGCAACAGCCAGAAGGCGCCGGCAAGCAGCGCGCCGATCACCGCAAACACCGCCATCATCCGGCCACTACGCCCGAGCAGGCGCTGCACCCGCGCGCCGTAGCCGGCGCCGAAGCACTCGAAGGCGCGGTTAAAGGCGCCGAAGAAGCCGCGCTTGTGCTGATGATCGGGGGCGACCGGACGCAACAGGGTGGCGCACAGCGCCGGCGTCAGGCTCAAGGCGAGCAGCGCCGAGAACAGGATCGACACCGCCATCGCCAGCGCGAACTGGCGGTAGATGACGCCGACCGACCCGCTGGCGAAAGCCATCGGAATGAACACGGCGGTCAGCACCAGGGTGATGCCGATCACCGCGCCGGTGATTTCCCGCATCGCCTGCACCGTCGCTTCGCGTGGCGAGAGTCCGTGGCTGGCCATCAGCCGCTCGACGTTCTCGACCACGACGATGGCGTCGTCGACGATGATGCCGATGGCCAGCACCATGCCGAACATGGTCAGCGAGTTGATCGAGAAGCCGGCCACCAGCATCAGCGCAAAGGTGCCAAGCAGCGCAATCGGCGCGACGATGGCCGGAATCAGCGTGTAGCGCAGGTTCTGCAGGAACAGGTACATCACCAGGAAAACCAGCAGCATGGCTTCGAGCAGCGTGTAGATGACCTTCTCGATCGACAGCTTGACGAAGGGCGCGGTATCGAACGGCACCGAATACGCCATGCCCGGCGGCAGATTCGCCGTCAGCTCGGCCAGGCGCTCACGCACGGCGGCGGCGGTGCGTACCGCGTTGCCGCCCGGCGCCAGCTGGATGGCGGCGCTGGTCGCCGGCACGCCGTTCTCGCGGTTGGCGAAGGCGTAGGACTGGGCACCCAGCTCGACCCGCGCCACGTCACCGAGCAGCACCTTCGACCCATCGGCCCCGGCGCGCAGGACGATGGCGGCGAACTGCGCCGGCGTCGCCAGTTGTCCCTGGACGGTCAGCGGCACGGTCAGGCGCTGCCCGGGCAAGGCCGGCTCGTCGCCGATGCGGCCCGGCGCAATCTGCGCGTTCTGCTGCTCGATGGCTTGCGCCAGGTCCTGCATCGTCAGGCCGTAGGCGGTGAGTTTGTCCGGATCGACCCAGACCCGCATCGCCTGCTCGGCGCCGAACAACTGCACGCGGCCGACCCCGTCGATACGGCGCAGCTCCGGGACGACGTTGCGCGCCAGGTAGTCGTTCAGCGCGACTTCGTCGAACTGGCCGCCGGGCGAGGTCATGCCGACCATCATCAGGAAGCCGGACGCCGCCGACTCGACCTGCAGGCCGTTCTGCCTGACTGCCTGCGGCAGGCGCGGCTCGACCGACTTGAGGCGGTTCTGCACGTCCACCTGGGCCAGCTCGGGGTCGGTGCCCGGCTTGAAGGTGGCGGTGATCTGCGCGCTGCCCGAGGTATCGACCGAGGATTCGAAGTAGAGCAGGTTCTTGACCCCGGACAGCTCGCGTTCGACCGGGCTCACCACCGAGTCGTTGAGCGTCTGCGGCGTGGCCCCCGGATAGCTGGCGTAAAGGCTGACCGACGGCGGCGCCACCGAGGGATAGCGGGCGATCGGCAGTTGCGGGATAGCGATCACGCCGGCCAGTACGATGAACAGGGCGATCACCCAGGCGAACACCGGGCGCTTGATGAAAAACTGCGGCATGGCGGTCGCTCCCGACTCAGTGACCGGCGGCAGCGGGCTGCCAGGCGCGGGTGACGACCGGCGCATCCGGACTGAGACGCTCGATTCCTTCGATCACCACCTGCTCCCCGGCGCTCAGCCCGGAGACGACGCGATAGCGGCGCCCGACCAGTTCGCCCAGTTCAATCGCCCGCGGCTGGGCGCGGCCATGCGTATCGACCACCCAGACGCTGGCCTGGTCGCCCCGGCGCAGCACCGCCTGCTGCGGCACGCTCAAGGCCGCCGGATAATGCGCCCGGGCGATGCGGGCGCGGACGTACATACCCGGCAGCAACCGGCGTTGCGGGTTGTCGACCAGGATGCGCAGCAGCACCTCACCGGTGCCGGCATCCACCTCGATCCCGGAAAACAGGATGCGCCCGCTCAGCGCCACGGGCTTGCCCTCGCCGTCCAGGATCTCCGCCGTCGGCGCTGCCGGCCCGGCCTACCGGCGCAGGGATTCCAGCGCCGCAGCCGACTGGCGGACATCGACATAGACCTGGTCGATCTGCTGGATTCTCGCCATCGGCGCACTGTCGCCCGGCGCCACCAGTGCGCCTTCGCTGACCAGCGCCTGATCGATGCGCCCCGAAATCGGCGCCTCGACGCTGGCAAATTGCAGGTCGAGGCGGCGGCGCGCCAGCGTCGCCCGGGCCTCGGCCTTGTCGGCGGCGGCCTGGTCGCGCTGGGCTACTGCGTCGTCATAGGCCTGGCGGCTGACCGCCTCGGCCCGCATCAACGGCGCCAGCCGCTCGACCTGGAGGGCGGCCCGGGCATGTACTACCTCGCTCCGCTGCAAGGCGGCGGCGGCGCTATCGACTTCGGCCGTGAACGGCGCCGGATCGATCTCGAACAACACGCTGCCGGCCTTGACCTCGCTGCCCTGTTCGAAGCGGCGGCGCTGCACGATGCCGCCGACCCGGGCGCGGATTTCGGCGCTGCGCAGCGCCGCCACCCGCCCCGGCAGATCCTCGCTGACGGTCAGCGCCTGCGCTTCGAGCGTCATCAGCGAAACCTGCAGCGGCGGCGTCGCCTCCTGTTCCGGCGCCGGGCCGCAAGCGGCCAAACCGAGCGCAACGATCCCGAGCAGCAGGCTGCGGGGAAAATCTTGTCTAGTACTCATGCCAAACCTGACCTCGATGATGGCCTCGTCGCCGCCCGATGGCGGCAGGAAGACGAGCCGGTGGCGAGTCTGGCCGAGGGCTGTCGAGGCGGTTTCGAGGCTTTTTGGAGAAAGTGTGGAGGCGGCGATAAGATGCGCCCATGTCCGAATTCCCCCCACCCGCCGCCCCGGCCCAGGCGCTCGTCCTGATCGCCGAGGACGAACCCGAGATCGCCGAAATCCTCAGCGCCTACCTGCAGCGCAGCGGGCTGCGCACCCGCCAGGCCGGCGACGGCCGCGAAGCCCTGGCCATGCACCGGGCGCTCAAGCCGGACTTGCTGCTGCTCGACGTGCAGATGCCGCAGCTCGACGGCTGGCAGGTGCTCGGCGAAATCCGCGCCCGTGGCGACACGCCGGTGATCATGCTGACCGCGCTCGATCAGGACATCGACAAGCTGATGGGCCTGCGCCTGGGCGCCGACGATTACGTGGTCAAGCCCTTCAACCCGGCCGAAGTGGTGGCGCGGGTGCAGGCGGTGCTGCGGCGCAGCCGGGCGGCGCCGGCCAGCGCCACGCAAATGCTGCGGGTCGGCCCCTTCCAGATCGACCCGGAAAGCCACGAGGCCAGCGTGGACCGCGACGGCCAGCAGCAACGGCTCGACCTCACGCTGACCGAGTTCAAGCTGCTCGCCTGCCTGATGCGCGCGCCCAAGCGCGTGTTCAGCCGCGGCGAACTGCTGGCCAACTGCCTGCCCGAGGGCGACACCCAGGAGCGCACCGTGGACAGCCACGTCAGCAAGCTGCGCAAGAAACTGGAGGCGCTGGGCATCGACGGCGTCCCGGCCAGCGTCTGGGGCGTCGGCTACCGCTTCGGCAGCGACGCATGAATCCCTCGCACAGCCTGCGCCGGCAGCTCATCCAGTCGCTGGTGGTGATGGCGCTGGGCATCATCCTGATCTCGGTCTTCGGCTCCTACGCCTTCTATGCGCTGGCCCTGGCCTATCTGCCGGGCAGCATCTCCGACACCTGGATTCCCTCGCAGGTGGAAACGGTGTGGATCGTGTGCACCGTCGTCGCCGCGCTGGCGATGGCGGTCTTCGTCGCCATCCGCCTGTCGCGGCGCATCCTGGCGCCGCTCAACTCGGTCGCCCACAGCCTGCGCGAAGTCGCGCAGGGCAAGCTCGACGCCCGCGCCGTCATGGATGCGCAGGCACAGGGCGAAACCGCGCAACTGGTCCGCGACTTCAATACCATGGCCGAACGGCTGCAAGGCATGAGCAGCGAACGCGAATTCTGGAACGCCGCCATCGCCCACGAACTGCGCACGCCGGTCACCATCCTGCGCGGCCGTTTGCAAGGGCTGGTCGACGGCGTCTTCTCGCCGAGCAGCCAGTTGTTCGACGGTTTGTTGCGCCAGGTCGAAGGCCTCAACCGCCTGATCGAGGATCTGCGCGTCCTCAGCCTCAAGGAAAGCGGCCACCTCGAACTGCAGCGCGGCCGGCACCCGCTGGCCGAAGAGCTGGACAGCGTGTTGCAGGTCTTCTCGCCCCGCCTCAGCGCCCAGGGATTCACGCTGCACCCGGCAATCGACGCCAGTCTGCAGATCGACTGCGACCCGGTGCGCATCCGCCAGGCGCTCATGGCCCTGCTCGAAAACGCCTTGCAGCACGCCCCCCCCGGCCGCCTGACCGTGCGCCTCGAACAAGCCGGTGAGCTCTGCCAGCTCAGCGTCGAGGATCAGGGACCAGGCCTGCCGGCCGAACTCGCCACCAGCGTCTTCGAAGCCTTCCGACGCGGCGACCCCTCGCGTTCACAGCAAACCGGCGGCAGCGGCCTCGGCCTCGGCCTGGCGGTAGTCAAAGCCATCGCCGAAGCGCACGGCGGCCGGGCCGATTGCCGAATGTCCGAACAGGGCGGCAGCATTTTCGTGATCGCCTGGCCGGGGTAGAACTCAAGGGCCGGCGGGAGTCCCCGGGTTTTGCGAAACCGCGGGTGGCAGACTACAGAATCAGGGGCGGCTGACTGGCTCGAATCGACCCTCAGCCGACTGTCACCATTCGGGCGGTACAACGGCGGCTTACTGATTGAATCGGTCAAAATAAAACGCAACCGAATTGCAGATGCAATTTTGTTGCAAATAGCCATCGCCTGTGATTTCATGTACCCATGGTCACACCCGCAACACTTCTCCGCGCTGCCAAGGTCAGAGTTACCCCCGCTCGGATACGCGTCCTTGAAACATTGCTTGGCAGCACTGCCCCGCTGAGTCACGCTGACCTGGAAATGCAATTGCCCGATGCTGACCGCGTCACACTCTACCGGGTACTTGATTCGCTGGTCGCCTGTGGCCTGGCCCTCAAGGCGGTCGATGCACGCGGTGTTTTCCGTTTCTCCGCCAGCGGCTCGCAACGGGAGCACAAGGATCATCTGCATTTCCGCTGCGTCGCTTGTGGTGCGGTGTTCTGCCTCGACACCTCGCCGCCGCCGCCGCCCGATTTGCCACAAGGCTTTCACCTGAACGATGCGGAATATGACCTGCGTGGCACCTGCGCGCAGTGCTCGCTTCGCGCCGAATGAAACGCATCTGGTTCTTGTGCATTGCCTTGTTGCTCGCGCAACTGGCAATCGCCACGCATGGCTTCGAACACCTGCAACACGAAGACGAAATCGTCTGCAGCGAATGCATTGCGCTGGCGGCCGGCATGCTCGCCCTCCCGGCGGCGCCGCCGCGTGTTGCCGCCTTCGCGCTGGCCATCGAAACCGACTCGACCGCAGTCCTGCCGGGGCCGAGAGTCGCACCTCATCCTGCCTTTCGCAGCCGCGCTCCGCCAAGCATCCAAAGCACCTGACATTTTCTCAACTGCTTTGGAGTATTCACATGAACCGCATACCCTTGTGGATGCTGGCTGCTGCCGGCGTCCTGTCCTCTTTTCCCGCCCTCGCCGATACGGACCTGCAAGCCCTGCGTGCGGAAATCGCGCAGATCAAGCAAAGCTACGAGCAGCGCATCGCCGCCCTGGAAAGCCGCCTGAAAAACGCTGAAACGGCGGCTCCCCAGGCTCCGGCCAGGGAGAGCAGCAAGAGCACTTTCAATCCCGAAATCGGGCTGACCCTGCAAGGCCGCTATTACCGCGCCGACGGCGACGGTCACATCACCGGTTTCCTGCCGGCCGGTCATGCGCATGGCAGCGAACGCGGCCTGTCGGTCGACCATAGCGAACTGACCATCGGTGGCAGCATCGACCCGTACTTCCGCGCCCAGGCGAATTTCGCAGTCAAGGATGACGAAATCGAAACCGAGGAGGCCTGGGTTCAGACTTCGGCCATCGGCCATGGGTTCACCGTCAAGGGGGGACGCTTCCTGTCCGGCATCGGTTACGTCAATGAACAGCATCCGCACGCCTGGGACTTCGCCGACCAGAATCTCGCCTACCGTGCGATGCTCGGCGAACATTACGGCCATGATGGCCTGCAATTGAAGTGGTTGGCGCCCACCCCCTTCTTCCTTGAATTCGGCATGGAAATGGGCCAGGGCGCCAACTGGAAGGATCGCAAGGACCCGCGCAGTCGAGCCTTCACGGCCAAGGTTGGCGGCGATTTCGGGACAAGTCATGCCTGGCGGGCCGGACTGTCGTGGCTCAATGTCCGCGCCAGCGGCCGCGAAGGTCACTGGGACGATGCAAACGACGTCGAGGCGGAGACACTGTTCAGCGGCAGGAGCCGCTACACGATCGCCGATTTCGTCTGGAAATGGGCGCCGGAAGGCAACGCCAAATACCGCAACTTCAAGTTCCAGGCCGAATACATCAAGCGCAACGAGAAAGGCTCGCTGGAATGCGAGGACAACTCTGCCGATGGCGGCGCCTGTCCGGCTGGCAACATCACCGATACTTACCGCGCCCGACAATCCGGCTGGTATGCCCAGGGGGTTTACCAGTTCCACCCGAACTGGCGCGTCGGCTATCGCTACGACCGCCTGAGTCCCGGTCAGATCGACTTCGGTGCGGGCTTCAACGGCGTTCTGGCGCAGCCGCGCTTCACACCCAAGCGCAACACGCTGATGGTGGATTACAACCCGAGCGAATTCTCCCGTCTGCGTCTGCAATTCGCGCGTGACAAGGCAGAACAAGGGAAAACCGACAACCAGGTGACGCTGCAGTACATCCACACCCTCGGCGCCCATGGCGCACACAAGTTCTGAGGAGCCAAGACATGCGTTTTCTTTTTGTCCTGCTTGCTTCCCTCTGCGTAGGGCCAGTCCATGCAGCGCTCAACATCTTCAGTACCGTACCCGAATGGGCGGCGCTGGCTCAAGAGATCGGCGGCGAGAGGGTCAAAACCTTCGCGGCCACGACCGCGCTCCAGGACCCTCACCATATCGATGCGCGCCCGTCGCTGATCGCCCGCGCGCGAAATGCCGACCTCCTGCTGGCGACCGGCGCCGAACTGGAAGTCGGCTGGTTGCCGGTGATCCTGCGAGAATCGGGAAATGCCCGCATCCAGCCCGGTCAGCCCGGGTATTTCGAGGCAACGGCCTTCGTCCGCATGCTCGAGATACCGGGCAGACTGGATCGGGCGGATGGCGATGTTCACGCCCAGGGCAACCCGCACATCCAGACCGATCCGCGCAACTACCTAGCCGTTGGCGAGGCGTTGGCGGCCCGGCTGGCACAGATCGACCCGGGCAATGCCGCCGCTTACCGCGCGGGCTATGAACGCTTCGCCGGGGCCTGGCGCGAGCGCATCAAACAGTGGGAGTTACAGACGGCAAGTCTCAAGGGGGTTCCGGTGGTCTCGCAGCACAAGGGCTGGGCCTACCTGTACGACTGGCTCGGTCTGCGCGAAGTGGCAACGCTTGAACCCAAACCCGGGATCGAGCCCTCGGTCGCCCACCTTGCGCGTGTTCGCGAGCAGACGATGGCAAGCAAGCCGCGCATGGTGATTCGTGCCGCCTACAATTCGGCCCGGCCGGCCGAGTGGTTCGCCCAGACGAGCGGCATACCGGCCGTGGTACTGCCATTTACCGTCGGCGGGCCGGCAGCGGAAAACCTGACCGCACTGTTCGACACCACGGTACAACGCTTGCTGAAAGCCACCCAATGAATCCTGCCGGCGCAGAGCTTGCCCTCCTGGCAGCACCATTCGCAGCGGGGCTGGCGGTGCTCGCCACGCATGTACCGCTGGGCATCTCGGTACTCAAGCGCGGGATCATCTTCATCGATCTGGCGGTGGCGCAAGTCGCAGCAATCGGTGTGATCGTTGCCGGGCTGTGGCACCAGAACGAAGCGGGCGGTGGACTGCTGACCCAATCGGCGGCTGCGGCAGCAGCCCTGCTCGCCGCAATACTGCTGACCGTCAGCGAGCGCCGCTGGCCCGACATTCAGGAGGCGCTGATCGGGCTGCTGTTCGTCTCGGCTGCAGCGGCCGGCATCCTGCTGCTGGCGGGTCATCCGCAAGGCGGAGAGCATTTGCGTGACCTCCTGGCCGGCCAGATCCTGTGGGTCAACTGGGCGCAAACAGCGAGCATGGCGGCATTGTCAGCGATTGTGCTGGCCTTGCGCATCTGGCTGGCGCAGCGCGGACGCGGAGAAGGTTTTGCCTTCTACGCACTGTTCGCGCTGGCCGTGACTGCGTCGGTACAACTGGTTGGCGTGTTGCTGGTATTTGCCAGCCTGATCGCACCGGCAGTGGCGACCCGCGGCATCAGCGGGCAAAACAGGGGCATCGTCGCATTTGCCCTGGGTTCGCTCGGCTATGGAGCAGGACTGACAGCATCCCTGACGGCCGACCTGCCTGCCGGCGCTGCCATCGTCTGTACCCTGGCAATCATCGCCTTGTCGGGCCTCTTCCTCTGGCCGCCGAAGCGCAGCGGCTCAGTTGATCAAGAGCACCGGGGTTAGGTAAAACGCGGCATTTTTCAGCCGTCCAGCGCTTGCGCAAGCAGCACCGCCACGTGCACCGCCTGGCGGCCGCTGCCGTCGGCGATCTGGTGGCGGCAGGAGAAGCCGTCGGCGACGATGACCGTGTCGGCGCTGGCGGCGCGGATCGCCGGCAGCAGCGCGAGTTCGGCCATGGCCAGCGAGGCGTCGTGGTGTTCGGCTTCCAGGCCGAAGCTTCCGGACATGCCGCAGCAACTGGCGTCGATGATCTCGAATTCGAACTCCGGAATCCAGCTGAGCACCTTCCTGACCGACTTCATCGCACCAAAAGCCTTCTGGTGGCAGTGTCCATGCACCAGCGCGCAGCCGCCGGGAATGGGCTTGAGGGGGAGCTTCAGCCCCTTGTTGCCTTCGCGCATCAGAAATTCCTCAAACAGGAAGGCCTGTTTCGAGAGCTGGCCGACGTCGGGACCGAGGCCGAGGCTGTAGAACTCGTCGCGCAGCGCCAGCAGGCAGGACGGTTCGAGGCCGACGATGGGCGTGCCGGCGGCCAGCGCCGGGGCGAGCGCAGCCATCACCCGGCGCGCTTCGACCCTGGCTTCCTCGACCATGCCTTGCGACAGATAGGTCCGCCCGCAGCATAGCGGGCGTTCGGGTTCGCCGTCGTCGGCCACCGGTTCGAGCACCTCGACCGCGTAACCGCCGGCGCGCAGCACTTTCAGCGCGGCGGCAGCGATTTCCGGCGTGTAGTAATGGGTGAAGGTATCGACGAAGAGCACCACCTTGCCGCGCTCGCCGGTTGCCGGCGTGGTGTCGGCCTGGAAGCCGGCGGCAACGATCTCCGGAATCGGCCGCCGCGCCGAAATACCCAGCCAGCGCTCGGCCAGCTTCGCCACCCAGGGCGAACCGTTGCGCAGTTGCACCAGCGCCTGCAGCGTCGGCCGCCATTCGTGCAGCCAGCGCGGCAGCGCGCCGAACAGCCGGGCCCGGCGCGTTACGCCCAGGCGCTCGTTCTTCTGCGCCAGGTATTCGGTCTTGATCAGCGTCATGTCGACCGCGCTCGGGCATTCCTTCTTGCAGCCCTTGCACGACACGCAGAGGTCCATCGCGGCGGCGAGGTCGGGGTGGGCGAAAGGGTCGTCGCCCAGCTCACCGTTTAGCGCCGCCTTGAACGCCTTGACCCGTGCGCCGGTCGAATGCGCCGGGTCGTGCGTGATGCGGTAGCTCGGGCACATCACGCCCTTGCCGTCGCGCTGGCACTGATGGTTGTTCATGCACACCGCCACCGCCTTGGCGTAATTGCCGCCGGTGGCGGGAATGCCGGCGTAGGCATCGCCGACGCCGTAGGTGTCGTAGGCCGACCAGTCGAGATGGGTTTTCATGCTTTTTCGTAAGCAAAAGCGAAGCCAAAAAACAAGACTTTGTTTTCAGCGGCTTACAGCAAAACCCTGTGTCGCGATTGCGACAAACTTGCGTTCAGGCGGTCTGCCCGACCATCTCTTTGAGGACGGGGTGCAAAATGGCCCGGAGGCAGCGCGATTCACCGGCCATTGTCGCCGACAACTCGGGGCGCGCCAGGACGATCCGGGCGTTTTCGGCCTCGACCTCGCCATACAGCGCTTCGGCCGCCTGGACGGCGCGGCTGCGCAGATTTTCCAGCAGACGCTCGGCCGTGCCTCTGGCCAGGTTCAACGACGCACCGGCTGCCAGCAACAGGCTGCGCGTGACGTCCGAAAAATGCCGCACGCCCAGGATCGGCCATGCCAGCGTGCTTGCTTCCGGCCAGGCATTTTTGCCGAAGGCGGGTGTGTCGTACGTGGCTACGCTGAGCAGGTCGTAAAACGGCGCCAATTGAACGCCCTCATGCGAAACCAGGAAGCTCAGGTTCTTCAGGTGGGCGTCGCTATTACCGACGAGCACATTGAAGACCAGCCAGCCAAACAAGCGTGCCCGCGCCACCGCCGGGCTGCGGCAGGCATTGGCCAGGGCGGCGAGATTTTCCATGCTGCCCTGGCTGTACTTGAAACTGCGATCCAGCCCGAGTAGCTGGCAGGCATCGATCACATGCCGGCGTTGCCAGCCCTGCCCCTCGGGAACCCGGTCAAAACGATCGATCAGGTAGACGGGGGAGGGGACGTAGCGCCGATGCACGTCGGGCACATCCAGTCCCAGGCGCTTTGCCAAGCGCATCGTGAACCATTCATTGATCGCGGAATGCGGATAGTCCTCATCCGGGTGATCCGGCTTCAGGATATGGGTGGATGGCGCCGCGCCAGCCGGCTCGAACAGCGCGCCATCCTGCAGGACGACCGCCAGCTTGTGCTGCGCGCCCGCCAGCGACATGCGCTTGCTGGCCGCCTGGGTCAGCGGCACCCTGGGCAACTGGCGTATGCGTTCCGCCAGGACGGCGTCCGGTAATGGCCGCAGGGACTCGGCGATTTGCGGCGTCGCGTCCGGCGGCAGCAAGGTCAGGGAGCCAGCTGACTCAGCACCGTAGCAGGCCAGCAAACCAAAGGCATCTGCCGCGTCCAGTCCGGCATCGCCGGCCAGCAGAACGCGTTGCCCCTCTTCCGGCAGCAGATTATCGAAGTACCACTGCACGGGGCGCCGGCTCGCGCCATCCAGCAAGGGTTCCGCCGTCAGGGGAAGCTGCGGGCTGAGCGCGAAGCGCCTCGGGTGCTCCAGCCAGTCGGCTGCATATTGAAAACTCCACAGGCCAGCCACTTCCTGCAAGCGACCAAGCTCGATCTGGTTGATCGAAGCGCGCAAGAAGCGGCCATTCATCGCTTGTCCTGGCGATTCGCCGGTTCGTTCAGATAGGCAGCCACACTCTCCGGAACATCCACCAGGACGCGGACGCCTAATCCCTCAAGCACCTGAAAGAGCTTGCCCCATTGAACGGATTCGCCGCCGCGTTCGATCTTGCCGAGGAAATTCTCGCTCACGCCGATGCTGCCTGCGGCGTCGTCCTGGCGGATCTTCTGGACCTTGCGGCTGGCGCGCACCACCTTGCCGATGGATGCTGCATTGTCGATAGCGATCTTCATGAACAATCCTCACGTTTGCAAGGATTTTCCGCCAAGAAGGCGGGTTTTGCAACAAATCCTTTTGATCGTGCGGATTCAGTATTTTTCGGTCTTGATTGCCAGAAAATCCTCTCAAACATGAGGATTTTTACATCAGCTTCGACAGGCAAGCGCCATCCCTGCGAAAATCACAGCCATGACTCCCGCCGCCCCCAAAAAGCCGCCGGCAACGCGCAAGCCGCCGCGCTTTCACCGCTCGCCCGCGCTGCCTTTCGTCGAAGCGCGCAGCGCCGCCGACACGCAGGCCTGCTACCGGCCGCACGCCCACGCCGAATGGTCGGTCGGCGCGGTCGACGCCGGCCACAGCCGGTTTTCCACCGGCGGCGCCAGCTACCGACTGGCGCCCGGGGACCTGGTTCTCATCCCGCCCGCTCAGGTGCACGCCTGCAACCCGGAAGACCGCGCCGCCTGGGGCTACCGCATGCTCTACCTCGACGCCGCCTGGATGGCCGACTTCCTGGCGACGCACCCAAGCGGCGCCGCCTTCGCCAAACGCCCCTGGCAACTTGCCCGCGACCCGCTCGCCTATGAGCGTTTCGGCCTGGTTTTCGCCGCCTGCCACGATAGCGCTGACCCGGCACCCTTCGCCGCCGCCCTCGGCCAACTGCTGGCCACGGCGGGCGAGGCGCTGCCCGTCGCCCCGCCAGCGGCGGAACTGCCGCCAGCCATCGCCACCGTCCGCGACTGGCTCGACACGCATTGCGACGCTGCCCTGCCGCTCGCTGAACTTGCCGCCCGCGCCGGCCTCAGCCCCTACCAGCTGATCCGCCGATTCGTCCGCCACACCGGCATGACGCCACACGCCTACCAGCTTGACCGCCGCATCCAGCGCGCCCGTCGCCTGCTCGCCGCCGGCACGCCGATCTGCGATACCGCGCTGGCCACCGGCTTTGCCGACCAGAGCCACTTCCACCGCAGCTTCCGCGAACGCGTCGCCGCCACCCCGGGGCAATACGCCGGCCCGCGCTGAGGCGCGCAATTTCCTCCAAGACCGGCCGGCGCCGGCTGGCGATACTCCGCCCATTTGCGGAAGCCGCCATGTCCTTCGACTTCACCCAGTTCGGCCTCGTCGCCAGCGCCCACTTCGTCGCCCTGCTCAGCCCCGGGCCGGATTTCTTCCTGATCATGCGCACGCGCATCGTCCATGGCCTGCGCCCGGCCATCGCCACCAGCCTCGGCATCGCGCTGGCCAACGCCGCCTACATCGCCCTGGCGCTCACCGGCGTTT
>Ga0209794_1001600_pt1 | contig 16052 bp, 14 predicted proteins | sample EBPBio232013_DNA_FD_185869 | JGI IMG/M metagenome (GOLD analysis project Ga0209794, IMG submission 185869) | Wastewater treatment Type I Accumulibacter community from EBPR Bioreactor in Madison, WI, USA - Reactor 1_5/23/2013_ DNA (SPAdes)... | ecosystem: Engineered > Bioreactor > EBPR >... | reverse complement strand
GGCGTTTCACGAAGAATGGGCAGGAAATAGCGCGAAAGACGCATCGAAAACCTCGACTGAGCGACCGGCGGGATTCGCCGCAAGTGCAGCGCTTTTGTCATATTTGGGCGCCCTTGGAAATGGCGCCGGCAGGCTCAAAGCCGCTTCAAATCACAATATGGCGATTTCATGTTGCAGTGCATGAAGACAGGAGCACCGTAAACGTCTTAGAAACGAATTGTCGAGCGGGGCACCCTTCGGGGGAGAAGCAAGAAGATACGCCCCAAAGATGATGTGAGCCTCGGCGAGCATCGTTGGCTGGCCAAAAAACAAGAATGAAGAGTTTATGGCGGGGAAAAACCCCGCCTTTTTCTTTTGTGGCCTCAGGCTGAGGTCGCGGCAGCGTCGCCCTCCTCAGGCTCGGGCGGCGGAGGAGGAACGTAGCCCGCCGGATCAGAGAGCCATTTTTCGTATTCTTCCCACGGGTCTTTGACATGCGGCCCTGGCCAGTGCAGCGGGCGTACTAGATCTTGCGGCAAAATGACATCCGCCCAGCCAAAGGCAGCTTCAATCTGCTCTTGGTTCAATCCAGAACAGGTTGACAGGTCAACATCAATTAGCGACGAGACGTCGAGCCGCGCATCGAAAAGGGAAGCCCCATCAAGATCCGCACTTGCAAAGGTAGCGCCATCAAGGCGCGTATTCGTAAGATAAGCACCGCCGAGACTCGCTCCGCCAAAGTATGCCCCTTCAAGACGCGCTCCAAAAAGGTTAGCGCTGGCAAGATTAGCCCCATGAAGGTAAGCACCCTCAAGACGCGCATAAGATAGGGACGCACCCTCAAGGCGCGCATCGGAAAGGGACACCCCCTCAAGACGAGCATGAGAAAAGCACGCACGTGCAAGATGGGCACGAACAAGGGATGCACCCTCAAGACGCGCGCTATCGAGGTAAGCACCCTCGAGACACGCATCATATAGGGATGCACCCTCAAGACGCGCACTAAACAGCGATGCCGCATCAAGGCGCGCGCCTCTAAGGGAGCCCCCCTCAAGGCGCGCACCATCGAGGGAAACCCCCTCGATTCGCGCACTATCGAGGTAAGCGCCCTCAAGACGCACGTTGGCAAACCGGATGCCGGAAAGATAACAGCCGGAAAGATCCGCCTTCTGGAGGTTTGTCCCGCTGAGATCGTGGCGATACCCCTTGTAGCGGGATAGACGCTCTTTCCACTTGTCAAGATCGACCAAAAAAGCCCGCAAAACCGCCTCTTCGTTGGGAGAGTCGATATCAGGCAATTGCGGTGCGGGCACGTCAAACACCCATTCCGCCGCAGGCCCCGCTTCGGGCCAATTCGCCTCCACGAGACGCTGTGCGAGCGTCCGCCGCCCGATCACCTTGAGCGCCAGCGCCACATCTTCGCGCGGCGGCTTGATCGTATCCGTCCAGCGCGATCCCTCCTTAAAGCGCGCTTTTCGTTTTTTCTCATGCGCTTCATACTGTTCGTCCGTTGCATCATCCGCCAGCGGTTCCCAATCCCCATCCGGGTGGTTCTGCGCGGAAGCGCCCGGAGCATTTTCGCGGATATAGGCACAGAGGATTTCCATCACCCGCACATGATCCCGCCCCTTATCGTAGGCGGTGGAATCCTGCGCGATGCGTTCCAGCGAGAGAATAGCGCCGATCCGCACCTCGATGTTCGGGACGGTTTCCTCAATCACAACGGGCTTGCCTTCCACCAGCTTCGGCTTGCCGTCCTCGTCCCGCTCCGGCCGCTTGATGGTTTTCTCCGCGCCGAGCTGCTCCACCGCCTTATTGATGCGGTCGGTGATATGCCCCTCTTTTTTGAAATTGAGGTCGCGCTGCGCAATCATCGTGCGCCACACCACGAACGGCGCGCCCATCAGCGCGACGATCAACGCACCGGTGCCGAGATTGGCCCTGTCAGGTGCAATAAAAACCCCGAGCAGCGTATAAAACGCTGCCCCGAAGGCCATTAGAAACAGCACGAAAATCAGAAAGCCGAACAATGCCCCGAGCGGGCGCGCAACGGCCCAATTGGGCACGTTGGAGAACCGCAGCCAGTCCAGCAAATCTTTCGGCGGGTCTTCTCTCACTGTGGCGCGGCCCTTCTGTGCAACGCCACCAATCTACCGAGACGACTACTCAGGGCAACTGAGGCAGCACAAAATAATAGACGCCGACGAAGACAAGGCCCGCGATCACGGAATTGATCGCCATGACCCGGAAGAACCGCATGACCGCCGGCGCGCCGGGGTCCGAGCCGGGCGAAACCTCGCCGGCTTCCAGCTGCGATTTGACGCCGAACGGCAACACCGCGAACAGCGTCACCCACCAGATGATGAAATAAATCGCAAATCCGCTGCCCATGCTTCTCTGTCCGTTTCCCGGGAACACCAACCAGAGGGGCGGCAAACCGCCCCCTCTGCCATGCGTATGGGCCGCAACGGGCGGCGCTTCAAGAGGCTCAGGCCTTCACTTCTTCCAGTTCGGTCAAGGTGCCGACGAAGTCCTTGGGGTGCAGGAACAGCACCGGGTTGCCGTGCGCGCCGATCTTGGGCGTGCCATCCCCCAGCACGCGCGCACCGGCTTTCACCAGCGCATCGCGCGCGGCGATGATGTCGGTCACCTCATAACAGATGTGGTGCATGCCGCCGTCGGCATTCTTTTCCAGAAACTTGGCGATGGGGGAATTCTCGCCCAGCGGCTCAAGGAACTCGATCTTGGTGTTCGGCAGCTCGACAAAAACCACCGTCACGCCGTGCTCCGGCAGGGCTTGTGGCGCGGAAATCTTCGCACCCAGCGCGGCTTTATAGGTGGCGCAGGCCTTCTCCAGATCCTTCACCGCAATGGCGACGTGGTTCAAACGTCCGATCATGTCATTTCCCCTTCAAACGGCGCGCCCTGAAATGGATCAGGGTGTGCCGAAAATTGTGATGCGCGAGCACCGGAGCGGAGCGTACATTTCAGTACGTGAGCACCGGCGCACAGCGTAGCGCGATTTGCAGGCCACCCTCATCCATTTTACACTTCGTGGACCAGCACAGCCGTCACCGGCTTCTTCCCCCAGATTTCAGAAACGCCCGCCTTGATGCCGCGCTCCAGCGCCTGTTGCAGGCTGGAGGCGTCGCGCCGCTTAGCCCTGGGCAGGGAGGAGAAAACCTCATCCACCAGCTCGCGCACAAGCCCGACCATTGAAGCCCCCTCGCCGTCCTGTTCCGGCAGGCCATAAACGAAAATCTCGGGATCGGTGGCGAGCGCGCCGCGCTCGTCAATCGTCACGGAGGCGACCACGGTGCCCACGTAAGACAGGCGGCGGCGCTCCTTGATGGTCTGGCTGTCGGCGGCGATCATGATCTCGCCGTCCTTGACCATGCGGCCCACGGCCACCACCCCGGTCTTTGCCCCGCCCTCCTTCGAAAGCGCGATCACATCGCCGTTGTACGCGGTGACGATGCTCGGCACGCCCATCTTGGCGGCGAACTCGCGATGCAGGCTCAGGTGCAGCGCCTCGCCATGCGCGGGCACGGCGATCTTGGGCCGCACCCACTCATACATGCGGCGCAGCTCGTCCTTGCGCGGATGCCCGGAGACATGGACCAGCGCATCGCGATCCGTAATGATCTCGATCCCTGCTTTCGCGAGATTATTGACGATCTTGCCGACAGATTTCTCGTTCCCCGGAATAGTGCGCGAGGAGAAGATCACCGTATCGCCCGATGAGAGCGAGATTTCCGGATGCTCCCCCTCGGCCACGCGCGCCAGCGCCGCACGCTGCTCGCCTTGGGAGCCGGTGAGCAGCAACACGCATTTGTCGCGCGCGAGCGAGCGGAACCGCTCGAAGGTTTTCAGCCCCGGCAAACCGTCGAGCATGCCAAGCTCATCCGCCACATCTGCCACGCGGTCCATCGCCCGACCGACGATGATCACCTCACGGCCCGCCTCTTCGGCGGCCTCCGCCACAGCACGGATACGCGCCACGTTGGAGGCAAAGGTCGTCACCGCAACGCGGCCCTTCGCGTTGAGGATGATCTGGCGCAGGCTCTCGCGAACCTCGGTCTCGGAGGGCGAAATGCCCTCACGCGTCACATTGGTGGAATCGCAGACGAGCGCGAGCACGCCCTCGTCCCCGATTTCTTTCAGGCGGTTGCCATCCGTCGGCAGCCCGACAATCGGTGTCTCGTCGATCTTCCAGTCACCGGTATGCACCACCGTGCCCGCCTCGGTGCGGATGGCCAGCGCCATGCTCTCGGGGATGGAATGGGCGACCGGAATGGTCTCCACGTCGAACGGGCCGATGGTGAAGCGCCCCACCTGCGGAATGATGCGCACATTGAGCTTGGGCGCGCCCGGCTCATTGAGGCGGCGGGCTTCCAAGAGGTTCGCGGCAAAGGGCGTCATGTAGATCGGCGCCTGAAGGCGCGGTCCCAGCTCGGCCAGCGCGCCAAAGTGGTCCTCATGCGCATGGGTAATGATGATGCCAAGCAGGTTCTTGCGCTCGGCCTCGATGAACTCGATGCTCGGGAAGACGAGATCAACGCCGGGCAGATCATCTCCCGCGAAGGAAACGCCGCAGTCCACCATCAGAAACTGGCGTTTCTTGACGGATTTGAACCCGTACAGCGCCATGTTCATGCCGATTTCGCCGAGGCCGCCAAGGGCCGTGAATGTCAGTTCGCTCATATCTGGTGTCTTAATGCCTCTTCGGGCGAAAGGGGAGCAAGAAGCGGAAAAACATCACCCACCAGCACGCGGGTGATAATGCCATCTTGCGCCATGAGAAGTTGGCCGTGCTCGTCGAGCCCGGCAAAGGTGCCGCGCTGCTCGCCCGCAGGGAGCTTGACGCGGATTGGCGTTCCCATGGGCATGGCATGGGCCAGCCAGCGCTGGCGGACCTCGGCAAAGCCCCTGCCCTCATCGAAAAGCGCGAGATTGGCAGCCAGCCGAACGGAAAGCTGAGCAAACAGCATGGCCGCATCTGCGCCGCGCGCGTGATCCTTGAGCACGGCCACAGTCTGCTCGACCCCCTCAGGCCGGCCCGCGACATTGACGCCGATGCCGATAACGACACCATTCCGCCCACCGGGCAGGGTCGTGCCCTCCAGCAAAAGGCCCGAGAGTTTCCCGCCAGAGAGCAGCAGATCATTCGGCCATTTGAGATGCAGAACCGGTTTGAGACCGGGGGCAACCGCTAGCACGGCTTCCGCCAGACTGACCCCGGCCACGAAGCCGAGGAGCGGTGCCACCGCAGGCGGACAGGGCGAGGCCAGCGCAAGGCTCATGTAGAGATTGCCGGGCGGGCTGGCCCAGGGGCGCCCATGGCGCCCCCTGCCCCCCGTTTGCCGATCCGCCACGATGAAAACGCGGTCTTCCCCGCGCGACAGCGCCGCCAGGGCATCGGCGTTGGTGGAACCCGTCTCAGGCAGCGTCAGACATGAAAAACCCTCCGCCCCGAGGTGATCCGGCAGGGCGAAGGGTTGAAATGTCGCGTTCAAATCAGTCTCGACAGCGTGCGGACGCACTCAGAAGAGCGATTTGGCCGCAGCCGCCGCCATCGAGCGGATCGGGTTCGCCACCACCACGAAGAGGATGACGAAAGCGCCCGAAAGCCACATCACGGCGCGCACTTCGCCGCCGGCCGTCTGGAACGCCGGGGCCGGGGCATCGAAATACATCACCTTGACGACGCGCAGGTAGTAGAACGCCGAGACAACCGAGGAGACGATGCCGATGACCGCCAGCGCGAAGAGCTTGGCTTCAACGGCTGCCGCAAAGACATAGAACTTGCCGAAGAAGCCCGCGAGCGGCGGAATGCCGATCAGCGAGAACATCAGCGCCGCCATCACAAAGGCAAGGCCGGGGTTGGTGCGCGAGGCACCGGCAAGATCGTCGATATTCTCGACGCGCACGCCATTCACCTGCATCGACAGGATGACGGCGAAGACGCCGAGCGTCATAGCAAGATAGATCGTCATGAAGATCACGACGCCCTCGACACCGTTCTGCGTGCCGGCGGCGAGGCCGACCAGCGCGTAGCCCATGTTGGCAATCGAGGAATAGGCCATCAGGCGCTTGATGTTCTTCTGGCCGATGGCCGCAAAGGCACCAAGACCCATCGAGGCAATCGCCGCGAAGGCGATGATGGGCTGCCAATCCTTGAGCACTGGCAGGAAGGCATCAATGAGGATGCGGGTCGTCATGGCAACCGCGGCCATCTTCGGCGCGGTGGCGAAGAAGGCGGCCACCGGGGTCGGCGAGCCTTCATAAACGTCCGGCGTCCACATGTGGAACGGCACCACGCTCATCTTGAAGGCGAGGCCCGCCACGATGAACACGAGGCCGATCATCACACCGGCGCCATGACCGCCGGTGACCGCCTTTGCGATGACCGGGAAGGTCACGGAACCCGTAAAGCCATAAACAAGACTCATGCCGTAGAGCAGCATGCCCGAGGACAGCGCACCCAGCACGAAGTACTTGAGGCCCGCTTCCGCCGATTTGGCGCTGTCGCGCTGGATCGAGGCCACGACGTAGAGCGCGAGCGACTGAAGCTCGACACCCAGATAGAGCGAGATCAGCTCATTGGCCGAGCACATCATCATCATGCCGATGGTAGAGAGCAGGATGAGGATGGTGTACTCGAAGCGCGCGATCTTCTGCTCGACAAGGAAACGCGAGGACAGGATGATCGCCGCGATGGAGCCGATCAGCGTCAGCCCCTTCATGGCGCGGGCAAAGCTGTCCGCGCGGAAGGCATCATTGAAGGTCGAAACCTTGCCGGGGCTCTGGTCCAGCAGCAGGAAGCCCGCCACCACCAGCGCGAGGATGGCAATGGTGTCGATGAGCTTCTTGGCCTGATCGCCCTTGAATGCACCGACCAGAACGAGCACCAGCGCGGTGACGGCAAGGACGATTTCCGGAAGGGCCGGCCCGAGCGCAGGAAGAGAAGAAAGGGTCTGGTTCATCTTTTCATCCTCACTGGGCCAGAAGGGCCAGCTTGCCGCCAAGGCCGGTCTTCATGGCGCCGATCAGCGCATCAACCGAGGCCTGGCTCATATTCAGGATCACGTCGGGCTGCACGCCGTAATAGACGGTGAGCAGCGCGAGCGGAACGAGCAGCGCGAGTTCACGCGCATCGAGATCCGGGATCGTCTCCAGCGCATGCTTCTCCACCTTGCCATAGACGACACGGGCGAAGAGCCAGAGCGCGTAGCAAGCGGAGAAGATAACGCCGGTGGTCGCGAAGAACGCCACCCAGGTATTGGCCTTGTAAGAACCGAGCAGGGTGAGGAATTCACCCACGAAGCCCGAAGTGCCCGGCAGACCGACGTTCGCCATCGTGAACAGCAGGAAGATCACCGCATAAATCGGCATCTTGTTCACGAGGCCGCCATAGGCCGAGATCATGCGGGTATGCATGCGGTCATAGACAACGCCGACGCAAAGGAAGAGCGCGCCTGAGACCAGACCGTGGCTGACCATCTGGAACACGGCACCCTGCACGCCCTGAGCGTTGAGGGTGAAGAGGCCCATGGTCACGAAGCCCATATGCGCCACCGAGGAGTAGGCGATCAGCTTCTTGATGTCCTCCTGCATCATCGCCACCAGCGAGGTGTAAATGATGGCGATCACGGAGAGCGCGAACACGAGGTTGGCGAAATAGAGGCTCGCTTCCGGGAACATCGGAAGCGAGAAGCGGATGAAGCCGTAGCCACCCATCTTCAGAAGGATGCCCGCCAGGATCACCGAACCCGCCGTCGGCGCTTCAACGTGCGCATCAGGCAGCCAGGTGTGCACCGGCCACATCGGCATCTTCACCGCAAAAGAGGCGAAGAAAGCCAGCCACAGCCAGTACTGCATGCCGGACGGGAACTTGAAGGCCAGCAGCTTCACGATATCCGTCGTGCCGGCGGTCCAGTACATCGCCATGATGGCGATGAGCATCAGCACCGAGCCGAGCAGCGTGTAGAGGAAGAACTTGAAGCTGGCGTAGATGCGCCGCGCACCGCCCCAGATGCCGATGATCAGGAACATCGGGATCAGACCGGCCTCGAAGAACACGTAGAACAGCACGAGGTCGAGCGAGGCGAAGACGCCGATCATCAGCGTCTCAAGCAGCAGGAACAGCGCGTAGTATTCCTTGGCGCGCTCCTTGATCGAGTAGAACGACGCCGCGATGCAGAACGGCATCAGGAAGGTCGTCAGGATGACGAAGGGCATCGCGATACCGTCAACGCCGAGCTGGTAGACAATGTTTTCGCCCAGCCAGTTCATGCGCTCGACCAACTGGAACCCGGCCTGCTTGGAGTCAAAGCGCGAGAGCGCCACCAGCGAGAGCACAAAGGTGACGATCGTCGTCCAGAAGGCGATCCAGCGCGCGTTGCGGCTGCCCGCTTCGTCGTTCTTGGTCGCAAGCACCAGCAAGGCGCCGACGAGCGGAAGGACCAGAAGCCCCGAGAGAATGCCGAAGCCGAACATCAGTGCGCGCTCCCCGAGAAGAGATACCAGGTCACGAAGCCGGCGACGCCGAGCAGCATGGCGAAGGCATAGTGATAGACGAAGCCTGTCTGCAGCTTCACCGCGCGGGCGGTGATGCGCTGGGTCAGCGCGGCCACGCCGTCGGGCCCGAAGCCGTCAATCAGCGCGCCGTCACCCTTCTTCCACAGGAAGGTGCCCAGGGCCTTGGCCGGCTTCACGAAGATGCGCTCATAGAGCTCGTCGAAGTACCACTTGTTGAGCAGGAACTGGTAGATCGACGGATGACGCGCCGCGAGCTGGCCCGGAATCTGCGGCCACTTCAGGTAGAAGAAGTAAGCCAGCACAAAGCCACCCACCATCATCACCATCGGGATGTACGGCACAAAGGCCGGCAGCTTAGCGGGGTCGTGCATGTCATGCAGCGTATGGTTGGCAGCCCCCGTGAAGAGCGCGCCCTTCCAGAAATGCTCGCCCGGCTCCGAAAGGAACGAATGGGCCAGCGGCGCGCCCGCAGCGAAAGCACCGAAGGCCAGCAGCGCCAGCGGGATCAGCATGACCATCGGGCTTTCATGCGCGTGGTCATAGGTGTGCTTGTCCGCACGCGTCTCGCCGAGGAAGGTCATGAAGTAGAGGCGCCACGAGTAGAACGAGGTCATGAAGGCTGCGAGCACCGTGCAGATGAAGGCATAGACATGCCCCGGCTGATGCGCAACGTACGCCGCCTCGATGATCGCATCCTTTGAGTAGAAGCCCGCCGTGAAGGGGAAACCCGTCAGCGCGATATTGCCGATCAGCATCATCGCCGCTGTGAAGGGGATCTTCTTGGCAAGGCCACCCATCTTCCGGATGTCCTGCTCATGGTGCATGGCGTGGATCACCGAACCGGCCCCCAGGAACAGCAGGGCCTTGAAGAAGGCGTGCGTGAAGAGGTGATAGACACCGGCCTGATAGACACCGGCACCCAGCGCGACGAACATGTAGCCGAGCTGCGAGCAGGTCGAATAGGCGATCACGCGCTTGATGTCGTTCTGCACGAGGCCGACGGTCGCCGCAAAGAAGGCCGTGGTCGCGCCGATCACGATGACAGCGGTTTTCGCAAACTCGGTGTACTCGAACAGCGGCGACAGGCGCGCCACCATGAAGACACCGGCGGTCACCATGGTTGCGGCGTGGATAAGGGCCGAAACCGGGGTCGGGCCTTCCATCGCGTCCGGCAGCCAGGTGTGCAGCAGGAACTGCGCGGATTTACCCATTGCGCCCATGAAGAGCAGGCAGCAGGCGAGCTCAAGCGCCGGAACCTGATAACCGAGGAAGCTGACGACAACATCCTTCTTGCCGGCAACGCCCGCGAAGATCGGATCGAAATTGACAGCACCGAACACCCAGAACACCAGGAAAATGCCCAGCGCGAAGCCGAAGTCGCCGACGCGGTTGACGATGAAGGCCTTCATCGCCGCCGCATTCGCGCTCGGCTTCTTGAACCAGAAACCGATGAGAAGATACGAGGCGAGGCCCACGCCTTCCCAGCCGAAGAACATCTGGACGAGGTTGTCCGAGGTCACCAGCATCAGCATGGCGAAGGTGAAGAGCGAGAGGTAGCCCATGAAGCGCGGACGCGCCGGGTCCTCATGCATGTAACCGATGGAGTAGAGGTGCACGAGCGAGGAGACGCTCGTCACCACCACCAGCATCACGGCGGTCAGCGTATCGACGCGGATTGCCCAGTCAGCGGTGAAGGTACCGACATGGATCCAGTCCGCCAGCGTGATGCGGATCGGCGCGCCCGAGCCCAGCGCCACGTTGAAGAAGGTCACCCAGGAGAGCGCACAGGCCACCATCAGCAGGCCGGTGGTCACCACTTCGGCGAAGCGCGAAATGCCTTCCGAATGCGGCGAGGGTTCCGGGGCGTGATGGTCGTCATGCCCATGGTCATCATGAGCATGCCCGTGGGCGTCATGCGTGCCATGGTGACCATGGTCCGAATGGTCGGCATTGCCGAAGGCAAGGACTTCGGAGCCCTTGGCCGCCTTGTGCGCCAGCAGCGTACAGACGCCCGCGATGAGAAAGCCGAGAAGCGGCAGGAAAACGATAGCCTGAGCCATAATCCTCAGCCCTTCATCACGTTGATGTCTTCAACCGCGATGGTGCCGCGGTTGCGGAAATAGACGACGAGGATGGCAAGGCCGATGGCCGCTTCCGCCGCCGCCACCGTGAGCACGAACAGGGCAAACACCTGTCCGACCATATCCCCGAGATGGGTGGAGAACGCCACGAGGTTGATGTTGACGGCGAGCAGGATCAGCTCGATCGACATCAGGATGACGATGACGTTCTTGCGGTTCATGAAGATGCCGAAGGCCCCGAGCGTGAACAGCATCGCCGCCACGACGAGATAGTGGGAAAGACCGATCACCATTTTCAGACCTCCTGCCCGGCCGCATCGGCGCGCTTGACGCCTTGCGTGGTCACACCGGCACCATTGGCGACAGAAACCACCTGCATGGCCGTGTCCTTGGTGCGGGCATTCTGCTTCATGACATCCTGACGGCGCACGCCATGGCGCTCACGCAGCGTCAGCACGATCGCGCCGATCATCGCAACCAGCAGGATCAGACCGGCTGCCTGGAAGAAATAGACATAATCCGTGTAGAGCACGCGGCCCAGCGCACGCACGTTCATCGCATCAACGGGCGCTGCCGACTTGGCGAGCTTGAGCGCGTCGGGCGCGAGCTTCCAGGTGCCGAGCACCAGCGCCAGCTCGATGAAGAACACCGCCGAGATCAACGCCCCGATGGGCAGATACTGCAGGAAGCCCTGCCGCAGCTCCACGAAGTCCACGTCGAGCATCATCACGACGAAGAGGAACAGCACCGCCACCGCGCCGACGTAAACCACCACCAGCAGCATGGCGAGGAACTCCGCGCCCATCAGCAGGAAGAGGCCCGCCGCGTTCACGAAGGCGAGGATGAGAAAGAGCACCGCGTGCACCGGGTTGCGGGCGGAAACCACCATCACGGCGGAAGCCACCATCAGCCCCGAGAAGAGGTAGAAGAAGAGAGGGACGATATTCATGGCGCTCTCCTCAGCGGTAAGGCGCGTCGAGCGCGATGTTGCGGGCGATTTCACGCTCCCAGCGCGCGCCGTTCTCGAGCAGCTTTTCCTTGTTGTAGAAAAGCTCCTCGCGGGTCTCGGTCGCGAACTCGAAGTTCGGCCCTTCGACGATGGCGTCCACCGGGCAGGCTTCCTGACAGAAGCCGCAGTAGATGCACTTGGTCATATCGATGTCGTAGCGGGTCGTGCGGCGGGTGCCATCGTTGCGGCGCGGGCCGGCCTCGATGGTGATCGCCTGCGCCGGACAGATCGCCTCGCACAGCTTGCAGGCGATGCAGCGCTCTTCCCCGTTGGGATAGCGGCGCAACGCGTGCTCACCACGGAAACGCGGAGAGATCTGCCCCTTCTCGAAGGGGTAGTTGATCGTCGGCTTCGGCTTGAAGAAATAGCGCATGGCGAGAAAGAACGCCGATACGAATTCCTTCAGAAGGAGGCCCTTGGCGGCCTGTGCGAGTGACATCCCCCGCTCCTTTTAACTGTTTGGCCACAGGGCATTCGCGGTCATGTAACCGATGACTGCGAAGATCAGTGGCATTCCGAGAAAAGACGTAATCTTGATCTGGTCGATAGTGTCGTAAGCGCGCTGCTGGATATGCGGCTCCTTACCCACCGCGTAACGGCGCAGCGCCATGACCTGGAGCATGGCCAGAGCCAGCCCCACAAGCGCACCGGTGATGGAACCGAGGATCAGCATGCTCCCTCCCCTCAGCGATACCAGCCGGTGAGCTGCAACGTGCCCGCCACAATCACCACGGCTGCCAGCGAGATCGGCAGGAACACCTTCCAGCCCAGACGCATCAGCTGGTCATAGCGGTAGCGCGGCACCATCGCTTTCGCCATGGCGAACATGAAGAAGACGAAGCCCACCTTGAGGATGAACCAGATCACGCCCGGCACCCAGGTGAAGGGCGGCAGCGCCACCGGCGGCGTCCAGCCCCCGAGGAACAGGATCGTGGTCAGCGCGCACATGGTCATGATGGCCACGTATTCGCCGAGCATGAACAGCAGGTACGGGGTCGAGCCATATTCCGACATGAAGCCGGCGACGAGTTCGGATTCCGCTTCCACCAGATCGAAGGGCGGACGGTTGGTTTCCGCCAGCGCCGAGATGAAGAAGATCACGAACATCGGGAACAGCGGGATGAAGAACCAGTTCAGCATCGTGAACCACGGCACACCCAGCATATTGGCGATGCCGACCTTGTCCTGCGCCTGCACGATATCCGTCAGGTTCAGCGAGCCGACGATCATCAGCACGGTGATGATGACGAAGCCGATCGAGACTTCATAGGAAACCATCTGCGCAGCAGAGCGCAGCGCTGCGAGGAAGGGATACTTCGAGTTCGAGGCCCAGCCGCCGATGATGACGCCGTAAACACCGAGCGAGGAAATCGCGAAGATGTAGAGAATACCGACGTTGATGTCGGCAATCGCCCAGCCCTCGGCCACCGGCACCACACCCCAGGCCGCCAGCGCGAGCACGCAGGTGAGGAGCGGCGCCAGGAGGAACAGGATCTTGTCGGAGGTCGCCGGGATCACCGGCTCCTTGAGCACAAACTTGAGAAGGTCCGCGAAGCTCTGGAGCAGGCCGAAGGGACCGACCACGTTCGGACCGCGACGCAGCTGCACCGCCGCCCAGATCTTGCGATCCGCCAGCAGGAAGAACGCGATGATGATGAGCAGCGCCACCAGCAGCGCGAGGCTCTTCGCCACGATGATCAGCGCCGGTAGGAACCAGGTCGTCTCGTTCCAGAGGTACTTGACCACCACGACGCCGACCCAGGCGGCGACGGCGAGGATGAAGAACGCCGCGATGCCGAGGATCATCGGCATGTTGGAGCGCTTCGGAGCGTTGGGGGTGATATCGACCATCTCTCGCGCTCCTTATTCCGCTGCCTGCGCCTGCGCGCCGGAAGCAATCGCCGCACATTCGCCCATCACCTTGGAGGCGCGGGCGATGGGGTTGGTCAGGTGGAAGGCTTCCACCGCGTTCTTGAAGGCTGCCTTGTCGGGCACACCGCCGAGCTTGGCGAGGGCCTCGACATCCGCAGCCTCACCGGCCTTGATGGTGCCCAGCGCGGCCAGATGCGGGAACTCCGCGTAAAGCGCCGCACGCAGCTGGCCCAGCGAATTGAAGGGCAGCGTCTTGCCGAGCACATCGGAAAGCGCGCGGATAATCGCCCAGTCATCCTTGGCCTCGCCCGGCGGGAAGGCGGCGCGCACGGTCTGCTGCACGCGCCCTTCCGTATTCACATAGGTCGCCGACTTTTCGGTATAGGCCGCACCCGGCAGGATGACATCGGCGCGATGCGCACCGTTGTCACCATGCGTGCCCTGATAGACAACAAAGCTACCTGCCGGGATTTCGATATCATCGGCCCCGAGGTTGAACAGCACCTCGACACCGCCGCCGATCATGGCACCGGTATCAAGACCGCCCTCACCGGGGGTAAAGCCGATGTCGAGCGCACCGACGAGGCTGGCCTCGTTGTGCAGCACGCAGAAACCGTTCCAGCCGTCCTTCACAGCGCCAATCTCGAGCGCGAGCTTGGCCGCAGCCGCCAGCACCGCCGCGCCATCGGCACGGTTCAGCGCGCCCTGCCCCACGATGACCATGGGCTTCTCACCGGCAGGCTTGTAGCCCGCAAGGCTCTCCGGCCCGGCCCCGAGATAGGTGGCGGGATAGGACAGGTTGGCGTTCTCGCCCACCAGCGCAATCGGGAACTTGCCCTTGAGATACCGCTTGCGGATGCGCGAATTGAGCACCGCCGCTTCCTTGCGCGGGTTAGCGCCGATGATGATCAGTGAGTCCGCCTCCTCAATGCCGGCAATGGTGGCATTGAAGAGATAGCTGCCACGGCCCGCCTTGGAGTTCAGCGGGTTGCCGGGGTAGCGGGCATCGGTATTGGCGGAGCCGAGCGAAGCGAGCAGCGCTTTAAGCGCATACATCTCTTCCACGCCCGCGAGCTGACCGGCAATCGCGCCGATCTTGCCGGGCTGGGCGGCCTTCACCTTGGCGGCAATGGCCGCAAAAGCCTCGGCCCAGGTGGCGGGCTGGAGCTTGCCGTTGACGCGCACATAGGGGCGATCAAGGCGCTGCGAGCGCAACCCGTCCCAGATGAAGCGGGTCTTGTCGGAAATCCATTCCTCGTTCACCGCATCATTGGTGCGGGCCACGATGCGCATCACCTCACGGCCGCGCGTATCGACGCGGATGGCGCTGCCCACGGCATCCATCACGTCGATGGATTCTGTTTTGGCCAATTCCCACGGGCGGGCATTGAAGGCGAAGGGCTTGGAGGTGAGCGCGCCCACCGGGCACAGGTCCACCACGTTGCCCTGCATCTCGGAGGTCATCGCCTTTTCGAGATAGGTCGTGATCTCGGCATCCTCGCCACGGCCAATCAGGCCCAGCTCGGTGATGCCCGCGACTTCGGTGGTGAAGCGGACGCAGCGCGTGCAATGGATGCAGCGGGTCATCACGGTTTTCACCAGCGGGCCGATGTACTTGTCTTCCACGGCGCGCTTGGGCTCGGCGTAACGCGAGGCGTCCTTGCCGTAGGCCATAGCCTGATCCTGAAGATCGCATTCGCCGCCCTGATCGCAGATCGGGCAATCGAGCGGGTGGTTGATGAGCATGAACTCCATCACCCCCTCGCGCGCCTTCTTCACCATCGGCGTTTTGGTGAAGATCTGCGGCAGCGAACCATCCGGGCCGCCGCGCACATCGCGCACGTTCATGGCGCAAGAGGCCTGCGGCTTGGGCGGGCCACCCTTCACCTCAACGAGGCACATGCGGCAATTGCCGGCAATCGAAAGACGCTCATGGAAGCAGAAGCGCGGCACTTCCATGCCAGCAGCCTCCGCCGCCTGCAGCAGCGTGTAGTGCGGCGGCACATCGACTTCGACATCATCAACGAGGATCTTGGTCATATTCTCTTACTCCGCCGCCACCGGAACCGGGTCCGAATGCGGGTTGGCCGCGTATTGGTCGATCTTCGCCTCGATCTCGTGGCGGAAGTGGCGGATCAGGCCCTGAATCGGCCAAGCCGCCGCATCGCCCAGCGCGCAGATCGTGTGGCCCTCGATGCGGGTCGACACATCGAGCAGCATGTCGATTTCCTTCTTCTGGGCGCGTCCTTCGGCCATGCGGGCCATGACGCGCGCCATCCAGCCCGTGCCTTCGCGGCAGGGTGTGCACTGGCCGCAGCTCTCGTGCTTGTAGAAATGCGCCAGACGCGCAATCGCGGAAACAAGATCGGTCTGCTTGTCGAGCACGATCACCGCCGCCGTGCCGAGGCCTGAGCGCAGCGCACGCAGGGTGTCGAAGTCCATCGGCGCATCAATGATCTGCTCGGCCGGCACCATCGGCACCGAGGAACCGCCCGGAATGACCGCCTTGAGGTTATCCCAGCCGCCGCGAATGCCGCCGCAATGCTTGTCGATCAGCTCGCGGAAGGTCA
>Ga0209794_1001599_pt1 | contig 16060 bp, 15 predicted proteins | sample EBPBio232013_DNA_FD_185869 | JGI IMG/M metagenome (GOLD analysis project Ga0209794, IMG submission 185869) | Wastewater treatment Type I Accumulibacter community from EBPR Bioreactor in Madison, WI, USA - Reactor 1_5/23/2013_ DNA (SPAdes)... | ecosystem: Engineered > Bioreactor > EBPR >... | reverse complement strand
GGAGCGCCTGCTGCACGCCTGGCGTTGTCGACACTGCGGTTGCGGGCGCCGCCGCATCCTGGGCAAAACCCGCTGCGGGGAAAACAGAAACCGCCAGCAAAAAAGGAATAATCCTGATCTTCATGGTTAGCTCTCGCAAGGAACCTTCGTTTTCATCCACCGCTTAACGCACCGGAGCACGCACCAACAAATGGATACTCTATCGGAAATGTATGACTCTTGGCCGATTCTAGATTAACAGTCATGCGGAATTGTAAGACTTGGTAAAATGAGGCTGCAAGATAAATACAAACCCAAGAAATATAGCATTGTCATAGCCCCGGCGCAATGACCAAGCAAATCATCAATTCAGTCTCTCCATTTTCCGGTACAGGGTTCGCGGACTGACACCAAGGCGCCTGGCCAGATCATCGACATCGCCGACATGCCGCGCCCTGGCCCAGCGCAGGTAATCATCTTCCAGCGTTTCTAAATCAATCATTTCGCTGACCACAAAGCCACCCCCGGAATCAACCGCCTGGGCGTAAGCCAAAGGCTGATCGCTCATCTCCAGAAGATGAGGAACGTCAATCGTATCGCCATCAGCCAGCAAGGACGCTCGCTCGATCAGGTTACGTAGTTCACGGATGTTCCCGGAAAAGCGCTGCGCCGAAAGCCACGCCTGAGCGTTCGCAGTGAACCGCCGGCCGGGCTTCCGATCAACCCGCGCCAGCAAGGACTCGGCCAACAGTGGAATGTCGGTGCTACGCTCGTGCAAAGCCGGCGTCCGAATTGGAAAAGTATTGATCCGGAAATAAAGGTCACGACGGAAACTTTCGGCACTGACCATGGCCGCAAGATCGCGGTGAGTCGCTGTGATCAGGCGAAAGTCGGCGGGCAGCCAGTCAAGTCCACCAACCCGGCGGTAAGTCCCGGTCTCCAGCAGACGCAGCAGTTTTACCTGAAGTGACAGCGGCAACTCGCCGATTTCATCGAGAAACAGCGTCCCGCCGGAGGCCGCTTCCACCAGGCCGAACTTTCGGTGTGTTGCACCGGTGAAGGCGCCTTTTTCATAGCCAAACAACTCGGCCTCAAACAAGGTTTCGGTCATTCCCGCGCAGTCGACGGCAACAAAAGGACCGTCTTCCCGAGCGCTGGCCTCGTGGATGGCGTGCGCAACCAATTCCTTCCCGGTCCCGGTTTCACCCAGAAGCAGAACCGCCGCATCGGATGGCGCCACCCGCATCATTTTCTCCAGCATGCTGCTGAAGGCCGGCGAGCGCCCGACCAGCCCCCGGGTGGCCGCCCGGCTGCTTGCCTGCCTGACCACCCGCATGGTCTCGACGAAATAGGCGATTTCTCCAGTTTCGTCGCGGATCGGCGAGGTCTCCACGAGCACATGCTCTTCGCCTCGTGGCGTGTGGTGCAAGTGCAGCACGCGCTGTGGCTCGCCCGCTTCCAGGCTCAACTTCAACGGACAGGATTCACCTGCCTGATCACACGGCAGTTCGAAGCGATGCGAGACCTCGTAACAGCAGCGCCCAGCCAGCTCCCGCCCGCCGCCAAACTCCCTGGTATAGGCCCGATTCGCCGCAATGATCCGGTAATCGGCGCTCATCACAATACGCGGCTCAGGCAAGCCGTCGAGAAATGAGATCAGTTCGCTGAGGAAATGCGATGTCAAAACTGGCACCCCGGTCATTCATTGCTGCCGATTCTGACACAAGAGCCCGCACCAAGCGCAAATTCATCGGCAAAAAAAACACAAGTTACTGTTTTAAATAACTTTAATTTTCAACAAACTGCTGGCACACAACTTGATATAGCTTAATCCGGAAACCGGGGGACACCTCCCACCGCTCACTGCGCTTTCCTTGGAGTTCACGAGCTTCAGGCAGATGAGCCGGCTGGCCGCATATCCCCCTTAGTTCGCCCCGCAGGCTTGCTTCATGCGGACGGCCGGCAACTCACGCCGCCATTCCCCGGTTTCCGACCATAACAATCAACGGGTGTAGAACAACAATGAACCAAGCGGAAAAGCCAAACAATCAGGAACCAGTGGCAGAAGTATCCTTTTACGAAAAACGCAAGAAAATCTACGCCAAGCGCGTACGCGGTCTCTTCGACAACTGGCGCATCGCTCTGGTCATTCTGACCCAGGTGATTTTCTACGGCACGCCCTGGCTGGAATGGAACGACCGCCAGGCCATCCTGTTCCATCTGGTCGAACGCAAGTTCTACCTTTTTGGCTTGGTATTCTGGCCACAGGACGTCATCTACCTGGCAGTTCTGCTGATCATTTCAGCTTACGCGCTATTCCTGGTCACTGCGGTGGCCGGGCGACTGTTCTGCGGTTACGCCTGCCCGCAAACGGTGTACACCCAGCTCTTCATGTGGATCGAGAACTGGGTCGAAGGTGACCGCAATGCCCGGATGAAGCTGGACAAGGCTCCACTGGACGCCCGCAAGCTGCGCATCAAGGGCAGCAAGTTCCTGCTCTGGGGCCTGTTGTCGCTATGGACCGGGTTCACGCTGGTGGGCTACTTCACGCCGATGGACGAACTGATCAACAACGTCCTGACCAACAACCTCGGCCCCTGGGAAACCCTTTGGATTTTCCTGTACGGCGGCTTCACCTTCCTCTTCGCCGGCTTCATGCGCGAACAGGTATGCAAGTACATGTGCCCGTATGCCCGATTCCAGAGCGTGATGTTCGACCCGGACACGCTGATCATCACCTACGATCCGGAGCGTGGCGAACCGCGCGGCGTGCGCAAGAAAGGCGCGGACACGAGCAAGCTTGGCGACTGCGTCGATTGCGGCCAGTGCGTGGTGGTCTGCCCGACCGGTATCGATATCCGCAACGGCCTCCAGTACGAGTGCATCGGCTGCGCCGCCTGCATCGACGTCTGCGATCAAGTCATGGACAAGGTCGGCCTGCCGCGCGGCCTGGTCCGCTACTCGACCGAGAACGCCATGGCCAAGAAGGAATCCACGGCAGACATCGTCAGCCACATGGTCCGGCCGCGGGTACTGGTCTATACCGCCATCCTGATCCTGATCACGATCATTGCCGGCTATTTCCTGGTCAATCGAATCCCGCTGAAGATGGACATCATCCGCGATCGCTCGACCCTGGCCCGCGAGGCGGACGATGGCAGCATCGAGAACGTGTTCATGCTGCAGATCATGAACACCACCGAATCGCCGCAACGCTACAAGCTTGCTGTTGATGGGCTCGAAGGTCTCAAGATCACCGGCGAAGACACGGTCGATGCCAAGGCCGCAGGCCTGACCTCGTTCAACGTCGTGGTCGCCGCACCGCCGGAATCCGGCAAGCGCGGCTCCAACCCGATCCACTTCACCATCACCGCTGAGGGCAATCCGGACATTACCCTGCGGGAAAAGGCCTCTTTCCTCCTGCCCTGACGCCAAACAGGGCAGACTCCGCTTGGGCGGGCGCTAGTCGCCCGCCTTTTTTTCGTCTGCCTGCCGTGACGAAAAGGCGGCGTCGAGAAAGTCCAGCACGCGTGGCAGGTGCGCCTCAATGTCGCCAAAATCCTCGTGGCAGCCTGGCACCTCCAATAGTTGCGCGACGCTTGCAGCAGCATGAATCTGGCGTGCCTCCGAGATCGGCACGGTCAGGTCGTCACGACCATGGACCAGGAGTAGGGGACAGTCCACCCGGGCAATCGTCCGGCACGGAGCGATGTCGTCGAAACGATGACCGATCACCCGCTGGACATACCATAGGATATAAGCCCCCATTGGCCAGTAAGGCACGCGTTTATTGGCCAGCCAGCGGCGCATCATCACCGCTGGGTGGGCGAATGCCGAAATGCTGAGGACGGCGCGGATGTCACGACGCCGACTGGCAACCAGGAGGGCGGCGCCGGCACCGACCGAGTGCCCGACGAGGCCGATAGCCGCCGGATCGACGCCGGCTTGCTTCACCAGCCAATCCAGGCAGGACTCGATATCCTCGGCGAAACGCGGCAGCGACGCGAAACTGTCATCGTCGCTGGCACCGTGGCAACGCGCATCAGGCAGCAGCAAGCTGTAACCAGCTAGGTGGAGGGCCCGGGCCAAGGGCAGCAGGGTCGCCGCGTTACCGCCCCAACCGTGCATCATCAGCAAGGTCCGGGCGCCACCGCGAAAATGCCAGGCACGCAGTATCTTGCCATTTCTGCCGGGAATATCGACCGAACATCCGGGCAGATCCTCGGGCAAGGGCGGACTTTCCAGACGTGGCGCCCGCAGGCCATGGCGGATGCCCCGGTTGAGCAGGTGCAACAACAGGGGCGGCAGCGCCAGCCAGGCCCAGGGAGTCATGGATGCGGCTGGAAAATGGCACCGCTCCAGACCCCACGCGAAGTCCGCCACAGAGTCAGCGACCAGAAGGCGCACAACATCAGCCAGGCCAGCACACCGATTGCCAGCATGCTGCTCCAGCCGAAAATCCGGTAAAGACGCAGACTTTCCACGGCAAAGGCGCCGAGCGGGAAAGTGAAGCCCCACCAGGACAGCGCGAAAGGCAGCTGTCCGGCAGCCTTGGCCGACCAGGTCAGCAGACTGGCCATCACCAGCCACCACACACCGAAACCCCAGACCAGGGCCATCAACACCGCAGCGATTTCACGCATTACCGGATAAGGGAGCTGTTCGGCCAGGTTCATGAAACTGACCGGGATGACGCCGATCGGCGCCAGGTGAATCCACACCGTGGGGGTCAGGACGCCCTGCGCCGGCTTGTGCAGATACTTGCGCTGCAGGGTCATGCCGAGCAGGCCGAGATACATCATGCTGCCCGCCCCGAGACCGACGACGTTGGCGGTCAAGGCCCATTCGCGCAGCGCCCCGTCCATGTGCGTGAGCAGCGGTCCGCCGGCCAGCGGCATGACGACCAGCCCCACCGCCGGGATGAACTTGGCCGGCGTCACATGATCGACCGCCACATGTTCGCCCCGGAACATGAAGAAAAGCACGGCAAAACTGAAAATGAAGTGCAACACGACACCGGCCCACCAGAAGGCCATCGCCGTACACACGTAGGGACCGAACTGCAGCCATTGCGTCGCCATCACCAGCAGGGCGATGGAGAAAGTCGGATAGAAATTCGCCTGCACCGGGTGCTGCAGGGTCTGCATGGCTGCCTGCGGGAAGCGCAACCAGCGGACCAGCCAGGGAACCGCCAGCGCCGAGAAGAGGATCACGTTGAACCAGTGCAGCCCCTGCGCCAGGCCAGCCAGCGGCGCCCACCAGGCCGACAGGGCAAGCGTGCTCAGGGCCAGCACGCCGGTCCCCATGACCGCGGCAAACCAGCCGGGAGCAAAGCTGCGGGCAATCGTCGAAAAATTGGGGTAGGACATGGCTGTTCCAGAACGAGGCGAAATTATTAGAGTTTGCTTATTTTACCTCAGCACAAGCTGCCGACGCGCAGCGCTATACTGGGCAAAACAACGCATACCCATCCGGAGGAGGGCCCGAGCCCGGGCAACACGCATGGACACCCTGTTCCTGCTCGCACTGGCGACCGTCATTGTCGTCCTGGTGTTCGATTACACCAACGGCTTCCACGACGCTGCCAACATTGTTGCCACGGTGATTGCCTCGCGCGCGATGACGCCGGCCCAGGCGGTCGCCGTGGTCGCCTTCTTCGAATTCCTCGGCCCGCTGCTCGGCGGTACGGCAGTAGCCAACACCATCGGCAAATTCGTCGAACTCGGCGGCATCCTGCCGCTGCTGTCGCTGGCCATGCTGCTCTGCGGCCTGATCGGCGCCATCGCCTGGAATCTCGGCACCTGGTATTTCGGCATTCCCTCGTCCTCGTCGCACGCGCTGGTCGGCGGCCTGATCGGCGCGGTCGTCGTCGGGGTCGGGGTCGATCATGTGGTCTGGGGCTTCCAGGAGTTGCTCGACGGACGGCTGACCGGCATCGTCAAGGTCCTGGCGGCGCTGATCCTGTCGCCGCTGATCGGCTTCTGGGTTGGCTTCGCCATCCATCGCATCCTCAGCGTCCTGCTGCGGACAGCCCGACCGGCAGCCAATCGCCAGTTGCGCATCGCCCAGTTCTTCACCGCCGCCGGGCTGGCCTTCGCCCATGGCGCCAACGACGCGCAGAAAAGCATGGGCATCCTCACCCTGGTCCTCCTGCTCGGCGGTTTCATCACGGAATTCGCGGTCCCCTTCTGGGTCATCCTCGCCTGCGCCACGGCGATGACCCTGGGCATCCTTTCCGGCGGCTGGCGCATCGTCCGCACCCTGGGTTTCGCCATCTACCGCGTCCGTCCGATCCACGCCCTCGGCTCGCAACTGACCTCGGGGCTGGTGATCATGAGCGCCTCGCTGGGCGGCGCGCCGGTATCGACGACGCACATCGTCGCCACCTCGATCATGGGCATCGGCGCCGCCGAACGCCCGCGCGCGGTACGCTGGGCCAAGGCCAAGGACATCGCCACCACTTGGCTGATCACCATTCCCGGCGCCGCCCTGGTCGCCATCCTCGCCTATGCGCTGGTCAATCTCTTCCTCGGAGCCAAGCCATGAGCAACGCTACCGCCTCGCCCTCGCTGCTGTCCCGCCTGCTCGGCCGGTTCTTCCCGGCCATGCCGGATTTTTTCGGCATGCTCGTCGAACAGTGTGCCCAGGTCTGCAAGACCACCGGCCTGCTGGTCGAGTTCATGGAAAACGCCGATCACGATATCGGCAAGCAGATCCGCAAGGACGAGCACGAGGCCGACCGGGTCAAAATCCACAACCTGCACACGCTGAACGAGGCCTTCTCGACGCCGATTGACCGCGAGGATCTTTACCGCGCGATCATGGACCTCGACGAGGTGGTCAATTACTGCAAGACCACGGTCAGCGAAATGGAAGTGCTCGGCCTGCAACCCGACAAGCATTGCCTGGAGATGGCGATGCACATCAAGCTCGGCACCGACGCGCTGCTGCAGGGCTTCAGCCGGCTGGCCACGGCCCCCGGCGAGGCGGCCAACGACGCCGACGCCGCACGCAAGGCCGAACGCCGGGTGGAAAAGGCCTACCGGCGCGCCATCGCCGATCTATTCCAGGGCGACAACTACATCCACATGTTCAAGCAACGCGAAATCTACCGCCACCTGGCCAACGCCGCCGACCGCATGGCGCACTGCGCCAACACGCTGCACGACATCGTGGTCAAGATGTGCTGAACCGATGATGCAGACCTTTGCCCGCTGGCTGGTGAAACGTCTCGGCTGGACTCTGGTCGAACCACCGGAGCGCCCACCCCGGACGGTACTGATTGCCTATCCGCACACCTCGAACTGGGACGCGCTCTACGCGCTGCTGGCGCGCCAGGGGCTGGCGCTGGAAGCGCACTGGGCAGCCAAGGACGCCCTCTTCCGCTGGCCTTTCGGCGGCCTGCTGCGCCGCCTCGGCGGGGTCGCGGTGAACCGGCGCCAGCGCACCGGTTTCGTCGACCAGATGGCGGCCGAATTCGCCCGCCGCCAGCGCTTCATGCTGGTGCTGGCGCCGGAAGGCACACGCAGCCTGACCGCCGGCTGGAAAAGCGGTTTCTACCGCATCGCCCTGGCGGCGCAGGTGCCGGTCGGGCTGGGCTTCATCGATTACGCCAGGCGCCGGGTCGGCATCCTCGCCTACATCACCCTGAGTGGCGATCCGGTGCAGGACATGGCGACGATAGCCGGGCATTACCGCGAGCATTGCGGCAAGCACCCCGAACTCGCCTCGCCGATCCGCTGGCTGGACTGAGTAAGCGCTACTCGGCCAGCAGCTCGATTTCCTCGCCGGCGAATACGACGCGTTGGCCGGGCCGCAGTTTGGCCCGCTTGCGGGTATCGATCTGACCGTCGACCGTCACCTGACCGTCGGCGATTGCCGTGTGGGCGGCACCACCGGATTCGCACAGGCCGGTAGCCTTGAGCAACTGGTCGAGCTGGATGTGGTCGCCGCGCACGGCAAATTGAATACTCATGAATTTTCCCCGATCACGATCAGATGGACCCGGCACGGCCCGTGGGCGCCGAGGACGATGGTTTGTTCGATGTCGCCGGTGCGCGACGGCCCGGAAACGAAGTTGACGGCGCGTGGCAAGGCGCCGCGTTCGGCCTTGAGCAGGGCAAAGGCGTCTTCCATGGTGGCGACGACGCGCGCCGCCGGCACCAGCGCGATATGGGTTTCCGGCAGCAGGCTGACCGAGGCCGGCGTCGCCGGGCCGGACAGCAACATCAAGGTACCGGTTTCGGCGATGGCACAGAAGCAGCCGGAAATACCGACCGGATCGGCATCGACCGCCACGCCGCTGTGGCAGGTCAGGCCCGCCTCGGCCCAGTCGAGACCGGCGACGTCGAGCGCGGTCACCGCCCGCAAGGGCAGTTGCCGGGCACCCAGCCAGTCGGCGACATGCGTCGGCACGGCGGCATAGCCGTCGACGCGGGCAACCGTACTGGCCAGAGATTCCGCCTTGGCACAGAAGCGCTCGACCAGATCGCCGTTCAGGGTCGGCTGCGGCCCCGCCTGCCCGGCTTGCAGGCGTGCCAGAGCCGCCGCGCGACGCGCGTCGGCATCGCCCTTGCCGACACCGGCACGAACACGGGCGAGAATGTCGTCGCGCGCGCTCATGTGACCACGTTCCTCGGCTGACCGGCGACGAAGGCCTCGATGTTGTCGATCAACTGATCGGCCAGCGCCTGCATCGCCGGCCGGCTGGCCCAGGCGACGTGCGGGGTGAGGATGAAATTGGGCAAGGCGAGCAAGGCCGGATCGAGCATCGGGTGACCGACCGGCGGCGGTTCGGCGCTGACCACGTCGAAACCGGCACCGGCAATCCAGCCTTCGCGCAGCGCCCGGATCAGCGCCGCTTCGTCGACGATGCCGCCGCGTGCGGTGTTGATCAGCAGGGCCGAGCGCTTCATCGCGCGCAGTTCGGGCTCGCCGATCAGATGGCGGGTGGCCTCGCTCAGCGGGCAGTGCAGGCTGATCGCATCGGCCTGCGCCAGCACTTCGGCGAAAGCGGTATAGCCGGGGCGGACGCCATCCGCCCCCTTGCGCTCGGCGCGCAGGACGCGCATGCCGAAGGCTTCGCCAAGCCGGACGACGCCGTTGCCGAGGCTGCCGGCACCGACGACGCCGAGCGTGGCGCCGTGCAGGTCGCGGATCGGGTGATCGAACAGGCAGAATTGCGTCGCCTGCTGCCAGCGCCCGGCCTGCACCGTTTCGCGCCAGGCAAACAGGTTGCGCGACAAGCCCAGCAGCAGCGCGAAGACATGCTCGGGCACGGTCTGTTCGGCGTAGCCGCGGATGTTGCTGACGACGATGCCGCGCCGCCGACAGGCGTCGAGGTCGACGATGTTGGTGCCGGTCGCCGCCACCGCGACCATCTTCAGGTCGGGCAGGCTGTCGATCACCGCGCCCGGCAGCGGCACCTTGTTGACGATGGCGATGCTCGCCCCGCGCAGGCGCTCGGCCACCTGATCGGCTGTCGTCGCCGGGTACTCGACCCACGCATGGGCGAACGCCGGCCGCCGGACGGTGGCGATCATCGATTCCTGTTCGAGATAGACGATGCGTTCCATCAGCCGACCGTGGCAAACGCCGTTCCGTGTTTCGCCGCCAGTTCGCCGACCTGGGCGCCCAGCGCCGCGGCGCCGGCGTACACCAGGTAATCGACGCCGGCCGCGCACAAACCTTCGATGGCCGGGCCATCGCCGTGAACGAGATTGAGCACGCCGGCCGGCCACTCGTTGCGGGTCGCCAGTTCGCACAGGGCGAAAGCTGCCGACGGCGCTTTCGGGCTCGGCTTGATGACCAGGGTCGCACCGGCCAGCAGGGCCGGCACGGCGGCGGCGACCAGACCGGCGAGCGGCTGGCTGTCGTCGACGACCAGTGCCGCCACCCCGGTCTCACCCACCGACATGGCGCGCAAACCGGCGACGGCAGCCGTCACTTCGGCACTCGCCATTTCTTCGGCACGACCGCTGTCCTGGCTCAGCAATTTGGCGAAATGCCCGGTGTAGCGCTCCAGGGCATCGGCCAATCGACCGAGACAGAGCTGACGCGCCGACGGCCCCATGTCCGCCCAGGCGCCCTGGGCATCGCGCGCGGCGGCGACGGCCTGCGCCGCTTCGTCGGCACCGCACATCGGTACCCGGTGACGGGCTTCGCCAGTCACCGGATTGACCACGTCGAAGAAACGCTCGCCCACCGTCAGGTAGGCGCGGCCGTTGATCCAGAGGGGAATGGCCATCGGGCCTTCGGGTGCGAATTCCATTGTCAGTCTCTCTTGCTTGCTGCGTATTGTTCGAAAAAGGTCTTGCCAGCGCCGACCACCGGCAGATCGCGCGCCGTCGTCCAACCCGGCGCAAAACCGAAGATGCGGATGCGGCCCTCGCCGTCGGCCAGCCAGTTCAGATAGCGGGCGGCGATCCTGGTCAGCGCCCGGTACAGCGTCGGCCGGCCGGCGACCCAGGCCCAGGCGCGCAGACCGAGGCGCTCGCCCCAGGGACGCAGGCCGCGCCGCTGCTGTTCCTGGCGCAGGCCGTGCATCAGCTCGGGCAGCGGAATGCGCACCGGACAGACACTCGAACACTGGCGGCAGCCGGTCGACGCGTGCGGCAGGTCGAGCGCGTTCTCGATGCCGGTGTAGAGCGGCGTCAGCACCGAGCCCATCGGCCCGGGATAGACCCAGCCGTAGGCATGGCCGCCGAGCGAGAAATACACCGGGCAGTGGTTCATGCAGGCGCCGCAGCGGATGCAGCGCAGGATGTCCTGGTAGTGCGATCCGACGACGTCGGCGCGGCCGTTATCGACCAGGATGAAGACGGTCTTGGTCGGTCCTTCGCTTTCGTCGTCGGCGCGCGTGCCGGTCAGCAGCGAGACGTAGTTGGAGATCGTCTGGCCGGTCGCCGAACGCGGCAGCAGGCGCATCAAGGTCGCGAAATCCTGCAGCGTCGGCACCACCTTTTCGATGCCAGTGATCACCACATGGACGCGCGGCAGCGTCGTCACCATGCGGCCGTTGCCTTCGTTAGTGACCAGCGCCGCGGTGCCGGTCTCGGCGATCAGGAAATTGGCGCCGGAAATGCCCATGTCGGCCGACAGGAAGTGCTGGCGCAGGACACCACGCGCCTCGCGGGTCAGCGCCGGGATGTCGGCGGAAGTCCGCGCTTCGAGCGGCCGTCCATGCTTTTCGGCGAACAGCGCCTCGACTTCCTGCAAGGTCTTGTGCACCGCCGGCGCGATGATGTGCGACGGCGCTTCGCCGGCCAGCTGGATGATGTATTCACCGAGGTCGGTCTCGACCGGCTCGATGCCGGCAGCGGCCAGCGCGTCGTTGAGCTGCGCCTCTTCGGACAACATCGACTTCGACTTGGTCACCTTCTTCACGCCATGACGGCGGGCGACGTCGATCACCAGATCGCAGATTTCGCTGCCGTCGCGCGCCCACAACACTTCGGCGCCGCGCGCGCGGGCGTTTTCCTCGAAGATTTCCAGCCACACGTCGAGGTCGTTCAGCGCCCGGTCGCGGATGCCGGCGCAGGCCTCGCGCAAGGCTTCGAATTCGAGACCGTCGTCGGGCAGCGCCGCCATGGCCTTGGCGCGCTTGCCGGAAAACAGCGGTTTGGCTTTCTGCAGCGCTTGCTGCAGCACCGGGTTGCGCACCTTGTCGGCGGCGCGGGCGGTGAAATGCATCGCCTGCGAGTGACGGGCGTTGCCGTTCATGGCTTCGTTTCCCCGGCCAGCACTTCGGCGAAGTGCAGCACCCGCGTCGTCTCGTCGCCGCGTCGGCGCAAGCGCCCCTCGATGTTGAGCAGGCAGCCGAGATCGCCGCCGACCACCGCATCGGCACCGGCAGCGGCAATCGACTCGCACTTGCGGTCGACGATGCGCGCCGAGACGTCGGCGTAGTTCTCGGCAAAGGCGCCGCCGAAGCCGCAGCATTCCTCGCAGTCGGCCATTTCCTTCAGGTTCAGCCCACGCACGCGGCCGAGCAGGGCGCGCGGCTGCGCCTTGATGCCGAGACCGCGCAGGCCCTTGCAGGAATCGTGATAGGTGACGCTGCCGGCAAATTCACCGGGCGGCTCAAGCGGCTCGCCCTGGCCGGCGAGAAACTCGCTCAGTTCCTGGGTACGGGTGGCCAGCGCCCGGGCGCGCGGCCCCCAGACGGCATCGTCGGCGAACAGCTTGGGATAGCTCAGGCGAATCTGCTCGGCACAGGAACCGGAAGGGACGACCACCGCATCATAGTTTTCCAGTTCGGCAATCGCCTTCCGCGCCAGGGTTTCGGCCAGCGGACGATTGCCGGCGCTCCAGGCCGGCTGGCCGCAGCAGGTCTGCGCCGGTGGAACGACGACGTCATTACCGGTCGATTCGAGCAAACGCAAGGCAGCAAAGCCCACCGCGGGGCGCATCAGGTCAACGAGACAGGTAACGTATAAGGCGATCCGCATGTTAATATTGCGCCGCACAAGAAGGCAAAGTAGTCAATGCTACTCAAACCCCGCGAATAAAGGAATCCAGTTGTCAGAAGTTGCCGACGGCGCTACCAGAACGCCAGGTTCGATCCAGGTCATCGAGCGCATGATGTCGCTGCTCGACGCGCTTGCCCAGGTGCCGGAGGCAGCCAGCCTCAAGCAACTGTCCACGGCGACCGAACTGCACCCCTCGACTGCCCACCGCATTCTCGCGGCGATGTGCAACGCCCGTTTCGTCGAACGCCAGGACGCCGGCACCTACCGCCTGGGCATCCGCCTGCTCGAACTCGGCAACATCGTCAAATCGCGGATCAACGTCCGCGAGGTTGCCCTGCCCTTCATGCAGGAACTGCACGAAAAAATCGGTGAGGCGATCAACCTCGGCGCCCGCCACGACGATGAGATCGTCTACCTTGAGCGGACCTCGTCGGGGCGTTCGCTGGTCCGCGTGGTTTATCTGGTCGGCGGTCGTGCGCCGCTGCATCTGACTTCGCTGGGCAAGCTCTTTCTGGCCGCCGACGGCACCCAGAAGGTCCGCGACTATGCCCGTCGCACCGGCCTGCCGGGCAAGACGCCGCATTCGCTGACCACGCTCGAAGCACTGGAAAAGGAACTGGACAAGGTCCGCCGCCACGGCATCGCCTACGACGACGAGGAAGCCGAACTGGGCCTCAAATGTGTCGCCGCACCGATCCACGACGACGAAGGCCAGGTTGTTGCCGCGCTTTCGGTATCAGCCCCGGCCGACCGGCACAACCCGGAATGGGCTCGCCAGGTCAGGGAAACCGCCAACGCGGTTTCACACGCGCTCGGCTACGCACACTCCGGCAACTGACCGGCCTCAGGCCGGCCCGCCAGCCAGGGTCAGGCCGGCACTCTCCATCCAGCGCTTGATCCGGTTGGCGTCGCCAACCCGAGTCATCTTGCCCTGCGAATCGAGCAGCACGATGACCACCGGTTTGTCCGCCACCCAGGCCTGCATCACCAGACAACGGCCGGCTTCGGAAATGTAGCCGGTCTTCGACAGACCGATCTGCCAGTTTTCACTACGCACCAGGGTATTGGTATTGCCGAAGGTCTGGATGCGCCCGTTCAGTTCGATCTTGGCCTCGGCCGTGGTCGAAAACATGCGAATCTGCGGATAGCGCGCAGCCGCCGCAACCATGCGGGCCAGATCGTGGGCCGTGGAAACATTGGTGCTCGAAAGCCCGGTCGGTTCGTCAAAATGGCTGTCGAACATGCCCAGTGCGCGGGCCTTGCGGTTCATCGCCTCGACAAAGGCCGTCAGGCCGCCAGGATAGTGGCGCCCGAGGGCATTGGCAGCGCGGTTTTCGGAAGACATCAGGGCCAGCAGCATGGCCGTTTCGCGGGTCATCGTCGTCCCCACCGGCAGCCGCGAACGCGTGCCCTTGAGGTCATCGATGTCGGCAGCACTGATCGTGATCACCTCGTCGAGGTCAAGACGTGCGTCGAGCACGACCATCGCCGTCATCAACTTCGAGATCGAGGCAATCGGAACCACCGAATCCGGTTGTTTCTCGACCAGCACCCGCCCGGTGCTCTGGTCGATCACCAGCGCAGCCGAAGACTGGATCGCCAGCTGGGTCGGGTCATCACTCATCGAGACATGACGCACCGGCCCCTGGCGCTTGGCCACGGTGGATTTCTTGACCGACTTCGCCGATTTGACCGACTTTGACGCCTTGGCAGATTTGGCCGCAGCGCCTTTCTTGCTGACCGCCTGCTTGTGTTTCCCGCCCTGTGCCTCAACCTTGGCCGCCATGCCCGGCAATGGCGCCAGGCTTATCGTCAGGGACGCCAGCAGGAGCATCAGTTTTCGCCGCATTTAAACTCTCCGAAGTGATACCGGAATTTTATCCGAGTTTATCAGCACAGCGCTGATTTTCAATCAAACCATCGAGATAGCGACGAAAACTGAGGTGAAGGCTCAGGAAGCGTCAACCACGGTCAGCGCCGTCATGTTGACGATGCGGCGCACCGTTGCCGTCGGCGTCAGGATGTTGACCGGCTTCGCCGCACCGAGCAGGATCGGCCCGACCGTCAGGTTGTCGCCGGCTGCCACCTTGAGCAGGTTGAACGAAATGTTCGCCGCGTCCAGGGTCGGCATCACCAGCAGGTTGGCCTGCCCCTTGAGCCGTGAATTGGGGAAGGCCGACTGACGGATCTTCTCGTCGAGCGCCGCGTCGCCGTGCATTTCGCCTTCGACCTCAAGCTCCGGCGCGCGCCGGTTGAGTTCAGCCAGCACTTCGCGCATCTTCACCGCCGTCGGCGTGTTCTCGGTACCGAAGGTGGAATGCGAGAGCAACGCGACCTTGGGCACGATGCCGAAGTTGCGGATTTCCTCGGCCGCCATCAGGGTCATGTCGACCAGTTGTTCGGCGCTCGGGTCGTAATTGACGTAGGTGTCGGCGATGAAGACGGTACGACCAGGCAGCAGCAGCAGGTTCATCGCATAGTAGCGATCATGCTCGGCACGGGTACCGATGACGCTCTGCACGTATTCGCGATGCGTCTCGTGGCGACCGAAGGTGCCGCAGATCAGGCCATCGGCGTAGCCCAGACGGACCATCAGCGCGCCGTACAGCGTATTGCGGCGACGCACCTCGCGGCGGGCGTAGTCAGGCGATACGCCCTTGCGCTCCATCAGGCGGTGATAGGTGGTCCAGAACTCCTCGTAATGCTCGTCGAAGAAAGCGCTGTTGTCGGAATGGACAACCTCGAAGTCCTCGCCCTCGCGAATGCGCAGGCCAGCCTCCTCGATGCGGCGCTTGATCTCGGCATGGCGACCGATCAGGATCGGCCAGGCGATCCCCTCGTCGCGCACCACCTGCACCGCGCGCAGCACGCGCTCGTCCTCGCCCTCGGCGAAGACGATGCGCTTGGGCGCCAGGCGAGCCTGCGAGAACACCGGCTTCATGATCAGACCGGAGTGGTAGACGAATTCGTTCAAGCCCTGCAGATAGGCGTCCCAATCCTGAATCGGCCGCGTTGCGACGCCCGAATCCATGCCCGCCTGCGCCACCGCCGGCGCGATCTTGACGATCAGGCGTGGATCGAAGGGCTTCGGAATCAGGTATTCCGGACCGAAGCCGGAAATCCGCTCACCGTAGGCGGAAGCGACGACCTCCGACTGCTCGGCCCGAGCCAGTTCGGCGATGGCTTTCACCGCCGCCATCTTCATCTCCTCGGTGATCGTCGTCGCGCCGACATCGAGCGCGCCACGGAAAATGAAGGGGAAGCAGAGCACATTGTTGACCTGGTTCGGGTAATCCGAACGGCCGGTACACATGATGGCGTCGTCGCGCACGCCCTTGACCAGCTCGGGCGTGATTTCCGGGGTCGGGTTGGCCAGCGCCATGATCAGCGGCTTGGCGGCCATCTTGGCGACCATTTCCGGCTTCAGTACGCCGCCGGCGGATAGACCGAGGAAGACGTCGGCGTCGGCGATGACTTCGCCCAGCGTCCGGGCGTCGGTCCGCTTCGCATAGCGCGCCTTGATCTCGTCCATTTCCTCGACCCGGCCTTCATAGACCAGGCCCTTGATGTCGGTGACCCAGATGTTCTCGACCGGCGCGCCGAGCATGACC
>Ga0209794_1001598_pt1 | contig 16083 bp, 14 predicted proteins | sample EBPBio232013_DNA_FD_185869 | JGI IMG/M metagenome (GOLD analysis project Ga0209794, IMG submission 185869) | Wastewater treatment Type I Accumulibacter community from EBPR Bioreactor in Madison, WI, USA - Reactor 1_5/23/2013_ DNA (SPAdes)... | ecosystem: Engineered > Bioreactor > EBPR >... | reverse complement strand
CCGGCCAGATGTGGAATGCCGACGGTGCGCTGCAGGAGACCCTGGCGATGGTCCCGGACCGCTGCTACGGCCCGATGTACGCCGCGGTCCTCGACGACTGTCGCGCCCACGGCGCCCTGCACCCGGCCACGATGGGCGACGTGCCCAACGTCGGGCTGATGGCGCAGAAGGCCGAGGAATACGGCTCGCACCCGACCACCTTCATCCTGGAGGCCGCCGGCACCGTCCGGGTGCTGATGTCCGACGGTTCGGTGCTGACCGAGCACCAGGTCGAGGCCGGCGACATCTGGCGGATGAGCCGCGTGCGCGACATCCCGATCCAGGACTGGGTCAAGCTGGCCGTCACCCGCGCGCGGGCCACCGGCGCGCCGGCCTGCTTCTTCCTCGACGACAAGCGCGCCCATGACCGCAACGTCATCGCCAAGGTGCACAAATACCTGGCGGATCACGACACCGACGGCCTGACCATCGAGATCAAGAACCCGGTCGAGGCCATGTCCTACTGCCTGCAGCGGATCCGCCGCGGTGAAGACACCATCTCGGTGACCGGCAATGTGCTGCGCGACTACCTCACCGACCTGTTCCCCATCTTGGAGCTGGGCACCAGCGCCAAGATGCTCTCCGTGGTGCCGCTGCTCGCGGGCGGCGGGCTGTTCGAGACCGGGGCGGGCGGTTCTGCGCCCAAGCACGTGCAGCAGTTCGTCAAGGAGAACTACCTGCGCTGGGACAGCCTCGGGGAGTTCTCCGCGCTGGGCGCGAGCCTGGAGCACCTGGCCAGCACGCAGGGCAACGCCAAGGCGCAGGTGCTGGCCGACGCCCTCGACGCCGCCATCGGCCGGTTCCTGGACGAGAACAAGTCCCCGGCTCGCGCGGTCGGTCAGATCGACAACCGCGGCAGCCACTTCTACCTGGCCCAATACTGGGCGCGGGCGCTCGCCGACCAGGATGCCGACGCCGAGATCAAGGCCCACTTCCAGCCGATCGCCGCGGCTCTGGAGGAGAACCAGGGGCAGATCGACGCCGAGCTGATCGGGGTCCAGGGCAGCCCGGTCGACATGGGCGGCTACTACCGGCCGGACGAGGCGAAGACCGGCGCCGCGATGCGCCCGAGCGAGACGCTCAACGGGATCATCGCCGGCATCTGACGAATCCTGCTGCGGCCCAACGGGTTCTGCCGAACTCAGCGGGTGTCCGCAAGGATCTCCGACCCGGCCCGCGATGGCTACGATCGAGATCGATGACCGTATCCCCGCCCTCGGACCCGACCGTTGCCGCTGACGGGCGGGGCGGTGAGGTGGCCGAGTCGGTCTTCACGCTGGCGCTTCGGGCGGCGATCACGACCCGTGGCGCCAGCCTGGAGTCCCTGCGCCAGGCGCTGCTGGAGCGCGGCTCCCGCGTCAGCGTCGCCACGCTGAGCTATTGGCGGTCGGGCCGCAGCAGGCCAGACCGCGGTGGGTCGATGATCGCGTTGGCCGAACTGGAGCAGGTGCTGCGGCTGCCCGCCGGATTCCTGACCAGCAAGGTCAACCCGCGCGGCCCCGGCAGTGTGGTGGCCAGTGAACTCCCGACGCACTATCTGATGGCGGCGGTGCCCACCACCGGGCCCGGGGACGGCACCGATACGGACGTGGTCAAGGCCGGGGTGGGCATGCTCGGTCTGGCCTTCGGCGACGACGGTCTTGATCGGGTCACCTATCACGACCGCCTGGAGGTCCGGCCGGATCGCACGGACGGCGCACACGACGTACGGACCGTCTTCATGGCCTGCCGGGAAGGGGTGGACCGGTTCCCGATCTGGTATAGCCACTCCGACGCCACGGCCTTCCCGTTCGTGATGGGCCTGTCCAACTGCCGGCTGGGTCGGGCCATCGAGTTTCGCGAGAAGGCCGCGGTGGCCGCCGAGATGATCCTCGATCATCCTCTCGACGAGGGGGAATCCGCCATCGTCGAGCACCGCCTGGAGACCATCGGCCAGAGCATCCCGGTGCACAATCTGATGCGGCGCGTCGGCAACCCCATCCGCGAACTCGTGATGGAGGTGCGCTTCCCGCCCAACCAGACACCGGAGTCCGCGGTGCTGCACACGGTGGTGGACGGACGGTCCACCGTGCGTCCTACCAGCCTGGTGGGCAGCTCGTTGCACCTGCTCGTGATCGACCCGCAGCCAGGGGTCTACGGGCTGGCCTGGACCTGGCCGGGGGAGGGGCGCGGTGATGACCAACCAGCACCCCAGTGAGAACGAGCACTTCGCGGCGGCGCTGCGCGCGGCAATCCAGGCTCGGGGTCTGTCGCTGGACCGGGTCCGCTATCACCTGATCCAGCGTGGCCACGAGCTGTCGGTGGCCACGATCAGCTATTGGCAGTCCGGTCGGAGCCGGCCCGAGCGGGCCTCCTCCATCGCGGCCATCGCCGCCCTCGAGGAGATCCTCGGGGTGGAGCCCGGTTTCTTGTCGGCCAAGCTGCCGGCGCGGCGGCGCGGGACGGCCGCCTCGGGGCAGAGCCCGGCCGAGGCGGCGGATGCCTACCTGCCCTATGTCAATGATCTGCTCGGCCGGCTGGGCCTGACCTGGGACCAGGGCCTCACCCCGATCTCCGTCCACGACCAGGTGGTGGTCGATGCCCAGGGTCGGGAGACGACGCGCGACGTCAAACAGCTCTTCGTCGCGGAGCGCGACGGGGTGGACCACTACTGGGTGTACTTCCAGGCGCCCACCCTGCCCGTCGTGCAGGGCCTGCGCAATTGCCACGTCAGCGCGGTCGAGAACATGCCCGAGCTGGGCATCGTCGTGGCGCAACTGCGGCTGAACCGGTCCCTGGCCAAGGGCGAATCGGTGCTGGTCGAACACCGGGCCGCGCCGGCGACACCCGAACCCTCCGACCGCACCGTGGAGCGCGCCTTCCTGGGCCAGGTGCGCTCCGCGCACACCGAGGTGCTGTTCGACCCGGCCTGCCTGCCGCTGGCGGCCGAACGGTTCATCATGGTCGACGGGGTGGAGCGCGTCGAGCCGGTGGTCATCGTCGGGCGCAGCGTGCACGCCCTGGTGCTGGATTTCGGGCCCGGGTTGTACGGCGTGCGCTGGGAGTGGTGAGGAGCTGGTGCGCAGCCCCGTCCCGAGTGGGTCCGGCGTGACGATCGGCGTCGCGATCGCCGTCCCCGAACCACACGGCAGCCGGCTGCAGGAGGCCCGGCGCCGGTTCCGCGACCCGTTGGCCGACCTGATCCAGACGCACATCACCGTGCTGGCGCCTCGGCAGGTCGAGCCGGCCGACCTGCCCGGCATCGAGGCCCACCTGGCCGAGGTCGCCACCCGGCACCCGCCGTACCGGGTCGTGCTCGCCGGGACCGGCACCTTCCGGCCGTTGACTCAGGTGGTGTTCCTCGCGGTGGTCGAGGGGGCGGCGAACTGCGAACGGTTGGCCCGCGACGTGCGTCGAGGACCGCTGGGCGGCCCGATGGCCTTTCCCTATCATCCGCACGTCACGCTCGCTCACGACGTGTCGGAGCAGGAGCTGGACGCGGCGCAGCGGGAACTGGCGACCGAGCGGATCGAGTTCGAGGCCGACGCGGTCAGCCTCTATGTCTGCGGCGCGGACTCCTACTGGCGGCCGATGCGTTCCTTCGTCCTGACCGGCCCGGCAGCCGGCCCCGCGACCGGCCCCGCGAACGAGTCGGCCTGAGCCGTGCGGCCACCGACCGGCCGGACGGACCAGGAGCCGTCGGGCTCGCCCTGCGGCAGCTGGTAGGGCACCGTGCCGTCGGCGGCCATGTCGTACGCCGAGTCGTACGCCGCCGCGTCGTACGCACCTGAGCCGTACGCCGAGTCGTACGCCGTCGCGACGACCGGCACCTCGCGCCGGGTCGAGCCGGCCTGGGTGGCGGGTCGTTGTGGGGGCATGGCCGGCCGTTGCGGTCGGCGGGCCGCCGCATCCAAGCCGGCGACCAGGTCTGCTTCGAGCCGGCGACGCCGGGCCTCGCGGCGGGCCGCGTCGCGCCGCAGCTTGCGCACCCGCAGCGCGACCGCCGCGACGCCGAGGACGAGGATCGTCCAGCCCAGCACGCGCAGCACGGCCAGCAGGAATGCGCCGATGGCGGCGAGGACGCCCCCGCCCTCGGTCGCATCGACACTGGTCGCGGCCTTCGCATCGGCGGCCGGACCGGCCGCCGGGGCTCCGACGGGGGCGACGGCACCCGGCAGCTTGCCGACCGCCTTGGCCTTGGTGCCGTTGGCGAAGGCCCAGTCGAGCAGTGCAGCCATGGCCTTCCAGTCGTTGGACGTGGCGCCCATGAAGGACACGGCGTACGTCTTGTCGCCCTTGCGCACCGCCCCCACGTAGGTGTGCCCGGCGGCATCGGTGTAGCCGTCCTTGCCGCCGATCGCCCCCTCGTAATTCCACAGCAGCTTGTTCTGGCTGGCCACCTGCTGGGTCCCGGCGAGCGAGGGAGCCGAGGACGTGTCCTGGTCACTGCTGCCTGCCGGCGGTGTTTCGACCGGCACGTACTTCGGGAACGGATAGGTCTGTGTCGTGAGGATCTGGGCGACGGCGGGGGTGTCGAGGGCGCCACGCAGGATCGCGACCAGGTCGTACGCCGTGGTCTGCTGGCCGTCGGCATCCAGGCCGTGCGGCGTCTTGGGCACGGTGTCCTTGGCCCCCAGCTGGGCCGCGCGCTCGCTCATCTGCGTCAGCGTGTTCTCCAGGCCCCCGTTGGCCCGCGCCAGCGCCTCGCCCGCGTCGTTGGCCGACCCCATCAGGAGGGCGTGGAACAGCTGGTCGGCGGTGTACTCCCGGCCCGGGACCATCCCGACCCGGGTGCCGTCGACGCTCGCGTCGGAGTCCGTGGCCCGGATCTTGGTGTCGCCGGCGAGCCGCGGCATCAGGGTCTGCGCGGTGAGTAGCTTCATGGTGCTCGCGGACAGGTGCGCCTCGTGGGCGCCGCGGGCGAGCAGAACGTCGCCGGAGCCGAGATCGGCCAGCACGTAGGCGGCGGCCGCCAACTCCGGCGGCGCCGGGACATCGGTCGGGACATCGACCACGACGCCCGAGTCGCGCAGCCGGTCGCGGTCCTCAGCCGGAGCCAGCATCGGCGCCGCAGCAGCCGCGGCGGGGGCCGGCGCAGCGGCCGCGGGCAGGGCAGTCAGCGGCGCGGCCAGCAGTGCGACGGCGAGGGCAACAGAGCCGACCGTGCCGTGGCGTCGGCCGACGGGCCGGTGGGAACCCTGAAAGCGGTTGCCTGCCACGGGACCTCCTTGGAGCGAAAAGCGTTGCGCGCGACGCTACCCGCTCAGGCCAGCCCGACCCGTGACCCCGGCCGCGACACGGCGACATACCGGTCCACGAGTGCCTCGGTGAGCGCGTCCCAGGTGCGGTCGGCTACCCGGGCGGCCCCGGCCTCGCCCATCAGCGCGCGCCGTGCCCAGGCATCCTCCGCGCAGCTCAGTTGGGCGACGCAGGAGCGCAGATCGCCCGCGTCGCGCGGGTCGAACAGGAGCCCGGTGACGCCGTGCTCGACGAGGTCGAGGGGTCCACCGGCCGCCGGGGCCACGACGGGCAGCCCGGTCGCCCCGGCCTCCTGGATGGTCTGCCCGAACGTCTCGCTCGTGCCGGTGTGCACGAAGACGTCCAGGGCGGCGTAGGCCCGGGCCAGGTCGTCGCCCTCGCGGCGGCCGAGGAAGACCACGTCGGGCATCGCCTGCTCCAGGTCGGCGCGGCTCGGTCCGTCGCCGACGACGACCACCCGGACGCTCGGCAACGTGCGCAGCACGGCGAGCCGCTCGACCTCCTTCTCGGGCGCTAGCCGCCCGACGTAGCCCACCAGGATCTGTTGCTGCGGCGCGAGCCGTCGGCGCAGGGCCCGGCAGCCGGCGTCGTCGCGCCACCCGCCGTGGAACAGCCGTCCGTCCACGCCGCGCCCCCATAAGGCGGTCCGGTCGATGCCCTCACGGGCCAGGTCGGCGAGCGCGGCCGTGGACGGCGCGAGGGTGAGATCGGCCAGGGCGTGCACCTTGCGCAGGTAGGCCCAGGTCACCGCCGCCAGCGGGGTGCCGGCCCCGCGGCCGTGCCGGGCGACGTAGCTGGCCATGTCGGTCTGGTAGATCGCCACCGTCGGGATGCCCAGCGCGCGGGCGGCGTACAGCCCCCTCGCCCCCAGGAAGAACGGCGAGGCGACGTGGACGACGTCAGGGGCGAACCGGCGCAGCACCGCCTCGATCTGCCGCGTCGGCAGGCCGACCTGGAACTGTCGCACCGGCACGCTGGTGACGCCGACGACCTCGAAACCGCGGTACGTCGTGGGGGCCGGCGAGGGCGCGACGATCACCACCTCATGGCCCTGGGCGGCGAGGGAGTCGACGACGCGGCAGACGCTCGTCGTCACCCCGTTCAGGGAGGGCAGGAAGGACTCGGTGACGATCGCGATGCGCACATCCGGCAGGTTCCCGCGCCAAGGTGGTCAGCAGTCGACCCTGCGGGGGGTGTCAGGTGAGCGGCAGGTGACCCTCCGGGGACGCCCGACCGCCGCGCGGGGGACGCACGGGGGACGTGCAGGGGGACGTGCGGCGAACCGACAGCGTCGGATAGCTTGCGAGACATGACCGACATCCACGCAGCGACCGGCGACACCGACGACTTCTGGTCGGTCATCCCCGCCGGCGGCGCCGGCACCAGGCTGTGGCCGCTGTCCCGGGCGGCGCGGCCAAAGTTCCTGCACGACCTGACCGGGGTCGGCCGGTCCCTGCTGCAGGCCACCGCGGACCGGCTGCAGCCGCTGTCCGGGGACCGGCTGGTCGTCGTGACCGGGGTCGCCCACGAGGAAGCGGTCCGGGCTCAGCTCGGCGAGTTGGCGCCGCACGGTCTGCTCGCGGAGCCCTCTCCGCGGGACTCGATGGCCGCGATCGGCCTGGCCGCCGCCGTGATCGAACGCCTCGATCCGGACGCCGTGATCGGCTCGTTCGCCGCCGATCACGTCGTCGGGCAGGAGGCGGACTTCCGGGCCTGCGTGCGCGAGGCGGTCGCCCTGGCCCGCACCGGGCTCCTCGTCACGCTCGGCATCGCGCCGACCCACCCCTCGACCGGGTTCGGCTATATCCACGTGGGTGCGGCGCTGGCCGTGCCGGGCGCGCCGCACGGCCGCCAGGTGCTCTCGTTCGTGGAGAAGCCGGATGCGGCGACGGCGACGGCGTACGTCGAGGGCGGCGGCTATCTCTGGAACGCCGGCATGTTCGTGGTCCGCGCCACGGTGCTGCTCGACCTGCTGGACCGCTACCACCCCGATCTGGCGCGCAGTCTGCGGGAGATCGCCGCCGAACCGGACCGGCTCGACGAGATCTGGCCGGGGCTGCAGAAGATCTCGATCGACCATGCGCTGGCCGAGCCGGCCGCGGATGAGGGCCACGTGGCCGTGGTCGAGACCGACTTCCCCTGGGACGACGTGGGCGACTTCGCGTCGCTGGCCGGGCTGCTGCCGGAGGCCTCCGGGCCGCTGCAGCCGGAGGTTCACGTGCTGGGCGATGCGGCTTCCGTGGTGGCCAGGGACGCGAGTGGGCTGGTTGCGCCCGGCAGTGGTCGGCTCGTCGCCGTGGTGGGGGTCGCGGACATCGTGGTCGTGGACACCCCGGACGCCGTACTGGTGACGACCAGAGAACACGCCCAGGACGTCAAGATGATCGTGGACGAGCTGAAGGCGACCGGTCGGTCCGGGCTAACCTGAGCCGGCCGCCGCCGGCGCGGCGCCAGGGCCGGCGGTGGCGGCGAGGAACTCCGTGGCGAAGGCCCGGTCGCTGCCCAGGATGTGTTCGGTGAGCCAGTCCCGCAGGAACGCCAGGGTCGGCATGCCGATGTCGGTGCGGCCGGTGTCGAACCGGACCTTGAAGGCGGTGACGGTGTCGGCGAACCGCTGATGCTCCGCTTGGTGCTCGGCCAGGAGGTCGAGGTGGTGCGTCTCCATGAGGCGCTCCTCGAACGTGAAGTGGAACAGGGTATAGCGCATCAGCTCGGTCAGGATCGAGTCGAGGATGTTCACGCTGTAGCCGCGCTTCACGGCGGAGTCGAGAGTGTTGACCAGGCCGACGAGCTTGCGGTGCTGACTGTCCACCTCGGGGATGCCGATTTCCAGGGCTGGGCCCCACAGCATGAATGTCATCGCCGGTCCTCCCTCCGAGCCCCTCATCGACGGGCCGGCCGAGGACCAAAGACCTTTCCTTCACTTCGCCCCGTTCGCGGCAGGGCCGCTCATGGGGCCCGCGCACTACGCTGCTCCCATGGGTGAAACGACGGCACGTACCGAGTCCGACCTTCCGATTCAGTCGGTCTATTCAGCCGAAAGCCTGCAGGGCTTCGACCCTGGTCAGCAGCTCGGTGAGCCCGGCAAGTATCCGTACACGCGCGGTGTCTACCCGAGCATGTACACCGGCAAGCCGTGGACGATGCGCCAATACGCAGGCTTCGGCACGGCCAAGGAGAGCAACGAGCGCTACCGCCAGCTCGTCGCGGCCGGCACCGGCGGACTGTCTGTCGCGTTCGACCTGCCCACCCAGATGGGCTACGACTCCGACGCGCCGCTGGCCAGCGGCGAGGTCGGCAAGGTCGGGGTGGCGATCGACTCGATCGACGACATGAAGGTGCTCTTCGACGGGCTGCCCCTGGACAAGGTCAGCACCTCGATGACCATCAACGCGCCGGCCTCGACGCTGCTGCTGATGTATGAACTCGTCGCGGCCGAGCAGGGCGTGTCCGCGGGCCAGCTGACCGGCACGATCCAGAACGATGTCCTCAAGGAATACATCGCCCGCGGCACCTACATCTACCCGCCGGCCCAGTCGCTGCGGCTGATCTCCGACATCTTCGCCTACTGCTCCAAGGAGATCCCGCGCTGGAACACGATCTCCATCTCCGGCTACCACATGGCGGAGGCCGGGGCGACACCCGCGCAGGAGGTCGCCTTCACCCTCGCGAACGGCAAGGAGTATGTGCGCGCGGCGCAGGCCGCCGGCCTGGAGGTCGACACCTTCGCGCCGCGGTTGAGCTTCTTCTTCGTGGCGCGCACGACGCTGCTGGAGGAGGTCGCCAAGTTCCGGGCGGCCCGGCGGGTGTGGTCGCGGATCATGAAGGAGGAGTTCGGGGCGCAGAACCCGAAGTCCCAGATGCTGCGGTTCCACACCCAGACGGCCGGCGTGCAGCTGACCGCCCAGCAGCCCGAGGTCAACCTGATCCGGGTTTCGCTGCAGGGCCTGGCGGCCGTGCTCGGCGGCACCCAGTCGCTGCACACCAACTCCTTCGATGAGGCCATCGCGCTGCCGACGCAGAAGGCGGCCCGGCTGGCGCTGCGCACCCAGCAGGTCATCGCCTACGAGACCGACGTGTGCAAGACCGTGGACCCGTTCGCGGGCTCCTACGCCGTCGAGGCGCTCACCGACGAACTCGAGGCCAAGATCTGGGAGCTGATCCAGGCCGTCGAGGACAAGGGCGGCGCGGTGAAGGCGATCGAGCAGGGCTTCCAGAAGCAGGAGATCGAGCGGTCCGCCTATGCGACCCAGCTCGCGACCGACTCCGGCGAGCGGATCGTGGTGGGGCTCAACAAGTTCCGCATCGACGCGGAGGAGAAGTACGACCCGCTGCGGGTTGACCCGGCGATCGAGGCGGAGCAGTGCGCGCGCTTGGAGAAGCTGCGCAAGGACCGCGACAACGGCGCCGTGCAGGACGCGCTGTCGCGGCTGAAGAAGTCGGCTGAGCAGCCCGACGGGGAGAACCTGCTGCTGCCGATGCGGGAGGCGCTCGCGGCCCGCGCGACCGGTGGCGAGGTCAGCAACGCGCTGCGCGACGTGTGGGGCATGTATGTGCCGACCGACGCGTTCTGAGGCACCGCCCTCTTCTGAGCTGCGCTAATCGCAGCAAGCACTCGCGGGGCCCGGTCAGGGACCGGGCCCCGCGGGCGTGTCTCCGCGGCGCGGGGGAGGATGGGCCCATGACGGTGGATTGGGATGCCCTGCATGCGGCGGCGGTGGCGGCGATGGGTCGGGCGTACGCGCCGTACAGTCGCTTTCCCGTCGGGGTCGCCGCGTTGGTGGACGACGGCCGGGTGGTCAGCGGCTGCAATGTGGAGAATGCGTCATACGGGGTGGGGCTGTGCGCCGAGTGTGGCCTGGTCTCGGAGTTGGCGCTGACCGGCGGCGGTCGGCTGGTCGCGGTGTGGTGCGTCGACGGGCGCGGCGAGACGTTGATGCCGTGCGGACGGTGCCGGCAGTTGCTGTACGAATTCGGCGGCCCGGCGTGCGAGATCCGTACGCCGCAGGGGCTGAAGACCCTAGCCGAGATCCTTCCGCAAGCCTTCGGCCCCGCCGACCTGGACGCCGTCCGGGACGCGTAGGGCCGATGGCATAGCGGCAACAACCCGCTGCGCCATACGGTTTGGGCGTTTCCTCTGGTTACCCTGGCGTTTATGGATGCGGGGCATGAATCGCGTCGGGCAGTGTTGGCTGCGGCATTCTCGGGGCGGCTCACTGGCCGCCGTACGCTCGGGGAGATCATCGAGGAGATGGCCCGGTGACGACTTGGGGGATCCGTAACGACCTGTTCGGCGAAGAGCTGTTCACCGAGGGCTTCGTCAGCATCGGCTGGGGCGAACTCGGCGACCTCGCCGTGATCGGGAGCGATCAGGAGTCGCTGAAGGCCGCGCTCGTGCGGGCCTATCCCGACGCCAAGCCGGGGGCCATCCCCGTCTGGGCGGGCGTGTTGCGCCGCTTCGCCTTCGAGATGCAGGTGGGCGATCACCTGATCGCGCCGTACAAGGCCGACGGCACCCTCAACTTCGGCGTGGTGGCCGAGCCCTACGAATACCGAGCCGAGTTCGGCGAGCACCCGCACCGCCGCCGGGTCAAATGGGTCCAGACCGGGGTGCCCCGCGGAGTCTTCCCCCAGCCGGCGCTGTACGAACTCGGGGCGTCGATGACGCTGTTCAAGGTTGCACACAATGAGGAGGTCTTCGCCGACTACTTCACCGAGGGGCGGCCAGCCGACGACGACACGCCCATTCCCGACGCTGAGGCCGGGGAGAGCGCCGACGAATGGGCGCGCGAGGAACCCAACGCGACCAAGCTTGAGCAGTTCACGCGTGACTTTGTACTGCGGACTCTCGTGACTGATCTTGACCACCGCGAGTTCGAAGAGTTCACGGGCGCGCTGCTGCGGGCAATGGGGTACCAGGCCCGGGTGACCCAGTTCACCGCCGACGGCGGGATCGATCTCATCGCGCACCGCGACCCCTTGGGGTTGGAGCCGCCGACGATCAAAGTCCAGTGCAAGCACACGACGGCAACCCAGTCCCGCCCGGACGTGCAGAAGCTCCTCGGCACACTGGCGCACGGGGAGTTCGCCCTCTACGTGGCTCTCGGCAAGTACAGCCCCGAGGCGAGGGGGCTTGAGCGGGAGCGCCAGGAGCTGCGGCTCCTTGGCGGTGAAGACGTCGTCGACCTCACGCTGCAGCACTACGAGCAGTTGGCTCCGTCCTGGCGTGCCCGGATCCCCCTGCGATCGGTCTACGTCATCGACCGCGACAGCGAAGGCCGGCTGTAGCGGGCGCATCGGCGTCGTCCGATCGCACGACCCACGTCATCACCGCCACCGCACCGACAGAGAGCAGCCCTATGGAACTCGCAGCCATCACCCAGTGGACCTTCATGCAGGAGGTGCCGATCCCGCAGGACGTCGCCGCCCTCCTGGTGCAGGGTGAGCAGCCCGTCGCGGCGTTCAAGACGGTCCGCGACAGCGCGGTCTTTACGACGAAGCGCCTGATCGTCCGCGACGCTCAAGGCATCACCGGGAAGAAGGTCGAGGTCCACTCTCTGCCCTACTCCTCCATCAACATGTGGTCGTCGGAGAACGCCGGCACGCTCGACATGAACGCCGAGATCGAACTCTGGACCCGCGCCGGGCACATCAAGATCAAGACGGGCCGAGGCGTCGACGTACGACGCCTCGACATGCTGATCGCCCACTGTGTCCTGAACGCACACTGATCGCCGCCAACGCGGGGGCGTCGCTCGTCCCGTCGCGTTGGAGGCGCTGGTCACTAGCGTTGTCAGTGGGCGGTGGCACCATGAAGAGCACTGAGGAGGTGAGCCCGATGCGCGAGATCGAACTGCGGCTCAGCGGTCACGCCGGTCCGCCGGGTGAGCTGCGTGCAGACCATGCGGCCCGCATCGGCGAGACCCTGCAAAGCCTCGTCCTGCGACTGACGCGCGAGGCGGCGGGCGTGGCCGGTCTCGGCCGTCCCGTGCGTGTGCTTGAGCAGATTGGGGAAGTGCGTCTCGCCGGGGTGGCCGAGGGGAGCACACGGCTGATCTACCGGGTGGGCGACTCGACGTCCCTGGACGTCGATCCGTTGAGTGATGCGGTCGATGCGATGTTCGTCGAGATCGTCGATGGCATGGCCCGCAACCGACTTCCCAGCTTCGCGACGGACACCATCGCGCAGGCCGTCGATGACTTCGCCGGCGCCCTGCAGAAGAGCGCCAGGCGCGTCTCGGCATCGCTGTCGGGCGCGGTGATCGCAGACATATCGACGCAGTTCATCGACCGAGGCGTCTGGCAGCCATCGGCCGTCGAGAGCACGCAGGCCACACTCGCCGCGCCCTGCGAGCCCGATGAGCGCTACGACACACCGACGGATGGTCCGGACGGTTTGCCCGCACCGGGGCGACTGGCTCGCCTGCCCGAAGACCTGGCACTGACCGATGCGGAACTCGACGACTTCCTCGCAGCGATCCATGGCTGAAGGCGGCCCGGCGCTGATGACGCCGATGCCTGAAGTCTGCTTGTCGCCGGCGTACCTCGCCTTCCGCGAGCGCACGCGGGAGGCGACGGCACCCGCCGTACCCGATCTCGCCGAGGCGGCCGAGCAGCCTGCTGCGCCTCGGGGAACTGATCTCGGCGGCCGTGTGCAGAATCGGGCCACGTTGGAACACGAAGTACTCGACCGGCCCTTGTCCTGTCGCCGATCGAGTTCGAGGGCCTGTTGATCGCGCTGCTGGAGCGGATGGGTGATGGGAGGGCGGGTTCGGTGCAGCGCACCAGCGCCTCGGGGGTCGCTGGCGTGGATGGCATCATCAGCCAAGACCCGCTCGGGCTCGACCGGATCTACGACGGTCATGCTCATGCAACCATCATCCTAATTAGGATGATGGTTGGCGTTAGGATGATGGCATGAAGCCGTCAGAGCCGGAGTGGGGTAGCCAGGCGCTGGTGGACGAACTGCGCAGGCGAGGCGCCGAACTGACGAACGTCGAGGTCAAGTCTGGTGCGGGGGGCGTGCCCTCATCGCTCCTGGACACGCTGAGCGCGTTCAGCAACGGTCGCGGCGGCACGATCCTGCTCGGACTGGACGATTCGTTCACGGCAGTCCCCATTGACGCGGAGGCGCTGCGTGACGGACTGGCGGGCATGGCGGCAGACCGGATGAGTCCGCCCGTGCGTGGCGACATCGACATCGATGTCATCGACGGAGGGCACCGCATCGTCCGATTCGACGTGCCAGAGGCTCAGTTGGGCGACAAGCCCTGTTTCGTGGAGTCCCGGGGGCGCTATCAGGGCTCCTACATCCGAGGCGGTGACGGAGATCGGCGGCTCACAGACTACGAGATCGATCGGCTGATCGAGAACCGCAGCCAGCCACTGCACGACCGCGACGTCGTGGCCGGGGCCACCGTGGACGCGTTTGATCAACGATTGCTCGTGCCGTTCTTGGAGCGCTTGCGAGGCAGCCGACCACGCGCCTTCGACGGCCGATCCGACGACGAGATGCTGCGCAGCCTTGGTATCGCGTCACTCGTGGGCGACCGGCTGGCACCGACCGTGGCCGGCCTGCTCGTCTTCGGGAGATACCCGCAGGAGTTCTTCCCGCAGCTCTTCGTCTCAGTGGTGGTGCTCCCGGGTGTTCAGATGGGCGACCTAGGCCCAGGTGGCGAGCGCTTCATCGACAATCGCACCATCGAGGGGCCCCTGCCTGTGATGGCTGCGGAGGTGGTCACGACACTGACACGGCACATGACCCGCAGCGCGGTCATGCACGGCGCCTATCGAGACGAACGCCTCGAATATCCCGTGGAGGTCGTCCGCGAACTCGTCGTCAACGCCCTGATGCATCGCGACTACTCATCGCAGGCGCGGGGCGCGCAGGTCCAAGTCGAGCTCTACCCCGACCGGTTGGTGGTCCGGAGCCCGGGGGGCTTCTTCGGGGCGGTCGACCCGGCCGACCTGGGTGCGCCCGACGTGTCGTCGTCCCGCAACGCCCTGCTCGCAAAACTGCTCGCCGACGCACCAATGCCGGGGTCGTCCTTCATGATGGCGGAGAACCGCGGATCGGGGATCCCGACCGTGCTGCGGGTGCTCAACCGCGCCGGTATGGCGCCGCCCAGGTTCCGTGCCGACCTCCGCAAGGTCGAGGTCGTGGTGCCGCACCATGCCCTCCTCACGCCGGACATCGTGGAGTGGATCCACAGCCTCGGCCAGCGAGACCTCTCGGACCCTCAGGTGCAGGCGCTCGCACTTTTGCGTGTCGGCGGAGAGCTGCGCAATCAGACGCTCCAAGGGTGGGGCCTGCACTCCACGGATGCGACGCGCGAACTCGCCGACCTGGTCCAGCGAGGCCTCGCGATCAAGGTCGGTGATCGCCGCGGGGCCTCCTATCGCCTGCCCATCGAGGCTCAGGCCGCTAAGAGACTGTCTGCTACACCACCACCGTCCTCAGCTGTACCGACCGACCGTCAACAGGCCATCCTGGCGCTCTTCCGCGCCGAGGGCATGCTCTCGACCAGCGCCATCGAGCGGGCCATGTCCGTCAGCCGTGCGACCGCCATGAATGACATCAACGCGCTTCTACGCGCGGGCCTTCTGGAGGCGACGGCGCCACTGAAGAGTCGGCGCCGCGCTTACCGGTTGTCAACGACCGACGAGGTGCCCAGCGTTCGTCATCTGGCGTCGGCGAGAGAGGAAGACAGGTGAGCGACCCCCGAGGCGTGAGCGACGCACCCGCAGGGTCCTACGGCGTGCTCCGGACCCGACTGACCCCTCGGGAGGGGCGGATCGACCTGCGGTAACGCGGGCAACTTGGTTTGCTCAATTCGCCGAGCGAGAGGTCAGGCAAGTTGCGACGGTCCTGTTCGTTTTGTTCGTTTAGGGATACGCTGGTCGTGGAGGTGGGGAACATGGCCAGACAGGCGGCGGCAGTCGATGCGCAGACGTACGTACCTGACCGCGGGCAGGAGGAGTTGATCCAGCGCTTCTCCGATGTCCTCGAAGGCATGGACGCCAGTCCCGCACGGGGTGCGGCGAGGCTCGTGGGCGCGGACGGCGAGCACGTCGTCATCCCCGAGTCCATGTTCCCGGTGCTGCGACAGGTCGCCGAGGCTCTCGCCCAGGGCATGGGCGTGACGGTAGCGCCCCTGAACGCCATGCTCACCACTCAGGAGGCGGCCGACTTCCTCGGCATCTCGCGGCCGACCCTGGTTCGTGTCCTCGAACGCGGGGAGATCCCGTTTCAGAAGCCGGGCCGACACCGTTACGTGCGGCTCGTCGACCTGATGTCGTTCCAGCGCGAGGAGCAGGCCACGCGACGGGCGGCGTTGGAGCAGATGGTGCGCGACGCCGAGGACATGGGTCTCTACGAGGCGACCGAGGGTATCCCTCCGAAGATGCGATAGCCGCCGTGCGCTTCCCAGTTTTCCTCGATACCTGCGCCCTTTATCCAGCTCTCGTTGCGGACGTCCTTCTCCGCGTCGCCGAGGCGGGAGCCTACACACCGCACTGGTCGCCGCAGGTCCTCACTGAGCTGCGGCCCAACCTGGCCAAGATCGACACCGTCGGCGATGCCGGGGCCGGCGCGCGACTTGACGCCATGTCGTCCGCGTTTCCTCGCGCAGCCGTCACCAGGTACGAGGGCCTGATCGAGGCGATGACCTGCTCTCCTGAGGCGCGTTGTGTGGGTTAGTCGCCGGTCAGGATGGCGGTTCTGAGCGTGTGGGCCGCGATGGTGCTGGCCGTGCGGGTGAGCAGGCCCCATAGGGTGTGCGCGCCGTGGCGGGCGAGTTCCATCTG
>Ga0209794_1001591_pt1 | contig 16191 bp, 15 predicted proteins | sample EBPBio232013_DNA_FD_185869 | JGI IMG/M metagenome (GOLD analysis project Ga0209794, IMG submission 185869) | Wastewater treatment Type I Accumulibacter community from EBPR Bioreactor in Madison, WI, USA - Reactor 1_5/23/2013_ DNA (SPAdes)... | ecosystem: Engineered > Bioreactor > EBPR >... | reverse complement strand
CGCGCTCCTCAATCAAGCTGAGCCTCCCATGTCGAGCGCCCCACGCGCCGCGTCGATCGGCATCGACGTCGGTACAAGCAACACGGTCGTCGCGGTCGCCAGCGCCGACGGACGTGTCGAGACCATCCGCTTCGCCCATGGCGGAGACAGCCTCAGCGTCTACGCCTCGACCCTGTGCTTCTGGCAGGAGCGGACGGGGGTCGCCCAACCGCCCCGCGTCGAGGGCGGGCCCTGGGCGATCGAGCATTTCCTCGAAGAGCGCACCGGGCTGCGCTTCATTCAGTCGTTCAAGACGTTTGCCGCGAGCCGGGCCTTCCAGTCGACCATGATCTTCGGACAGCGATTCCGGTTCGAGGATCTGCTGGTGGCATTTCTGCAGACACTGACCGGCCACATCGCGGAGAGCCCCGACCTGTCGGCCGCCCGTGTCGTCGTCGGGCGCCCCGTGTGTTTCGCCGGCGCCAGCCCCGACGATGCCTTGGCGATGCAGCGCTATCGCGACGCATTCGCCCGCCTCGGCGGCGGCCACGCCCGCTACGTCTACGAACCCGTCGGCGCGGCCTTCTCCTTCGCCCGCGACCTTGAGAGCGACGCCGTCGTGCTGGTCGCCGATTTTGGCGGCGGCACCAGCGACTTCTCCATTTTGCGATTTTCGCGCGTGGGCGGCGGTCTGCGGGCCGAGCCGCTCGGTCACGCCGGCGTCGGCGTCGCCGGCGACACGTTCGATTCCCGGATCGTCGACCGCGTGATCTCGCCGCGTCTCGGAAAGGGCAGCAGTTACCGGTCTTTCGGCAAGGTTCTGCCGCTTCCGGCCCACTACCATGCGTCGCTCGCCCGCTGGAACGAACTTGCGCTGATGAAAGGCAGCGCGGATTTCCGTGAGTTGCGGAAGCTTGCGCGCGCCGCCCTCGATCCCTCGCCCCTGGATGACTTCATCCAGCTCGTGGAGGACGATCTCGGCTTTCCGCTCTACCGCTCCGTCTCAGCGGCCAAGGTCGCTCTGTCGGCGCAGGACGCCGTCGAGTTCCGGTTCGCGGAGCGGGAGCTGGACATCCGCTCGACCATCACGCGCGCCGATTTCGACACGTGGATCGACGACGATCTCGCGCGGATCATGGACAGTGTCGATCAGGCGCTGGCGAGCGCCGGCATCGCGCCGGGCGATGTCGACAAAGTGGTCCTGACCGGCGGAACCTCCTTCGTGCCGGCCGTTCGCCGCCTCTTCGCCGATCGCTTCGGCGGCGAGAAGCTCACCTCCGCCGACCATTTCGAATCCATCGCCCAGGGCTTGGCACTGATCGGAATGACCGAGGACCCCGATCAATGGGCGGCAGCGGGATAAGGTTCGCCGACAGCTTGTCCGGAACCAGTCGGACCTTCACCGAGGGTCGCAAGCGCTACAGTGGGCCGGCCCGCGACCTGCCGATGCGCCGCCGTGGCAGACGGCTGCTCTGCGGGCCGTGTGGCGAACGCGCTCACGCCTCGCCCGCGATGATGCCCTTGCGAATCAGGAAGCAGCCATAGGGTCGCGGGTCGCCCACCTGAACGACCGCGAAGGCTTGCGCCGCCGCCTCATAGAAGGCGAAGCGGTCCACTCCCGTCATCGCGATGTCGCGGCCGAGTGCCCGGCCGATTTCGAGCTGCACCTCCTGCTGGACGGCCGGCACGGCACCGGCATCGCCGACCACCGACATGCGCCGGATCGGCTCCGGTTCGAAATCGTCGATCGGGAGCACCGAGAGGACGGCCCTCGCCGCGCGCGGCATGGTGAGTCCCGGCAGGCGCACGATGCGCCGTGACACGGTGGCCGACGCGATCCTTTCCGCGGGATGATTGGCATCGACGATGGCGAGATCGTCGCCATGGCCCATGGCCGCAAGGACCCAGAGGAGATCCGGACCGAGGATGGGGTCGAGGCCCTTCAGCACGTCATGCTCCCGATTGTCCATGCGCCGCTGCGCGCCCGAGGTAGACCCGCGCGGCGTTGCCGCCGAAGATCGCGTCCTGCCCGGTGGCGCCGAGCGGAGATGTCAGCGCCTCTGCCGCGCGATGCCAGCCATCGTATCCGCCGGCGCGGTTCACCACGGGCCAGTCGCTGCCCCAGATCAGCCGCGAAGCGCCGAACGCGTCGATGAGGTGCCGGACATAGGGTTTCAGGTCGTCTGCCGACCAGTCGTCCGGCGCCTCGGTGACGAGGCCCGACAGCTTGCAGGAGACATTGGGCCGTGCGGCCAGCGCCGCCATGTCGGCGCGCCACGGGTCGATTCTTCCATCCCGGATGAAGGGCTTGGCGCCATGGTCGATGACGATGGCAAGATCGGGATGGCGGTCCGCCAGAACCAGTAGCCGCGGCAGATGGCGGGGAAGCACCAGCGCGTCGAATACGAGGCTGTGGCTGACCATGGCCCGCAGCGCCGGGCCAAGCACGAGGTTCGTGAGGAAATCGTCGTCGGGAATGTCCTGAACCATGGGCCTGAGCCCGACGAGGAGCGGGTCGCGCGCCAGTTCCGCTATGACCGAAGGCGCGTCCGGCGCGGCAAGATCGGCCCAGCCGACCACGCCTGCGACAAAACCGGACTCGCGCGCGACAGCGAGCATGAAATGCGTCTCGGCGACCGTCGGCGCGGCCTGGACGAGGATCGTCGCGCCGATGCCGTGGCGCGCGAGATGGGGTGCGAGATCGGCGGGACCATAGTCGCGTCGCAGCACGTCCGGTGCGCTGTCGAGCCAGCCATAGTCGCCGCGCGCGACCTGCCAGACGTGCTGGTGGGCGTCGATCCTCATGGCTCAGGCCGGCGTCGGTGCATGGGCGGCGATCAGGCCGGCGGCCTTCAGGTCGCCCCAGAGAGCTGCGGGAACGGTCGCCACGGCAGCGGCGACATTGGCAACGATCTCGTCTGGCCGCACGGCGCCGAGCACGAGTGTCCTGACCGCCGGATGAGCCGCGGCAAAGGCCATGGCCGCCTGCCGGAGCGGCACGCTGTGAGACCGGCAGACGGCTTCGATCGCCTCGGCGCGCGCCAGAATCGCGGGCGGCGCGGGACGGTAATTGTAATGCGCGCCGGAGCCCGCACCGCCGGCGAGAATGCCGGAATTGAACACGCCGGCGAGCATGATGCCGATGCCCTTTTCCAGCGCGACGGGGAGGAAGCTGTCCAGCGCGCCCTGTTCCAGCAGCGTGTAGCGCCCGGCTAGCATCATCACGTCGAAGTCACCCGCGCCCGCGAAGCGCACGCACATCTCCGCCTCGTTGACGCCGACGCCGATGGCCTTCACCGCGCCGGAGGAACGCAGCCGGTCGAGAGCGCGGTAGGCGCCGCTCATGGCCTCGGAGAACCGCCGCTCCATGTCGGCCCCGTGGGTCCAGACATCGACGTCGTGGATGAGCAGCACGTCGACATGGTCGGTTCCGAGTCGCAGCAGCGACTGCTCGAAGGAGCGCATGGCGCCATCATAGGAATAGTCGACCACCGCGCCGTGCGGCAGGCCGCCGGCATAGCCGGAGCGGTCGCCCGGGGCTGCCGTCGGGTCCATCCAGCGGCCGACCTTGGTGGAGAGAACGATGTCAGTCCGCCCGCTCGCGCGCAGTGCCGCGCCGATGCGGTGTTCCGACAGCCCGTGGCCGTAGAGCGGCGAGGTGTCGATGAGGTTCACGCCGGCATCGAGCGCCGCCGCGACCGTGTCCTGCGCGGCTCGCTCGTCGAGCCTGCCGAAGAGATCGCCGAGCGGCGCGCCGCCGAAGCCGACGAGGCTGACATCGAGCCCCGCGGCCAGTCGGCGGCGGGGCAGCGTCGGAACCGGAGGCGGGCTGGGGGCTGCGGCCGTCATCGCGGATCGATGGGCGTGTTCGGCAGGGCGAACTCCCGCTCGATCCAGGCGGCGAGGCGCAGGAGGTCTCGCTCGCGGTCGCCATGGGACAGGATCTGCACGCCGATCGGGAGCCCGGTATCGGAGAAGCCGATCGGCACGGAGATGGCGGGCAGGCCGCTGAGCGACCAGATCGCCGTGACCGCGATCCAGTCGAGATAGTCCTGCATCGGCTGCCCATCGATCACCGCCGGCGCGAGGACATCGACGGAGAACGGCATGGCCTGTGCCGCAGGGCAGACGAGGAAATCGTGGTCGTCGAGGAAGTCCACGGCGCGGCGGTAGAAGTCGGTGCGCACGCGGTTGGCCGCCGCGATGGCCCGGCCCGGCTGGTCGCGCCCGCGCATGATGTCGCCCATGACGGCAGCCGGAAACAGGTCGCGGTGTCGGTCGAGCAGCGGCTCCCAGGTCGCGAAGAAACTCTCGCCGCGCAGCACCCTGAAGGCGTCCATCGCGCCCGTCGTCGCCGGGTAACCCCGGTGGACGGCGACGCCCGCGCCTGCCAGCCGATCGGCGAATGCCTCGACCGCAGCACGGATCGGCGCGGCGACCGGCAGGCCGAGATCCGCGGAGACTGCGATGCGCGTCGGCTTTCGTGGTTCGCGCGCGGCGGCGAAGAACGATGGTCCGGAGGCGGGCGCCGAGAGGAAGTCGCCGGGATCGTAGCCGACCATGGCGTCGAACATCAGCGCGAGATCGTCGACGCAGCGCGCCATGGGCCCTTCGACGAAAATCGTGTCGAATGGGTCCGTCAGCCGCTTGCGCGGTACGCGCCCCGGTGTCGGCCTGAGGCCCAGCACGTTGCAGAAGGCGGCGGGGATGCGCAGGCTTCCGCCATAGTCGTTGCCATGGGCCAGCCAGGCTTCGCCAGTGGCCAGCGCCACCGCCGAACCGCCCGAGGAGCCTCCGCAGGTCAGCCTGACATCGTAGGGGTTCAGCGTCGTGCCGTGGACGGCGTTGGTCGTCTGCGCGCCGCCGAGTTCGGAGAGGTTCGACTTGCCGAGCACCACCGCGCCATTGGCCTCCATCAGCGCCACGGTGCGGTCGGAGGTCGTGGATATGCGGTCCTTGAAGATCGGCGTGCCGCCCGTGTTGCGCACGCCGGCGACGTCGTTGTTGTCCTTCACGACGATGGGGATGCCCGACAGGACCGTGTCGCGCCCGGCGGCGCGGGCTGCATCGGCCGCGCGTGCCTGTTCGTGTGCCCGTTCGAGGCAGAGCGTCGGGATGGCGTTGACCTTCGGCTCCACCACGGCGATGCGGGCGACGGCGGCCTCGACCAGTTCCACCGACGTCACCTCTCCAGATCGCAGCCGGGTGCGGATTTCGGTCGCGCTGAAGTCGGTCAGGTCATGCGGCATGGGCAGGCTCGGTTGCGGTAGGCGAGGGTGTGCCGCAGGAGCGGCGGATGATCAGGCGGGGGGCCATGACGGTGACGGTGCCCGGCCCGAGCCGGCTGCCCGTCACGCGATCGAGCAGGATGTTCAGCGCCGTCTCGCCGATGGCGCGCACCGGCTGGGCCACGGCGGTGAGGCGCGGCGAGACCGAGTCGGCCCATGGCAGGTCGTCGATGCCGACGATCGATACATCCTCGGGGCATTTCAGTCCGAGATCGGCCAGCGCCCGGATCGTACCAAGCGTCATCAGGTTGTTGGTGGCGAAGATGGCGGTCGGCGGCACGTCGGCGCGCAGCAGGTCGACCGCCGCGCGGCAGGCCGGCGCCTCCTGGAAACCCGCGTCGCGTACCAGGCCGGGATCGAAGGCGATGCCCGCGGCCAGCAGAGCCTCCCGGTATCCCGCGAGGCGGTCGGCCGCGGTGCGCACGACGTCGGGTCCGTTGATCAGCGCGATGCGCCGATGCCCCGCCGCGACGAGGTGGCTCGTCGCCTCGAAGGCGGCGCGGCGATTGTCGAGCACGACGGCATCGTAGCCGAGCCCGTCCATGGCGCGGTCGACCAGCACCACGGGCACTTCGAGTTGCGCCAGCAGCGCCGCGCGGTTCATCGACACCGCGCCGGTGGGCGCCAGGATCAGCCCGTCGATCCGCTGGCTGCGCAGCATCTTCAGATGCGCTTCCTCGCGCTCGACCTTCTCGGACGAATTGCACAGCAGGACGAGATGTCCGCGCGCGGCGGCGGCATCCTCGACCGCCGCGAACAGGTCGGAGAAGAACGGATTGGTGATGTCGCCGACCACGAGCCCGAGCAGTCCGCTCGTCCGCTTGCGCAGGGATCGCGCGGCCGGATGGGGCGCATAGCCGAGCTTGTCGACGGCCGCCTGAACCCGCGCGCGCAACTCCTCGCTGACCCGGTCGGCGCTGTTCAGCGCGTTCGACACGGTGGCCATCGATACATTCGCCAGCCGCGCGACATCGCGGATCGTGGCCATGGCGCCTCCGTCATTGAAACGGTTCAATTCTTCGCCGCCATTCTTTCAACCTGCTCCGAGGAATGCAATGGATGCGCCGGCAAAAATCGCTTGATGGGCGGGAATGTCTGTGTCAGCTTCATTTGAAACGTTTTACAAAAAGCCGAGATTGAGGAAGCGGGCATGGTGCGGCGCACATATCCGAACGGGGCGATGCGGCCATGATGCTGTATGTGCTTCGGCGTCTGGCCGCGACCGTGCCCGTGCTCCTGTTCGTGGCGCTGTTCGTGTTCTTCCTGCTGCGCCTGACGCCCGGCGATCCCGCCGTTCTCATCGCGGGGGATCAGGCGACAGAGGCGCAGATCGAGGCGATCCGCCAGCAGCTCGGCCTCGACAAGCCCTTCATCGAGCAGCTCTTGGCGTGGTCCGGCCGCATCCTTTCCGGCGATCTCGGCCGCTCGGTCTTTTCCGACATGGAGGTGACGCGGCTGATCGCCATGCGCGTGGAGCCGACCGTCCTCCTGGCGCTGGTGGCCATCGTCATGGCGCTGGTCATCGCCCTGCCGCTCGGCACGCTCGCGGCGGTAAAGGCGGGCAGCCGCACGGACCGGGCGGTGATGGCCTTCGCCATGATCGGCTTTTCATCGCCGGTCTTCGTCATTGCCTTCCTGCTGGTCTATGTCTTCGCGTTGGGCCTCGGCTGGTTCCCGACACAGGGCTATGTGCCACTCGCCAATGGCCTCTGGCCTTGTCTCAACAGCCTCATCCTGCCCAGCATGGCCCTCGCCATGCTCTACGCTTCGCTCCTGGCGCGCATCACTCGCGCCAGCCTGCTCGAGGTGCTGTCGGAGGATTATGTCCGCACAGCGCGCGCCAAGGGCCTGATGCCGCTGCGCGTGCTCGTCCGCCACGCCTTGCAGAACGCCGCCATTCCCATCGTCACGGTGGTCGGTGTCGGCATCGCGGCGCTGCTCGGCGGCGTCGTCGTCACCGAGACGGTGTTCAACATTCCCGGCCTCGGGAGACTGACGACCGATGCCATCCTGCGCCGCGACTATCCCGTGGTGCAGGGACTCATCCTGATCTTCTCGGGCGTCTACGTGCTCATCAATCTCCTGGTCGATCTCAGCTACGTGCTGTTCGACCCCCGCATCCGGTACTGAGGGCGCAATGGCGATGATCGATGCGCCGCCTCAGCCGTCAGCGACCGCGATGCAGGCGGCCAGCGAATGGTTCGGCCGGCTGGCGAAGTTCCTGCGCACCAATCCGGTGATCTTCACCGGCCTGCTGATCCTCCTGTTCTTCGCGATGATGGCACTGTTGGCGCCGCTGCTCTTCGTCGATCCGGCGCGGGTCAACCCTCTGCAGCGCCTACGTCCGCCTAGCCTCGCTCACCCCTTCGGCACCGACCAGATCGGACGTTCCACGCTGTCGCGCACCTTCAACGGCACGGCGATCTCGCTCACTGTCGGCGCGCTGGTCACGCTGGTTACCGTGGTCTTCGGCCTGCTGATCGGGCTCGTCGCCGGCTTCGTGCGCTGGCTCGACGGCATCGTCATGCGCGTGATGGACGGCATGATGGCCATTCCCGGCATCCTGCTCGCCATCGCGCTGATGTCCTTGTTCGGGGCCGGCGTTCGCAATGTCATCGTCGCCATCGCCATCGCCGAAATTCCGCGCATGGCGCGCATCGTGCGGTCTTCCGTGCTGGTGATCCGCGAGCAGCCCTATGTCGAGGCCGCCATTGCCGGCGGCACCCGCACGCCGCGCCTTCTCGCCCAGCACATCCTGCCCAATGTCACGGCCCCGGTGATCGTCCAGGCGACCTATGTCTTCGCCTCCGCGATGATCGTCGAATCCGTGCTGTCGTTCCTCGGCGCGGGCACGCCGCCGACCATTCCGAGCTGGGGCAACATGCTGGCCGAGGCCCGCGCCTTCATGCAGCGCGCGCCGTGGATGATCGCCTTTCCGGGCGTTGCCCTCGCGCTGCTGGTGCTCACCGTCAACGTGCTGGGCGATGCCCTGCGCGATGCCATCGATCCGAAACTCGCGCGGCAGATCCGCGCCTGATCCAACACCCGCGAGGCGGGCAAGAACGCCGGGAAGGCGACGCATGACGAGACAGGGAGGATGGAAGATGATCCGCTGGACGAGACGATTGGCGGTTGCGACCGCGGCAATGGCGCTGACCATGACGGCGCTGCCGGCCATGGCGCAGACGGTGCTCAAGGTTCGCCCCTTCGGCGACCTGCGCACGATCGACCCGATCACCACGTCGGACTACATGGTCCGCAATCACGGCTACATGGTCTACGACACGCTGTTCGCGCAGGATTCCTCTGGCGCGATCAAGCCGCAGATGGTCGAGCGCCACACCGTTTCCGCCGACGGCCTGACCTGGACCTTCGTGCTGCGCGACGGCCTGAAGTTCCACGACAACCAGCCGGTGACGGCGGCCGACGTCGTCGCCTCGCTCAAGCGCTGGGGCGAGCGCGACGGCCTCGGCCAGCAGCTCATGGGGCAGACCGCTTCCTTGACCGCGACCGACGCGAAGACCGTGACGCTCGTGCTGAAGGAGCGTTGGGGCCTCGTGCTGGAGGCGCTCGGCAAGCCGAGCTCGATGGTGCCCTTCATCATGCCCGCGCGCATCGCCGCGACGCCGGCGACGCAGAACATCACCGATCCCATCGGGTCCGGGCCGTTCATGATGGTCAGGGGCGAATGGTCGCCCGGCGCGAAGATCGTCTATCAGAAGGCGCCCATGTACGTGCCGCGCACCGAGCCGGCGGACGGTCTCGCGGGCGGCAAGCGCGCCAATGTCGACCGCGTCGAGTGGATCATCATGCCCGATGCCCAGACGGCGCTGAACGCGCTGCAGGCCGGTGAGATCGACATTTTCGAGGAACTGCCGCCGGACATGATCGCGCTGGTCAAGTCCAATCCGCGCATCGCCGTCGGCAGGCTCTCGGCGCTGCAGGGCGTCATGCGCATGAACCAGCTCCAGCCGCCCTTCAACAATCCGAAGCTGAGGCAGGCGATCCTGCGCCTCGTCGACCAGGAGCAGACGCTGCGTGCCTATGTCGACGACAAGAGCCTCTACACCAACTGCCCGTCATTCTTCATGTGCGACTCGCCCTATTTCTCGAATGCCGGCTGGCGGCCGGCGGACGTTGCGGCGGCCCGCCAACTCGTGCGCGAGAGCGGCTACAACGGCGAAACGATCGTCCTGCTCGACGCCACCGAGACGGCCTTGAGCCCGGCGACCCTCGTGGTCGCGCAGGCCATGCGCGATATCGGCCTCAACGTCGACTATCAGGCGATGGACTGGGGCACGCTGTCGAGCCGCCGCACCTCGAAGAATCCGGTGGCGCAGGGTGGCTGGTCGGCCTTCCTCTCCGGACCGGCCGCGCCGGACATGTGGGAGCCGGTGGGGCACCTCGCGCTGCGCTCCAACTGCGATCGCGCCTGGTTCGGCTGGCCCTGCGACGAGACCATCGAGAAGCTGCGCGCCGCCTTCACCACGGCGCCCGACCTCGCCGGGCGGCAGGCCATCGCGCGCCAGATCCAGGAGCGGGCCGTGGAGACGGTGCCCTATATCCCGGTCGGCCAGTTCTGGCTGGTGCGCGGCTTTCAGGCGAGCCTCAAGGGCCTGCTGGTCGCCGGCCTGCCGGTCTACTGGAACGTCAGCAAGTAGATCGATCTCGATTGCCGCCACCGTCGTCATGCCCGGCCTTGTGCCGGGCATCCACGTCTTTGACGGGGTAGGCCGCACGCGGAACCCGCGCCTCGAAGCAGTCGCGCTCGCTATGCCTCGCGGCCGACGGAGTACGACATGACCAGCGCGCGGCGATCGCATTCGCCGGGCGGCAGAAGCCGCATCGACGGCTTGTCCTTGAGTTCGCCATCGAAACCGTCGGGGTCGCCATGGCCGGTCCAGGCCTCGATGGAGACGAAGGGCGCGCCCGGTTTCGACCAGATCGCCCAATGCGGAAAGCCGGTCGCCGCGAGCGTGATCGCGGGGCCGGTCGTCCCTGCCTCGTAGCGCACCGAACGGCTGCGCGCGTTCAGGAAACACAGCGCTTCGGCCGCGAAGGTCTCATCATTCAGCGGCAACCTGCGATCGACGACAGGGACAGGTCGCCTGGCGCTGCTGAACAGGCCGCCGGGCGCGATCACGGGCACCTCGGGAGCTTCGGCCGTCTCGAACACAGCCGCATGGTTCTCGCGCGGACCATCGCCGAGTGGCCAACTGAACCCGGGGTGGAGCCCGACGGCATAGGGCATGAACGTCTCGCCGGTGTTTTCCACCTCCACCGTGATTGTCACGCTCCGCGGCGCGAGCCGGTATTCGAGCGTCAGCCGGAACGGAAACGGATAGACCGCGAGGCTCGCCTCGGTTTCGCGCAATGACAGGCGGGCATGGTCAGGTCCGGATTCATCGGTCGCGAAGGCGCTTTGCGCGGCGAATCCGTGAACGCCCATCGGTCGCGCTATGCCATCGAAACGGATGCGCCCGCCGCGCGCCCAGCCGACGATCGGAAACAGCACCGGCGCCGACTGCGCCCACCAGCCGGGATCGCCGTGCCAGAGCAGTTCGCGCCCGCCCGCCCGCCAGCGGCGAAGTTCGGCCCCGCATGGCGAGACGGCGGCGCGGGCATCGCCTGATTCGAGTTCGATCATGAGACGAGGATAGCCCGGTCGCACATGTCGATGCAGCGTCGCGCCAGCCTGCCCGAAGGCCATCGCCCCAAACGAAAACGCCCGCATCGGAGGAACCGATGCGGGCGCTCGAAATTGGTGCCCAGAAGAGGACTCGAACCTCCACGCCTCGCGGCGCTGCTACCTGAAAGCAGTGCGTCTACCAATTCCGCCATCTGGGCGAAGGCGCGTGTCATAGCGAGTGAAATCCGGTGCGTCAACGCACCCGCGCGTAGTTCACCTGCTCTTCGTCACGCCGCGAACACGAAGACCCGTTTCGGCACCAGTTCGCCGCGCTCCACCTCGCAGAGCGCGATGGGATCGCCGCCGGCCGAAGCCCAGACGGGCCCGTCGATCGGTGCGTCGCGGCCACGCAGGATGGTGCTCTGGCCGCGCATCAGGCGCGCGGCGATGTCGCGGGTCACCTTGACCTCGGGCACTTCGGCGAGCGCGGCCTCGACGGGCAGCAGCGCATCGTCGAGAGACTGTCCCGTGATCTTGCCCTCGGCGAGCTCGCGCAGCTCGTCGAGCGTCACGGTGTCATCCTCGCCGAACGGCCCGACGCGGGTGCGCCGCAGCGCCGTGACATGGCCGAGGCATTTCAGGTCGCGGCCGATATCGCGGGCGATGGCGCGCACATAGGTGCCCTTGCCGCACTCGGCCTCGAACTCTGCCTCCGTCTCCGAAAAGGCGATCAGCGACAGAGTCTCGACGGTGATCGGGCGCGCCTCCAGCGTCACCTCCTCGCCGTCGCGGGCGAGATCGTAGGCACGCTCGCCGTCCACCTTGATGGCGGAAAATTTCGGCGGCACCTGCATGATCGTGCCGGTATAGCGCGGCAGCAGGGCTTCCACGTCGGCGCGGGCGGGCCGGATGTCAGAGCGGGCCGTCACCTCGCCCTCGGTGTCGTCCGTGGCGGTCTCCGCCCCCCAGGCGACCGTGAACCGATAGGTCTTGCGGCCGTCCATGACGAAGGGAACCGTCTTGGTCGCCTCGCCGAGCGCGATGGGCAGGATCCCGGTCGCGCGCGGGTCGAGCGTGCCGGCATGGCCGCCCTTCTTGGCGTTGAACAGGCGGCGCACCTGCGACACCGCCTGCGTCGAGGTCTGGTCGAAATCCTTGTCGAGGACGATCCAGCCGTGGATGTCGACCTTCTTGGAGCGGGGCTGGTTCATTCCAGATCGCCTTTGTCCTGGTCGGCCTTCTTCACGTCGCGCTGAACCTCGTCGCTGTCGATCAGGCGATCGATGCGCGAGCCCTCGTCGAACGAGCCGTCGATGCGGAACCGCAGGTCGGGCGCATATTTCAGATTGTTGCGGTGGGCGAGCTCGCCGCGCAGATAGCGCTTGTTGCGCGCCAGCGCCTGGATCACCGCCTCCTGGTCGCCGCCGCCGAGCGGCATGACGAAGCAGGTCGCGATCTTCAGGTCCGGCGACATCCGCACTTCCGGCACGGTGACGATATGCGTCTCCAGAACGGGATCGTGGATCTCGCCGCGCTGGAGCACTTCGGCGAGCGCGTGGCGCATCAACTCGCCGACGCGCAACTGCCTTTGGGACGGGCCGGAGCCCGTGTCGAAACGTTTGGCCATGATCTTGTGTCCTTCGCCCGGGATCGGACCGGGTGGAAGCGAAAAGGAGGCGGGGAAATACACCCGGAAGGCGCGAAAGGGAAGGGTCAGCCGGCCCGAACCGCCGCCTCGGCCGCTTCGATGGCGTCCGGCGTGCCGACATGCAGCCAGAGCCCGTTGAGCACCAGGCCGTGCAGCCGGCCCTGTGCCAGCGAGGCGTTCCAGAGGGCATTGAGCGAGAAGACCTCGCCAGCCGCCCGGCCCGCGAAATCCGCCGCGCGCATGACGGCCGCGCCGGCATAGGCATAGGGAGCGGCCACCCGCTGGCCGCGCCGCTCCAGCCGTCCCGCGCGATCCATGAAGAAGTCGCCGGGGCCGTCGAAGCCGACGCTGTCATTGCCGTCGAGCGCGCCGGCGTCGGGCAGCGCCGCCAGCAGCAGCAGCGTGTCCATCCGGGCCGGATCGAAGGCTGCGATCATGCGCGCGATGTTGGACGGGCCGCGATCGATCCAGAAACTGTCGCCATTGCGGATGACGAAGGCTTCGCCCAGATGGTCGAGCGCCTTGGCGACGCCGCCGCCGGAATCGAGCAACTGGTCCCGCTCGTCGGAGACGATGATCCGCGGGTTTTCGCGGGTCCGCACCGCGTCCACGATCTGCTCGGCGAGGTGATGGACGTTGACCACCGCCGTCGTCACGCCGGCCTCGGCCAGCGGATCCAGCACATGGTCGAGCAGCGTCTTGCCCGCGACCTCCACGAGCGGCTTCGGAATGCGGTCGGTGATCGGCCGCATCCGCGTGCCGAGACCGGCCGCCAGCACCATGGCCGTGTCGATCGGTGGGGCAGCCGTCTGCGTCAAGGCGGCGGTACCCGGTCGTCGACCCAGCGCTTCACCTGATGAAGGGCCGGGTGGGCGAGGCAGCGCTGCAGATAGGCCCAGATGCGCGGCAGGTGCGCCAGATATTGCGGTTTGCCGTCGCGCCGGTCGAGCCGGGCGAAAATGCCGAGGATCTTGGTCGCCCGCTGCGCGCCCATGATGGCGTAGAGCCGCGCGAAGGCAGCCATGTCGAAGGACGGGTCGGCGGCCTTCCGGGCGCTGGCGTAGCGGGAGAGGATCTGCAGCTCCAGCTCTTCGGAGACAGTGACGCGGGCATCCTGCGCCAGCGAGGCGACGTCATAGGCCGCAGGCCCCATCACCGCGTCCTGGAAGTCGATCAGGCCGACCTTCTCGACGCCGTCGCGGCCGGCGAGCCAGATCAGGTTCGGCGAATGGAAATCGCGCAGCACCCAGGTCTTGGGCGCCGCTTCCACTTCCTTGAAGAGCTCCGTCCAGCGCTGGAGGAAGACGTATTTCTCGCTCGCGGGGATGCGGACATCCTTCATCGGCAGATACCAGTCGAGCAGCAGCTCAACCTCGATGCCGAGCGCCTCGCGGTCATAGGCGGGAAGCGTGTAGGGGCCCTTCGGCGTCGAGAGCGTTGCCGGGCGCGGGCGCGCATGGATCGCCGCCAGCACGTCGACGGCCGCCAGATAGCGCTCGGCGGCCGGTGCGCCGTCCTTCAGCACGCCATCGCTGCCGAGGTCCTCGATGATCAGGAAGCCCTGCGCGAGGTCGATGGCCTCGATCTCCGGCGGCGACAGGCCGGCGTCGCGCAAGCCCTCGGCCATGGCCACGAAGGGCACCATGTCCTCGGCGAGATGGGCGATGCGGCTGTAGGGCAGGTCGTTTCTCACCGGCGGGCCGTCCGGCTTGCGGGGCGCGTTCATCAGCACGGCGCGGCGCTGGCCGTCGAGCAGCCGCTCGTAGCTGCGGGTGGAGGCGTCGCCCTGAAGGTGGCGGCGGAGCGATCCGCCCCAGCCGGCATTGTCGAGGAAGGTGCGCAGCGCCGCCATGCGGGCGAGGCGCGCCGCCCAGGCGCCGTGGCCGATCAGCTCGGCGCGGCGGGCGTTCGGCCCGTTGCCGGGGGCGAGCGACAGGGTGATCTCCAGCCGGTCGCCGGACAGCGCGCCGCCGAGCCGGTCGGGCCATTCGACCAGCAGCAGCGCATTGTCGGATACCTCGTCCCAGCCGAGCTCGGCGATCTCGTCGGCCGATGCGACGCGGTAGAGGTCGGCATGGACCACCGGCAGGCGCTTCAGGTCATAGGGCTGGACCAGCGCGAAGGTCGGGCTCGGCACGTCGAGCTTGTCATCCTCGGCGATGGCGCGGATCAGCGCGCGCGCCAGCGTCGACTTGCCCGTCCCGAGGTCGCCTTCCAGCGTCATGATGTCGTTGGCCTGCGCCGCCATGGCGAGATCCATGGCGAGCCGGCGCGTCTCCGCCTCGTTGGCGAGGGTCAGGGCGAGGCGGAAGGGTTCTGTCATCGACGCTTCGGGCGGGGGAAACGAAGGCGGGAGATCTCGGGCAGGGGACGCGTAGGCGACAGACGCAGCGGGCATGGCGCTTGAACTCGACAGCGATCGGGACGGCAAGCGATCGCGAACGATCTCGGCGCACAGTGAACTGCGTTTATCGTTAATGAAGCGTGTGCCTGAGCATATTTGAGGCTCGCGCGTGGCGGCCGGAAGGCAATCGAAGCTTCGTTTCAGCCCCAGTCCCACCGCCGGTCGTGCCGTCCGCCCGGCATCCAAAGCCTATTCGGCGGCCTTGGAATAGTCGCCGAGGTCGGCGGGGAAAGTTACCTTGACCTGGGTGCCGCGGCCCGGTGCGGAATCGACCTCGATCCGGCCCTTGTGGAGCTGCACGAAGCTCTGGACGATGGAAAGGCCGAGCCCGGCACCGCGATGGCGCGTGCCGGTCGTGCGCGTCTCGAACCGCTCGAACATCCGCCCCATCATCTCCGGCGCGATGCCCGTGCCCTGGTCGCGGACCTTGAAGACGATAGTGTCGCCCTCGCGCTCGGCATCGAGCACGATCAGCCCGCCGCGTCCCGAGAAGCCGATGGCGTTGGACAGCAGGTTGAACAGCACCTGCCTGACGCGCTGGGCGTCAGCCTTGAACGAGCCGATCTCGCGGGAAACCCGCATCTCGATGCGGTTCTGGTTCTCCGCCAGCCGGTCTTTCACCGCGTCGACCGCCGCCTGCATGGTGGCGCGGATGTCGACGTCGGACAGTTCGAGCTGCATCACCCCGGCATCGATGGTGGCGAGGTCCAGCACGTCGTTGATGATCGACAGCAGCGAGGCGGAGGAGGCGCCGATATAGCCGAGATATTCGCGCTGCCGTTCGTTCAGCGGCCCGATGGCCGGGTCGTCCAGCACCTGCGCGAAGCCGATGATCGTCGTGAGCGGCGTGCGCAGCTGGTAGGAGACATGGTGGACGAAGTCGTTGCGGATCTTGGCCGCCGCCTCCAGCGCCTCGTTCCGCTCGGTCAGCGCCCGTTCGACCATGACCATGTTGGTGACATTGCGGAATGTCACCAGCGTTGCCCCGCCCGGCAGCGGTGCGGTGACCGTGTCGAGAACCGAGCCGTCCGTCCGCTCGATGCGGAAGGAATGCTGGCGTCGCTCGTAGGCGAGCGCCGTCACCGCCGAGCGGATCTCGGTCCACACGCCGCCATCCCTGACGTAGGGCAGGCAGAGGCTGGCGATCTGGTCGATCCGGGGCTTGGCCGCCAGCACGTCGTCGGCGAAATCCCACAGCGCGGCAAAGGCGCGGTTCGAGAGCGACAGCCGCCCGTCCGAGCCG
>Ga0209794_1001588_pt1 | contig 16213 bp, 17 predicted proteins | sample EBPBio232013_DNA_FD_185869 | JGI IMG/M metagenome (GOLD analysis project Ga0209794, IMG submission 185869) | Wastewater treatment Type I Accumulibacter community from EBPR Bioreactor in Madison, WI, USA - Reactor 1_5/23/2013_ DNA (SPAdes)... | ecosystem: Engineered > Bioreactor > EBPR >... | reverse complement strand
GCGTGATGCTGTGCGGCTCGCCGGAAATGATCGCCTCGATCAAGGGACTTCTCGAGAAGTGGAAGTTCGAGGAGGGGGCCTCGGGCCGCCCCGCTTCCTTTGTTGTTGAACGCGCCTTCGTCGAAAAATAAGCAGAAGGGCCAGAGGGCGGTTTGCCGATCCGAAGCGTCAATCGCGCAGCCGATAGCTCACCGGAAGGGTGAAGGTGAAGCTTGCAGCGCCGGTGGCGGGCGGGGCGGGATAGGGTTCTGCCCGCCGGATCATGCTCTGGGCTTCCTCATCGAAGGCGATGATGCCGGAGGGTTGCACGATATGCGCGGAGAGAACCCGGCCCTCACGGTCTATCGTGAACCGCACCACCACCTGACCTGCCGCCTCGTGGCGTTTTACCCCGGCAGGAAAGCGCTTGAAGCGGGCCAGATGCTTGGCAAGGCGCGCATGATAAGCCTGTGAGGCGGCCGCATGCTGGACCTCGGCGGCCGGCGGCGGGGCGGCGCTGGCCAAGGCGATCGCGCTGGTTTCGGCCTTGGCCGCCTCGGGCTTTTGCGCCTGAGCGATGGCTTCGCCTTCGGTGTCCTCCGGCTGAGGGCGCTCATCTTGCCTGGCTTGTGCCATTTGGGCGACCTCCGGGGAGGGCGCCTCCGCTGTTGCCTCTGTCGGGGCGTCAGACAGGGGAGCAGCGGGGCTGGCGGCTTCTGCAATCACCATCTCGATCTCCATCACCTCCTCGCCCGCCGCAAGCGGCTCGCGGGCCGCGAAAGGCAGGGCAACAACCGCAAGGGGGGCAAGGTGGAGCAGGAGCGACAGGAGCAGGGCTGGAGCGCGCGGGCGTGCGGGGGTATCCGCCCCCACCGCCATGCGGGCCGTCGTCGAGGCCGAGACCTGAACGTCAGCGTTCAGGCTCGTGATCTCCTCGGGTTGGCGCATCGCGGTGAGGGCTTGCATGACGCTTACCACTTCATGTTGATGCCGCCGACGACCGAGAGGCCGTTGCCGGGGTTGAACACCTGCCCCGCAGCGCCTGCCGGGTTGTAGGTGGTGGAGATGCTGGCCGAGGAGACATAGCGCTTGTCGGTGAGGTTCTTGCCCTCGATGAAGGCCGACCACATCTTGCCGGACTCGTAGCCCGCGCGCAGGCCCAGCAGGGCATAGGGGTTGCCGCGCTTGGTGTTGGCGTTGTCCTGATAGAAGGACTCCGGCGCCCATTCCACATTCGGGCCGACGTAGAACCCTGACGTGTGGCGATAGACGAGTTCGGCTTTCAGAACATGGCGCGGCACGCCCGGCAGTACGTTGTTGCCATAGGTGGGGTTGCCATCGAAGCGGAAGTCATTGAGCGTATAGGCCGCGTTCAGCCAGAGCTTGTCTTCCGCCGCAACGATCCCCTTCCAGATCGCCGCGCCGAAGCCCGCTTCGATGCCCTGATGGATGGTTTTGGGCACATTGGTGGGCGTGCAGGAGCCGACGGCACCGATGCACTGGAACTCATCCCTCAGGTTGGCGCGATAGGCTGCGATATCCCATTGGACGTTTTCCTCACGACCCCGCGTGCCGATCTCGACGCTCAGGGACTTTTGAGGCCGGATGCCGATGAGCGAACCGGCAAGCGTTTCCGAGAAGCTCGGTGCTTCGGTCGCGCGCGAAACGTTGGCGAAGAGCTGCCAGTTCGGCTTCAGGTCATACACAAGGCCGACCTTCGGGTTGAAGGTCACGAAGTCCTTCGAGAAGGTCGGGGTGGCCAGACTGCCGCGCTGCTCGCGGCTGGCGAGCAGGGACTGCATTCCCAGCACCAGTGACAGGTCGGGCCGCAGATAGAACGCGTTTTCCGCGAATAGGCTGGTGTTCTTCGAGGTCTGGCGCGAGAGGGAAAGCAGAGCGCCCTTCGCGGCGCCGGTCAGGTTGGCATATTGTTTCGCCTGCGTGGTGCCGTTGTGCAGCGTGACGCCGGCGGTGAAACGGTTGCGATACGCGCCGATCTTGCGATCATCGGTGAGCTTCGCGAAGGCGCCGTAGTCGTTGTAGGTGTAATCCAGCCACTGGAAGATCGGGTGCATCAGGTGGCGGTTGAGGTAGAAGGCGCCGAATTCCACCGTCGTGGCGTCGAACTTGAGCGTGGTCTTGTTGCCGATGCGGAAGGTGTCGATGTTGCGCTGCTGGTCGTTCGTTACGTTGGCGAGGCGCGCCGTCCGCGGCTTGGTGATGGCATCGAACTCGTTCACCTCGCCCGGAATGCGCTGCCGCACGTGGTTGCCGTTGATGTAGAAGTGCGTCTCGGCATTGTCAGAGAACCTGTAGCCGATGTTGGCGCTGCCGCGCAGCGCACGGCCCTGCGAATGCTCGCGGTAGCCGTCGATCTGCTGGTTCGAGACGGTGATGAAATAATCCCACGGGCCATGCACGCCGCCCGAGGACGCCTGCTCGCGGTGGAAGCCGAAGCTGCCCGCCGCCAGCGAGGCTTGTGCGCGCGGAGCATCATAGCCCGAGGGGGTCACGAAATTGATCGCGCCGCCATAGGTGTTCGAGCCCAGAGCCAGCGCATTGCCGCCCTTGAAGACCTGCACAAGGCGATAGGCCGAGGGGTCGATTTCGTGGAAGTCGCCGTAGCCATCGGCGGTGTTGATCGGAATGCCATCGAGATACAGCTGGATGCCACGCAGATGGAAGTTGCGGGAAAGGCCCGATCCGCGAATGGAGAGGCGGGTGTCGTCTCCCCATTTCGGCTGGGCGAAAACGCCCGGCACGTAATCCAGCACGTCTTTGATCGTGTTGGCCTGGCGCTCTTTGAAGGTCGTGTCCGCAACGACACTGACCGCACCGGGAATGCGGGCCGCCTGCACCTGTGCCGCCTGCAGGTTCGGCGTGGTCAAGGCCGAGGGGGCCGGTGTTGTGGGTGCGCTTGCCACGGGGCGTTGCACCGGCGCCGCCGGGCGGATGGCCCGGGCCGTCGTCGGGCGGCGCGGTGCAGCGATTGTGCGCGTTCTGGGAGCAGGTGCCGCGCGACGCGCCTCCACCTTGAGTTCGGGCAGGGGGGCAGCATTCTGCGCCAGCGCAGGGACCGCGACGATCAGCGCCGCAAGCGAAGAAGCGGCCGCAAGGGACCGCCGGAAACGGGAAAACATGACAAACCTCGACTGACAGGAAAGGGCCGCGTGTCATTCGACGCACGCGGTTCTTGCAGGCAGGCCGCTGGGGCGGCCTTGTGGTCAGGCGATGGCAGGAGGTGCGCGGGGCTGTAGCGGGCGTGTTGCCGGAACGGGGGGCGCACGCCCCTGTTGCAGGACGAAGTAGGCAGCGGGACGTATCGCGGGGGCAGGCAGGAACACCACAGGAGCACCGGCCACGGGAGCCGGCTGGGCCAGCGGCGATGCACAAGCGAGCGTGCAGCAGCTGAAGTCGTGCACCTGGCGCGGTCCGCCATCACGTTCGCCATCGCCCGGCAGGGGGAGGCTCGCGGAGCACAGTACGTGGATGGCTGTATCAGTACCAAGGGCTTGAACGGTCTGGGCACGTACCAGCGGCAACGCGACGCTTTGCGCCGCGAGCATCCAGACGAACAGCGGAACGAGAAAACCTCTCGCCGCCTGCCGCCAGAGGGGTGGCTGTTTCAAACCCATGGGCTTTGTTACCCGCTCGCTCCGCCGCCATCAAGGGTGGTTCGCCCACGCGGTTTTGCGGCGCGCAGCTCTTGCGATGGTCGGAGCCGCAGCATTCGGTCCGCTACGCAAGGAGCAGGCGGTAGCCGTAATAGGCTTCTATTGCTCTGATATTGCTACGTTAAAAATAATTCGGTTTCCAAAAGACCAACATTTTCGCCAGCTGGCGACGAATGCGCACAAACGCGCTTGGACGAATGGCGGCTCTGCGCCCCCAAAGCGCTCGTTCGCTGGCGCGAGTAGAATGCCTGAAGCTGGATATTTATAACGAGCGCTCAAAAAACTCGGGGTTATTCAGTGGCGCATTTCAAGTGCACGGAGGTTCGACCGGATACGTCAGAGCCTCGAAGGGCTCGAAGCTGATGCACTGGAAGCGATCTGACGGAGTGCATTGTCTGAAGAGGCCAATGCCTGTGATAGTCACATGGCGCTCCGGCACTTCCCTTCCCAGCCAGGCTTCAAGATGCGCGCGCCAGTGTTCCGGTTCAAGCACATGCCCCGTTAGCGAGAAGTGAGGACGGAACTCGTCGAGGACAAAGGGATAGCCGTAGATATCCAGTAGTTCACGTTGGCGCGGGGTCAGGCGTTCGGGGCGCCGTCGAGCAATCTCCCGCGCGTCAAGCGCTGCGCGGAATGGCTCGAAAACACGAACAACCGCCTGCTCCATCAGGAACAGCGCCGGGCAAGGTGCTTCGGGGGCAAGGCACACAAATCCTTCGCCATCCGTGCCGCGCCGCGCTTCAACGGTCAGGGTGGGAAGTTCGAAGCCGATCTGCCCGGCGCAGAACCCGGCCAGCGCTGAGGAGAGGGCCGCCTCGGTCTGCCCCTCCGCGAGGCGAAAAGGAGCCTTGAGCGTCATGTGGAAGCCGTAGCGACGTGGATCTTCCGTCGCGTCCCGCAAGGCCTCGCGGTCAATGCCGACCAAGGTCGGCGTTGCAACCTCCCGACCGGCAACGGAGTCATATCCAAGCAGTGCCGAGGCCGCCTTCCACAGGGCAGTTTCCGGGGTGGGCAGCAGATAAAGAGCGTAGCGCATGGTGCGCCTCATGCCGTCTTTTCAGGTTCTCGCGCAAGCGCCGCGCGGATGATGGCCACAAACTCGGCGGCAGCCTGTTCGGGGGCTCCGTTATTGATGATGATGTGATCCGCACGGGTCTGCCCGGCATAGCGCGTATTGCGCTCAAGCCGCGCAGCCTGATCCGGTCCCGCTTCGCGTCCACGCCCGGCCAGTCGCTCGGCCAAAACCTCGGGGGATGCGGTGATCTCGACAATCCGATGCGCGACGCCCAACCGGCGGATCTCACCCAGCACACCACGCGAAACATTGGCGATGCCGCAGGTGCCAGCGCGCATCTGGTCGAGCAGGCTTACCGGCAGACCGTAACTCAACCCATGGGCCTGCCAGTGCAGGAGAAACTGTCCTTCTCGAGCCCGTAACGCAAAATCCTCCGGGCTGATGCCCTCGTTGTCCTCGTTGCTTCCTGCCGCGCGGGTAATGACGCGGCGGGTAAAATGGACACCCGGATGGCCGTCAAGGGCGGCTTTTGCCAACCGCAACACCGTATCCTTGCCCGCGCCTGAAGGACCGCAGATGGCGATCAGCGTGCCGCTCATGCCGGTCGTCTTCATGCCACCCGCTTTCCCTCGCGCCAGGCCGCGCGCACCACGGGCTGATCATCCACCAGCGTGACGCGGATGATGTCCGCACGCCGGCCCGCCTCGATCGCCCCGCGATCCGTCAGGCCCGCCGCTTCCGCCGGGTTCTTGCTCACCAGCCGGATCGCGCCGGCAAGACCGCCGACCGCCGGCACATCGCGCAGGGCGAAAGCGCCCATCAGCAGGCTTTGCGGCACATAATCGGAGGAGAGCACATCGAGCACGCCTTCTTCCGCCAGCGCGCGCGCCGAGACATTGCCGGAGTGGGAGCCGCCGCGCACGACATTGGGGGCCCCCATCAGCACCTTCAGCCCCGCCGCGTGGCTGGCCTGCGCCGCCTCCACCGTGGTCGGGAATTCGGCGATATGCATCTTGTCGCGCACGGCCTCTTCCACATGGCCGATGGTGGCATCATCATGGCTGGCGATGGCGATGTCGTGCTGCTGGCACAGGCGCACGACCTCCAGACGATTGACCGTGCCGTACTTCTCCCACACGGCCTGGCGCTTCTCGATGGTGGCATCAAGCACCGCATCGGAGGCGTGCTTTTTGCCGCCGTAATAGGTCTTCCACTTGGAAACATCCGTGAACTGGCGCTGGCCGGGGGTATGGTCCATCACCGAGACGAGCTTGAGGTTCTCATCCGTCAGGAACGGCTCCATTTCTTCCACCACATCGGCGCAGGCGATTTCGCAACGCAGGTGCAGGAAGTGCTCGGCGCGGGTCAGGCCGGCCTGCTTGGCTTCCGCCACGGCATTGGCGAGCTTTTTCATCCGCGCGCCGAATTTCTCCTCGTCGAAATCATTGCCCACGCGCAGCGCATCGAACACCGTGGTGATGCCGGAGCCGATCACCTGCGCATCATGCGCCAGCACGGCGGGCAGGGCGGGCCATTCCACCTTGGGGCGCGGCATGAAATGCACCTCGAGGTGATCGGTGTGCAGTTCCACAAGGCCGGGCAGGGCGTAATCGCCGCCAAAATCGTGGCCACGCTCGGGCGCCTTGCCTTCGCCGATCTCGATGATGCGGCCACCCTCGCTGACGAGATAGCCGTTGAAATCCGCCTCCGCCGTGACGATGCGGGCGTTTTCGATGATGTGAAGCTCAGGCATGCTTGTGCTCGTATTTGGCGAGAAAATCTTCAATCGGCAGGGTGCGGAAATCCGGCAGCGCCGCGCGCAGCGCCTCGTGGGACCAATCCCACCACGCCAGCTTGTCCAGTCGGGCACCAATTTCCGACGAAAAACGGTATTTGATCAGTTTGGCCGGAACCCCGCCGACAATGGTGTAGGGCGCAACATTTTTCGCCACGACAGCGCCCGCGCCGATGGCAGCACCATTGCCGATGGTTACACCCGGCAGGATCGTCGCCCCATGGCCGATCCAGACGTCATGGCCGATGCTGACGTGGTTTTCCCGGCGCCATTCGAAAAAGCCTGCCTCGTTCTGCTCCTCCGGCCAGTAATCCCCGGCGCGATAGGTGAAGTGATGGAGGCTCGCGCGCCATGTCGGATGGTTCGGCGCGTTGATGCGCACGGAGGAGGCGATATTGGCGAACTTCCCGATGCTCGCGGCCCAGATCTGGCCATCGCGCATGATGTAGGAATAGTCGCCGATGGTGGCTTCATTGATGTGGCAGCGCTCCGCCACCTCGGTGTAATGGCCGAGGCGGCTGGCATGCAGCTCGCTGGACTCATGGACCACGGGGGTCTCGGAGAGCTTGGCTTTACGCGGTGTGCTCGCTTGGGCGTTCATGCGGCCTCTCCTTGAACGCTGGGCTTGAACCCGGTGACATCGACGATGCGGTCCGCCACCAGCGAGCGCACATCCTCATCGTGGAAAATGCCGAGAAAGCCGCAGCCCTGCGCCTTTTTCTCTTCGATCAGCTTCACCACAGCCGCGCGGTTGGTCGCATCGAGCGAGGCTGTTGGCTCGTCGAGGATCATCACGGCATGTTCACCGGCAAAGCCGCGCGCAATGTTCACGCGCTGCTGCTCGCCGCCCGAGAAGGTCGCGGGCGGCAGCCCCCAGAGCCGCTCCGGCAGGTTGAGACGCGCGAGCAGGCTGGCGGCACGCGCGCGGGCAGCCTCCATCGTCAGCCCGGCCGAGCGCGCAGGCTCCGCCACGATATCGAGCGCCGACACACGCGGGATGACCCGCAGAAACTGGCTGACATAGCCCAGCGTTTCGCGCCGAACCTCCAGCACCGCGCGCGGGCTGGCGTCCGTCAGCTCGATCATCTCCCCCTTATGGCGGATCAGCACCGAGCCACCATTGGTGAGGTAATTGCCATAGACCATCTTGAGGATGGAGGATTTGCCGGCGCCCGAGGGGCCGCCCAGCACGACGCACTCGCCCGCGTGCAGCGTGAAGCCGACATTCTCGACCACCGGCAGGCGCTTGGCGCCATGCAGATGCAGGGTGAAGTGCTTTTCCAGCCCCGCGACGATCAGAAGGGTTTCGTGTGTCATGCCGCCAGCACCGAGGAAACGAGAAGCTGCGTGTAGGGCGCCTGCGGATCATCGAGCACGCGGTCCGTCAGCCCGCTCTCGATCACCTCGCCCTGTTTCATCACCAGAATGCGCTGGGAAAGCAGCCGCGCGACCGCAAGGTCATGCGTCACCAGCACCACCGCGAGGCCCATTTCGGCCACCAGCGCGCGGATCATGTCGAGCAGGCGCGCCTGCACCGAAACATCGAGCCCACCCGTCGGCTCATCCATGAAGACGAGGCGCGGATTGGTGACGAGGTTACGGGCGATTTGCAGCCGCTGGCGCATGCCGCCCGAAAAAGCGGTGGGGCGCTCATCGACACGGGCCGGGTCGATCTCGACGCGCGAAAGCCAGACCTGCGCGGTTTCCCGGATATTGCCAAAATGACGGTTGCCGATGCCCATGAGGCGCTCGCCGATGTTGCCCCCGGCCGAGACATTCATGCGCAGGCCCTCGCGCGCATCCTGATGCACAAAGCCCCAATCGGTGCGGGCGAGCAGGCGGCGCTCTGCCTCGCTCATGGTCGCAAGGTCCCGCATCTGTCCCGGTGCAAGCGCATAGTCCACCCGCCCCGAATCCGGCGCAAGCCGCCCGGAGAGGAGGTTGAGCAGCGTCGATTTGCCCGAACCGGATTCCCCGACAATGGCGAGAACCTCGCCCGGCTCCAGCTCGAACGAGATGTCACGGCAGGCCGCGCGGTTGCCGTAGAATTTGCAAAGCCCCGAGGCTTTGAGCAGCGGCGTGGTGGGCGTGTTCATTCGGCGGCCTCCGGGCAAGTCTGGGGCGCGGCGGCATTGAGGTGCCCGATGTGTCCCTCGCGCTGGCGCGTTTCGCAGTAATCGGTGTCCGAACAGACGAACATGCGTCCGCCCGCATCATCGGTCACCACCTCGTCGAGATAGCTCATCGTCGAGCCGCACAGCGCGCAGGGGTGCTCGAACTTGGTGGGCTCGAAGGGGTGATCCTCGAAATCGAGGCTCACGACCTTGGTGTGCGGCGGAATGGCGTAGATGCGTTTCTCGCGCCCCGCCCCGAAGAGCTGGAGCGCCTCGCAATCATCGAGCCTCGGGTTGTCGTATTTGGGGATCGGCGAGGGGTCCATCACGTAGCGCCCGTTCACCGATACAGGATAGGCGTAGGTCGTGGCGATATGCCCGTGCCGCGCGATATCCTCATAGAGCTTCACATGCATAAGGCCATATTCGGCCAGCGCATGGAGCGTGCGCGTCTCGGTTTCGCGCGGCTCGAGGAAGCGCAAGGGTTCGGGGATCGGCACCTGATAGACCAGCACCTGATGCGCGCCGAGGTTCGTTTCCGGGAAACGGTGACGCGTCTGGATGACGGTAGCCTCCGTCGTGGCCGTCGTGGTCTTCACGCCCGCAGTCTTGGCGAAGAAAGCGCGGATCGACACCGCATTGGTGGTATCGTCCGCTCCCTGATCGATCACCTTGAGCACATCATCGGGGCCAAGGATCGAGGCTGTCACCTGCACGCCGCCGGTGCCCCAGCCATAGGGCATCGGCATCTCGCGGCTGGCGAAGGGCACCTGATAGCCCGGCACGGCGATGGCCTTCAGGATCGCGCGGCGGATCATCCGCTTGGTCTGCTCATCAAGGTAGGCGAAGTTATAGGCGCTCATTCGGCGGCCTCCGGATGCGAAGCATGATTTTCGCCGCGCATCTCGCGCAGCAGCGCCAGTTCCGCCTGAAAATCCACGTAATGCGGCAGTTTGAGATGCTCGACGAAGCCTGTGGCCTGCACGTTGTCCGAATGCGAGAGTACGAATTCCTCGTCCTGCGCGGGGCCCTTGCGCTCTTCCTCGAATTCGCCTGCGCGCAGCGCGCGGTCCACAAGCGCCATCGACATGGCGCGGCGTTCGCACTGCCCGAAGGAGAGGCCATAGCCGCGCGTGAACTTCGGCGCCTCGGTCTTGGAGCCGACGAACTGGTTGACCATCTGGCACTCGGTGAGCGTTACAGCGCCAAGCGGGGCGGCAAAGGGCAAGCCCTCCACCTCGACCTCAACCTGTACTTCCCCGAGGCGGATCTCGCCGACGAAGGGGTGGTTGCGGCCATAGCCGCGCTGGGTGGAATAGCCGAGCGCGAGCAGGAAGCCCTCATCACCGCGCGCCAGATTCTGCAGGCACAGATCGCGCGGGGCGGGGAAGGCGAGCGGATCACGCGTCAGGTCCGACACCGGCGCGCCCTCATCGGGCGGGCTGGCCTCGATCATATCGCCCGAGCCGATGATATCGGCCACCCGCGGCATGGCGGTTTGGGCCGCATGGGGGGCGGTGGCCGGGGCGGGCACCGCGTCCTGTTCCATCAACGAGAAGTCGATCAGGCGATGCGTGTAATCGAAGGTCGGCCCCAGCACCTGCCCGCCGGGCAGATCCTTGTAGGTGGCGGAAATGCGCCGCCGCACCTGCATCGCGCCGGTATCCAGCGGGTGGGAATAGCCAAAGCGCGGAAGGGTGGTGCGATAGGCGCGCACAAGAAAGATCGCCTCGATCAGATCGCCGCGCGCCTGCTTGATGGCCAGCGCCGCCAGCGCGCGATCGTAGAGCGAGCCTTCGCTCATCACGCGGTCCACCGCCAGCGAGAGTTGTTCATCGATCTGTGCGGGGGTGAGTTCCGGCACATCGCGCGGACCACGGCGCTTGTCGGCCAGCAGCCGATGGGCGTTCTCGATGGCGCGTTCGCCCCCTTTGACGGCCACATACATCAGCGTGCCTCCTCGACGATGCGCGCCGAGCGCGGCAACCCCAGCACATGGGCCGGGGCCGCAAACAGCAGGTCCACCCCCAGCGGATAGCGGGCGGCATTCAGCTGCCATTGCGCGGCAAAATCCGCCGGCAAGGGAGAAACGCCGAGGGTTGCGCGACCTTTGATGCCGGGGCCGACAAGCGCCGGACCATCGCTGCGCGATACGGTTTCCACCAGCGCCAGCACGGTGGCGGAACGGTCCGGATAGGCGGCTTCGCCCAGCTTGAACGACGTCAGATCGAGCGCATCAGCGGCGAGATCGAGCAGGACGAAATCAGCCTCCTGCGGGGCATCCACCTCGCGGGCCCCGGTGTGGAACCGGAGGAAGGCACCGACATCCCCGCCGGCAAGGCTCGGCGCGAGATGGAAGCTGACTTCGAAATCCAGAAGCGCCAGCGCGATGGCGGCGGCGGCCGGCGTCAGGGGGGAGGGTGGTGTCAGGTCGGTGATCAGCGCTGTGACGGCGCCGGGGCGTGACAGCGCATCCATGGCCGCGCGAAAAGCCGCTTGGGAATCAAAGACGGGCCGGGCAAAGCCGGCGGCGAGAGCGGCAGTCATCTCAGTCCTCTCCGCGCACGAGGGTGAAGAAATCGACGCGCGTTGCGGCGGTTTCGGCCTGGGTCTGCGAGGCCTGCCGCGCCACCCGCGCCCGGATCGGGGCGAGCACATGGCGCTCCACGCTCTCGGGTTCACGCTGGAACAGGGCATCGAGCAGCGCACCGAATTGCGCCATGCGCGCATCGCGCCCCAACACCTGCCCAAAGCCGCGCTCGCCGCTGTCCAGCTCCACCACGGCACGGCTCATGGTCGCTTCGCCGAGGTTGAACGGGGCGCCATCCCCGCCAATCCGTCCGCGCAGCATCACCAGCCCGGTTTCGGGCGCGCGCAGCGGGCGAAAGGCGAGGTCTGCCCAGCGCTCCGCCAGCGGTGTTTCGAGTTCAGGGCGAAGGGCAACGGCCAATAGGGCCATCGCCTCGCGGCGCTGTGCCGTTAGGTGAGAAAGATCAGTCATGTGAGCGTGTTAGGTCGTTTGCGTGACAGCGGAATGACAACTAGGCCGCGGCTCGCTCGCCGATGACAGCGAGGCGGATTTTCGTGGAGAGAAAGTCGATGAGGGCAACGGTGGCGAGCACGATCAGCACGATGAAAGCGACGCGGTCCCACTCGTAGGTCCGGATCATTTCGGCCAGATGCAGGCCAATGCCGCCCGCCCCCACAATGCCGATGATGGTGGCCGAGCGCGTGTTGGATTCGATCATGTAAAGCCATTGGCTGATGAAGACGGGGAGCACCTGCGGGATCAGCCCGAAGCGGATGGCATGTACCCGCGAGCCCCCCGCTGCCACCACGCCCTCGCTGGGTTTGCGGTCGGCGGTTTCAATCGCCTCCGAGAACATTTTGGTGAACAGCCCAAGGTCCGAGGTGATCAGCGCCAGCACCCCGGCGAAGGGGCCAAGGCCGACCACGTTGATCCAGATGAGCGCCCAGATCAGCGTATCGACACCACGCAGGCTGTCCGAGAAACGCCGGGTGAGAAACCGCAGCACCGCCCCGCCGATCACCCCGCGCGCAGCGAGAAAGCCGAGCGGAAATGCCAGCACCGCTGCCAGCGTGGTGCCAAGCACGGCAATCGCCACCGTCTCGCCCAGCGCCTTGAAGAAGGTGATGGCCATCCCGCCGGGGGAGGGCGGTACCATCAGGGTCAGGAAGGTACCAAGCTGAACAAGGCCGCTGCCCAACCGTGCGAAGGAGAACTCCAGCCGCGTCATGGCCAGCACGGCCAGTCCCAGCACCATTGCCACCACCAGCACGGCCGGCAGGCGCTGCATCAGCGGCGGATTGACCAGCGCGCCGTGACGGGCGGCGACTTCGGCACGATCGGTGAAGAAATCCGGGCTCGGGCTCATCGGGCCGCCTCCATGCTGAGAAGGCGATGACGCAGGCGCTCTGCCCCCAGATCAATCAGCATCACGGTGCCGATGATGAGCAGCAGAATGGCCGAGACATCGGAGTAATAGAACTTGCGCACGGCCTCGATGAGATCCTGCCCGATCCCGCCCGCGCCGACGAACCCCATCACGGCCGCGCCGCGCACATTGATCTCGAAGCGCAGCAGGGCATAGGATGCGAAGTTGGACAGTACCTGCGGCACCACGGCATAGCGGATGGCCTGCCAGCGGCTGGCCCCCGAGGAGGTGGCCCCTTCCACCGGCTTCAGATCGATATTCTCCACGACTTCCGCGAAGAGCTTGCCGAGCGCGCCGAAGGTGTGGATGGCAATCGCCAGCACGCCCGGCACCGGGCCGAGGCCGAAAGCCACCACGAAGATGAGGGCAAAAACCAGCTCCGGTACGGTGCGGCAGAATTCCAGCACACGGCGCATCAGGAACAGCGCGCCCTTGGAGGTCGCAAGGTTCGCACTGGCTGCAAAGCAGGCCGCAAATGCGCCCAGTGCGCCGATCAAGGTGCCAAGATAGGCGATCAGCACCGTATCGCCGATTTTGAGAAGCCAGCGCTTGAGCCCCCAGAACCATTCCCCCATGTCGCGCGCCGCAAAGCGCCCGTCATCGAGATAGAAGATGCGCCCGATGTAGTCGAAGAACTTGCCGGCATTGCCGAAGAGACGCTCCGGGTGGACCTCCGAAACAAAGGCGGCCACGAGCAGCACCAGCAGAAAAACCGCGAGCCCCCCCAGCGTGGCGCGGCGCCGCGCGGCGAGGGCGGCATCATACTGACCCATCAAGGGGGCGAGGGCGGTGTCCGGCAGGCGCAGCAGGGGGGCGGGCATGAATCGCGCTCAAAAAAAGGGCCGCAAGGAGGGGGATCCCTTCGGCCACAAGGCTCAGAATGACGAGGGAGAGACGGTGGGCGCCTCTCCCTCGGGCGGGATGTCAGGTACCGCTCTTCTTGCGCAGGGTATCGACGAACTTCACGAGATCCATCACCGGCAGATAGGCCTGATGATCGACCGCCACGAGTGGGCCCTGCTTGCCTTCATAGATCTTGTCGAAGGCGGCCTTGTCCTTGGCTGCGACGCCCAGCACGGCGTCCTTGATCTTTGCCTTCATCTCGGCCGGCAGATCGACGAGATAGGCCATCGGCGAGTTCACGATCTCGTCCGACTTGAAGATCATGCGGTAGTCTTCGAGCTTCACCATGTTCTTGCGCGCCATGCGGTGAAGGTTGGATTCGGCCTCGTTGTTCCACCAGTTGAAGGCGGCATCGCAGGTGCCCTGCGTCACGCCCAGCACGGCGTTCTCATGGCTGCCGGCATAGGTCACCTTGGCGAAGAACTTATCCGGCTCAATGCCGAGCTTGTTCATTGCAAAGCGGGGTACGTTGTTGCCCGAGGTCGAGTTGGGATCGACGAGGCACAGGTTCTTGCCCTTCAGGTCTTCCAGTTTCTGGAAGGCGCTGTCCTTCTTCACCCAGAGAACCGAGTGATAGCCGCGGGTGCCATCGAGGTTGGTCTCGATCGCGAAGGGCTCGATCTTCGCGCCGGTGATGACCGCGCGGGCATAGGACGCCGGGCCGTACTGGGCGATATGGATGTTGCCGGAGCGCTGGCCTTCAATGACAGCAGCGTAGTCCGAGGCAATGCGCAACGTCACCTTGGTGCCCAGCTCCTTGGAGAGGTAGGCGATAAAGGGGGCGTAACGTTCAGTGGTGCCGGTGGCGTTTTCCTGCGGGATGATCGCGAAGACGATCTCCGGGAACTTCTGCTTCCAGTCCTGCGCGAGAGCAGGAGCAGCAAAGCTGGCCGCGAATGCGGCACCGAGCACGAGGCGACGGGTGAGAGCCATGGGGCTTTTCCTTCGGTTGGGATGAAAACGGATCAGGCGACGGCGGCGAGACCGGGTACGGTGCCGGGGGCATTTTGCGGCAGCACGCTCATCGCCTCGTCGGCTTCGAGGCCGTAAAGCTCGCGGGCCGTGCTTTCCGTCAGGGCATCGGGCGCGCCATCGAAAACGATGCGACCGGCAGACATACCGACGAGGCGGTCGCAGTAGTCGCGGGCGATATCGAGATCATGCAGATTGCAGATCACGGTGATGCCGAAATGCTTGTTCAGGCGCAGCAGGGCGTCCATCACCAATTTGGTGTTGCGCGGATCGAGAGAGGCGATCGGTTCATCCGCCAGCACGATCTGCGGCTCCTGCACCAAGGCGCGGCAGATGGCGACGCGCTGCTGCTGGCCACCGGACAGCGTTTCAGCGCGTTGGCTGGCAAGCTGGGCGATGTCGAACTGCTCCAGCGCGCTCATCGCGATGGCACGATCCTCGCTGGCCCAGAGCTTGAGCAGCGCGCGGGAGAGCGAGGTGTGGTGCAGGCGGCCCATCAGCACATTGGTCAGGACATCCAGCCGCCCGACGAGGTTGAACTGCTGGAAGATCATGGCGCATTCCGAGCGCCACGCGCGCAGATCCTGCCCGGACAGCGTAGTGACCTCGCGCCCCTGCCAGATAATGCGGCCCGAGGACGGCTCCTGAAGCCTGTTGAGCGTGCGCAGCAAGGTGGATTTGCCAGCGCCGGAGCGCCCGATGATCCCGACAAAAGAGCCAGGTGCGACGCTGAGGGAAACATCGTCCAACGCCTTCTTGGCACCGAAGTATCGGGAGAGGCTTTCAATGACAAGCACGCGGCTGCTCCTGTGCGGCTGCAAATGCGTGCTTCTTAGGAGTGATGCGCGACAGTTACGTGACAGGTAATGGCGCCCCTCCCGGACCTCATGGAGAGCACCGCTCTGAGACACTCATGAACCGCACCCTATTGCGCCATCGTCACGCGCTCCTGCCAATATGCAGAGCGATTATAGGCGCGGCGCACCGCATCGGGGTCTTGGTGTGCCAAGGCGACGCAGCGCGGCATTCATGGTGTTTTCGCTGATCGGGCGGGTGACAACGCGAAGGCCGGGAAACAGCAAACGCCCCTGCCCGGTCAGGGCTTGCAGCTCGTGCAAGATGGCCAGCGCTTGGCGGGATAGCGGCACGGAATGCTCGCGCCGCATCTTGGTGCGATTGGCCGGGATGATCCAAATCGCATTGTCGAGGTCGAACTCTTTCCACTCGGCAAGCCGCAACTCGCTGGGGCGCGTGAAAACAAGCGGCAGAAGGCGCAAGGCGGCTCTGGTTGTCGGTTGCCCGTCGAAGGTTTCAATGGCCCTCAAAAGCCCGCCAAAGGCCACGGCATCGGTGATGGCGGCACGATGCGTCACTTTGGGGGCAATGATCGCATTTTTGAGCGCGGGCGTAGGGTCAGCTTCGGCGCGCGAGGTGGCAATCGCATAGCGGATCACCGTGCCGATGATGGCGCGCACGCGCTTGGGTGCTTCCAACGTGCCGCGCTTTTCGAGGTGCTTCAGGATGGCGACGATTTCCGCTGCCTTGATCTCGGCAATGGGGCGGTTGCCAATGCCGGGATAGGCTAACTCCAGAAGATAGCGATTCTTGGCCAGCGTTGTTTCGACGCGGCCTTCGCGTGCTTGGCGTTCCAGATATTCCTCTGCCACCGCCTAGTAGTTTGAATAGCCCCTAGATTTCTGGACGCCTTCTTTCCTAATTTTGAGGCAAGGAGGCCATGATGGGCAACGCCAGATTCAGCGACGAGTTCAAGCGCGACGCGGTGCGTCAGATCACGGAACGGGGCT
>Ga0209794_1001587_pt1 | contig 16214 bp, 17 predicted proteins | sample EBPBio232013_DNA_FD_185869 | JGI IMG/M metagenome (GOLD analysis project Ga0209794, IMG submission 185869) | Wastewater treatment Type I Accumulibacter community from EBPR Bioreactor in Madison, WI, USA - Reactor 1_5/23/2013_ DNA (SPAdes)... | ecosystem: Engineered > Bioreactor > EBPR >... | reverse complement strand
GTGACCTGAGACCCTTCTTCCCTCCGGCGTTTGGTAGAGCCTTGGGTTAGTAATCTGGCCCTATGCGGCCTGTTTTTCCAGAGCTATTTTCATGGCGAATTCGTTTGGCGTGATATTACCCAACGATGAGTGGGGTCGGTTTCGGTTGTAATCCTCCTTCCATGCGGTGATTTCTACGCGGGCATGGCTGAGCGTCGAGAATAGGGTTTCGTTTAGGCATTCATCACGGAAACTGCCGTTGAAGCTCTCTACGAAACCATTCTGCATTGGCTTTCCCGGCGCGATATAGTGCCATTCTATGCCCGTTTCCTGGCACCATTTGAGGATCGCCATACTGGTCATTTCCGTGCCGTTATCGGAAACAATGGTCTGTGGCTTTCCTCTCCGCGCAATGATCGCATTCAGCTCCCGTGCAAGCCGCTGACCAGACAACGAAGTATCCGCGACCAGCGTCAGGCATTCTCGTGTGAAGTCATCGACGACAGCAAGAACACGGAACCTGCGCCCGTCGGTGAAAGCGTCGCTGACGAAATCGAGGCTCCAGCGCTCATTGGGACGTGACGGCAAAGCAATGGGCCGCCTAGTCCCCAGAGCCCGTTTACGGCCACCACGTTTGCGAACGGTCAGCTTCTCTTCCCGGTAAAGCCGCCTCAGCTTCTTAAGGTTCATCACGATCCCTTGCCGTTCCAGCATGACATGAACCCGCCGGTAGCCAAAGCGACGGCGCTCACGGGCGACCTTCTTCATCGCCTCGCGAATGGGGGCATCGTCAGGCCGAGCGCTGCGATACCGCATGCTTGACCGATCCACCGACAGAACTTCACACGCCCGACGCTGGCTCACGCCGTGCTGCGCACAGACATGGGCCACCGCATCCCGCTTCGCGTCGGGCGTCACCATTTTTTTGAAGCAACATCCTTCAAAATGGCATTGTCCAGCATCGCCTCCGCCAGAAGCTTCTTCAGCTTCGTATTCTCATCTTCCAAAGCCTTCAGCTTGCGCGCATCGGAAACTTCCATGCCGCCATACTTGGCCTTGTATTTGTAAAATGTAGCCTCCGAGATGCCGTGCTTGCGGCAGACATCGGCCGTCTTCGCGCCCGCCTCCTGCTCCTTCAATATCCCGATGACCTGTTCTTCCGTGAACCGTGAACGCTTCATTCGTCCGTCTCCTCAATTGCGACGGACTCTACCAAATTTTGGAGGAATTTATGGGGCTCAGGTCAAACGCTCAAACCATTGGTTCAATTCATGGCCTCCTTTGAGTGAGGGTATGAACGCAACAAGGTTGCACTCATAAATGGCAGTACCCCTTGTCGGGGGTCCGGTAGCTCCGAGACGGAGGCGAAGCACACCATCGCGCCCGCCTAAAATTGAGTATTATGAGAAAGATTTTATCCACGCAAGATTGTATTATGTCATCGCGATTCAATTACATAGGAGATGACCGATTTGCACCAAGGTCTATCCTATTGCCGATATGAATTCGGAAAAATAATGTCTTGATCGACCAACACGTTGAATTTGTAGCCGGGTCGGATCCTGATGGTTGGCTGCACATTCAGATTTTTTGAGATCGTCTGTTCCGCCACACGGCCGAACGATTCAGCAAAATTTCGCCGCGCTGCATCTGACGCCGTATCCTGCGTGGCCAGTGTCGAACTCTCCGGCATCGACATATCGATCCCCGTGCCGATGATGGCAACAAGCGCCGCAGAACCGAAGGTGCGCCAGAGGTGACGATCGACTTTATCCTTGAAGCCGCCATACCCCTCGGCATCCGTGCCGGACATGCCGCCGATCTGAAGTGTCGAGCCGTTGGGAAAGATTATGTCGGTCCACACGACCAGCACGCGCTCCTGCCCGAACGACACCTTGGAATCGTAGCGACCAAACAGCTTCGCCCCCTGAGGGATAAGCAGCCGGTAGCCTGTCGCGCTATCATAGACATTCTGGCTGACTTGTGCCGAAATCCTGCCCGGAAGATCGGAGTTCAGGCCCGTGATCATCGTGGCAGGAATGACCGATCCTCGCTTTAACTCGTAGGGCGAAAGCTGCGGGACGACCTGGTTCGGCAGATAGCCGAGATCCTTGATGTCCTGATTGAAAAAATCCTCCTTCGACGTCTGCCCGTTCTGATCGACGTTCTGTCCGAGCAATCCCGACTTCATCGCAGCGCTGTAGAGATCGGATGCACTGTTCGTCGTGGCATTGAGCGGTTGACGGGCGTCGGTCTTGCTTTCGGAAGCGCTCTTCTGGACCTCGGAAACATCGACTTTGAGTGGAGAATCGAGCGCGGTCGCCCGCGCCTGGAGGCTCGCCATTCTCTGACGTTGCGCCTCGCGAAGGATCTGCTCGTCCTGTTCCCGCTTCAGCCGCGCCTTCCACTCGGCTTCGGGTTCGAGCTGCGATCGCCGTTCCGTCCGGACTTCATTCTGCCGCTCTACGACGGCCTCTCTCACCGGCTCGCGTTCGACAACGACCGGCGTCGGCTGAAACACTTCCCGTTGCTCCGGTTCGCCGATGATCCCGTCCGTCACTCCGCGTTTCAGCTGATCGCCGAACGTGGTCGCCGGAGACGCAGAGGTGCTGTCGAGCTCGTTTCCTCGATTGAAGGAAAGACCGCGCCACGACAGGCCGATGATGACGACGCCGAAGAACAGAACAATGATAACGATCGCGACGATGATCGGCAGCCGATTGAGGCGCCGCATGCTTTGCTGATCGTCAGCATTACCTGCCGTGCCGAGCTGGAGCGATTGAACCATGGTCTCCCCTCCCCTCAGTTTCGCTGCATGATCGAAAGTGGACTGGCGGGTGTCGCGCCCGCTGACGTCGTCGTGTAGGCACGACCGAGCGCGATGGCCGGCGTGCTGACCCGCGCCAGGACCTGGCCGTCGAAGCTGTCGATCGACCACGCGATCTCGACGGGTTTCTGATCTTTTCCGACCTGGCCGTCGGCGATGACCGTATATCCCCATCCCTTCAGCGCGGCCTCGAGCGCGGCGGCGTATTCAGAGGCGTCCTTATCCATCTTGAGGGTTGTGGTGTTGGCCGGCCCGACCTGTTCGGCAAGGCGGCTTGCCATGTCACCAGCGATTGCGCTGGCGGTGGCGCCAGTAACTGCGATCGGTGTGGAACTTGTTGTCAGCGTTTCATCCGCAGTCTGACAACTGGAAAGGATGACAGTGATGATGACGGCGGCAATGATCTTGTTCATCGTCAGCCTCCCCGCCGGATCGTGATTTTCTGCTGGCGCCAGCCAACCCCGGAGACAAGCACGGCTTTGTCGACCGCATAATCGACGATCATCATGTCGCTTTTCATGCGGTAGTTGACGATGCGGTTCTGCCCGCCGCTGACAACGAACAGCACCGGAGCGTCCTGCCCTGAGATCGACCGCGGAAACTGGATGTAGGTTTTGGCGCCGTCGGAATAGACGCGCTTCGGACGCCACGAGGCGCCACCACTGACCGAATAGGAGAAGTTCAGCTTGTCCGGAGCAGTTCCCGGAATGCCGCCGGTCTCCAGACGGGCATTGATGTCGGCCAGCTTGGTCGACACGTCTTCCGGATATTCGAAACCGATCCTGGCCATGTACTGGCTGGGATGGGATTTGAGCTGGATATGATAGGTCCGCCGTGAGGTCGTGACGACCATGGACGTGACAAGGCCGGCCTCCGACGGTTTGACGATCAGGTGGATCGCCTGGCCATCGGTCGCCCCCGACGTCGCCGGCTCTACCTTCCAGCGGACCGTGTCACCGACAAGCACGTCGCGGACGATCTCGCCGCCTTGCAGTTCGATATCGCAAACCTGAAGCGGTGAGCAGACAACGGAGGGCTGGGTCTCGCCGAATAGGAAGATAACCTTTCCATCGGGCCCGGTCGTCACAAGACCAGACGTCCCCCGCCATTTTCGCGAGATGTTTGTCCCCTTCACCTCGTTCGACGTCATGCTCTGCGCCATCGCGCATTCTGCAAGGACGAGCCCGGCCATGCAGCCGACGGCCGCGATCAATCCTGTTTTGTGCATGTGAATACCCCTGCCCTTAAAGCTGTGCGGTCCAGTCAAAGTCCCTGATATAAAGACCGATCGGGTTGAGGCGGATGATCGCCTCGTCCTGTGGCGCGGTCAGCGCGACGGTCGCGATGCCTCGAAACCGACGTGTCCCGGTCTCCTTGCCCTTGCGGTCGCGTTCATATTCGGTCCAGTCGATCTGGTAGGTCTGGTTAGACAGCGCCACGATGTTGTTGACCTCGATGGCAACGGTCGACGTCTTCGCCTTTTCGAAGGGCGAATTACCGCGAAACCAGGCGTTGATTTTCTGGGTCGAGGGATCGGACGTCCGAAGAAGCGCATAGGTCCTGTCGATATATTGCTTCTGCACGACCGCGTCCGGAGTGATAGACTTCAAACTGGTGATGAAGTTGCCGAGTGTCGCGCGGACAACGCGGGCGTCGGCATATTCGATCTGCTGGGGGAAGCCGGCGGTCACCGAGGTCCCGAGCTTGTCGACTTCAACGATATACGGCACGAGCTTGACCTGCGTGCTCAGATACATGGCATAGGTGAAGCCGATCACGGCCATCGAAAGTCCGAGAATGCCGACAATCCGCCATGCGCGGGCAGCCTGGACATAAGATCCATATCGTTCTGTCCATTCCTGCCGCGCGGCAAGGTAAGGGCTATCGGGCTGCCGGTTTGCTGCCATCGTTTGTCGCCTTTCTGATGTTTATTTGTCGTTTCGTTCTGGTGGCGTCTTGGGGCCGGCTTGACCGGTGCGGCTCTGGTCGAGTTTGGCGTTGGCCAGCCCCATGATCGAACCGGCGTATGCTCCCGGTGAACCGATTGCCTTTTCCTTGACAGCCGAACCGGCAGCTTTCCCGGCGGACCCAATGCCAGCGCCCATGCCGCGAAGCGCTGCACCCGCAACAGAGGATCCGGCCGCTCGTGCGGATTGTGCTGCCGCCGCTCCGGCTCCGACGGCGCCGGCGGCCAGAGACGCTGCTCCGAGCGCGAAAGATGCCGTCTGCCCACCGTGGCGGATGGCTTCCATGCCGCCAGAGACCGACGCACCTTGAACGACCCCCTGGATAATCGTTGGCACGTACATCGAGATGATAAACACCACGACTGAAATGCCGGCGATCGCCAATGTCGTGATGAACTGATCGCTATCCGCTGTCGGCGCTTGCGCCAGACCGAGAAGCACCTCGGAGCCGATTTTCGCGATCATGACCAGTGCCATGAGCTTCATGCCGACGCCGAAGGCATAGACCAGATAGCGGATGGCAAAATCCTTGGTGAAGGACGAACCGCCAAGCCCGAGCATAATCATGCCGGCAAGCAATCCGACATACATCTCCACCATCACCGCGACGAAGATTGCCGCGACCAAAGAGAAGCAAATGACGACCACGCCCATCGCAAGGACGGCGGCGATCGCGAGGGCGTTGTCCTCGAACACCCCGAACTTGGCCTGCTCTGACATTTGCGACGCCACCCGAATACCGGCATCGAAAACCTCGGCCGGTGAGGCGGAGCCCCCGCCCGCGCCGATCTGGTAGAGGCTGTTGACGACGTCCCTCGCAAGCGTTGGTCCCTGGGTGAGAACGAACGCGAAGAAGCCGATAAACATGATCCGTCGGACGATTTCAGCGAACCAGCTTTCAAGTGATGCGGCCTGTATGGCGAGCCAAACGGCTGCGATGCCGACCTCGATCCCGGCAAGGATCCAGAACAGCGACCTTGCCGCGTCCATGATCGTGGTTTCCCATCCCTTGGCGGCAGCAGAGACCTGGTTCTCAAGTTCTGTCAGGACCTGTCCCTGCTGCGCGAACGCGGGAGTGGCCAAGACCAGGCAGGCTATGCCCCCGAATACGAAAGCCCGCTTAAGATTTCGCTTCACCATCGCGGCCGCATCTCCTGACCTTTTTCGATTGGAGGCAGCTCCTTGGCTGTGCCGAAGAATTTTTCACGGGTGATGCGTTGTTCCTCGCTCATCTCGCGTGATTCCGGAGCGTTCACGCGGACGAGGTAGAAGGTGGCACCGGAAGCCGCCGCAGCTACGGTGGCCAGAACCACGACGATCAGGATGGGGCGGCTCACCAGCGTGGCTCCATCTTCTGGCCACTCGGGATCGTGGTGACGTCGGCGTTGAAGAACTTCTCTCGACGGGCCTGCGCGAGATCCTTGTCCGTCTGCTCGGTCTGAAGCCATGTCCCCATCATCGTCATTTGTTGCGACACCAGGCCGCGCAGCTTCTGCATCTGGGAAACCTGCTGGGCAGCGATCTGGTGTCCGACCTGGAGGGCCTTCATCTGGCCGTCTGCCGATTCCGACATGGAACGCAGCGAACTCATCGTGCCCTCCTCCGTATCGAACTGATCCGCTGTCAGGCTCGCCGCCTTCAGCGTGCTGCCGATCGTGTCCCGGTTCGTGTCCGACCAGGACTGGTAGGTGCTCGAGAAGGATTCAGCATTGGGCAGATTGGTCTTCAGATCCGCATAGCTCTTGAACCGCTGCTGCAGGACATCGTCGGCATTGCTCATCGAAAACGAGATGCTTTGCCCCTGATCGACAATGCTGCGCAGCCGGTTGAGATCGCTCTCGACCTGACCCCAGATATGATCAGGGAGCTGCGCCGTGTTCTGCAGCATGTTCTCGTAGATCTTCAGCTGGTTCTGGATTTGCTCTGCCAGTTGCGTGATCTGGGTCAGCTGGTTATCAACCTGCAGCCCGGAGCTTTTCAGAAGGTCGATGAGCTGCGCATTGTTGGCAAGCTGCGTCCATTCGGTGGCAGCGCCCGTTGCAGACCCGGCATGGGCGAAAGCAATCGGTGAGAGCGCGATTGCCGCAGTCATCGTTGCGGCAATCCAGCTACTGGACGTTGAGGTGCGACGTGGCATCGTGAACTCCTCTCGATTGAAGCCAATGGGTAGGCCAGTCCTGGCCGTGTTCCGCCTTCAGCGCGCGTATCCGCTTCAGGTCTTCCTTTCCGGATGCGCCCACAAAACTCAGTGCCACCGGTCCGAGCGACATGTCGAAGAGCCGCCGTCCATCCGGCGTGGCGACGTAATATTCGCGTTTCGGGATGGCGCCCGAGACGATCTCGATCTGGCGCTCGTTGAACCCGATCCGCTCGTAGAATTCCCGCGTCCCTGGCTCGCGTGCGGCGCCGTTCGGGAGGCAGATTTTCGTCGGGCAGGATTCCTTCAGCACGTCGATGATGCCGGAACGCTCGGCGTCGGAGATGGATTGCGTGGCAAGAACGACGGCGCAATTGGCTTTCCGCAGCACCTTCAGCCATTCCCGGATCTTGTCGCGAAAGACCGGATGCCCGAGCATCAGCCACGCCTCGTCGAGGAGGATCAGGCGAGGCGAGCCGTCCAGCCGCTTCTCGATCCGATGGAAGAGGTAGGTTAGGACGGGCACCAGATTTCGCTCGCCCATGTTCATGAGCTGCTCGATCTCGAAGCACTGGAACGCTCGAAGCGTCAGGCCGTCCTCTTCCGCGTCGAGAAGCTGACCCATCGGGCCATCGACGGTATAGTGATGAAGCGCATCCTTGATCTCGCGCATCTGCACGCCGCTGACAAAGTCCGACAACGACTTTCCGGGCGCTGTCGCCATCAGCCCGATCTGGCGTGAGATCGCATTGCGATGGTCGGGCGTGATCGTGACGCCCTGCAGAGCCACGAGCATTTCGATCCATTCGGTGGCCCAGGCTCGATCGCCCTCTGTCGAAAGGTCGAACAGGGGGCAGAACGCCAATGCTCGTCCCTCCCCGTTCAGGTCGTTGCCTATCTCGTAGTGGTCGCCGCCGGCAGCAAGCGTCAGGGGAAGAAGTGAGTTGCCCTTGTCGAACGCGAAGATCTGGGCGAACTCGTAACGACGGAATTGCGCCGCGATCAGGGCGAGAAGGGTTGATTTCCCCGAGCCCGTCGGTCCGAAGATCAGAGTGTGGCCGACGTCATCGACATGCAGGTTAAGGCGAAACGGCGTTGAACCCGAGGCCACCTGCATCAACGGTGGTGAGTTGGGCGGATAGAATGGGCACGGCGCCACCGGATTGCCCGACCATACCGAGTTCAACGGAACGAGGTCCGCCAGATTGCTCGTATTGATCAACGGTTCACGGATGTTGGCGTACCAATTCCCGGGCAGGCTGCCGAGAAAAGCATCCGTCGCGTTCAGGGTCTCGATGCGCGCTCCAAACCCCTCCGCTTGCACAAGCCGGCGAATGGCTTCTGCCTTTTCCTGCAAAGTCTCGCGGTCTTCGTCAAAGAGGACGATCACTGGGGTGTAGTAGCCATAGGCCACAAGCTGGGACGAGGCCTGTGCGATGGCGTCCTCGGTCTCGGCGACCATCCTCATGGCATCCTGATCGACCGACCTGCTCTGGATCTGAAACAACTGGTCAAAGAAAGGTCGAACCTTCTGCTGCCATTTCTTTCGCGTGCGTTCGAGCTTCTGGCGTGCCTCTTCCGCATCGAGGAAGATAAAGCGCGACGACCAACGGTAGGTGAGCGGCATCAGGTCGAGATTGTTGAGGATGCCGGGCCAACTCTCGGCTGGCAGGCCATCGATTGCGACGACCGCGAGGAACCGGTTTTCGACCTTTGGGGTCAGGCCATGCTCCAGCTCGGCCGTCACCAGCCAGTCGAGATACATCGGCACTTCGGGTAAGCGAACCGGATGGCTCTCCCCCGTAATACAAAAGCGGACGAACTGAAGGAGATCGTCATAGCGTGCGACCCGCTCCCCTCCCCTCTCGCGGACCTCGCGGGTTTGCATGCGGGCGATCGATAGTGTGTTCGCCAGGTATTGTTCGATTTCCCGGATCGCGTTGCGAAACACGAACAGGACCGTGTCCGCATAGGACTTCTTCCGGCTCTCCTCGTCCGAGTAGATGTATTTGGCTAACGCCGTCTTCTTCGACTCGAGTGGTCGATAGGTCAGAATAATCGCGTGCTTGCTCTCGAAATGCCCCTGCTCCCGCCCGAAATGGGCCCTTCGCTCGGCATCGATCGCACGGGTGATAGGGTCAGGGAAATGGCACTTGTCCGGCGTGGGATAGTCGACCGTTGGCACCCGGATGGCCTCGACCTGGATCATCCACCCGGTCCCGAGGCGCGACAGGATCGAGTTTATCTGTCGAGAAAGCTCGTTGCGTTCGAGGTCGGTGGCGCTTTCGGAGTCCGGACCCGCGAAATACCATCCGGCCATCAGGCTGCCGTCCTTCAGCAGCAGGACGCCGTTATCGACCAGGCCGGCGTATGGAACGAGATCTGCGAACGAGGGACCGGTCGCGCGGAAGCGTTTGAGGGCAGCCATTGGGACACCTTTAGTATCTTCGCCACGGTGCGGCTGTTGGCCGGTAGTGGGGCTTGTAGGAAATGTGACGGGCATACACCCGCCGCATCAGAGGGTCGGACTTGGCCAGCATGCGAAGCAGGCCAACGATGACGATCCAGACCGCCACGCCAAAGAGCGCCGAGTAGATGGTCAGCACGACAAAGATCAGGATCACGGCGGCAAGCCCGGTGATCAGCACCAGCTCACGGTCGGCGCCCATCAGGAGGTTCGGACGCGACAGCGCGCGATGGATGCGGTTTCGGTGGAGGCTCAAGACGCCCCCTCCTCCGCTCCTTCCGGAACGACTTGCGCGACTTGATCCGTTGGCTGGCCGATAGACGCGCCGGTGGCGCCAAAGAGACCGACGATCGTCGTCGCACCCAGCAGAATGCCAGCGACCAGCACGACATACATCAGCCTGCGGGCGAAATCGTTGAGCTCGCCGCCGAAGATCAGCATACCGCCGGCGATCGCAACAGCAGCCAGCGCTATATAGCCCGCGACCGGACCCGTGATAGATTCCTGGATTTGCTCGAGCGGGCCTTCCCACGGAAGGCTTCCGCCGGAACTGGCGAAAGCAGGCGAAGCGGCGGCAATCGTTGCGACAGTAATCGCGGCAAATGTCAGAGCTGATCTCTTATGCTGCATCGCGGCTTTCCTCTGCGTAGGGTTCCGTCTGGTACTGGCCACCTGCAAAGCGGGTGACATGAAGGATCTCGCTGATGCGCCGGCCCTTAGCGGTTCGCTCGATCGAGATGATCAGATCGACGGCGTCTCCGATGACAGCCTGCATCGGCTGATGGCTGGCCTCGGCAGTCAGCTGCTCAAGACGCTGGAGTGCGGAGCGTGCGCTGTTGGAGTGGATGGTTGCGACCCCTCCGGGATGCCCGGTGTTCCAGGCCTTCAGCATGGTCAGCGCTGCACCATCGCGGACCTCGCCGACGATGATCCGATCCGGCCGAAGGCGCATCGTGCTTTTCAGGAGACGCGACATGTCGACGGCATCGCTGGTGTGCAGGCTGACTGCATTGTCTGCGGCGCACTGGATCTCGGCGGTGTCTTCCAGAATAACCAAGCGATCATCGGGAGAGCTCGATACGATCTCCGCGAGGATCGCGTTGGTAAGCGTGGTCTTGCCGGAGCCCGTGCCACCGGCGACAAGAATGTTAAGCTTCGACGCTATTGCGCTTCGAATGATCTCGGCATGCTTTGCAGTCATCACCTTGCTCGCCACATAATCATCCAGAGGGATGAGGCGCGACGCACGACGACGGATCGTGAATGATGGTCCGGAAACTACCGGCGGCAGCAACCCCTCGAAACGATGCCCGCCGATTGGAAGCTCACCCGACACGATCGGGCGATCGTCGTCGACCTCCGAGTTCAGCACGTGGGCGACACTCCCGATGACAGTTTCGGCGGCCGAGCGTGTCATCTCGCCAGCTGCAGTCATTCCATGACCGAGCCGTTCGATGAACAGACGACCATCCGGATTGAGCATGATCTCGACGACGCTCGGGTCTTCGAGCGCGACGCACAGATGATCTCCCAGTGCGTTCTGCAGCTTGCTGACGAGGCGAGGGAGTGAGCGGTTTTGGGTGCTAAGCATGATCAGGCCGCTTCCTTTTGATGAAGTGAAAAACTTGACGAATAGATGCTGGGACGAAGCAGATCGAAGCTCAGCCAGTCTGCCGGGAGCAGGCCGGCGACGCTCTTCGTCTCGTTGATTTGAGCAGGTGAGCCGAGGCGGGTGAGAGGCCAGCCGGCGCGACGGAGGATGCGCTCAAGCCTGACATCCGTTGCGGTGACGATTTCTCGGTAGCCGTTTAAGATGCTCCACTCGATGATCCCTGCGAACATGGCGAGTGTCGCCGAATGCAGGCCCGCCTGCTCCCGCTCGGCCGCCGCGTTTGTGTCCACGCAAAATCGAGAGCTTTCGATCATCCGAGGGTGCGCAGGGAGTTGTCCCGTCTCCAGAAGTTGAGGAAATACCTTCTCCACCATCGTGCCGCCGGTCGCCGGCAAGAGCCGAGCGCATCCAATCACTGCGTCAGAACGGTCGATGCACAGGAGGTATGTCGGCTTTAGCTTATCGAAACCATCGATCTCGAGACCGGAGGTGCAGCGAACTGTCCATGCCAGGCGACCGCGGAAAACGCGGGCGCGGAGCCTGTGCATTTCGTGGATGAGGCGGCGCTCAACTTCGCTTTTTGGGTTCTTGATGGCGACGACGCGCATCGAGCAAATCTCCCTTGCGTTGGTGACGCAAGGAGGTTTGCCGGGGCTGAGGAGTTCGATCTACTGCCAAAAGTGTTAGCGAGTGATTCTGCGTACCAGCCCCTTCGACCGCCTTTTTGCAGATGGAACAGTCATCGAAGCACTAACAAAAGTGTTAGTTCGGCAGACGGCCCTACTGGGCGTGAGGTTGGACAATGCATTGAAAACGTTCGGTAAATTGGCTGGTGAGAAATGCCACCAGAATCTCCGGCTGTGCATGTTAAGGTCTTGTTAACCCTATTTCTCTTGCGGCAAGGTTAGAATCGTGGCTTAGCTTGAGACGGTAATAGCGCGTCTGACGCCAATAAACCGTCTTAGAACAGAGGCTAATGTGAACGTGATCGACCGACACATCGAAAAGGCATCAACTTCCGCCCATATCACGCAGCGGGCCGAAGCTTTGTCTGCCCGCTTGCGTGCGGTGGGAGAACGCGCATTTCCGCCGACTGCTCAGAAGTCGCTTCGGTCGTTTACATCAGGCGAAGTCGCAGAAATCGTCGGCGTGTCGGACGGTTACCTGCGTCAGCTTTCGATTGACGGTCTTGGTCCAACGCCGGATCTCGGAAATGGCGGACGACGGTCCTACTCGCTCGAGCAGATCAATGAGTTGCGGCAGTATCTCGCCAGCGCTCGCCCGAAGGAAGCAACCAGGTTTTTCCCGCGCCGACGCAATGGCGAAAAGCTGCAGATCATCACGGTTGCCAATTTCAAAGGCGGGTCTGCAAAAACGACTACCTCGCTCTATTTGGCACAAGGGCTCGCCCTGCAGGGCTACCGCGTTTTGGCTATCGATCTCGATCCGCAGGCTTCACTCTCGGCCATGTTTGGTTATCAGCCCGAGTTCGATGTTGCCGAGAACACCACCCTTTACGGTGCCATTCGTTATGACGATCAGCGCGTCACGATGAAGGATGTGATCCGCCCGACTTACTTTACCGGGATCAGCATCGTTCCTGGCAATCTAGAACTCATGGAGTTTGAGCACCAAACCCCGCGCTTCATGCTGCAGAATCGTGGCCGGCCGGAGGATCTGTTCTTCAGAAGGGTCGCCGGCGCAATTGCCCAAGTCGAAGACGATTTCGACGTCGTCGTTGTAGATTGCCCTCCCCAGTTGGGCTTTCTGACCATGGGCGCTTTGAACGCCGCAACCGGCATGATTGTCACCGTCCACCCACAAATGGTCGACGTTGCATCGATGAGCCAGTTCCTCTTGATGACCTCGGACCTCGTGTCCGTCATCGAGGAGGCCGGTGGGCGTCTCGATTATGACTTTCTGCGCTTTCTCGTGACGCGTCACGATCCTCGCGATGTTCCGGAGCAAGAGATAGTTGGGCTGATGCGCGATGTATTCGGATCGGATGTTATGGCCGCCACGGCATGGAAATCGACCGCAATCGCCAATGCGGGGCTGACGAAACAATCTCTTTACGAGCTGACGAGAGGTGCGGTTGGACGCTCTACTTACGATCGCGCGATGGAATCGATCACTGCCGTCAACCAGGAAGTAGTCGAACTCCTAAACGAGGTCTGGCAGCGATGAACTCCATGGCTCTCTATAATTTTCAGGCACTTAACATGTCGTCAGCTGACCACATTCCGGATCGTGAGATCGGCTGTAACGGGGAGGTTCCTGCGTGAGCAAGCGAACACAGTCAATCCGCTCTCTTTTCGCCGGAGGCACGGAAGAAGCAGCAACCGATGAAGCCCGACAGCCCATACAACGGGTCGCGTCTGGTGCTGTGAGGTCTCTGAAGGACACGTTTTCCGAAGTGGAACGTGATTACGAGGAGTTGAAGCGACAGGTCGCTAGTGGCGACCTTCCCGTTGAACTCGACCCCGGCTTACTCGACCCCTCCCCCTTCGCTGACCGCTTCGTCGATCAGGATCTGGCGGCTGTCGAAGTGCTGAAAACCTCGTTTGCTGAACATGGGCAAGAAATCCCTATTCTTGTTCGAGTTCATCCCACTGCACCGGGGCGCTATCAAATTGCCTATGGCCATCGGCGTGTGCGCGCAGCATCCGAGCTCGGCATTGCGGTCAAAGCCTACGTCCGAGAGTTGGATGACGATCGTCTTGTCGTTGCCCAAGGTGTAGAAAATTCGGCGCGCGAAGACCTGACATTCATCGAGCGAGCAATGTTCGCCTTGAAGCTTGAGGACGGCGGTTTCCAGCGCTCGCTGATCCAGACAGCACTCTCTGTTGACCGCCAGGAAGCCCAGAAGCTTCTTAGCGTCGCTCGCGGTGTACCTCGTTCGCTGATCGATGCAATCGGACGCGCACCGAAGATCGGTCGGCCAAGGTGGCTCGATCTGGCAGAAAGCCTCAAGGTCGCGGGTGCCGAAACGAAGGCCCTCAAGGCGACGGAAGACAAATCCTTCGCCCACAAGGGTTCAGATGATCGCTTTGCCGTTGTTCTTAGAGCCGCGAAGGCAGGCAAATCCGGAGGCTTCGCAAAGCCAGAAGCTCCGACCGTCGCAAGGTCACCCGACGGTAAGGAAATCGCAACCTTGGCCCTTACCGGCAAGCATTGCAAAATCCAGATCAGTCGAGACCGGGACGAAGCATTTGCATCTTACCTGATGGAAAAGCTCCCTGAGCTCTACGCGAATTTCCGGAGCGGTACTCCGCAAGCAGAGGATTAGGTCGGAAGGCAGTAGCAAAAGAAAAAGGCCCCCAAACGTTGCCGTCATGGAAGCCTCTCTCAAAGGTCTAAGCAGCCAGAGAATCGCATTTCCATGAATCGCAGTCAAGAGTCTTTGGCACCGTTTTGGTGAGCGAATTTCTTTTGCCTTTTGAAAGGTGAAGGAAAATGCAGGTTGGAAATGTGACGACGCCCTTTGGGCGGCGGCCAATGACGCTCGCCCTGGTGAAATCGCAGATGCGGGCCGCCCAGATCGAACCGGGTAAGTCAGTCGATAAGTGGAAAGTTTTCAGGGACGCTTGCGATGCACGCTCGCTGCTGGGCCTGCGTGACCGCGCTCTTGCTGTCCTTAACGCTCTCCTAACATTCTATCCAGAGGTGGCTTTGAGCGAAGGAAGCAATCTGGTTGTCTTTCCGTCGAATGCTCAGCTGACGGCTCGAGCGAACGGAATCGCCGGCTCAACCCTGCGAGAAAACCTCGCACATCTCGTTGAAGCGGGCCTTATCCAGCGGCATGACAGCCCAAATGGAAAGCGCTACGCCCGGAAGGGAACTGACGGAGCCATTGAGACAGCCTACGGCTTTAGCCTTTCGCCGCTTCTTGCAAGATCTGAAGAACTCGCTCTGCTGGCTCAACAAGTCGCGGCGACCCAGCGACATGTGAAGATTGTTAAAGAGCGCATTACGATTGCGAGACGAGACGTCCGTAAGCTGATTTCGGCAGCTGTAGAGGATGCTGTTCCAGGTGACTGGGGGAAGGTAGAAGCGGTCTACATCGCCCTGATGGACCGATTGCGGGCGACCAAAACCGCCGAGGGTCTTGAAGACATTCTTCAGGAGCTGGAACTGCTTCGCGAGGAAGTCATCAACCAGTTGGAAATTCGAGAGTTTTCACAAAAATCCGACGCCAATGATGCCGATATCCGTCATCACACACAGAATTCAAATACCGAAATTATCATTGAACTTGAACCTCGCTGTGAAAAAGAGCAGGGCGACAAGCCGAGTCCGATTGTTGGACGCAAGAACGTGCCGATAAAGGCTTTCCCATTGGGACTAGTGCTTCGCGCTTGCCCTGAGATCGCAATGTACGGTCCAGGAGGTAAGGTCGAAAGCTGGCGCGATCTGATGGTTGCTGCCGTGGTGGTGCGGTCGATGCTTGGTGTCAGCCCGTCAGCCTACCAGGATGCTTGCGAGGTTATGGGACCTGAAAATGCGGCTGCCACGATGGCAGCGATCCTTGAGAGGACCGGGCATATTTCATCGGCCGGCGGCTATCTCAGGGATTTGACGGGGAGGGCGCGTCGCGGTGAATTTTCGCTCGGTCCCGTGCTAATGGCGTTGCTGCGCGCGAACGGACACGAGGCGAAACGCGCGTAAAAATCTCGGGATAAATGACATTAGGCGCGACCGCATCATTCCGATGTAGTCAGCTGACTACGGGTTAAGTGATTGAATTCCTATATGCCGATAAGGAAAACGTGAGTCCAATGAGAACGGAATTTGTTCGGCCCTCTTATTCTTCATCGTCAAGTCCGAACCCCAACGGGCCACCGTCGACACGGTCGGTTGGAAACGAATTCCCACATAACTCGTCAATCCACTTAGTCACGACAGATCGGACGAATTCGCGAGCTTCAAGCAGGTTCATCGGTTCGCTTTCGAGAAGATTGGCATCACGCTTGGATGCGCCGTGCCGTCCAGCGACGTGGTTATTTGCGGCCTTTTTAAATTCTCTCAAAGCGAGAGGTTTTGCGAGGTCTGTGCTGGAAAGTTTGTCGAGCGTTGTATTGCGATCGACGGCAATGTCTTCGAGGATGCGATAAGGGCCTGTCGCAAATTTTTGTGGTTAACGTGCTGTTGACCACAACGGTGGAAATTCCGCTCCCGATGTAGCGGAGCGTAGCCATGATTCTGAATGCCATTACCGAGAAGTT
>Ga0209794_1001586_pt1 | contig 16239 bp, 15 predicted proteins | sample EBPBio232013_DNA_FD_185869 | JGI IMG/M metagenome (GOLD analysis project Ga0209794, IMG submission 185869) | Wastewater treatment Type I Accumulibacter community from EBPR Bioreactor in Madison, WI, USA - Reactor 1_5/23/2013_ DNA (SPAdes)... | ecosystem: Engineered > Bioreactor > EBPR >... | reverse complement strand
ACGCATCAATCCAAGGCTAGCCGCAGGTCTAGACATAGATCCTCACATTCAGAGAAGTCGTATGTCCGAAATACCCTGCCCAGCATCAGCAGCGCCAGATGGGGTCTCCTTGCCGCTTACGGTTCGGCTGTCCTGTCTGCCGGAAGGCTTCGATATTGCCGATCGTCGTATCGGCAATATTCTCCAGCGCCTCATGAGTAAAAAAGGCCTGATGACCCGTCACCAGAACATTCGGGAAGGTCAGAAGCCGGGCAAACACATCATCGCGCAAGACCGTGTTGGACAGGTCCTCGAAAAACAGGTCAGCCTCTTCCTCATAGACATCGAGGCCAAGACCACCAATCGTACCATCCTTGAGCCCGGTAATCGCCGCGCGCGCATCGATCACCGCGCCACGGCTAGTGTTGATGATCATCACCCCGCGCTTGAGGAGCGGCAGCGTTTCGGATCGGATCATATGATAGGTGTCGGGCGTCAGCGGACAGTTGAGGCTGAGAACATCCGAACGCCGCATGATCTCTTCGCGGTCGACATAGGTCATGCCCGACGCCAGACATTCCGGGTTCTGCACCAGATCATGGCCGAGCACGGTGCAGCCGAAGCCGCTGGCGATGCGCGCCAGAACCGCCCCGATCTTGCCGGTGCCGACGATGCCGAAGGTTTTGCCATGAAGATCGAAGCCCAAAAGCCCCTCAAGTGCGAAATTGCCTTCACGCACCCGGTTATAGGCCCGGTGAATTTTACGATTGAGCGCCAGAATGATCGCCATCGTATGTTCAGCCACGGCATAAGGCGAATAGGCCGGAACGCGCGCCACGGTCAGACCCAGCGCCTGCGCCGCCACAAGGTCGACATTGTTGAAACCGGCACAGCGCAACGCGATCAGTTTCACGCCAAGCCCGGCCAGTTGTTCCAGCATGGGCCTTGAAAGATCATCATTGACGAAGGCGCAAATGGCGTCCGCTCCGGCAGCCAGGCTCACCGTATCGCTGGAAAGGCGCGCCTCGCAGTAGCGAAGCTCAAGACCGATGTCCTTGCCCCGATCCAGAAAGTGGCGATCATAGGGCTTGGTGCTGTAAACGGTAACGCGCATCGCCACTCCTTGGTTTTCATCAAGGATAGAGTGCCATCATGCTCTGTCACGGTAAAGTGCTGCACCGCAACAGGCCGCCGCCAAGCGCGAGACTAGCCTGCAAGCACCTTTCGGAAACGCGCCAGAACAATGCCAAGGGCTGCCGATGCCATCAGCGCCATGGCCAGCATCTCGCCCGCCACCAGATCAAGCCCGCTGCCGCGATAAAGAACCGATTGCGTGAAGCGCACGAAATGCATGGCCGGGCTGATCGCCGTCATCAGCCCCTGCAGCCAGCCGGGCATGGATTCAAGCGGTGTCATGCCACCGGAAAGAAGGATCATCACGATAATCGTGGGAATGGCCAGAAGGCCGAACTGCCCCATGGAATGGGTGAAGCTCGCCAGCATCAGCCCGAGGCTCGCAACGGAAACCACGTAAAGCGCCGTGCCTGCCGTAAACAGCAGAAGCGAACCGTTGATCGGTACCCCGATCAACATATTGACGACGAAGATCAGGCTGAAGATCGACGAAACAAGAATGACGACCCCATTGGCGAGAATCTTGGAAAAGACAATCTCATGGGGCCTGACCGGCATGACGAGCACATGTTCGATGGTGCCGCGTTCGCGCTCCCGGATCATCGAAGCGCCCGAAAGAATGAGCGTGATGATCGTCACCGAATTCATCAGCTGCATCACGGACGAGAACCATTTCGAGGTAAGGTTCGGGTTGAACTGATTATGGAAGACCACATTGACGAGGCTTGCCTGACCTGATCCGCGCGCGAAATACTTCGTCACCTCATCGGCAATCAGTTGCTGCATGAAGGTGGCACCGTTTCCGGCCAGCGCAATCGCTGTGGCATCGGCCTCGATGGAGAGTGTCGCACGTTTACCCGAGCGCAGATCCCGTTCGAAATTCGGGGGAATGGTGACGGAAAGAACGTAGGCACCATAGGTCAGGCCGTTTTCGGCCACCTTGGCGGAAACCTCATCGGGCGCCTTGAAGAGCGGACCCCGGATGGTCTGGGTGAGGCGCTGCGAAAGCGCACTGTGGTCTTCATCAACGACCACGGTCGAAAGGTTCACGACCTCCGTGGAAATGGCATCGGCCACCACATAGGTCGCCACCGTGAAGACGTAGAAGATCAGGAACATCATGACCTTGTCGCTGCGGATGGATCGCAGCTCCTTGACGGCCAGAAGAAGCGTATTGACAATGGAATTCATGTCTAGCGCTCCTGCTTGCGCAAGGTGAGCGCCGACGCCACCAGATAGGCAACGGCAAAGCCCGCCAGCACCAGAATGTTGAAACGGATATCGTCCCAGCCAAAGCCTTTGACGAAGCTTCCGGCGGATATTTCCTGATACCACGCGCCCGGAAAGACGCTTCCGGCAATTTGCCCCATGGGTTTCAGCGATGAAAAGGGCACGATCAGCCCGGAGAAATTGACCCCTGGAATGATGGTGATGATGGCCGTTGCAAAGACGGCGGCCACTTGTGTCTGCGTAAAGGTCGAAACGAACTGCCCGAGACCCGTCGTCGCCACCACATAGAGCAGCGATGCCAACGCCAGCAGCGCCAGATTGCCGGTAAACGGCACCCCGAACAGAACCCGGCCCAGCACGTATAGCGACCAGAAGCTACCGAAGGCAATGACGATATAGGGCAACTGCTTGCCAATCAGGAATTCGACGCGGGTAATCGGCGTCGAAAGGAAATTGGCAATCGTTCCCGTTTCCTTTTCACGCACGACACCAATGGCGGCCATGATGGCCGGGATCAGCATGAGGATCAGCATCACCACCGAGGGCACAATGGCATTGGCGCTCTTGAAAGCCTGATTGAACAGGAACCGCGTCTCGATGGAGAGCGCCGAAGCGGCGCTGGTCTGGCCAAGCTCGCCTGCCACCTGCGTCCGGAAAGCGGCGAGAACCCCCAGCGCATAACCCCGCGCCGTATCCGCCCTGAAAGGCATCGACCCATCCACCCACATGGCAATTTCCGGCACGCGACCCGCCCTGAGGTCTCGCCCGAAACCGGAGGGAATTTCCATCGCGATGGTCAATTGTCCTCGCCCCATGCGGTTGGCAATATCGTCCGGACTGGTGATCGCGGGCTGTTCGGAAAACTGGCGGATGGAGGTGAATTGCTCCGTCAGGCGGCGGCTTTCCGTCGTCTGGTCCTGATCGTAGACGGCAAACTTGATGTGATCGACATCGAAGGAAATGCCGTAACCAACGGTCATCGCCAGAATGATCGGTCCGAGAAAGGCAAAAAACAGGCGGATCGGGTCTCGAAAAAGCTCCAGCGTCTCACGCCAGCTATAGGCCCAGAGCCTGCCCAGACCCGCATGGGTGCGGTGGCTGGAAGGCTCGGCAACAAAGTCGGCATCGCCATGTTCCGGCTCCGGCATTTCTTCCGATAGCCAGCTAATAAACGCCGCTTCCAGCGATGGTGTCCCCCGCTCGGCCACCAGTTCCGCCGGCGTACCGACCGCCAGAACCCGGCCTGCATGCATAAGCGAGATGCGGTCGCAACGCTCCGCCTCGTTCATGAAATGGGTGGAGATGAAGATCGTCACGCCTTTGTCGCGGGAAAGCGAAATGAGCTTGCGCCAGAAGACGTCACGCGCCACGGGATCAACCCCGGAAGTCGGCTCGTCGAGAATGAGAATGCGGGGTTCATGAATGGTCGCCACGGCAAGCTGCAAACGCTGGCGAATGCCGAGCGGCAGGCTTTCGGGCATCGTCTCGGCAACGTCATCCAGCTCGAATTCACGGAGCACCTCATCGACCCGGTGAAGCGATACCCGGTAAAGGCGGGCATGGAGTTCGAGGTTCTGGCGAACCGTCAGTTCGGTGTAGAGCGAGAAGCTCTGCGACATGTAGCCGATGCCAAGGCGCGCCTGCATGTCGGTATTGGCAAGCTTTTCGCCAAACAGTCGCGTTTCGCCTTCCGTGGGATCAAGAAGGCCGGTCAGCATCTTCATCGTGGTGGTCTTGCCGCACCCGTTCGAGCCGAGAAAGCCGAAAATCTCGCCTTCACCGATCTCGAAGCTCACATCATTGACCGCAACGAAATCGCCGAACCGCTTGGTGAGATGGGTGGCCGAAATGGCCGGGGTCGGTGAGGCCGCCTGCGGTCGCTCCCGCTTTTCAACCGGCTGATGCCCGGCCCGCACATCCTCCGGCAACAGCGCAACAAAGGCTTCCTCAAGCGTAGCAGCCCCTGCCTTTTCCAATAGCTCCGCCGGGCTGCCAGAAGCGATCACCTTGCCGTCATTCATCGCCGCCAGCCAGTCAAAGCGCTCCGCCTCCTCCATATAGGCGGTCGCCACGATCACGCTCATGCCGGGCATGCGCACGCGAATGCGGTCGATCAGTTCCCAGAACTGACGACGCGACAGCGGATCAACGCCGGTCGTCGGCTCATCGAGAATGAGAAGGTCCGGGTCGTGGATCAGCGCGCAGCAAAGCGCCAGCTTCTGCTTCATGCCGCCGGAAAGCTTGCCTGCCGGGCGATCCGGAAAGGGCGCAAGGCCCGTCGCCTCCAGCAGCATCTGAATGCGGGCTGCCCGTTCGCCTGCCCCCTGCCCGAACAGGCGTCCAAAAAAATCGAGGTTCTCGCGCACCGAAAGCGTCGGGTAAAGGTTACGGCCAAGCCCCTGCGGCATGTAGGCGATGCGTGGCGCGATGGCCTTGCGGGCTTTGGCCGAAGACGTATCGGTGTCCAGCACGCTGATGTCACCCGTCTGCTTCTGTCGCACACCGGCGACCAGCGCCAGAAGCGTGGACTTGCCGACGCCATCCGGCCCGATCAGTCCGGTCATGCAGCCTGCGGGAATGGACAGCGATACGTCATCAAGTGATGCAACACGCCCGTAGTGGTGACTGACATGGCGAAGGTCTGCGGCAAAGTTCATGATCCGCCCTTCACTGTGGCAGCTTCACCTGAAGATCGGCAGGCCATGGGGCCGCGGGATCGGTCCGCACAAAGCCGATGCCGCGCACGCCGACCTTCACCCGGTTTTCGAATTTCGAAAGAAGCTCGCGCGGAATGGTCAGCTTGACCCGAAACACCAGTTGCGAACGCTCTTCCTGCGTTTCAACGCTCTTTGGCGTGAATTGCGCTTCCGGGGCGATGAAGGTCACACGCGCCGGGATCACATAGTCACTGGCCGGATCAAGAATGAGGCGCGCTTCGTCGCCGGAGGCAAGCCGCCCCACCACATCCGCACCGAGATAAAGGTTCATGTAGACATCGGTGAGATCAAGCAGGGTCACGACCGGCGTTCCGGCGGCAATCACCTCACCCGGTTCGCGCAGCCGGTATTCAACGCGACCACGAATGGGCGCGCGAATGATCAGATCATCAAGCGCAACACGAACCTGCGCCACCTTGGCTTCCGCCGCCGAAATCAGCGCATCCGTGCTACTGACCTGCGCCTTTGCGGTGGCAAGCGCCGCTTGCGCCACATGAAGGCCGTTACGGGCATCTTCCAGAGAGGCGTCCGAGGCTACCTGCCCGCTATTGAGCTTCACGACACGGTCGTAACTGGTCTGGGCCAGCGACAGCGTGCTTTCCGTCTGCATCACGGCGGCCAGGGCCTGCTCCTTCGCGGCTTTCGCCTGCAAGACCGAGGCCTCGGCACCCAGAAGCTGGGTCTGCATGTCGCGGTCATCGATCCGGGCAATCACGGCATTGGCCTCGACCACATCGCCCTCGTGAACCAGAACCTCGACCAGACGCCCGGCATATTTCCCGGCCACATCAACCGTTTGCGCCTCGATCCGGCCATTGGAATTGGCAAAGCGTGTGTCATCCGTCGTGCCACGAAGGCGATTGACGAGCGTATCAAACAGCGTCTCTGCCCGTAGAGCGGGAGCGGGAAGAGCAAGAGTGGCAACGGCGAGGGTGAGAGAAAGAAGCGTTGCGCAACGGCGAGCAGTCATGGTCATTCCTTGAAAAGGCGATAGATTTTCCGTTCTGCCCTTGGGAGCGGCATCCAGAAAACAGAAGAACCGGACCCGCGAAGCATATTCGCAAGGCCCGGTTCATACTGCGTCCGGCAGTGACCAGAAGTCAACCGGAGATATGTCCTCAAGCATCATGAACGCGATAGATCACCGCGCCATGACAGAAGGTTCAACCAAATTTCAGGAAGAACTTCGAATAGGGCACCTTCAGCGCGCCGACCGCCTTCCTGGCCGCATCTGCATCGCCTGCACGCGCTGCTTTCACGAGCTCGGCAGAGCTGGCTTCCACGGCCTGCAGCAGCGGCTTGTAGGCAGCATCCTCAGCCTCGGCAGCCGGATGGGCGGCAATATCGGCAGCCAGATACGCCAGAACGGCCGCATCCTCGCGCAGCTCACCAAAACCGGCCGCATCGAACCCGCCATAGGTCTTGCCGAGAATCTGCTCCATCTTGGCGTGATAGGCATTCATGCGGTCGGAGAAGCCGATCATGCCGTTGCGCTCATGCAGGGCCGAAATCTCGTCGCGGATCTTTTCAAGCGTTTCATGGGCCTCGGGAAGCTTGGCCGCCGAAACTTCTTCCGCAGCCTTTTCAGCAATGCTGGTTACGGCATCGAGCGTTGTCTTGTACTGGGCATCATCGGCATACTGGGCCGGAACCGGCTTGGCGGCGAGCGCGCTCCACTGCTGCTTGAAGGCGGAGACGGCCTTGCCAGCCTCATCCGGCTTGTTGGCATTGGTCATGAACAGCGCCGAGCGGTAGCTGCCATAGGCGGTGCGCATGTCGCGCTCGAAATCGGCCACTTCTCCGGCGAAGGCCGCCGTGCCGAAAAGCGATGCGATCAGAACAGCCGTGGCCGTGAGTTTACGAGAGATCATATAAAAATCCTTGGGTTGGATGGCGTGTGGTGGGCACAGGCGCACGGGTCTTTCCCATGCGCCTGCGTTCATCCGGAACGGGATCAGTTACGGGCCACGCACCGTTCGAAGGCGGGCAGGTGGTTCTGGTCCGAAGCCGCACTCAGACGCTCGAAGACGGCCTTGATATCGGCATGGCCGTCGGCAGCAGGCATCAGGTTCTTGACGTAGAGATCACGGTTGGCGATCTCAGCCTCAACACCCATCTTGCAGGCTTCGCCGAGGGTTTTCGGAACGGCAGCCTTCATTTCGGCAGAGCCAAGCTGCGTGTTCTTGGGAACGTCCATGCCGTAGCTCTTCATCACATCCGCCAGCATGGACGAATGCATGCGCTCGGACTGGATGATGTTGGCGAAGGGGCGCACGTCGCCAAACTTTGCCATAACGGCATCATAGAAGGCTTCGGCGTGATATTCGTCCTCGAGAGCGCGCACAAGCGCGTCCTGTGCGGGTTTTTCAAGCGTTGCGGCCTGAGCGGCATAGGGGGTTGCAAAAGCCGTGGCGGCAAGGATCAGGGCAGTCAGGGTCTTGTTCATGGCGTGTCTCCTCTTGGTGTTCGCTGAGGAGAGAATAACGCCACATATGAAAAACATCATGTGACATAGATCAATATTACGAACTTCTAATCCTGCATTAAATATCTGTAATATTTATATTTATACCAGATCAATCCACTTCATCCAAAACCCGTTCAGGCGAACCTCGACACCACCCAATAGGCCGCGGAAGCCGAAAGGGCCGTCAAAACCGTGCCCCACAGCATATCAACGATGCTGACACTCAGCGACCAGTTCTTCAAGGTCGCGAGGTTGGTCATGTCATAGGTTCCGTATGCGATGAGACCGAGAAGCGCGCCATTGAGGCAAGCCACGGCAAGGCTGTCCTTCTGCAGGCCCGGCAGGACGGCGAAATAGACGATGCCGGCAATGTAAAACAGGTAAAAAAGCCCTGCCGCCAACATGTTGGGGCGGTCTCGCAATGTCTCGCCAATCTGCGAGCGATAGAAGCCAATGGCAACACGGCTCAGCCAGACGAAATCAAGCCCGAAGAAGACAAGGGCAGCGGAAATATAGGCGATCAACGCAGTCTGCATCGCTTGAACCTCCTCAAATACCCAGAATGGGCTGAACAATGCGCAGGAAGCGGCTGCTGAAGCGCAGCGGCGCATCCGTCACGGCAAGGCAGATACAATCCTCTTCGCTTCCGGCAACGGGCTGGTGCTGCAGATCCTCGTCCGCCTCTTCCAGATCACCCCGGGCAAAGCGACCCTGTTCATCGGAAAAGCTGCCCGCCAGCACCAGCGTCAACTCGCGGCCGCCATGGCTGTGTTCCGGCACCGGGCGACCCGCCGGAATGCGCAGCAGGCGGACCGTGGTTTCCTCATCACGCGTGGGAATCTGCACCTGATAGGCGCCGCGCCCGAGCGGCTTCCACTTCAATGCCTTTGCATCGCCACCGACATAGGAGCGAAGCGGCTCCGGCAGAACGGGACTGGCGACAGGCTTCGAAACGGTCTTTTCGGGGGGCAAGGCAACGCCGGCATCGGAACCGGCAAGGCGCGCCTTCATCGCGTCCCACGATCCGCTCACATCGGCCTCGGCAGGCAGTGCCTCCATCATATCGGCGGCAACGGCTTCGAACTTCGCCAGGCGCTTTCGGCATTCCGGGCAAAGCGAAAGATGGGTGGCAACCGCTAGGCTCCAGCCTTCGGCCAGATCGCCGGTGGCATAGGCGGCGAGAAGCGTATCGCTGACGTGGTGACGGATATTCATCGTCCGCCCTCCATACTCTTGCGCAGCTTGGCAAGTGCCATGCGGATGCGCGATTTGACGGTTCCAAGCGGCAGCCCATATTCGGCTGCCAGTGCACTGTGCGGCACATCGGCAAAGAATGATCGGGAAACCAGTTCACGCTGCTCGTCGGGCAGTTCGTTGAGCGCAGCGCGAAGGCTCTCGGCCTCCTGCAAACCCTGCAGAACGACTTCGGCAGGCTCAATCGTCTCTGGCACGAAGGCCGGGTCGTTTGGATCAAACTCCGGGCGGTTCTGCTTGCGATAGGCGGAAATGAACAGATTGCGGGCGATGGTAAAAATCCACGCCGATGGATTTCCGCGACCAGCGTCAAACAGGCTCGCCTTGTTCCAGACCGCCATCATGGTTTCCTGCATCAGTTCTTCAGCCAGTTGCGGATTTCGGGTTTGCCGCAGCATGTAAGTCTTAACCTTGGGTCCAAAATGCCGGAACAGAACCTCGAAGGCCGCAACATCGCGACGAAGCGCAACGCTTTCCATAAGCCGGGCCAGATCTTCCGGGTTTTCACTCATCACCATTCCACACATGCGCGACGTCACGGCAGGCTTTCTCTTGGCCGCAGGACGCAGCAAGGGAAAGCTCTGAATGGTGCCATAGTGGCATCCGGGCGCCAAATTTGAAACGGTGATTGTCATGCGATGTTCAACGCCGTCTCACACGCCATGGATCAATCGCCAGAAAAAAATTCTTGAGCGCCAATCCACCGGCGATCTGCCTTCGTAGACTTTGACACAACAACGAAGAACGGAGCGCAACATGGACAGCCTGAGCCGGAGAGATACAAGCGTGCCACGCAAGCGTGTGGCGGTGATCGGGTCCGGAATTTCAGGTCTGTCGGCGGCCTGGCTCCTGTCGCGCTCGATGGATGTGACCCTCTATGAGGCGGAAAACCGCCCCGGTGGTCACTCCAACACCGTGGAGGTTGAGGGCGTAAACGGACCGATCCCGGTCGATACCGGCTTCATTGTTTTCAACGACCACACCTATCCGAACCTCGTGGCCCTGTTTAAGCATCTGGGCGTTACTACCCATGCGTCGGACATGTCCTTCGCCGCCTCGCTGGACGATGGACGTTTCGAATATTCCGGCTCGGGTCTTTCCGGTCTTTTGAGCCAGAAAACGAATGCCCTGAAGCCGCGCTTCTGGTCGATGGTTTCGGATATTATCCGCTTCTACAAACAGGCCCCGCTGGCGCTTTCGCGCGCCGATACGGCGACCCTGACGCTTGGCGATTATCTCGCCCGCGAGCGGTACAGCCAGGCCTTCATCGATGACCATCTTCTGCCGATGGGAGCGGCCATCTGGTCCACGACGGCGGGAGACATGCGTTCTTATCCCCTGGAAGCTTTCATCCGCTTCTTTCAAAACCACGGCCTTTTGCTCTTGAAGGACCGCCCGGTCTGGAGAACCGTTCAGGGAGGCAGTCGGGAATATGTCCGCCGAATTCTCGACGATTTCCGGGGGACACACCGCTACGGGGCACCTGTCGTCGCGCTGAACCGCGATGATTTCGGCGTCACCGTGCTGTGCGACAATGGCCACACCGACCGTTTCAATGAGGTGGTGATCGCCACCCACGCCAATCAGGCGCTTGCCATGCTGGCTGAGCCGACATCCGAGGAACAGGCCGTTCTCGGGGCCTTCAGCTACACGCCGAACCTTGCCGTGCTCCACAGCGATCCGCGCCTGATGCCGAAGCGCAAGGCCGCCTGGGCCAGCTGGAACTACATCGGCCGCAAGGGCGAGACGGGTGAGGATGCGCTGTGCGTAACCTACTGGATGAACCGCCTTCAGGGCATCGTCTCGGATGAGCCGCTCTTCGTGACCCTCAACCCGGCCCGTGAGATCGATCCGGCCAAAATCCACCGCACCTTCCAGTACGAACATCCGCTGTTTGACCCCGCCGCCATAGAAGCGCAACGCCAGATCTGGAAGCTGCAGGGGCAGCGCCATACATGGTTCTGTGGCGCACATTTTGGCAGCGGCTTCCACGAAGACGGTCTGCAGGCCGGTCTGGCGGTCGCAGAGCAATTGGGCGGCATCGCCCGCCCCTGGAACGTTGCCAATCCGTCGAGCCGCATTTTCTGTGACGCGTTGAAAGTGGCAGCAGAATGAGCAACGTTTCAGCCTTGTTTGCGGGCGAAGTCGTCCATCACCGGAAAAGACCGAAGGTTCATAGCCTGCGATACAAGGTCTTCTCACTGCTGCTTGACCTCGACGAAGTGGGAAGCCTCGGAAAGAGCCTCAGGCTTTTTGCCCATAATCGTTGGGGCATTTTCAGCTTCCACGATGCCGACCATGGTCCGGGCGTCGAGGGCGGATTGCGCCCATGGATTGAAGCCGAACTGGCCAAGGCGGGAATCGAGAGCGAAGGGCTTAAAATTTCGGCCCTGTGCTACCCCCGGATTCTCGGTTATGTTTTCAATCCGCTGACTGTGTATTTCTGCCGTTCCGGGGACGGCACGTTGCAGGCCATTCTTTATGAGGTCTGCAACACGTTCCACGAGCGCCACGCTTATGTCATTCCGGTGAATGCGAGCGAAGAGAAGGTCGTGCGCCACGAATGCGCCAAGGACATGTATGTCTCGCCTTTCGTGCCCATGGACTGCCGCTACAGTTTTCGCATCCTTCCGCCGGACGAGGAGGTTCAAGTCGCGATCCATGAATCCGACCGCGACGGACCGCTGCTTTATGCATCCTTTGCCGGAAAGCATCAGCCGCTCTCCGACAAGACGCTTTTGAAGGCGCTTTTCGCCTACCCGTTGATGACGCTCAAGATCATGGGGGCCATTCACTGGGAAGCATTGCGCCTGTGGCTGAAGGGCGTCCCGGTTTACCGACACAAGAAGGCCGCCACACCCCTTGCCAGTACCGCCGTTGTGACCGGCAACGTCATGAAAGGAGAACGCACATGAGCCATGCCGAACATTCGACGAATGACCTTTTCATTCGCTCGCAGCCGCTCTGGCAACGCATGATTTGCGGCTGGGCGCGGCGCATCTCTGCCGGTCGCCTGACGCTGGTTTTCCCCGATGGGCAGAAATTCACCGCAACCGGACGCGAGCCGGGACCCTCTGCAACGTTGCGGCTGAATTCCGCTCGTCCCGTGTGGAAGCTCGTCAATGGCGGCAGCCTTGGCTTTGCCGAAGCCTATATGGATGGCGACTGGGAAAGCCCGGAAATTGCCGATCTTCTGGAGCTTGCGCTCGTCAACGAAAACCGCCTGCGCGACGTGATGAAGGCCCCGGTCTTCAGCCGCCTGTTTGCCCGTTTTCGCCATATGCTCCGCCGCAACACCAAAACCGGCAGCCGCCGCAACATCGCCTTCCACTACGATCTGGGCAATGATTTCTATTCAGCCTGGCTCGACCGGACGATGACCTATTCCTCCGCCCTTTACCGGCAGGAGCACCTGTCGCTGGAAGCAGCACAGGACGCCAAATACGACCGGATCATCGATGATCTCGGCATCGGCCCGGACGACCATGTGCTGGAAATCGGCTGCGGCTGGGGCGGCTTTGCCGAACGCGCCATTGCCCGCACCGGCTGCAAGGTAACTGGCTTGACGCTCTCCACCGAACAGGCCCGCTTTGCCATCGACCGGCTGGAAAAGGCAGGACTTCGCGACAAGGCCGACATCCGCCTTGAAGACTACCGCGACGTCAAAGGGCAGTTCAGCAAGATCGTCTCCATCGAAATGTTCGAGGCGGTGGGCGAGGAAAACTGGCCGGTCTACTTCAAGCGCGTGCGCGAATTGCTTGCCCCCGGTGGCAAGGCGATGATCCAGGTGATCACCATTGATGAGGAAACCTTCGACAGTTATCGCCGGGGTGCGGATTTCATCCAGACCTACATTTTCCCCGGCGGCATGTTGCCGTCCGTGACGGCTTTCGAACAGGCCGCCGGAAAAGCCGAGCTGAGCGTCAGCGACCGCCTGCGGTTCGGGCGCGACTATGAACGCACGCTTCTGGATTGGGATCGCGCCTTCATCACCAACTGGTCGCGCATTCGCCCGCTGGGCTTTGACGACCGCTTCCACCGCATGTGGCGCTATTACCTGCATTATTGCGCGGCTGGCTTCCGCACCGGACGCCTTGATGTCGTCCAGTTCACGCTGGAAAAGGCCTGACGATTACCCCTGACGCAGCATGCGCTGCGTCAGGGCAAAAAACAGCGGATAGGGCAAAAGCCGAAGCAACTTCAGGGCAAAGACCATCCGCTTCGGAAAGGCAATTTCAAAACGGCCCTTTTTCAATCCGGCAACGATGCGCTCCGCCGCGTTCTCGGCGCTGATCATGAACGGCATCGGGAAGTCATTGGCCGCCGTCAGCGGCGTTTCCACAAAACCCGGATTGATGACGCTGACATGAATGCCGTGACGCACCAGTTCAGGATGAATAGCCTCGGCGAGCGTGATCAGCGCCGACTTCGTTGCGCCGTAAGCACCACCACCGGGGAGCCCCGCATAGCCGGACACCGAGCCGACAAGGGAAATCTGCCCGCCGCCATCGGCCCGCATCAACGGCACCAGCGCCTCAAGGCAGTGCGCCGTTCCCATGAGGTTGAGATCGACCATCTGGCGCATCGCCTTCGCGTCAAAGCGGCTTGGCGTATCGCGCTGATAGGTTCCCGCCGCCTGAACGACCAGCGCAATCGACCCAAGCGCGGAGCGAACCTCACCCGTCACCCGATGCACGGCATCGCGGTCGCAAATGTCCAGCGGAAAGGCCAGAATCTGGCCCTCGGCCTCGCGGCTTAGCGCCTCCAGCACTTCGCGCCGGCGCGCACTGACCGCGACCCGGTAGCCGTCTTTGACAAGCCGAAGCGCCAAGGCCCGCCCGATGCCGGAACTGGCCCCGATGATCCACGCGGTTTTCGCGGCATTCTTTGGGGAATACGCCATAGCAAGCCTCCTTAATCGAGAATGACAGCGGTGCCCTTGGCACCGTCATTGCGCACCCAACTGAGTTTATTCGGGCCGGTGCTTTTGAGCGTGAAACAGAAGGTGCGGCCCTGATACCAGCTGGGCCATTTCTGGCAGAGGCGCTTGCCATCCACCCACCAGCGTCCCTCTTCCTTCGGAGCAAACATGCTCGCCATCGAGAAGCCGGTAAGATCACCGGCCACGACGCCGTTCGAGCGATATTTGAGTGGCAGCTGGATGCCGAGCGGCGTGTTCAACCGAACCGTCTTGCCGCCGATCAGCGTATTGATATCCGGCCCTTCCAGATCCCGCCCATGGGCCGTCGAAAGACCAATCATAAAAGCTGCAAAAGAAAGCACCGTCATACGAGCGCGCATCAAAACCGACCTCCCATCTGGTGAAAGAACGTGTCTGATGCTTAACGCCCGAGATCGGGTTTTGGATCAAATAAACTTGGCGAAACGCCTCAGGAGCGCAGGCCGGGCGCTTCCTGCCCGGTGCGTTCGACATATTCCGTATAGCCGCCGCCATACTGGTGGATGCCGTCCGGCGTCAGTTCCAGCACGCGGTTGGAAAGGGCGGCCAGAAAATGACGGTCGTGCGAAACGAACAGCATCGTGCCTTCATAGGCCGAAAGCGCCTTGATCAGCATCTGCTTCGTATCGAGATCAAGGTGGTTGGTCGGCTCGTCCAGCACAAGGAAGTTCGGCGGATCAAACAGCATGGCCGCCATCACAAGCCGCGCCTTCTCGCCGCCGGAAAGCACCCGGCAGCGCTTTTCGACATCATCGCCCGAAAAGCCGAAACAGCCCGAAAGCGCGCGAAGCGGTGCCTGCCCGGCCCGGGGAAAGCGCTCTTCCAGCCATTGCAGGATGGTGAGTTCGCCGTCGAGCAGATCCATCGAATGCTGTGCAAAATAGCCAAGCTTCACGCTGGCCCCGAGATTGACCGTGCCCTTGTCCGGCTGGCTGGCGCCGGTGGCAAGCTTCAGAAGTGTCGACTTCCCGGCCCCGTTCACCCCCAGAATGCACCAGCGCTCGCGCCGCCGCACCATGAAGTCCAGCCCGTCATAGATCGTGCGGCTGCCATAGGCCTTGTGGACGCCCTTGAGGTTGACGACATCCTCGCCCGAACGCGGCGCGGGCAGGAAATCGAAGGCCACCGTCTGACGGCGACGCGGCGGCTCGATGCGGTCGATCTTGTCGAGCTTCTTGACGCGGCTCTGCACCTGCGCGGCATGAGAGGCGCGGGCCTTGAAGCGTTCGATAAACTTGATTTCCTTCGCAAGCATCGCCTGCTGGCGCTCGAACTGCGCCTGCTGCTGACGCTCGTTTTGCGCCCGCTGCTCCTCGTAAAACGCATAATCGCCCGAATAGGAGTTGAGAGAGCCGCCATCGATTTCGATGATCTTGCCGATGATGCGGTTCATGAACTCGCGGTCATGCGAGGTCATCAAAAGCGCCCCGTCATAGCCTTTCAGGAACGACTCCAGCCAGATCAGGCTTTCGAGATCGAGATGGTTGCTCGGTTCGTCGAGCAGCATCACATCGGGACGCATGAGCAGGATGCGGGCCAGCGCCACGCGCATCTTCCAGCCGCCCGAAAGCTTGCCGACATCGCCGTCCATCATCTCCTGGCTGAAGGAGAGGCCAGCCAGCACTTCGCGCGCCCGGCCTTCCAGCGCATAGCCGTCCAGTTCCTCGTAGCGCGACTGCACCTCGCCATAACGCTCGATCAGGGCATCCATCTCGTCCATGCGGTCGGGATCGGACATCGCCGCTTCCAGCGAACGTAATTCCGCCGCCACTTCGCTGACGGGGCCTGCCCCTTCCATCACCTCGGCTACGGCGCTCATGCCGGACATTTCGCCGACATCCTGATTGAAGTAGCCGATGGTCACGCCCTTATCGACGGAGACCTGACCTTCATCGGGCAGCTCCTCGCCGGTGATCATGCGAAAAAGCGTCGTCTTGCCCGCGCCATTCGGCCCGACGAGGCCGATCTTCTCGCCCCGGTTCAACGCCGCCGACGCTTCAATGAACAGGATGCGGTGGCTGGCGGACTTGCTGATGTTCTCGATGCGGATCATGGACGGCGGCCTTGTGAAAACGAAGGCTCCCTATGCCATGCCCGACCTTCCGTGTCACCCATCGCAGCAAGGTTACTGAGCTGACATGGGAGTGACCGATGGAAGAATGCGATCTCTGATTAGTACCCATTTTCGGGAAGATATGGCTATGAGCGAGAGACTGCCACCAAGGCACCCAGAATTCCAGGAAATCAGGGGGCAGGTCACGCTCGATCTCCCATCATCTTTACGTTTGGCCCGGTATTCGCCGACGATAGAATTCGACGGAACTTATGGATGAATGTGCTATCTTTCTCGTGGCTTGCAGGGAAAATCTGCATCCAGCTTCGTTTTCCCTGTTGCATTTGAAAAAGGCTTGGGCCATATAGCCCCCCGTCAGCGCAACGCGCCGACCTGCGGTTCAGCATTCTACCCCGAACCGGCAGTTGATGAGCGGGTGTAGCTC
>Ga0209794_1001585_pt1 | contig 16244 bp, 7 predicted proteins | sample EBPBio232013_DNA_FD_185869 | JGI IMG/M metagenome (GOLD analysis project Ga0209794, IMG submission 185869) | Wastewater treatment Type I Accumulibacter community from EBPR Bioreactor in Madison, WI, USA - Reactor 1_5/23/2013_ DNA (SPAdes)... | ecosystem: Engineered > Bioreactor > EBPR >... | reverse complement strand
CCAACAGTTTGTATTCTACTCTCCTGTTGCGAGCTCTTCCTTTTGGATTGTCTTTTCCATTGATGGTTTCCGGCTCTATCGGACAACATTCGCCCATGGCCTTGCCCACCAGGCGATCGCGGCCGATACCCTGCTTAACGAGGTAGGCGATACAGATATCAACCCTTGCCTGTGCCAGTCGCAGGTTAAACTCTTCTGAACCCTTGCCATCGGTGAAGCCCAATACCTGTATGCGTGCAGTCGGGTATTTATTCATGATGTGTACCAGTGAATCAAAATTGCCATAAGCACCACGCTTCAAATCAGATTTTCCAAAGGCGAAGCGGCTTAACTCGCTCGACTTACTGAGGCGACGCAATTCTTCATGCAATTGATCCAGCGAGGTCACGCTGTCGCGTTTCATCACCAAACAAATGATCGCATTTTCAACACTGTCGTCGCCAGTGTCAATACGCACCTGGTAACTTCCTGTTTTGGGTTCGTATTTTTCGCGGGTGGTCAGCAATTCATAATACGACAGGTTGCTGGCTTCAAACACATACCGGCCATTCTCATCGGTGGTAACTGTTTTGTTATTGCCAGGATGGCGCTTATCGCTCACCGTTACCGAGGTATTGGCCAGCGGCGCCTGGTTGCCGCAGTCTACAACTTGTCCGCTGATATGCTGCCGGTTGTTCTGCCTGGTGCTATACAAAGCAAGACAACATTCAGAAGAACGATCAGAACTTATCCAACCTTCATTCCATAGATTTTCAGGATCGCGGCTCACATAGTACATATCGTCTTTACTCGAATTCAACTCACTGCCCGGGTTAACGGGTCGAGTCCAATCGTTCAACAACAAGCTACCCTTGGCACCATAGATGTCAAAGCCGCCCATGCCTACCAATCCGTTGCTCGCAAAAACGAGTGTACCGGCCACGCTATGGTAATAAGGCGACACTTCATCGCCTATTGTATTGATCGCCCCTCCCAGGTTGCGGGCCTTTCCCACTGCACCAGCACTATCAATCGAAGCAACCCACAAATCATATCCACCTGATCCGCCCTTTCGGTCAGAGGCAAATACAATAAAGTGGCCATCGTCTGTAATAAAAGGTTGCTTGTTGTTCGAACCTGGCTGGTTGATAGAATTACCCAGGGCTTTGGGCTTGCTCCAGCCCGTATCGCTCCAACGACTCTTATAAATCATTGCCTGTGGCGCCGCCGGATCAGACGACCAACGAGTGAAATATGCCGTCATTTTGTCTTTGCTCAAACTTAGCTGGCCCTGGTTAATGCCCGCTTCGGCAGGCGGGAAGCTAAATTTGTTAATCTGCGCCAACGATGTGTCTGAACCGGTCGATAAAAACAACTGGTTGTGAAACTGCTCCGTGGTTTTGGGCTTGCGCGCTTTGCCGGTTGTAAACGTACTTACTTCTGTAGAGGTGAACAGCAAACTGTCTGCGCCTATCGGCCGCAAACCAAAGCCGGAAATACTATCATTTACTTGTTGCCGGTTGACAAAAAAGGCGGCCCTTTTTCCCGGGGTCAATTGATCCTGGATAAAACGCAGGTTGTCTAACTCGCGCGATGCGAGGTAAGAATATGCATCAAGTTTGCCATAATTCATTTGGAAATCGCCCAACACGGTAATGGCGGTATCATATTTTTCATTGGCTCGAAGCGACATTGCATACCAAAGCCTTGCCAAAGGATAAGGCTGGCCATGCTGTTCCATTGATTTCTTGTACCATTTTTCTGCCTGCACAAAATCATTGGTGAACCGGTAACATTCTGCCAACTTGTAAGTTGCTTCATGCCGCGGATCGATGGTTGATTTACCTGATTTCTGTACGGCAAATGGCATGGCATGGGGCCGTACCGTATTACCGAAAGCCAGGTATTTCTCATAACACTGCGCGGCTTCAAAAAACTTTTTACCATTAAACAAACGTGTTGCCTGGTTGAAATACGCCGTGCTGCTTTGAGCCTGTACAGATAGCCCCGCGCTCATCGCGAGCAATAGAAACAAACTGCCCAGCAGGGCTGAGCGGCGCCACAAACGACGGGCTGCGTAAAACGGCGAATTCAACAATCGGAAGTCATATAATCGCAGAGAAGAAGTCGGTTTTTTCATGGTAGTGATATCTTGTTCTTAATGGTCTTCAAGGTATTTGGGCGTATTAAAACCGCGGACAATAAAATGCTTTTGTTTCAGAATTGCCTTTTCGTTGCAATACCATGGAGAGGCTCATTTCGATGCTATTACCCCGGCTCATCATCAAAGTAGATGGTGTAAACGGAACATCATAACTAAAACCAAAAGTGAAACCATTGTAGTACACACCGGCAAAGGGTACGACGGCTTCGTCTACCCGCCAGTTGGCACCGAGTACCAGGTCGGTTTTTAAGCCGGCATTCAATTGGCCATAGATACCTACCAGGGTTTCGTAAGCATCTTTCTGCCGCTGGTAAAAGAAGTTTGGCACTACCTGGATCTGCTCATTCACCACAATGCGGGCACCTCCATGAATATTGTATCGAATCGGTACCACTTCGCCATTGTCTGATGTGATATAAGGACTCTTGGGTTTGTTGATGTGAAAAGCAGAAAAACCTGCATAGAGGTTGACCCTTTTGTTGGGTGATGCATCGTAATACAACAAACCGGCTCCCATATCAAGGGCCGATGCATTTTGCGTACGCCAGCTTTCATTGCTGGCGGTGGATGGATCGTAACCGATGCCCGACTTCCACTGATCACCAAACTGCATTCGACTGATATCAAAGCGACGGTTGAGTATACCACCCTGTAGCGCCATGGTCAGGTAATGCATGGCATCTTTGCCGAAGCGCACCCCTGTATAGGCCATGGTGAGATACGCATTGGTAAAGCTATAGGCCTTGTCGTTGGTGGACTGGTTCAGCAGGTTCACCCCGAGGTTTACATTTTTGTTGGTCGTCATCTCGCCCGACAATCCCATGGTTTGCAAAAGATTGCTGTATTGGGAACGCCAGATGGCACTAACCCGGTAGTCGCCGTCAATAGCGCCCGTCAGCGCCGGGTTCAGGGTCATCGGCTGAATAAAAGTCTGGGAGAAATGGGGATCGGTTTGGGCCATAGCGCCCAAGCCGGTCAGCAATAGCATTCCTGTAGCCAGAATTGCTGTATAAAAATGGTTCTTCATCTGCGTTGTTTAACGTTCTATTTGGTTATCGGATTAATGTTACGGTTCCGCGCCGGGTAATGACTTGTCCGCTGTACAACCAGGCTCGCACCGTGTATACATAGGCGCCTGCCGGTTGCGGCTGTCCGTGGTACCGGCCATCCCATCCCACCTGGTAATCGCGGGTTTCGAACTGTAGGTTACCCCACTGGTTGTACACGCGCAACTCCAATTGTTTGATAGAAGACCCATACACCCGGAACAAATCATTTTTGCCGTCGTTGTTCGGAGTAAATACGTTAGGAATGAAAAAATCTTTTGTATTTGGGTCAATTTTTATTTCCAACACGGCACTATCGAGGCAACCGGTGGTGGTTTGCGCCCAAACGGTTATCAATCGATGGTCGCCAGCCAGTGAAACTGTTTGCGATTTTGCTGTTTGTTCAGTAAAATCCCCGGCTGGGCTCCAGGAAAGCACCTCATAGTCAAAATTGCCGGAAGTGGTGAAGCTAACCGGTTCACCAGCCAAGGCGGGGCTCCTGCTGGCATCCAACTGCAGGGTGAAAGCAACAACAGTTACATGCACCGGAACCAGTGCCGACACACAACCTGTACTGGTAATTGTACCCTGCACATAATAAGTGCCTGCATTAGCGACCGCGCTGGGATTTGTCAATATTTGCGTTCCTGCTGCATCTGAAAAATATTGGAAGGTCAATCCTGTATCGCTGCCGTTGGTAATGGCAGCGGCTGTAAGATCAACACTGGCGCCATTACAGATACTTGCCGGATCGGTAATGGACACTTTGGGTGCTGCATAAACGATGACCGTATCTGTGGTAGTACTATCACAGTATCCATTGCTGAAACGATAAGTAACCACGTAGGTACCGGCTGTAGAAGCAGTCAGGTCGATGACCCCCGTGCTGGCGTTGATGGTCAGCCCTTGGGGCGCGGAGAATTGCCCGCCGCTTTGACCACTCACCGTTGGTGTAGCCGTTCCTGTTTTACAATAACCTTTATTGTATTGAATAGACGCTGTCGGGAAGCGCAATACGGTCAGTCTAACATCGCTGGTACTATCACAGCCACGGTTGCCCAGCATTTTGATGGTGTAGAGACCGGAATCAGCCAGGCTTACCGCCGAGCTCACCAAATAGTCTTCGGTATTCGCACCTGGAATCAAGACCCCATTTTTATACCATTCATACCGCGGTACCGCAAAGTCGAGATGTACATCAGCGCTGAATGTTACTGGCGAGCCCACACATACTGTTTGATCGGGTATGGGTTTCTCCAGATAAGGTTGTGCATCGTTGAACAAGCGAACGGTATCTGCAATTACGATGGTAGAACCTGCCGTTGACGGTGCATACGCAATCCAAATCAATCGGGCTGCCTTACCCTGATCGACCGTAGCAGATGTCAGGTGAATATTGGGCGTAGTGATATGTGCTTCGCCACTGTCCACCACCCATTTTCCAAAATCTTCAACACCTGATACTTTGAAGTAAAAGTTTTCGCAATGAGAAACCGATGTTGGCGAGCTCATCACCGAATGATAAATGGTTGCTGAACTGCAATTGAAAACATAGGTGGCGGCATTGCAGGCGATATCGGCACGGGCAATGATTTGCGGACAAAGCGCGCCCGTATACGCAGAATTGATATTAAAACGAAGTGTTTGTTGAATGCTATCAGCTACGGGAATCGTTTGAACACCCAGGTATAGATCACCTGCGTCAATAACGCCATTCGTGTTGATGTCTTTGTACAAATTCACATTGACCGCATGTGGTGTATAGAGCGCATTAGTTCTTCTCAAAGTGATGGTGCCACTGATGCTGGTATCTTTTGAGGTGGTCTGTTGCAGGGAGAGACCCTGGATGCTGTATTTGGGATTGCCAACAGGAATTGTAGTGGTTTGGTTGCTTCCAACAATTACCTGACTTCCCGGACAATAGGTGCCGGTAGTAGAACAGTAACCATTGTATCGAACCACGGCATTCTCTGTAATGGCAGCCGTTGGGCCAACAGGGATACTGGCCGACTGTGGCGCATCGGCCCGGAGTATGGCCGTCATCACCACAGAGTCGCCTACCGCCAGGCCAACGCCGGTGCGGAAGTAATAGATGCCGTTGACCATTTCATAATACTGCGCGCCGGCAACATTTCTGATGAAGGCAACCGATGTGGTATCTAAACGCCAGGGTGTGGGCAATTCGATGCTGTATAAATCTGCCGCCGACGTAGCCAACGGTCCCTGGTTCACGATTTTAAAACGATAGTTCGCCTGGATGCCGTGCGTCGTATCACAGGCCTGCGCCGCCGAATCAGCACGCGAATACAAAGCATACAAATTTGTGGTTGCAGGCACACCAGCCATATTCAGTTTTTCCGATTGTTGTACGATACCGGTAGCGGTTGATCCGCAGGGCGATTTACCTCGCGGCGAAAAACGAACACTTTGACCACTGGAGAAACCACAACTGGTTTGCAATCCAAACCTGATTTGTACCCGGTCGTTGGCAACGAGATTGGGCAAGGTAGAAGCAGGTATCGTAAAGGTGATTGTCGATCCACTGGTTGACACTTGCGCGTCAGCCACTGCTATCGAAGCACCCGACACAGGATACTTCATGGTATAAGTGCCCGGCACAAAATTCATTCCGCCACCTGAAGGCATATAGGTGAGCACCGATAAACTACTGGCGTCGCCAGGACCTGCATTCAATACCTCCAAGGCATACCACAGGGTATCACAAAGATTGGGGGGCGTCGCCGGATTTGGCTCACTCAAAATGCCCAACTGCAAGGATGCTTGTTGTGGAATAACACTGAGACTAATATTCTTTCTGTAAGGCGCACTGCTAACATCGCTTGGATACCCGGTACGATCACAGTTGTAGCCATAGGCCAGTTTCATGCTGTCGTTTGCACAACTGGTTAAGGTAGCACTGACACGATAGTAAACGCTGGTTTGCGAAAAATCGCCCAACTGATAAATCCCCGTACCCGTGGGTGTAAGGGTTGCCTGAACGGTACCATTGGGACCCGAAAGACGTTGAATGCTGGTAATCGTTAATCCGGAAACACCGGTATCTTTTGCCATCCATACCGAAGTTGCCTGGGCAGCGCTGGCGTTGGACAGTTCTACCTCCCATTGCGCCGTTGTGTTACTCGCGGTGCTGGCATTATTGGCTGCTGTCAATTTCAATACAGGCGATGTTAAATACACGGTGTCATAAAAAACCGAGCTATAAGACAACGATCCGAAAGTTGACCCCGGACTAGCTACCTGTCTGATCAAAAATCTAGGAACCGCTTTGGCAGGTGCCAGGCAATTCGGTTTGATATTGACGGTGGCGGTTAAACTGCTGCCCTGGTCACCGTAAGGCAGTGTTCCATTTTCGAACAAAGCCCTGATGTTAAATATCAATGTATTTCCAACGCTTCCACTGGGATAAATTAACACCGTTTTGGTCGCTGATTTCGATTGGCCGGTTGTATAGGTATATGCGATCGTTGCAGATGAAAAATCATATCCAACCGGAAGGTCATAGGCCATCGAATCGTAAATAGTAACCGAGCGATATTCAAATGAGAAAGGCTTGGCGCCCGCGGTGGTGCAACATGGTCCGAGTAAGCCAACATTCATTGCCTGGGTCTTGGCGGAGTCCTTACTCATAATTGAATAGGTAAGGTTGCCCGAACCGCTGCCACCGCCCCAACCAACAACAAAGAGGTTGCCATTGTAAGTGCCACCACAACTATAGCGGTTTGCCGCCAATGGGTTCGCCATATTGCTTACATAAAAGGCGTTGCTGATGTTCACCGGCGCTAACACCGAGCCCGGATTCGAATTGATTTTATAATAGGCATTGATGACAACTGAATCGCCGTTGTTAAACTTCGTATTGGGATAGCCACCGCAGGCAGCTATTGCATTCAGGGTTGGTATACTGAAATCAATTTTTCGAATCGTTCCGCTGGTGGTTAAAGGCAGGTTATTGCAATTGTAAATCAGGGTACCGACACTGTTGTACACACTTATGGTGCCATACAGGTTGGCGATATTGGCTGCATAGGCAGAAAAGCTGTTTTCGATATAACCATACCGGAAGCCGCCAATTGGCGTTGCTACATCTTCGGCTATTTTACCGCCAAAGCTGAGTTGAATGGTATCACCAACCATTGCGTAGTTCTTATTCACCAGGTTCATATCGAGCGAACCTGAAACATCGGCGACACCATTGTTGTCGTTGTCTGGCAAACCATAAGTCGTTCGCTGGAGTTTATAACTATTGAAACTCATACCACCGGCCGTACTGCAGGGCGTGGGACATACCAGTCCGATATTGGTACTTACCACCGAAAACAATTCTTCATTGGCACAACTGCTTTGTGCCTTCAGGTAAGTTGACAATTGAACCGTATTGGCGTTGCTTGCGCTGGCACAATTCAATGCCATCCGGCCAAACTTAAGCGTGGCGCCCACCATGCCGTTTATATTAAACGTGCTGCTGACGGGATAAGTAAGATATATAATATTGGTACCGGCATTATAGGAATAGTTGGTCGGCGAACCATAAGCCGTGCCGCCTTTTGTCAACGAAATATCACTGAGTGTGCCGTTGAATTGAATCTTGGGTGGCAGGGCCAGTTGGTATCGGATATAAGATCCTGTTGGACCGGTATAGGTATAGATACCCGTATTCGATTCAGTGAATGTATAAGAGAAATTGTACTCCTGCCCTGTTTCCATATTACCGGGCAGGTCGGTTTGGGTATTGATTCGAACCTGCACATAGTTTCGGACGAAGGCTGCAACCTCGGGGGTGGATCCACCGCAATCGCTCTCATATGAATAGCGGATTTCACCACCGCTTACTTCCATGGTATTGCCCGCATTGACGCCGGGCAGCGGACTGTTTCGCTCGTTGTACCGCAAAAAGAAAACCTGGCCGTTGTTGATAACCGGTACAGTGAATACAACACTACTCGGTAGGCCAACGATGGCCGGCCCGGGACTGGTAAACGAAGCTGTTGAGGTTGGCACCAAGGCGGTCCAGGCCCCTGTGGTACCAATGCGGTATTCAAGGTTGGAATAAGCCGATTGTCCGCCGGCCGTATAACTGCGTCCTGCGTTGAAATACTGTGTTGCAGGAACAGCGCTCCAGGTACTTGAAAACAGGTTTACTTTCAGGTTGTACAAGGGTGCCGTGCCGGTATTGGCAAAAGCAATCAGCTGCTGGTAATCGGTGCCCCTGCAAACAAGGGCCGTTGTTGCAGGCGTTACGGTTAATGCGGGCGACAATGAACTATTCACCGTTGCACCCGCGGTGGCGGTAGCACTCACATTGTTGTTGGTACAGGCAGTACTAAAACATCCAAATGATGCAAATAATTTCGACTGCAGGTTGCATTTGGTAACAATGGTTATGTCTTCCGTAAGCACAATCTGTTGTCCTTGCTGCAGCGAAAGGCCTTGCAATGTATAGGTATGCACCGTATCGGTGCCACTGACTGTTTTGGTACGAGATACCGTCCATCCGTTGTTTACAGCGAATGAACTGATCAGTAAACCATTTCCACTGGTATCGCGAAGGGTGATGGAAGAAACGGTTCCCAGTCCATTGTTCGTGATGGTAATGGCACGAGAATAATTACTGCCCACAACACCTGCATAGTTGCTGTTGGTGATATTGGTAAAGCTTAAAGCGGCACTCTGTGTATTAAATGTATTACTGGTAACCACATAAGAACCCAGGCAGTTGGAGGTTAAAGTATACCTGGCGTTGCTACTGGTGCTGGTGGCAGTGCCGATGGTGCTGCAATCAGCATTGGCGATATAAGTGATAACAGTAGAATCAGGCGAAGCTGGAATACTCTGCACGGTCAATTTAGCTGCGTTACCACTTACTGACACCTGCGAAACAGTACCCGAACCGGCTGTTACGGATGCAGATCCACTAAGGTATCGGTAACCCGATGGCAGAAGAATGTCTAGCGTGGCAGATGCACAAGCACTGGCACTACCGATAATTTTTATTTTGAATTGCGCATTGTCATTACAGACTGAAATGGGCGTTGAAGGCGCGCCGTAGTTTGGCTGGAGCGTTTGCGAAAATCCCCAAAAGGGTATTGTAATGCACAGCACTAGTGCAATGAAACAAACTATTCTGCTGATCATTTTTCTCTAGTTTAGGTATCCAAGTCCACTGCTTAACTGCCGATGGGGGTTAACAAATGCAAAAACTCCATTTACCGCGAATTATTGTGTTACTACTAAGGCTCTTGCGTAAAAACACTTAAAAAAGACATTTTTTACTAACTTCAGAAACAGCATTTGCATTTTACCAATGAAGTATCTGCCCTTTCTACACGGATTGTATTCGGTGGCGCCGGGATTGATTCCTGTAGTGCGACAGGAAAATGAATTCGACCGGCAGGTTTTCCAGATCGACGACACTTATGACCAATACCTGGCCAACAAAATGGATTGCCGCCGGGAAGACATGCACAAATATTACCAGGAAGCCGATTTCGACGCCAATACCTGTGAAACGGTCAATGAATACATATTAAATCAAATTATAACGGATCACCCCGACAAGTTCGAATTGTCTTTTGCGGGCGATCGAACAGTGTTGCTGAATATCCACACCGGCGAAATCATTATCTGGCATACCAGCAGCATGGAGATCATCGGTAGTCAATACAGCACTTTGTTTGATGCATTGAGTAGCCAATTGCAGGAAGACCTGGCTGTGGTACAATTGGCTGAAAACAGCGACTGGCTCGCAGCGATTCACCTCTGCGCACCCAATCACTGGTCGCCAGGCGAGAAAATTGGCCAGCCTTTCGATCATATCCACCGGCCGGTGCCGGGCATGGAAAAAACAATGCCGCACTATCGGAAGATGCTTGAAAGCGCTTTTAACAAAGGCCCGTTTACCCGATTTGCCTGGGGCATATCGACCGACAATCGCTTAAACCACCACCCTGTTCCGCCACCGGGTCAGGATCCGGATAGCTGGCGCGGACGATCAGCCGCTGCCAGCAAGCGGCTGTATGTACGCACGGAGAAACAGAACCTGATCGGTTTTTCTGCCATTAATGCTTTTCTTTTCACCATTAGAACCTATTTCTATCCGGTAGATGAATTGTCGAATGTTGAAAAAACAGCTCTGTGGACAGCCGTTCAAAGTATGAGCGAAGAGGCCTTGCAATACAAGGGAATGCAGGGTGTGCAGGAAAAGTTGGCCGAATTAATGCTACATGACTAAATAGGTTTGGCAGCAACAAAAAGAGCCAGGCACACAATGTCATTTTTAAGCTAATTTTGTAATTACGAAGCACGCAGATTCATGAAGTTTGAAAAAATACACAACAAGGGGCAGGCGCGGCTGTTTGAAAATCCTGTGCTGGAATTTTTTACCAAATCAAATCCATTGGTGATTTGGGGCATCTATATTCCTTACCTGTCATTTTTGATTTATCATTCCATCGCGCATCTCGGGCTTGTCGGCTGGAAAGCTGCGCTGATTTTTGCGGGTGGTTTTATATTCTGGTCTTTTTTTGAATACCTGATGCACCGGTTTGCTTTTCATTTTGAATCAGACACACCCCGCGTTCGTCGTTTTATTTATTTGATGCACGGAAACCACCATGAATATCCGCGCGACCGGGAGAGATTGTTTATGCCGCCTGTGCCGAGTCTAGTTATTTCTTCTATTATTTTAGGTATCATGTATGGCGTAACCTGGATTTTTTCGATTACGCCAACTGCCTTCCCTTTCTTTGCCGGCTTCATGATTGGCTATTTATCTTATGCTTCCATGCACTACGCCATCCATACCTGGAAACCACCTTTTAAATGGATGAAACCTTTGTGGCGCAACCACCACCTGCATCATTATAAAGACGAAGGAAAAGGGTATGGTGTGAGTACCACCGTCTGGGATCGCGTGTTTGGCACCATGTTCGATTGATCATCGCAACCGATCGGCGATGTGATTGATTTCCGTTTCACTTATGTCATTTTCTGCGGCGCTAATAAGTATAGTATAGTGAAAGCGAACCGACTCTCCCTTTTTTAAATGCAGGTCTCTTCTATCTTTCTCCTGGCTGAAGATGGCAGCGCCCAATGGATTAACTGCAAACAAACCATACCCACGGGCATGCCAGTAACTGGGATAACCGATATTTTCCGGATGATCCAGTATAACAATGGCCACGGTATCTTTTCCCATACGCGCTGATAACCGGCACCAGCGTGCGCGCTTCGACCATACACTGTCACCCCGCAAACCTTCACTGTTCAGGTAATCTGCTGTAGGCAACTGCAATTCTTTGGCCACGCGAAATCCAAGCAACCCATCTTTTGCATCTTTAAAGAACGCATCTTGTGCGGCCGTTAATTTGGTGATCCGGTCGATGCGCCTCATCCGGTTATCGCCCGAAAAAATCAATTCTGTTTTTTCCGTTACAATGCGTTCACCCGAAGGCGCCACCCAATCTGCCTGATAGACCAACACGCCCCGTTTACCGCCTTTGCCCAGCTTTACCTGCCGGGTAACGATGCGGCCATAATGCGCTTTGTCTTTGGCCGGAATTGCATATGAATTGTTCCAGAAATCCAGTTGATTGAGGTTTTCAAAATTCAACCAGATACCAATATGATGCGGATGGTCGGTTGGATCGCCGGCTCGTGGCGCGAGTGGAAAGCCGCGCGTTACGAGTTGCTGATCGGGCGCAAATACCGGAAACAAAACCGGTTTCTCCAAGCTGTCGGGATACAATAGACTGGTAAATGGCTGATCATGTATTAAAACATCAACCTGGTTTTCTTTTTGCACAAAGCTTATCGGCAATTGTGCTTGCAACAACAACACGCCAAAGCAGGAAGCCATCGTCAACATCCACTTTGTCATAGATGGAAAATTTTTCCATTGCTCATTACTTCCTGGCTGGTTTCATCAAAGATGGCTTTACCACCAGTATGGGCGGCGGCGGTTGTCATGATATTGGCAATGGAATGATTGTAGCCTGCTTCCACCGGCGCATTGGGTGTTTTGCGACTGCGAACACATTCCATCCAATTGCGTACATGCGCCGATGTCAGTTGATCGCCGCCGGTATTGGCCGATGTTATAACCTTTGTTGTTTCAGGAAGTTTCATTTCAGGCAAAAGATTCGGCTGCATACCCATGGCGTCGGCGAAATTTTTTGTTAGTCCGCCAACCGGCGAAATGGTATTGGTATTCAAATTTATCTGACCGGCATTGGAATAATACATTTCCAGCGGGTGTTCATCACCGTTACCCATACGCGAAGAAAACACCACCTGAAATCCGGTTGTCAAATCATTCGCCGGACCATAATCAAATACCGCGGTAATGGTATCCCAGTTTCTGCGGCCATCTTTCCAATTGTAGATGCCACCATTGGCCACCACCGATCGCGGATGCGAATAACCACTGAACCAATGCACAGTATCGATCTGGTGACTCATCCATTGTCCCGGAATGCCGGAAGAATATGGCCAGAACAATCGGTATTCCAGGTAAATGCGGGGATCAAATGCTTCTGCCGGCCGATTCAACAAAAACCTTTTCCAATCAGTTTCATTTTCTTTGAGCAGGGCCACTTCTTTTGGCCGGCGCCAGCGTCCGGGTTGGTTTACATTCCAGGTGAGTTCCACCATATTGATGGGGTCAAACTTTCCGGCATTGATAAATTCATTGGCTGCCTGGTAGTTGCCACCACTGCGCCGTTGCGAACCAATCTGTACAATTTTGCCGGAGGCTTTTACGGCCTTCAATGCCGCCCGATTGTCGGCCATCGTTTCAGCAAAAGGTTTTTCTACATAAGCATCGCAACCTGCTGAAACAGCTTCAATGGTATGTTGGGCATGCTGAAAATCTGCCGTGCTGATGAAGACAGCGTCAATTGCTTTTGAATTGTATAACTCTTCGTTGTTCCTGTATGCACTGATATCGTGCCCAAGCTCTTTTTTCCAGGCAGCAGCGCCGGCCTCGCGCCGCAGTTTCCAGATATCCGAAACAGCCGTGACATCGAAATTCAATTCCTTGTAATGGTGCAGGAAGCAAGGCAAATGCGATTGCCGATGACGGTCTGAAAAACCGACGACACCTACACGAACGCGATCGTTCGCACCGATAACGCGTCGATAACTGGCGGCGGACAAACTGTTGGCACCCAGGTACAAGCCCGATGCGGTTAAGCTGGTTTGGCGGATGAAATGCCGGCGTGACTGTTTCATCCTTAAATGTATTATTTTTTGCCGACTAGCTTTGGGGGGCGATAAGTGCCGAAAAGGAGCAAGCTGCCCGCAACATTTATCTTTTTTCGTGCACAGAAAATGAATATGGGTCAGCCTCGGCGCTGGTGCCACGGGTTCGCGACGGGTCGGGCGCCAGCTCGAAATCAAGTACAGCACCCTGTTGCAGGCTACTGTGTGAAATCCAGTTATTTGGCCAGGTTTTCCCGTTCAGCAAAAGCGATTGCACGTATTTATTGTCGGCGCTGCTATTGCCGGCGCGAATAACGACCTGCTTTCCATTTTCCTGGTTGACAGTGATTTTTTTAAACAGCGGTGTGCCTAGAACGTATTGATCGGTCGACGGACAAACAGGATAAAAGCCCATCGCACTGAATACATACCAGGCCGAAGTCTGGCCATTGTCTTCGTCGCCGCAATAACCATCTGGCGTTGCTTTGTACAATTTGTTCATCACTTCCCTGATCCAATACTGCGTTTTCCAGGGCTGTCCTACATAATTATACAGGTAGATCATGTGTTGGATGGGTTGGTTGCCGTGCGCATATTGGCCCATGTTCATGATCTGCATCTCCCGAATTTCATGGATCACAAAACCATAATAAGCGTCGTCGAAAATCGGCGGCATGCTGAATACGGAATCCAGTTTCTGCGCAAAGGCTTCGCGGCCACCCATCATTTTGGCGAGGCCTGCAATATCATGAAACACGCTCCACGAATAATGCCAGCTATTGCCTTCAGTAAATGCATCGCCCCATTTGAAAGGATTAAATGGGGATTGGAAACTGCCGTCTTTGTTTCGGCCGCGCATCAATTTGTATTGCGGATCAAAAAGGTTCTTGTAATTCATCGATCGCTTGGCGTAGAGATCAAGTTCTTTTTTGGGACGCTTTAATTGCTTGCCCAATTGATAAATGCTGAAATCATCATACGCATACTCGAGCGTACGAGCTGCATTTTCGTTGATCTTTACATCATAAGGTACATATCCCAGCTTGTTATAATATTCAACGCCGCGGCGGCCAACCGCTTCAACCGGTCCTTCGTTGTTGGCATCTTTTAACAAGGCTTCGTACAATTTATTGATATCGTAACCGCGCAATCCCTTGATAAACGCATCAGCCACTACCGAAGCCGAATTATTCCCTACCATTACCGAGCGATACCCCGGACTACTCCATTCGGGCAGAAATCCACCTTCGAGGTACGCATTCACCAGGCCTTCCTGCATTTCTGTATTGATGGAAGGATAAACCAGGTTTAGGAAAGGATACAGCGCCCGGAATGTATCCCAGAAACCAGTGCCGGCAAAGAAATAACCAGGGTGTGTTTTGCCGGTAAACGGACTATAATGCAGGGGCTTCCCACTCGCATCGAGTTCATAATGCTTTTGCGGAAACTGAATGGTACGATAGAGGCAGGAATAAAAAGTTCGCACCTGGTCGACCGTGCCGCCTTCTACCTGCAATCTTGCCAACTGCTTGTTCCAGGCAGCTTTTGCTTTCCTTTTTGTTTGATCAAAATTATCAGCGCCCACTTCGCGGGTGAGGTTTAACGAAGCTTGTTCAAAACTGATAAAAGACGACGCGACTTTCGCATTGAGTTGTTCGCCTTTTGCCAACCGAAAACCAATAATGGCCCCGGCATGATCAGCCTGCAGCTCTAGCGTGTCTTTGGCCAGTTGGTTGCCATGCCAGGCGGCCGACAAAGTAAAGGGTCGGTCGAATTTGATCACGAAATAATTCTTGAAATCGGCGGGCACGCTGCCACTGTTACGGGTGGTGTAGCCAATCACCATTTGTTCAGCCGGAATTATTTTTATGTAGGAGCCTTTGTCAAAAGCGTCGATCACCACAAAAGAAGAATCACGGCCGGGAAAAGTGAAGCGGAACTGCGCTGCTCTTTCTGCCGGGGCGATCTCGGTGGTTACGTCGTGATCAGCGAGGTACACACTGTAATAATAGGGTTTGGCAATTTCGCTTTTGTGCGAAAACCAACTGGCGCGGGCATCTTGTTCAAAAGCTAGTTTGCCTGTAACCGGCATGATAGAAAACTGACCGTAATCATTCATCCATGGAGAGGGCTGGTGCGTTTGTTTAAACCCCCTGATCTTATCTGCGGCATACTGGTAAGCCCAGCCATCACCCATTTTACCGGTCTGCGGCGTCCAGAAATTCATGCCCCAGGGCAAGGCAATTGCCGGATAGGTATTACCGTTAGACAACAATGGTTTTGAATCGGTGCCCATCAGCGGGTTCACCCACTCTACCGGATCGGTCACGCTGTTTACTTCTTGCGAAAACAACTTATGTGACATGCCTGCCAAAATCAGCAGGGCGAGTAAACGCTTCTTCATGGTATACATTTTCGGTCGGCAATTTAGTTCAACATTTGAGGCATCGTTCAACATTCGCATCGAATGACCAGTAATTATTGCAGTAACTGTGGTTTCTCGCGATAGGTTTTCCAGATAAACTCACCGAAAATAGTATTGGCCCAGGCAAACCATTTGCGGGTAAAATTAGTGGGATCGTCTTTGTGTACCGACTCGTGCATAAAACCGGTACCACCATGACAATGCTGTAACAGATCGAGGCATTCTTTGATCTCTTTGGAATTGGTACTGGTCATGCCTCGCATTACAATACTCATCGGCCAAACCATATCGAGCCCGATATGCGGGCCGCCAATGCCCGCCATCGCCTTTCCTTTAAAATAAAACGGGTTATCGGTCGACAATACAAACCGGCGGGTGGCCTGGTATACCGGGTCGGAAACAACCGTGCCAC
>Ga0209794_1001584_pt1 | contig 16250 bp, 15 predicted proteins | sample EBPBio232013_DNA_FD_185869 | JGI IMG/M metagenome (GOLD analysis project Ga0209794, IMG submission 185869) | Wastewater treatment Type I Accumulibacter community from EBPR Bioreactor in Madison, WI, USA - Reactor 1_5/23/2013_ DNA (SPAdes)... | ecosystem: Engineered > Bioreactor > EBPR >... | reverse complement strand
GTGGACCGTCAACGATCAAAACGATCTGCTCGGGCGCCTCTTCGGACTTCAAAAGGTTAACAAAGCGTGAAAGCTGGGTGATTATCGGCTCAACGCGTCCTATCGCCAGCTTTGCGACACGCCCGTCGTGCGTCATGCCTTGCCCTGCCCATTACCTCGGGGTCAAGGAACATGACAGTCACGATAGCCAATCTCGGCTTTCCACGCATCGGCGCAAGGCGCGAACTGAAATTCGCGCTTGAAAGCCATTGGGCCGGCAAGACCGGCGAAGACGAACTCAAAGAAACCGCGCAAGCCTTGCGCGCGCGCCACTGGCAGGCGCAACAGGCGGCGGGCATCGCCGTCATTCCCTCCAATGATTTCTCGCTTTACGACCATGTGCTCGATCTGGCCGTGGCGCTTGGCGCCGTGCCGGAAGGCTATGGCTGGAGCGGTGAGGGGCCGGTTTCGCTGGCTACCTATTTCGCGCTGGCGCGCGGCGGCGCGATTGCCGATGGCTGCGATTGCGGCTGCCCGGACAAGGGCGTTTCGGCACTGGAAATGACCAAGTGGTTCGACACCAATTATCACTACATGGTGCCGGAATTTTCCGAAACGCAGGCCTTCCGGCTGACCGCAAACAAGGCGCTGGCCGAATTCAACGAAGCAAGGGCGCTCGGCATCCACACCCGTCCGGTCATCGTCGGCCCGGTCACCTTCCTCAAGCTCGGCAAGGGGGCAACGCCCGGCCTTCGCCCGCTCTCCCTGCTTTCCGCACTTTTGCCGGTCTACGCCCGGATGCTTGGCGAACTGCATGCGGCGGGTGCGGACTGGGTGCAGATAGACGAACCGGCCCTGAGCCTCGATCTCGACGAGGCCGAACAGGCAGCCTTTGCCAAGGCCTATGCCTATCTGGCCGAGGCCGTGCCGGGGCTGAAGATCATGCTCGCCAATTATTTCGGCGGTTATGGCGAAAACCTCACCGTGGCCACACGCCTGCCGGTTGCGGGCCTGCATTTCGATCTGGTCAGCGCGCGTGAGGAACTGGAGCACATCGCCATTTCCGCCCGCCGCAATCTCGTCTTCTCGCTCGGCGTCATCAGCGGTCGCAATGTGTGGAAGGCCGATCTTGCCGCAATCCATCACCGCATTGCCCCGATCGTCGAAAAGCGCGGGGCCGACCATGTGCAGATCGCGCCGTCCACCTCGCTCCTGCATGTGCCGGTCGATCTTGCTCTCGAAACCGATCTGGAGCCAGCGGTGAAGGCACGCCTTTCCTTCGCCGCCCAGAAACTCGAAGAACTGCGCACGCTTGGCGCAGCACTTGCGCAAGGGAGAGCGCCTGTCGATGCGGGCCGCACGGCACCGCTGACGGACCCCGCCGTCAAGGCGCGGCTGGCTGCGGTCACGTCCGCCGACGAAAGCCGCGCCACGCCCTTTGCCGAACGCCGCACGCTTCAAGAAAAACGGTTCGGCCTGCCGCTTTTCCCCACCACCACCATCGGCTCCTTCCCGCAGACCGCCGAAGTGCGACAAGCACGCGCCGCCTTCACCAAGGGCACGCTTTCACCTGCCGACTATGACGCCTTCCTTCACCGCGAGACGGAGGCCGCCATTCGCTGGCAGGAGGAGATCGGCATCGATGTGCTGGTGCATGGCGAGTTCGAGCGCAACGACATGGTGCAATATTTCGGCGAGCAGCTTTCCGGTTATGCTTTTACCCGGCATGGCTGGGTGCAAAGCTACGGCTCGCGCTATGTGCGCCCGCCGGTCATCCATAGCGATGTTTCGCGGCCTGAACCGATGACGGTTGCATGGGCGCGCTTTGCCGCTTCGCTGACGCAACGCCCGGTCAAGGGCATGCTGACCGGCCCGGTCACCATGCTGCAATGGTCCTTCGTGCGCGACGATATCCCGCGCGAAACCGTATGCCGCCAGATTGCGCTGGCGCTGCGCGACGAGGTTTGCGACCTCGAAGCCGCCGGGATCGGCATCATCCAGATCGACGAACCGGCGCTGCGGGAAGGACTGCCCCTGCGCAAGGCCGACTGGCCCGCCTATCTCGACTGGGCCACCGCCTGCTTCCGGCTTTCGGCCTCGGGCATCGGCGACGCCACGCAGATCCATACCCATATGTGTTATGCCGAGTTCAACGATATCATCGACGCCATCATCGCCATGGATGCCGATGTCATCTCCATCGAAACCTCACGCTCGCGCATGGAGCTGCTCGACGCTTTCCTGACGCACCATTATCCGAGCGGGATCGGGCCGGGTGTCTACGACATCCACTCGCCGCGCGTGCCGGAGACGGGCGAGATGGTCGCTCTGCTGGAAAAGGCGGTCATCCGCCTTGCGCCGGAGCAGGTCTGGGTCAATCCCGATTGCGGATTGAAGACACGCCGCTGGGAAGAGGTGAAACCCGCGCTTGAAAACATGGTGGCGGCGGCTGAAAAGCTGCGCGCGCTGTTTTCCGGTCGCACCACCGGCAGGCGTTCGGCATGAGCGGCGCAATCCATCTGGCGGATCTCGTGCTGCCCGGCATCACCAATCATCACGGCACCCTCTTCGGGGGTGCCGGTTTTTCGCTGATGAACCGGGCGGCCTTCATCGCCGCCTCGCGCCACAGGCGGGTGACGTTTCGCACCCAATCCTGCGAACGGCTGGAGTTTCATGCGCCCGCTGACGCGGGACGTCTGATCGAGGCGCGCGCCACGCCTGCGGTCGCGGGGCAGCACCTGCTGCGGGTCGAGGTGGAAATGATGGCGGAAAACCTGACGACCGGCGAAAGGGCGATCGCCGCGCGCGGCGGCTTCATCCTGCGCGCCGATCCGCAAGGGGAGGGGAGGGCGGACTTCCGCATGCCGGAGACACAAGGACGCGGCCGCTCCACACCGGAACCCGGCAGCCTCAGCTTCTGGGATATCGTTCTCGCATCACAGGCAGGCGCCACCGGGTCGCTTTTCGGCGGTGACGCCATTGCCGCCATGACCAAGGCCGCCTTCATCGCCGCCAGCCGCCATTGCCGCATGCCGGTGGTCGTCGCCTCCTCGAAGCAGCTCGATTTCAGCCGTCCGGTTCCCGTCGGCTCGCTGGTGGAGATCGTCGCGAAGGTGGAGAAAACCGGCAATTCGTCGATGACCGTCAATGTCGCCTTCTGGTGCGAGACCATCGAAACCGGCGAACGCTTTCGCGCCACGCAAGGCGAATTCATCATGGTCGCCATCGGGCCGGATCATCGCCCCGCCCGCATCGGCCGCCCGGCCGCATGAAAAACCCGCCCCGGCGCATGCCGGGGCGGGCTTGTCCATTCACCGTCGCATCAGGACGCGGCGAGAATGACCTTCATCGCCTTTTCGCGTGCCGCGTTGCCGAACACTTCGTAAGCGTCGAGAATCTGGTCGAGCGTGAAGCGGTGAGTGATGAGCTTCTTCGGATCGAACTTGCCGGCCTGAACCGTCTTCAACAGCATCGGCGTGGTGTTGGTGTTCACCAGACCCATGGAAATGTTGATGTTCTTGATCCAGAGATCCTCGATGTGCAGATCGACCGGCGCGCCGTGAACGCCGACATTGGCGATGTTGCCGCCATTGGCCACGACCTTCTGGCAAATGTCGAAGGTAGCCGGAACGCCGACCGCTTCGATCGCCACATCAACGCCGAGACCGCCGGTCAGGTTCTTCACACCGGCAACCACGTCGTCGGCGCCAACCTGAAGCGTATCGGTTGCGCCGAACTGGCGGGCAAGGCCGAGACGGGCCGGATCCATATCGATCATGATGATCTTGCCGGGCGAGTAGAACTGCGCCGTCAAAAGCGCCGACATGCCGACCGGGCCAGCGCCAACGATGGCGATGGCATCGCCGGGCTTTACGCCGCCTGCCTGCACGCCGATTTCAAGACCGGTGGGCAGAATGTCGGAGAGCATGACGAGGGCTTCCTCGTCCGCACCTTCCGGGATGGGATAGAGCGAGTTGTCGCCATGGCGGATGCGCACATATTCGGCCTGCGTACCGTCCACCGTGTGGCCAAGCTGCCAGCCGCCATCATCGCAATGGGAATAAAGCTGGCGCTTGCAGTTCGGGCACGAACCGCACGAGGTGATGCAGGAAATGAGAACCGCATCGCCCTTCTTGAAGTTGCGCACGGCCGAACCGATGTCATCGACAATGCCGACGCCTTCGTGGCCAAGCGTACGGCCTTCGGTGACGGTGGGAACATGGCCCTTGAGGATGTGCAGGTCGGAACCGCAAATGGTGGTCTTCGTGATCTTCACGATGACGTCGGTCGGCTCGAGAACGACCGGCTTGGCCTTTTCGACCCAGTCCTTCTTGCCCGGTCCATTATAGACAAGTGCTTTCATCAAAACCTCCCTGGGGGGAATGCCCCGCAGCATGATGTTGCAAAGATTACACAAACCGGCCTCCTGTCCGGATGGTGAAGTGCCATGCGGCACTTGTCGCAAATCTAGAACAAGATGGCGTGCCGGACATGACCGCCGCCATTCCAAACCGGAAAACGATAGTCCAAACGGGAAGGAAACCGCGGCGGGCGATCCCGGCGGTCATGCGCCCACCACCCGCCCGCGCAAGGTCTGGAAAGGGCTTTCGCCGAAGCGTTGCCGATAGCCCGCGCTCATTGCCGCAAGGTTGACATAGCCGCGCGCGGCGGCGATCGAGGACACGGTTTCGCCGGGCCGGGCCGCCATCAGCGCCTTGCGCAGGCTGTCGAGGCGGCGCGCCGTCATGTAGTCATGCGGGGTGATGCCGCGAAACCGCCGGAAGCCTTCGGAAAGGCTGCGGGCCGAAACACCGAGCCGGGCGGCGATGTCCATCACCGTCATGGCCCGGTCCGCATGCTCCTCGATCAGCCGTTCCGCCTCGCGCACATAGCGGGGTGCTGCACTTCTGGCCCCCGTCTCAAGGTTCAGCCCGGCGCATTCCGCCCAGTTGCGCAGAAGCTCGATGCACAGCGTTTCCTCGATGCGCTTTTCGATCAGCGGATTGTCGATGCCGTCGCTGCGCGCATCAACCGAACGGGTGGCGTAATCGAGCAGCGACAGCCATGCGGATTGCCCCCGGCCGAACACCAGCCGTTTCTTCCACAAATCGTCATCCGGCACGAAACCATACCAGCGTTGCGCCGTTTCCTCCATCAGCCGGTGGGGAATGGTGAGGTTGAATTGCAGGTCGCCGCCATCGGCGATGTTCCAGTATTCGGTGCGGCTGCAATCCACCACATAGCTGTCGCCGGGGCGTGTGTCGGCATCCACGCCATCGGCCAACGGGTGGCGAACGCTGCCGCGCAGCGTGTTGACGACGATGATATTGCCGGACGAGGGGTCGAATTCATCGGCGCGCGTTGGCACGCCGAAGCAGAAACGGCTGAGCACGATGCTCCCGATCGACAAGGTGCGCAGCGTGGCGTTCGGATCCGCACCCTTCACGAGCGGCCGCGCCGCCAGCGGCATGTAGACGCGATTGCAGAATGCGTTGACCTCCGCCCACTCGCGCGAACCGTTCAGCTTCCCCTCCAGAAGCGGCTGGCCGCTGGCGTCGTACAGGAGCGCATTTTCCAGCACTATTGCCTCCTCCTCCAATCCCAGCGGCATTGTGCCGTGAAACCTGGAGATTGCAACCCGCCAGAACGCACCCCCGCTTAATCGTTTCTGCACCTTTGCCCTGTAGCATTTCACCCTGCGATTTAGCGAAGGGATGGAAGCGCGGCATGTGCGGCCTTGCGGGTTTTCTGGGAGATGTGCGCGAGCCTGAAGCTCTTCTTCAGACCATGGCGGACGCCATCGCGCATCGGGGTCCGGATGGGCGCGGCACCTATGTTGCCCCGAATTCCGGTTCCAGGTTCGGTGCGGGCCTTGCCCATGTGCGCCTGTCGATCGTCGGCCTTGCCGATAGCGCCCAACCCATGCAGACGGAAGATGGCGACATCGTCATCGCCTTCAACGGCGAAATCTTCAATTATGTGGAACTGCGCGAAGAACTGATCGCCCGCGGCCACCGTTTCCACACCAGCGGCGACACCGAAGTCATTCTGGCGCTTTACCGCGAAATAGGCGAGGCCTGCCTTTCGCAGCTGAACGGCGATTTCGCCTTTGCCATTCTCGACCGCAGAAATGGCCGCATGCTGCTCGCCCGCGACCGCATGGGCGTGCGCCCGCTGTTTTACACCCGCCATGGCGGCACGCTCTATTTCGCGTCCGAGGCCAAGGCGCTGCTGACCATTCCCGGCCTCAACGCCGAACTTGACCCGCTGGCGCTCGACCAGATCTTTACCCTGTGGTCGCCGATTGCGCCGCGAACCACCTTCAAGGACGTGTTCGAACTGGAACCGGGAACTTTCATGGTGGCCGACGCCGGAAAGCAGGTCATCAACACCTACTGGCAGCTTGATTTCCCGGATGCCGAAGACGCCCACCCGGCGCATTACGACGACGCGCAGGCGGTGGAACAGTTGCAGGCGCTGCTCGATGACGCCACCCGCATTCGCCTGCGGGCCGATGTGCCGGTTGGCGCCTGCCTTTCGGGCGGGCTCGATTCCTCGATCATCGCCGCACTTGCCGCCGAACAGGCGCCGCGTGGCTTGAAAACCTTTTCCATCGCCTTCGATTCCGCCGAGCATGACGAAAGCGCCTTCCAGACGCTGATGGCGTTGCATCTCGGCGTTGCCCGCGAAACCGCCCATTGCGGCGAGGGCGATATTGCCCGCCTGTTCCCGGAAGTGGTGCGCCTTGCCGAAAAACCGCTGATCCGCACCGCGCCCGCGCCGATGCTCAAACTGTCATCGCTGATCCGCGAAAACGGCATCAAGGTGGTGCTGACGGGCGAGGGGGCCGACGAGGTTTTTGCCGGTTACGATATCTTCAAGGAAGCAAGCCTTCGCCGCTTCTGCGCCCGCCAGCCGGGTTCGCAGCGCCGCGCGCTTTTGTTCCGCAAGCTGTATCCCTACCTGCCCAACCTGCAAAAGCAGACGCCCGCAACGCTGGCCGCCTTCTTCGGCGCGGATGCCGCGCCGCTTGACGACCCGCTGTTTTCGCACCGCCCGCGCCTGCGCAACACCGCCGCCGCCAAGTTGTTCTTCTCCGCCGACCTCAAGGCCGAGCTTGCCGGTTACGACGCGACGGACGACATGGCGGCCCGCCTGCCGGACCGTTTCGCCCGCTGGCACCCTCTGCATCAGGCGCAGTATCTCGAAACCCGCTTCCTGCTGCCCGGCTATATCCTGTCGAGCCAGGGCGACCGCATGGCCATGGGCAATGGCGTGGAAGGCCGTTTCCCCTTCCTCGATCATCGCATCGTGGAATTTGCCGCCGCTTTGCCGCCGCGCCTGAAGCTGAACGGGCTGGAAGAAAAACACATCCTGCGCCGCGCTTCGGCTCACCGCCTGCCGGAAAGCATCGGCAAGCGCGTCAAGCAGCCCTACCGCGCGCCCGATAGCCGCGCCTTCTCCGGCGCGGCCGTGCCCGATTATGTGCGCGAAACGCTCCATCCGGCCCGCATTGCCGGGCAAGGCCTGTTCAACCCGGTTGCCGTCGAGCGGCTGGCGCAGAAATGCGCCACCAATCCCGCACCCGGTTTTCGCGATGACACCGCCTTTGTGGGCATTCTTTCGACGGGCCTGTGGCTCGATACCTTCACCCGTAAAAACGCCAGCGCCAGCCAGGCGGCATAAGGAGAACAGCATGACCGAAACCGCACATAGCGCCATTCGCGCCTTCATGATCGAAAGCTTCCTGTTCGGCGACGAAAGCGGCCTGCCCGCCGACAATGAATCGCTGATCGCCAATGGCATCGTCGATTCCACCGGCGTTCTCGAACTCGTCGCCTTCATCGAAGACACGTTCGGCTTCACCATGGCGGATGCCGACATCACCCCGGAAAACCTCGATTCGGTCGATAACATTGCCGCCTTCGTCGCCCGCGCGGGCGAACGCGCCAAGGCTGCCTGAACCGGAGAACCGTGATGCGGGTCGGGCGATTTCTAAGCGCAAGCGCCAGCCGCGATGGCGGCAAGACGGCTCTCATCACGGCTGAGCGGCGTCTCACCTATGCCGAGATGGACCGGATGACGGATGCGCTCGCCGCAAGCCTCGCCCTCAGCGGCGTGCGGCGCGACGACCGCGTTCTGGTGTTCATGGACAATTGCTGGGAAGCGGCGGTGGCGATCTTCGCCGCGCTGAAAGCAGGCGCCGTGTTCAGCCCGATCAACGCCTCGACCAAGGCGGGCAAGCTTGCCTACATCATCGACAATTGCGAACCGGCGGCCATTCTCACGCAGGCCCGGCTGATGCCGGTGGTGCGCGATGCGCTACAGGGGGCAGGGCAGGGTGCCGATGCCCGCGCCATCGCCGTGTTTTCCACTGCTGGGCGCGATGGCGTTCCGGAAGGTGCGCAATCCTTTGCCGATGCGCTTGAAGGCGAGGCAGCAGCCGTTGCCCATAAGGGTATCGACAGCGATCTCGGCATGCTCATCTATACGTCCGGCTCCACCGGCCAGCCCAAGGGCGTGATGATGACCCACCGCAACATCGATGCGGCGTCGGATTCGATCATCACCTATCTCGGCGGGCGCTCCGACGACATCATCCTCAACGTGCTGCCGCTCGCCTTCGATTACGGCCTCTACCAGCTTTTGATGAGCGTGCGTCTTGGCGCGACGCTGGTGCTGGAAAAGTCCTTTGCCTTTCCCAAGGCGATCTTCGAGACGATGCGCCGTGAACATGTGACCGGCCTGCCGCTGGTGCCGACCATGGCGGCGATGATCCTGCGCATGAACGAGCTGGAACCGGGCTTCCTGCCGGAGGTTCGCTATCTCACCAACACCGCCGCCGCCCTTCCTGCCGAACATATTGCGCGGCTGCGCGGGCTTTTCCCCGGCGCACAACTCTTTTCCATGTACGGGCTGACCGAGTGCAAGCGTTGCACCTACCTGCCGCCGGAAGAGCTTGGCCGCCGCCCCGGCTCGGTCGGCATCGCCATTCCCAACACCGAAGCCTTCGTGGTGGATGACGAGGGCAGGCCCGTGCCGCCCGGCGAAACCGGCGAACTGGTCATTCGCGGCCCGCATGTCATGCAGGGCTATTGGCGCAACCCCGCCGCCACCGAAGCCATGCTGAAGCCCGGCGCGGTGGCCTGGGAAAAGCGCCTGCACACCGGCGACCTGTTCCGCACCGATGCGGAAGGTTTTCTCTATTTCGTCGGCCGCAAGGACGACATCATCAAGACGCGCGGCGAAAAGGTTGCGCCGAAGGAAGTGGAAGCCGTGCTGCACGCGCTGGACGGCGTGGCCGAGGCCGTTGTGGCGGGCCTGCCCGACCCCATCCTCGGTCAGGCGATTGCCGCCATGGTGGTGCGCAGCCAGCCGGACCTGACGGAACGCGCGGTGCTCGCCCATTGCGCCCGCCATCTTGAAGATTTCATGGTGCCGAAGACAATCGTCTTCCGCGACGAACTGCCCCGCACCGATACGGGCAAAGTCAGCCGGCGGCTGGCCGCGGGCGAAATGGAGACTATTCGATGACCGCGCAGACCCTTGAGAAGAGCAAGCCCTACGGCGCGCATGTGCTTGATATCGACCTCGAAGCCGAAACCCTGCGCATCGTCGAGGCGTTGCGCGCCCAATTGCGCAGCCAGCGCAAGCGCGGGCTGGTGCTTGGCCTTTCCGGTGGCATCGATTCCAGCGTTTCGGCTGCCCTTGCCGCCCGCGCCGTCGGCGCAAAAAACGTGCTGGCGCTCTATATGCCGGAAAACGATTCCGATCCGGAAAGCCTTGAGCTTGGCCGGCGGGTTGCCGCGACCTTCGGCATCGAGGGCGTGCTGGAAGATATAGGCCCGACACTTGCCGCCATGGGCTGCTATGAGCGCCGCGACGCTTCCATCCGCTCCGTGGTGCCGGATTATGGTCCCGACTGGGCCTCCAAGGTGGTGATCGCCAACGCACTGGAAGGCGGCTTTGCGCTGTCTTCGCTGGTGGTGGCCGATCCTTCCGGAAACCAGAGCCGCCACCGCCTGCCGCTCGCCGCCTATCTCGGCATCGTCGCCGCCACCAACATGAAGCAGCGCACCCGCAAGCAGCTCGAATATTACCATGCCGACCGGCTGAACTTCGCCGTTCTCGGCACGCCGAACCGGCTGGAATACGATCAGGGCTTCTTCGTGAAGAACGGCGACGGCGCCGCCGACGTCAAGCCGATCGCCCATCTTTACAAAAGTCAGGTCTATGCGCTCGCCGCCCATCTCGGCGTGCCGGAAGACATTCGCAAGCGCCCGCCGACCACCGACACCTATTCGCTGGCCCAGACGCAGGAAGAGTTCTACTTCTCCCTGCCGTGGGACCGCATGGATCTGTGCCTTTACGGCCTGAACCATGGCGTACCGGCAGCCGATGTGGGTGCCGCCATCGGCCTTTCGGCGGAAGAAGTGACCCGCGTCTTTGCCGATATCGAGACCAAGCGCCGCGCCACGCACTACCTGCACGAAGCGCCGCTTCTGGTGGAAAAGGTCGCCGAGATCGGCTGAATTCCGGTTTAGGTTTAAGCTTCCCCGCCGAAAAAGCGGTTCCACGATTCGCCCGCAAGGCCATTCAGCATGCAGCCGCCGTTCAGAAACGGCGCTGCAAGGGCTGCATCCTTGGCAAGGACGACGCTGGCGGAAACCGTGAGGAACAGCATGGAGCGGCGGGTGGACGCCTCGACGATCTCCGGCTGGCTGCGACCGCGTAAGGCGGCCACGCCGCGCGCATGGGCATCGGCAAACAGGTGGTCGAGAACGATCCCCGCGCGCCCCGGCGCATAAAGCACCTGCAACACGCGGCCAATGCCACCCGGCCTTGCATGATAGAGGAAGCCGCCGACCGGTTCGCCGGAACGGGTGCGCACAGCCATCATCACCGGCGCGCCGAAGGCGGGTTTGTCCAGCCCCACGGCCAGCACATGTTCGATATAGCCGTTTTCCCAATCGGGCCGGGCGGCAAGCCCGTCGCTGAAGCGGCGCACCAGCGCGGCAAAATCTTCAAGGTTCACATCCTCGCGCACCAGCGGCCCGGCCGGAGCCTCGCCCGTGACGCCGGTGCAACTCGCCGCCTTGCGGCGTTTGGCGATGCGTTCATCCGCCAGACGGGCCAGCGGCGCGAAAACCTTGAGCGGCGCAAGCTTGCGTGACGCCATCGCCAGCGCAAAGCCTGCCGGGCGCAGCACGCGCAGCCAGTCGAGGCTATGGCCTGCAAGCACCTTGCCGTGCAGCCGTTCCCAGAGGTTTTGCGAAACGACATTGGCGGTTTCGCTGATCGAAATATCCTGCGCGCCCGCCAGATAGGCCTTGAGAAGACGCGCCCCGACCATCGGATCACGGCCCTCGCTTTCCGACATCAGCGCCCCGCAAAAGGCGGCGCGCACCGGTCGCCCATCCACCCGATAAGGCACCACATGCACGCCGACGAAACCGTTGATACGCCCGTCATCGGCTACGTGGACAAGCGCCGGAATATCCGGATCGTTGAACGGGTCGTCGAGATAGGTCTCGCGCAGGCGCGCCTTCACCACATCGCCCGCCGCCGCATGCCGGTTGAGGAAGGTTGCCGAAAACAGCGACGCGACCTGATCGAGATCTCCGGGCGCAAGCGGGCGAACAGCACTCATGCGGACGAGCCTTTGAAACGCGCCACCGCCACACGCGGCAGGCCGGTTTCATCGCGAATGAAATCCTGAAGCTCGTAAAGACCGGTGCGGTTGAGCAGCGATACCGCCTGCCGCTCCTGCCCAGCGCCAAATTCGAACAGGAGATAGCCGCCGGGTTTCAGGAACGCAGGCGCTTCCCGCACAAGGCGCTGCTGGATGGCAATGCCGAAGGCGCCGCCATCGAAGGCTTCGCGCGGCTCGTTTTCCAGAAGATGGGCGCTTTCGCCCTCCAGCTTGCCGGTGGAAATATAGGGCGGGTTGCAGACAATCAGATCGGCGCGCCCCTCCGCCGCTTCGCCGTCAAGCGCAGCAAACAGATCGCCCTGCCGGATCAGCACGCGTTCGCCAAGGCCAAGACGTTCGACATTCAGCCGCGCCGCCGCCACCGCGTCATCGGTCAGGTCCGCGCCAAGGAATGTCACCTGCGGGGCAGCACTCGCCAGCCCGCAGCACAGGTTGCCGGAACCGCAGCACATGTCGATGGCAAGCAGGCCCGCGCCTTCCATGCCGCCCAGCAGCGCCAGCGCCGCATTGCCCAGAAGTTCCGTTTCCGCCCGCGGCGCAAGGACCGACCCGGCGAGAAGGATCTTCACGCCCATGAAGGGAACCAGACGTTCCCCGTTTTGCATTTCCTGCGTCATTGACGATCTCCGGCGAAGCGGCCCGGTCCGCTCCAGGCATAAAATCGCCAAACACTCTTGCCGGAAATGCTTTAGAAAGCATTCACGCTCAAACGGAACAGGAAGCGCGGGTTTTTCACCGCCGCACCCGGATCGGCATCGATGGGCCATGCCACGGCCAGATCGCCGTTCACCCGCCCGCCGATGTCGAAATCGAAGCCGAAGCCGATATCCGCATAGGTCGTGCCGACATTGGCGATGTTGAAATCGTCAAAGGCCGTGCCGAAGTTCAGGAACGCCCTTGCGCCGACCGTGACCGGAACCTTGAAAGCTTGCGAAATCTCGTCGTTCAGCGATGCATCGGTGTAGCGTATCTGGTTGGCGATCAGGAAACCCGTATCGCCCGAAACGGCGGACAGCTCGTAGGCCGGCAGGCTGGCCGCCCGGGCGTGTCGCAAAGCTGGCGATAGGACGCGTTGAGCCGATAATCACCCAGCTTTCACGCTTTGTTAACCTTTTGAAGTCCGAAGAGGCGCCCGAGCAGATCGTTTTGATCGTTGACGGTCCACTCGCCGGAAAATCCGAAGCCTTTGCGCAGCCACAACATCGCTTCGAACCCGGCGATCGTCCGGCGCGCCGTTTTGAATGACTGGAAACCGCCGATCTTAGGCATGTTCTTCTTCACTCGGAAGTGATCGCTTTCGATGCCTTGCTGCAGATGCTTGGTGACATAATGGACCGGGTTCGGATGCAAAAGCCCATCATCGACGGCTGCTTTGATCGCAGAAGGAAATGTACTGGCGCCATCGGTCCCGATCTTCCCCGGCGATAGCAACTGCTCATCCTTGAGCATCTTGCGGAAGAAGCGTTTAGCGGCGTCGAGATCGCGCTTAGCCGTGAGCAAGAAGTCGACCGGGTTGCCGTGCTTGTCGATGGCGCGGTACAGGTAACGCCACTTGCCCCGGATCTTGACGTAGGTCTCGTCAATCCTGAATGAACCACAATGCGGCCGGCGAAACTGGCGCAGCCGCTTTTCGATGATAGGCGCATAGGCGAGGACCCACCTATTGATGGTGCTGTGGTCGACCTCGAAGCCGCGCTCGCGGAACATCTCCTCAAGATCTCTATAGCTGAGCGGGTAACGCAGATACCAGGCCACCGCCTGCACGATCAGCCATGCCTCGAAATGTCGTCCCTTGAAATCATCCTTCGACTGGCGCTTCAACTTCTCGGTAATGGCATTCAGAATCATGGCTACGCTCCGCTACATCGGGAGCGGAATTTCCACCGTTGTGGTCAACAGCACGTTAACCACAAAAATTTGCGACAGGCCCATTTGAAACGCCCGATGATCTTCTCGCGTTTCCGTGTCTGGCGATGCGAATTTTCAATTCTGTTGTTCAGGCCCTTGTGCGCACGATGATCGGCATCTGGCGCGATGGCCTGTATCGGCTTGAAGTAGCTGCCGAGCTTGTCCGTCACGACGACGCGCGGCTCGCCAAATTGCCTGACCAGCCTGGAGAAGAAGCGTCTGGCGGCCTTGGTGTTGCGACGTGGCTGAACCAGAATGTCGAGTACATCACCGTCAGCGTCGATTGCCCGCCAGAGCCAGAATTTCTTGCCGCCGATCACAATGACAGCCTCATCCATGTGCCACTTATTATTCGGCTTTGGCCGGTCCCGGCGAATGCAGGTGGCAAAATGGCGGCCAAAGCGATTGATCCACAGTCGAACAGTTTCTCGGCTGACGATCACGCCGCGCTCCGCGAGCAGATCCTCCACATCGGCCGTGCTCAAAGCAAATCGGTGATAAGCCCAAACCGCATAAGCGACGATCTCACGTGGAAAACGAAAACCCTTCAGACGGGGAAAAGCGCTCGGCAATTTCATTGCACCTCGATACCTGAAACGCATGCCTCAAACAACTTGGCAATACCGTTTAATGGGGGAATCGCCGGACAAGCTGACTGCGGGGACGTCGTCGGCGTTAGCTGGCGTCTCCGAAATAGCTTCGGACTGCTTCTCCGTTTTTGATGTCTCAACATCGACCTTGGCATTGAACAAACGATCTATCCAGCCTCGCATTGCCCACCCCAGCCTCAGACACTCCTCGGAAATAAGGGACAGCGAACGGCTTCACAATACATGTGCCGCGAGAGCCGCGAATAAGCTGGAAAAGTTGTTAGGTCGGTGTGTTCGCAAAGCAAAACCGGAGGGCGTGACCTGAACGACGGCGCGATTAGGTATTTGTGAGGATCTGCTCTCGATCAACGCCGCTATTGCAGCCTAATATGGGATTTTGTGCTGCGAGATGCTGGAGGTCAATGCTTGGAATTTTCCATAGATTTCATCTGGCCGAACGTCCGGGTCGTCGGTTCACATCCCTTCAAGAGCAGTTGATTTCAAAATGTTGGTTTTCGCCTGGATCTGGTTCGCTTTTGCGTTTCCAAGTGATCCGCCCCTACCGAGAAACCTCGGCCCGTCAGCATCTTGAATAGTCATAGATGGCTCAGTGCGAGATGGAAAAGTGGCTTAAAACTTGCTGAAACTCCACACCGGGTCATGAAGCTGCCTCCCGGGTCGTTGCTGTCGCCTCTGGTGATTCGCGCGGCTGCTTTCAGCGTGCAAAGACCTCGACGACGATCATTCGTCCGCCACAGCAGGAGCATGGCGGGCGGAAGTCATCGTGTTCGCCTGTATCGGTGTCATCAACAGGTGCGGCGACGTGCAGGAGTTCGCGCGCAAGTGCGAGGCAGGCCTTTCGGGCAGAGCCGGCGAGAAGGCCGTAGTGCCGGATCCGGTGGAAGCCGCGCGGCAAGACATGGAGCAGGAAGCGGCGGATGAACTCATCGAATGCGAGCGTCATGAGCCGCAATTGCCGATCTGGACGAATTCCCATGGATATTTTGTGATGAATCGCCCTCCATCGATGACATCAATCAAGTCTTGGTAATTGTATGGCATCGTAAACTTAACGGGCTGTCGAGGAAAATGTGGGATTTGGCGCCATGACAAAAGATGCTCGTGATCCTCTTTAACATCGCCATCGATTTCCCGCTGAGGTGATTGCACACGCCGTTTGGCTGTACCTTCATTTTCGCTCAGCCTGCGCATGGTCGAGGATCTGCTTGCAGCTCGTGGGATTGTCGTTTCGCACCAGACCGTGCGGCTATGGGCGGAACGGTTCGGGCGAAATTTCGCCCGCGAAATCCGCCGACGAACGGCAGGCCGGCACTGTGACGAATGGCACCTCGATGCAGCCGTCATCCCCGGCGTCGAACATCGTTCGCACAAAGGCCCGAACAACCGGGCGGAGAATTCTCACCAACCGACCCGGCGACGAGAACGGATCATTAAGGGCTTCAAGTCAGCCCGACATCTCCAGCGTTTCGTTTCAATTCATGACCCTGTTGCTAACCTTTTTCACATTCCACGCCACGAGATCTCATCAGACCATCATCGCGAAATGCGAGGCGCCTCCATGCAGATGTGGAATGAAATCACACGCCCGTGAGCTGCATAAGCAAAACCGACGGGCGAGATTTTTACAGATGTCCGTTAAGTTTACGGTGCTGTTCTGGCAGTTCAGTCGCGGGTCGTGAGGCAGCGGCGAACGCTGTCGCGCCAACCGGCAATCGCGTCATCGCGCGTGTCCGCATCCATGCCCGGCTCAAACCGCTGGTCGCGCTGCCAGTGCTTCGCAAAGTCCTCGCGCGCGGGCCATATCCCGGCACACGAGGCGGCAAGCCAGGCAGCGCCAAGGATTGTGGTTTCCAGGAAGACCGGACGGTCGACGGGCGCGGCCAGAATGTCGGCCAGCCGCTGCATCGTCCAGTCGGAGGCAACCATGCCGCCATCAACGCGAAGAACTGTCTGTCCGTTGTCGCCAGCCCAGTCATGGCGCATGGCTTCCAGGAGGTCGAAGGTCTGGTAGGCAACGCTTTCGAGGGCCGCGCGGGCAA
>Ga0209794_1001583_pt1 | contig 16256 bp, 14 predicted proteins | sample EBPBio232013_DNA_FD_185869 | JGI IMG/M metagenome (GOLD analysis project Ga0209794, IMG submission 185869) | Wastewater treatment Type I Accumulibacter community from EBPR Bioreactor in Madison, WI, USA - Reactor 1_5/23/2013_ DNA (SPAdes)... | ecosystem: Engineered > Bioreactor > EBPR >... | reverse complement strand
ACTACCCAATATCGCTACGATTTGAGCATCGCTAAATTTACTTTGCTTCATTGTTTTACCATTTTGATTGTGAAACCTAAGAAATTCCCTCCAATTTTAAATGGTTACACCTTACGGGAGCAGGACACTGTAACGCAAGTAGTTACCAGTAGTGTTCGCCGCAGTTGCAGGAATAGTCAATGTAATTGTTCCTGCAGTATTCAACGTTACCGCTGCGTTAAAGTTAGAGGCAACAACCGTTCCTGAAGAGCTAACCAGCTCCAAAATTGGAACTACGGCACCACAATTCGATTGCGTTACGTTTACTGTTGGGTCAAAAGTTGCTTCGAACGTTGTACCAACGCACTGAGTTCCTGAAGCAGCAGGAGTAAGAGCAGCAGCTCCACCACCTGTACCTGGAGCTCCTAGTGCAGTTACCTGCGCTCGGACACCTAAAGTACCCACCAAGAACACACAAAACAAAAGTAAAGTTTTGATTGGTTTCATTTGGATAAATTTAATTTAACATAGATTTGATTGTAAAAATTCAAGGTATGCTTGCGTCGGTGCAAGCACATAGCTTTTCATGTGTTTAATTGGCCTTACCGAGTACTCCCACTCCTAAGAGCCGACTGTACGCGAGGTCAGTTAGGGTCTTCCTTTGTTTCTAGGTGTTGTACGTTTAAAAAAATAAAACATAGTTAAATTTCCGTGATAGTATTTGTACTGACAAGCCAGCACTATGAATCCTTTCACATTTTAAGACTCACAAAAATACAATAAGTATCAACAATTCAAAAAAAACCCAAATAGGTATTTTAAGTTTTTTTTAATGCTTGTGGTTCAAAATGGAAAAAAATATAAACTTTCCGTGTCTCACAATGATTGTGGTCATAGTTATCTACTCCCCCTGACATTTTTTCATTAGCTCTGCGTTAAAGCCATTAACGCTCCTACATTATATATATAATACATTCTTGTGGCACAGCTAAAAGAACGTTGATGTGAGTAATTACTTTGTTGACTCACACTGGTTTTGTGTATATTTGCAAATGATAATAGGCTAAAATGTAAACTAACATATTGTTTTAACACTTTTTCAATTATTATGCAATTTAGAGCCCAGCACCTCATTAAGTATTCTTTGATCATACTTCTTTTGACGCTTTGTAGTACCATCAGTGCCTCTAGTCAGGGCATTAACTTCCTTAAAACTAACCTTCAAGGAGCTTTCGAAAGTGCCAAAAGAGCAAACAAAATTTTATTTGTCGAGGTCTATTTGAATGGTTGTCCTCACTGTGCAGCATTAGCCCCAGTTTTAGAGGAGAAAAAGGTGGGAGACTTTTACAATAATAATTTTATCTCCGTTAAAATTGAAGCTAATTCCGATGATTCTCGTTATTTACAACAGCAAAAGAATCTGACTTACGTAGAGTTTCCCATGTTTTTCTTCTTTGACCCTGTTACTGGGCAGTCTATCCACCAAGCTTCGCCTGGAGAACGTCCAAATCGTGCAGAGGCAATTGAAGAAGTACTAACTCACGGCAAAGATGCCATTACTCCTAACCAGCGAACCAACAATTACCCAAATCGTTATGCACAAGGTGATAGAGGTATGGCATTTTTAATCAATTATTGTCGTTATGCCAAAGCTCACAAAAATGACAAACTGGTTGCACAAATCAACAATGATTTGGCTAAAATCATTGTCAAACCTGAAGACTTAGAAAGCAAAGTAGCCTTTTATATTATCCAACGCCTTATTAATGATTTCGATAACCCTATCGCTGTGTATTTCTTTAAAAATCTAGACAAGTATAAAGCCAAATACCCTGCCAAGGACGTAACTGAAGCTGGAGAAGTGATAACTTACTACACTTTATATGGTTACAGAGGTAATGAGCTCGATGCACTAAAAATCGCCCAAATTCGCCAAGCGATGGTTAAAGTCGGAATTGCCAAAGATCTTGCTAGTTCTCGTACCGTCTTAAAAGAGTTAGAGGCTTTATTTCGAGTTAAGGATACTAAAAAGGCTACTGATCGTCTAAACGAACATCGTAAAATTGCAAAGTTGACCATTCAAGATTATGCCTATCTTACTCGCTTTTTTAATGAAAAAGCCACTGATAACTCATACATATCATCACTTTTAGCATGGGTCAAAGATGGCTTGCAAACAGTAAAGCCTAATGAAAGAAACCGTCAAGAAGTAGCAGAACTGTATTTGGAACAAGGTAAAGCATACCTAAAAATTGGAAAAAAAACAGAAGCTCAACAATCTTTACAGGAAGCATTGAAAATTGCCAAAGCGGCTAAAATTGATACCAAAAACTACACAAACGAGCTTGCTAGATCAAAATAGCTAAAATATTGTTTGCTTAAAAAGAACGTATGCTCCAAGGTTTGAAGGTAAAAGCCTTCCCTCATCATAAGCCATCTTGAGCTCAATTTGGGAAGTTCGAGCAAGTTTTAACATTTTACATATACTTAAGTAACCTGAAAACTGGGGGGTACGAAGGCCGTATCCTCCCGTTTTTGTATCGAAGCTAAGGTAATTAATACTCTTCGTTCCTTTCACCTTCAACAAGACACTTTTTCCTAAGCCAACGTCAATTGCCCCATAAAAAGCTAAAAATCTGTTATTTATTAGTGACACAAAGACGTCTTCTCCTATACTTTTTCGAAAGTTTTGCCATTCAGCTCGCACATCCTCTCTAATAGTAAAAAAAGGGCTTCCAATCATAGCTTTTTTATAAGTCCAACCATCATAATATTGATGAGCATGATTAAAATAATCATCATTATAGTATAGTTCTGAGTTGTTGTCAAATTGTGTGTTTTGATTCATAGTGGTCAAAACCTCAAATAGGAGTTTACGTATTTGTAGAGTTTTAGAGCTTTTTAAAGTATTCTTATAGCTAATCCCATATAATCCATCAGGTAAATTATTAAAAATCCCTCTACTTTCAATTCCGTGTTGAAAATATGTTTTCCATTCACCATATCTACGCTTAAAATTTACTAGTGCCTCAATTGTCCCTAACTGGTTACCAACTTGATACAAACTGAGGTTACTATTACTAGTTACATCTAAATTTTTTGATAATACCATATCTACATAATCTTTCCATGAACCTGGCAAGGCGCCGTTGGGAGTTGTAATGTTATACTTTATCAGTTTCGGTGCATAGCCTCCCCATTGTCCAAAATGGGTTGCTCCCAAGTAAAAATTTATCACATTTTGAGATTTACCAAATTTGAGAAATAGAGTTTTCTGATGTAGAAAATAACTAGATGCAAACTCGCCTGTGCCGAACCAACCATGTGCAAAATTCCCAAGCCATGATACCATACCATTTGTAAATGGTATAATTCTAAAACCACGGGTTCCTATTTGTACTTTGGGGATGGGGAGAGCGTTTCCTGACCAAATGTAGAATCCAGAAGTCATTAGAGTATCGCCTAATCCCACCACTTCTTTACGACGCCCTATATTGAATTCAAGCCCCTTATATGTTAAAGTGACAGCTCCTACTGGAATGTAAATTTGGCTTTCTTTACCAAAATTGACATTTAATTCTCCCTCAATTTTATAACCAACTTTCCTTCCTTTATCTTCAAAGCTTCCGCCTATCTTACCAAGTATAAAATTAGAATTAGTAGGTATTGTTCCATAATTACCCGCCCTCAGCCAAAAAGGGGTATAATTTGCCCCCCCACTACTCGCTCCGATTTCGTAAAATAAATTGGTTGAATAGGTAGTAGTTGAATCGTTTAGCGCAAATGACCAGTTTGAACAAATCAGTAAAAAAACTAGGAAAGAAAAAATAATATATTTGTATTTCATGTGGATATCTATTTCAAGAAGCAGTACACTTATTTCAAATATTACAAGTTATCTCCATTCTACATACTCTTTAATAACCTTAGCTGGCACACCCGCTACTAAAGTTAATGAAGGAACATCTTTGGTTACCACAGCTCCAGCTGCAACAACAGCTCCATTTCCAATACATACCCCTTTTAAAATTTTAGCCCCTGCCCCAATCCATACATGGTCACCTATAGTAACAGGGGCAACACTTTTACCCATCCCAACAATTAGATGCCCATCACAGTCCTGAATAACTACATTAGGGCCAATTGCAACTCCTCGACCAATTCTAATTAATTCCCTACATTCAACATGTAAATTACGATTGCTGTAGCCATCGAAACCCTCTAAAATTAATGAAGCGTTGTCTTTGACATCGACATAAGCCCCTGCACCAAAAGTAAACATACCATCTAAGAGCTCCAATTTTGAATTGGTGCCAATTATAAAAGAACCATTTTCACTATTAGCAAAAAAATTTGGCATATTTAGTGCTAAAACAGCCCCTTTTTTAACGATAATCTTCCCTCTAATGGATAGCCGTGTCTTTTTAAAGACTAAAATCCGGAACCCTTGTTTGCATTTTAAGATAGTGGTTAGCGTGTTAACCCACGACAATATCAAAAACCTTCTTGGATGATATCCTCTAGCTATGAGATAACTCTTGTAACTTTGCAACATAATTATTCAGATAATGATACGGTTCAGCGTCGAAATTTACATAAATAAAAGCGAGAATCGGCAATTCGTCCTCTAATTAGAGGAAAGGAAATGCTATTTTACCAAAATAGATATTTATATTGCTTGAAATAATCATTTATCTTTGTGCACAATAACTTTAAAAAGTTTTTGTAGTTGCCAATTGCAAGCATGAATATACTTTATATAGGATACTCCGACTATTCAACAACCTCATATCACAGATTTAGTGCGCTTGAAAGGCTTGGGCATCATGTGACTCTTTTAGACCCCTACGAATATCTAAAGCCAATCTTGGCTAATACTATACTAGGTAAATTTCATTATGTTACAGGCTACCATTATGTTCAGGCAAAAATGGCACAATTGCTTCATCAAAAGGTATTTACATATAAAAAGCTTGATTTGATATGGGTTGACAATGGTGAATTATTTGGCCCTCAATGTTTGAAAATCTTGAGAAAACTGGGTGTACCAATAATATTATATAATATTGACGATCCGACTGGAGAAAGGGATGGAAATCGTTTTTTAACACTAAGAAAGTCATTATCGTTTTATGACCTATGTGTGGTCGTCAGAGATGCAACATATAGAGATTTTATCAAACTCCAATTACCTACCCTGAAAGTAACTATGTCTTATGATGAAATAGCTCATCTACCTTATGATATCACAAAGCCACTAGAAACTGAGTTTATTTCCGACATTGCGTTTGTGGGTACTTGGATCAAAGGTGAAAAAAGAGATGAGTTTTTATTATCATTAATCGAAGATGGCTTAAATATTAGTATATGGGGAGATAGATGGCAAAAATCAAAGTATTGGTCTAAATTAAAAAAATCCTACAAAGGAAAAGCGTTAAAGGGACAAGATTATGTAAAAGCGATTCAAGGCGCAAAAATTTCGCTTGGGCTTCTCTCCCAAGGAAATAGAGATACCCATACCACTCGCTCTTTTGAAATTCCATTTATTGGTGGACTTCTTTGTGCTCAAAGAACAGATGAACATTTAGCAATGTTTAAGGAGAAAGAAGAAGCTGTATTTTGGGAAAACTCTACTGAGTGTGCCAATATTTGCAAATGGCTCCTTAAAAATGAAAGCAAGAGGCTCGCTATTCAAAGTAACGGATTTCGAAAAGTTAGACAATTGAAGGTTGGAAACGAAGATATTTGTAAAAAAATTTTATCTGTAATTAGCCAAAAGTAACACATGATTTCGGTTCTTATAATTACTAAAAATGAGGCTATAAATATCTCAAAATGTATAGATTCAGTTTTATGGAGCGACGATATCCATGTCTTCGACTCTTATAGCGATGATAACACAGTTGAAATAGCAATAAAGAAAGGAGCAAAAGTTACTCAAGAATATTTCGTTGGTTATGCTTCACAAAGAAATAATGCTTTAAAAAATTTAAATTTCAAATATGAGTGGGTATTGATTCTAGATGCGGACGAAAGAATTCCAAATGAAAATGGCCCTAAATTAATTAAACTTGTAAATGAAGTAGAGGATGGCTTTTATGGTTTTAGGCTTAGAAGAAAAGATTTTTTTAGGAATAAATGGTTGAAATATTCTCAAATATCACCATATTATATACGATTAATTAAAAAAGGAAAGGCTCAATACCATCGAGAAATAAATGAAGTTTTAGAGGTAAATGGGGGAGTAGTTGAGACTGATTTGTATTTTGATCATTTTCCTTTTTCAAAAGGAATAAGCCATTGGATACATAAGCACAACACATATTCAACAATGGAAGCCGAAAGGTTTATTTTGGAAAAACACAATAGAGTTTCATTTTCATTGAAACAAGCTTTGTTTAGTAATGATTTTAATATTAGGAGATATCATCAGAAAGGCTGGTATTACAAGTTACCCGCCCGCCCAATATTAAAATTCATATATATGTTTTTTTGGAGAAAAGCTTTTCTAGACGGATTCGCAGGGATACATTACACAATTTTGCAATGTATTTATGAATATTTTATAGTTATAAAATCAAGAGAATTCGAGAAAAAAAATGATTAAATGTTGAAAATTTTAGACATAAAACAAAAATTAACTCCTAGTAGAACTAGGAACTTTATTTCTGGAATATTTAATAATTCAGTAAATATTCTTAGTCAAATATTGCTAATTCCCATTTTTATTAATACTTGGGGAAAAAGTAGTTATGGTGAGTGGCTACTTATATCGACTATCCCAGCCTATTTATCTGTAAGTGATTTAGGTATTAACGTTACTACAACGACAAAAATATGTTCTTACGTTGCTATAAAAGACTATAAAAAGGCTATTGAATTATATAAAAGTGCTTCTTATTTTTTTCTTTTACTAAGTATCACTTTTATAATCATCTACCTTATATTAGTATATTCAGTAAATATTTGTAAAATAATTGGAATAAAACATTCAACAAATTTTGAAGTAGAATCGTCACTTTTTGTTTTGATTATTAACACGTTTATTTCGCACTTTATAGGAATTTCTCTTGGCATTTATCGATCTGAAGGCAGATATGATAAGTATCAAAGTGTAATGACTGGTATTTTTTTACTCGAAGGTATTTTTACGTTATTATGTATATTGCTAAAAGGTAGTATAATATCTATATCTTTATGTTACTTCTTTATACGAGTGAGTGTGTTTATATTAGTTATAATTAATTTAAAAAGAAGTTATTCTTGGTTCGATATTGGGTTTAGTTCTATCAAAAATATATTACCTTTAATACCAGCTTCTATTTACTATACTGCATACACAACAGGATATAGCATAATTATCCAGGGGACGTCATTTTGGGTTGGAAAAAACATGGGACCATCAAATTTAGTAACCTTTAATACCATAAGAACTCTAACAACTTCAATACGGTCGTTTTCAGGTATATTTTATGGCATATTTTTACCAGAATATACAGTTTTAATATCTCAAAAAGAATTCCGAAAAGCAAAAAAAGTTTTTTACAATACACTTACATTTACTATTATATTTAGTTTTTCTTTATCTCTACTTTACTTTTTACTTGGTGACTGGTTTTTAAATTTATGGACACACGGAAGGATAAAGGCAGTACATCCTTTTTTTCTATTGATGCTTATGAATGTATTAATAAATACTTTAAGTAATTGTGCTTCTAATGTTCTGAACGCTACTAATTATTTCAAAGTTGCAGGTATCCTTTGTTTTACACTTTCTATTTTTACGACAATTTCTATGAGTTTATATGAGAAAAATGACTTGTCATTTACTGCAACCATACTGTTTATATTTGAATTGTCTTTATTTATATTTACTTTTAATCAGGTTTTAAAAGTAGTCAACGGAAAAGTGAAAATATGAAAAGCCTAATTTCATTATATAATATCAATTTAATAAAGTGGATATTATTAATAATTTCTACTATAAGTTTTCTATTACAAATATTTATTTTTTCAGATGATTTAAACATAATCTCTTGCTTGATAATTTTAATATCGTCTTACATTGCTTTTTCTTATATTTTCAAGTATGAAACAATACAAACCTATCCTATTTCGTGTTTAATGATATTAGGTTACACAATATACTACTTTTTCCTTCCTCCAATTGCAACTTTTTTAGAGTCAAAACCTGTAATAAATAATTTGCTTCTCCCTACTACTACCCTCCTTCATTCCAGCATAGGACTTCTTACATTAATTATGACTCATTTTTTATACAAAAAATTGTATATATTCACAATAATAAAATCATATATAAGAAATCTATATCAAAATCTTGGAGCATTTACTACACTTCAGTTTAATAATATTATTGTTATTTGTATAATCACATTATTATCCCAAGTAATAAGTATCATTTTCAAAAATTCAAAAGACGGAAGTTTTATATTAAAATTTCTTGATGGAATAAATTATTTCATCTTTTTACCATATATTTTAATTGCACCTTCATTAGTAAGAGTAAACAATAGAAGAGGGTTATTTCTTATTTATTTTTCATTAATTATATTAATACTAGGGGCTGTAGTGAATGGAAGAAGCTTCATATTTATTGGTTATGCGAATTTATTAATATTGTATTTTTTTCTTAGCATATACGGTAAAAACTCTCTCAAAATAACCAAAAATAATATAACCAAGATTATTTCTATAATTACCTTTTTACTAATTATAATTGAACCTGCAACAAAGCTTGCAATATCAATGGCTTTAGCTAGAAGTATTAGAGATGAAGCAACTCCAATTGAGATTCTGAGCGAAACATACTATCGATATAAATCAATTGATAACGTATCAGAAATAATTCAAACTTTTGAAGATTTACATTTTCAAGAAGACACATGGGATGAGCATTATGTAAATAATCCCTTTTTTGGAAGATTGTGTAACTTAAAATATGCCGATAATATTTTTGTCATTAATCAATCTTTAACTACGGAAGATAAAGAATTAACAAAAAAACAAGAAATTGCCAAAACATTTTCAATTTTACCTCAACCAATTATATCTTTGTTAAACATACCTGTAAATAAAGAGGAAGCCACATCTGGTTCAATGGGTGATTTTTTATTCTTCTTAACTGGAGGTATCAATGAAATAGAAGGATCTAGAACTGGTTCATTAATAGGGACTTTATTTATAGTTTTCGACTGGGCTTATCCTGTTTTTTTAGGTATTTTGACACTTGGAGTCTATATTATTGGAGATTCTTACATAATTTTCAAAAGTAGTGATAAAACACCAATATTTAGCCCAATTGCTTTCTTATCTTTTTACCCATTTCTATTCTTTTTTACAAGTTCTGCACTTGGAATGGAATCAATAAGTGGTCTTCTAAGCTTTGTTTTAAGAGGATCCATTCAAACTCCCATAATTTATTTTATCCTTATAAGGTTTTCACTTTTTTTTCTAAAAACTTTCAAAATACGATAATAATAAAATGAATTTTGAAAATAACAATAAATTTTTGTTAGATTATGCAAATATTGATGCTGGAGTTGGGCATTCTATGGGTTTATTTAATTCGTTTATTAAAATAGCTATTTACAACCATTTAATTCCTACCTATAGTGAAAAACAGCTAAAAAAAAGCAACAATGCAGACTTTAAATTTATATTAAAAAAAATCATTAAGCCATGGTTGGGAAAGGGACTAGCTGAGACCCATAATATCGGAAACAGTATGAATGATTTTTTTATGTTGGGAAAAAACGAAGTATCTAGAGAAAAAGTAGAATCTTTGATTCGAAGAAGAAAAATTAAAGTTATAGAACTTCCAGCTCCTATATCCCCAGATAAAAGCATTGATGATTCGGAAAAATATTCTGAAATAAATAATATAATAAGTTACTATAAAGACGAAAATAACATCGCTTTTGTCCTTCCAAAAGGCAGAAAGGATGGTGATTGTGAGTACCTATCTTCTCGAAGTTGGTTCTTGAATAAATATAAAGCAGCAAGAAAGTTGAACCCTATTGAGAGTTATTTCGATACATCTAAAATAAACGTAGCTATCCATATACGACGAGGAGACTTACTTCCTGGGAGAGGCTTTTCACATTTAGCATCGCGAATGCTACCAGATACTTGGTATGCAAGTATCATAAATCAATTATATGAACTTTTTGGAAATAAAATATCTGTTCATATCTATAGCGAAGGAAAAAACAAAAAATATTTTAATGAGCTTGGGATAGAAAGCAATTGGAATTATTGTGATATGATAGATTATCCTGTTGATCTTTTCCAACATATTGATGAGCCTTGGTATCTAGATTTAGAGCATATGATTAATGCAGACATTTTAGTTACTGCTAAAAGCGGATTTTCTCATCTTGCTGCTGTCTTTAATGAAAAAGGAATTAAACTTACTATTCCAATGTGGCACTCGTTTGAGGGATGTACTAATATTTTATCAGTAAGTGATCAAAATCCGAGTTTTGATACAAAAATTTTAAAAGAATTTTTTATTAATAGAATTTAAGTATCAATTTGTATGAAGAAAAAGAGAATTTTAATATATCGATTAGGAAGCCTTGGTGATACCATAATTTCTCTCCCATGTTTCCATAAAATATTTGATTATTACAAAAACGACAAAATTTATTTACTAACTATTACACCTTCAAACTCAAAAGAAACTCAAATTACTTCAATTTTAGGGCCTTACTTTAATTTTGAAAAAATTTTAAGCTATCCAGTAAGTACTAGAAATCCACTTGTATTGTTATCACTTTTATTAAAGCTGAGAGCAGTGGGAATAGATACCATTATTAATCTAAGTGAATCAAGGGGTAAATTATCTATAATAAGAGATTATTTTTTTTTTAAACTTGCTGGCATATCTAATTTGATTGGATTTTCGAGTCAACAAAAGGATATATCTGTTTCATTTGATAAACATAGTCAATTATTTGAGTGGGAAGCTAAACGTTTAAGTAGAAGAATTGAGGCTTTAGGTAAGTTTAATTTACAATTAGACACCTATTGGAATCTTCATTTTACCGAAGAAGAATTAGAAATAGCAAAAGATTCCATTGGGTCTGTATGTAAGAGTTCAATAATAGCTATAGCTCCTGGTGCCAAAATTCAGGCCAAAGATTGGGGTAGTCAAAACTGGGAAGAATTACTAAAAGTATTATTTAATTATTTACCTTCATGGAAAGTAGTTGTTGTCGGTTCACATGATGAATATGATCTAGGCCAAAAATGTATTCAGTTTTGGCCTGGTAGCCTTAATTTATGTGGTAAATTAACTCCCCGAGTTTCAGCAGCAGTTCTTTCAAAAACCCAAATTTTTATTGGCCATGATAGTGGCCCCATGCACTTAGCTGCTTGTGTAGGTGTACCGTGCGTAGCCATATTTTCGGCACGTAATTTACCAATGCAGTGGTATCCAAGAGGACAGCGGAACTCAATAATTTATCACAAGACTGACTGTGCTGGTTGTGGACTAGATGTTTGTATATCAGCCCAAAAAAAATGTATTACGTCTATCAGCGTGCATGAGGTGAAAAACGAAGTACTTCGAATGATAGATAATTATTACGGTTTAGTTTAACATTAATAATGTCAATTTTATATTACTCACTATGTGTGGTATATCAGGTATAGTTTATTTTTCAAATTTGTATTCCGCCAACGTGTTGGATACAGCGATTCAACAAGTAACTAAATCGCTATCACACCGCGGCCCCGACTCGGAAGGAATTTTTACCAGTGACAACATCCTACTTGGCCACAGGAGGCTTTCAATTATTGATTTAAGTAGTAATGCAAATCAGCCATTTGAAGATAATACCAAAAGATTTGTTATTGTTTTCAATGGTGAAATATATAATTATAAAGAAGTTCGTAATAAAATAAGTGACTATGAATGGCTTAGTAATTCGGATACGGAAGTTATTTTAGCTGCTTACATAACTTGGGGTGTGAAATGTGTTGAAAAGCTCAATGGGATGTTTGCATTTGCAATATGGGATAAGTATGAAAAAACTCTTTTTATTGCAAGAGACCGCCTTGGTATCAAACCATTTTACTATTATCACGATAATCATATTTTTATTTTTAGTTCCGAAATCAGGAGTATTATGGCATCGAATCTTCTCAACAAAGAGTTGGATAACGATTCAGTCATTGATTTTCTTAGCTTTCAATCAGCTAAGACTCCACATACACTATTAAAAAATATTAAGCAATTATCACCTGGAAGTTATGGCTATCTAACTCAGAAAAAATTTACTACCTCTATTTATTGGGATTTAACACACAACAGTAAACCTTTACTTGGTTTAACTTATCATGAAACTTTAGAGGAGGTCAGACGTCTTTTCTTTAATGCTGTTAAAAGTAGAATGGTTTCTGATGTTCCAGTTTGCGCTTTCCTTTCAGGTGGGATTGATTCTTCTGCTATTGTTGCAGCTATGGCATCCCAATCTACCAATGCAATCGAAACATATAGCATAACTTTTGAAGACAAAGAGTTTGATGAATCAGAATATGCAAAAATAATTGCTAACCGATACCAAACCAAACATACTGAATTACAATTAAGTCCCTCACTTTTACTTAATCAGCTTCCTTCTCTATTTAGTGATATTGACAACCCAACTACAGATGGGATTAATACTTATACCGTCTCAAAACTTGTAGCATCTTATGGAACAAAAGTAGCTCTTTCAGGCTTAGGTGGAGATGAAATTTTTGGAGGTTATCACAGTTTCCATCAATATACAAATTTTCAAAAATACAATAACTTTTTTACCAAGCATTTCGCCAAATTGTTAATACCCCTACTTCCCCATACAAGAGCAGGTATCAAGTTAAACCAACTCTTCAGTGAGGCAAATTGGAATCTCAGTACATTTTATGCTAGTAATAGAGCTATCTATCTACGGAAAGAAATTGAAAAACTTGGATTTTTACAGCATTCACGTGACACTTGGTTAGATATAAATTCCACAAGTGTAAACAAGCTCCCCCTTTTAAGCCAATATACAATTGCCGAATTATCGAATTATACACTAGATGTTTTGATTAAAGATACTGACCAAATGAGTATGGCATCTGCTCTTGAAGTTAGGGAACCTTTTTTTGACTATCACTTAATTGAATTTCTCCTTCATGTACCTGATAATTTCAAGTACTCACCTTCAATTCCCAAAAAATTACTCGTTGAAGCTCTTGGCGACTTATTACCTCCCCAAATTGTCTACCGTCCCAAAAAGGGGTTTTCATTCCCATGGGACAGTTGGATTCGTAATGATTTAAAAGGATACTGTCAAGATTCAATTGATAATTTAGCAAAGACAGGTATTTTTGATCCTTATACCCTAAAATCTATATGGCAAAGTTTCATAAAAGGTGATAAGACTATCAAATGGATGCATATATGGAGCCTTGTAGTGCTTGAAAAATGGTTAACTACTAACAAATTGGTGTAGTGTATGAGAATTTTACGTGTTATTGGGAGTATGAATCCTAAGATTGGAGGACCTAGTTACGGAATTAGAAATAGTATACCCACGCTATCTGAACTTGGAATCAAAAACGAAATTGTTTCTCTTGACTTTCCAAATGAAGAATTCCTTAAGAATGAAACTTGTACTATTCATGCCTTAGGGCCTACAAAAACTTCGTGGTGTTACAGTGAAAAATTGTTACCATGGCTATACGATAATTTAGGAAACTTCGATGCTGTAATTATCCATGGCTTATGGCTATACCATGGTTTCGCTGTACACAAAGCTATGAAGTTCTTAAAGAAAAAAGGATTTCCAACTCCCAAAGTATTTGTAATGCCTCATGGGATGCTAGATCCTTATTTTCAACTTGCTCAAGGTCGTAAATGGAAATCTATTCGTAATAGAATTTATTGGGCTCTTATTGAAAAACATATTATAAATAATGCCGATAATATTTTATTTACTTGTGAAAGGGAGTTGTTATTGGCTAAAGAAACCTTTTCCAGCTATAAACCTAAACACGAAACAAATATTGGCTATGGCATTTTAGCTCCGCCACCACACACTTCTATTAAGCAAGAAACTCTAAATTTTCGCTTTCCATCTCTTACAAATCAATCCTTTATTCTTTTTTTAAGTAGAATACACAAAAAAAAAGGAACCGATATTCTCATACAAGGCTATTTGCATCTTAAAAATAAAGGGTTAAACCTCCCTAAACTTGTTATTGCAGGTCAGGGCCTCGAAAGCAAATTTGGTCAATCAATCTTAGACCTTGCAGGCAACGACCCTGATATAATTTTTACTGGAATGCTCAATGGCGCAGATAAATGGCTAGCCCTATACGCTTGTGAAGCGTTCATATTACCTAGTCATCAAGAAAATTTTGGTATTGCTGTTGTAGAAGCACTCGCCTGTAGTAAACCCGTATTAATATCAGACCAAATTAATATTTTTCATGAAATTGCAGAATGTGGATGTGGTCTTGTTGCAAGTAACACTCTTGATGGAGTCAAAAACCTATTGAGTCAATGGACAGCTATGTCGAAAGAAGAAAAAGAAAGAATGAACATTCGAGCAGAAAAATGTTACCAAAGATTTTTTACTACTTTTGAGGCAAGTAAGAAGTTGGTAAGTCTCCTCTAGTATTTACTGACTGTTTTTTGAATGTGTTAGCTAATCAAATGAAAATTGTTATAATTCAAGGGGCATTTCTTCCAGTTCCCCCCGTTCTTGGTGGAGCAGTGGAAAAAATGTGGTATAAACTTGGTAAAATATTCGCCTCCCACAATCATCAAGTAACTCATGTCTGTAAATCATATGATTCCATGCTACAGTCCGAAAAACAAGATGGGGTCACATACGTTAGAATAAAGGGTTACAATACTCCAAAATCAATTATTTTACTCAAAATTTTAGACCTTTTCTACTCAATTAGGGCAGTTAGGAAAATACCTCCAGATACTGAAATTGTCATAAGTAACACTTTTTGGGTACCAATTCTTCTTCGAAGACAAAAAAACATAAGAATCTATGTGGATATTCAACGACAACCAAAAGGACAAATACGTTTTTACAGTCATGTTTTTAAATTAAGGACAAACTCCACTGCTGTTTCCAAAAGTGTACAAGAAGAACTAACCATACAAATGCACTCTAAGATTTTAATGATTCCGAATCCAATACCGTTTGTAAACCTAGATAATTTTACAGTTCCAGAGAAAAAAAATATTATTTTATACGTAGGTAGAGTTCACCCTGAAAAAGGCCTTGAACTACTAATTGAAGCATATAGACAAACAGAGCAATCGTATCTCCTTTATATTATCGGTCCTCATGAAATAAGTAACGGAGGAGGTGGAGGCGCTTACTTACAAAAGCTACAAAGTCTAGCAAAAGGGCAAAATATTAAGTTTCTGGGGGCAATATTTGACGAAGCGACCTTAATAAACTACTATTCTGAAGCAGCTATTTTTGTTTACCCATCAGTTGCTGAAAAAGGCGAGACTTTTGGAATTGCACCACTCGAAGCTATGTCTTGGGGCTGTGTACCCATCGTTTCAAATTTAGATTGTTTTCAAGATTTTATTAATTCAGAGAACGGCTTAATTTTTGATCACCGTAACATCAATGCCTCCCAATTATTGGCTATTCACTTGCGTGAGCTACAAAATAATACATCTTTAAGAAACAAACTGGCAAATGAAGCAATAAAAGTACGACAAACACATTCTTCACAAAATATCGCTGAGCTTTTTTTAAAAGATTTTTGCCAACCTAAGGATGAAAGAGTACAAGCAAAATAACCCCTATGACAGTCCCTGGACTTTAAAAACAAGATTAAAAATACTGCTCTGGGAGTATTCCTGGGTATTATTATGCTCTTGGACACCAAAACCAATGAATAATTGGCGATTATTTTGTCTTAAATTGTTTGGTGCTACTATTTACGGAAAACCTTTCGTTCACCAACGCGCAATCATACAAATGCCCTGGAATTTAACTTTGCACCATCGCGCTTGCTTAGGCGACAGGGCAAATGCTTACTCTTTAGGTAAAATTGAGATAAAGGCACATGCTACTGTTGCCCAAGAAGCTTATCTTTGCACTGGCACACATGCATTTGTCCTGCTCCCCTAAGCCGCAACCGCTTTAAAGTAGAGATTTTGATTTTTGTCAATAAACTGTTGTGGGGTTAAATATCCCAGTGCTGAATGCGGTCTATCAAAGTTATAACTGTTCCACCAGATG
>Ga0209794_1001582_pt1 | contig 16272 bp, 20 predicted proteins | sample EBPBio232013_DNA_FD_185869 | JGI IMG/M metagenome (GOLD analysis project Ga0209794, IMG submission 185869) | Wastewater treatment Type I Accumulibacter community from EBPR Bioreactor in Madison, WI, USA - Reactor 1_5/23/2013_ DNA (SPAdes)... | ecosystem: Engineered > Bioreactor > EBPR >... | reverse complement strand
ACAGAGGCCGGCGCTGAACGTCGGGCAAGCGGCTCATGCAGACCATTATGTCGGCCAGGGGCCGCTCGCGGGGTTCACCGACGGGACATCTGGGCATTTCGTCCCACCCAGCCGCATCTGGCGCCGGACTGCCGCATTTCGTCGCAAGGCGCTCGCACGGGCGGGCGGCGGCGCGGACCATCGGGCCATCGATCACCCACCTGCCAACCAAGGACCCCACCATGCTGCTGACCCAACTGCTGGCCGACCACCCCGAAGCCATTGTCGACATCGTGCACCACACGCCGCTGTGGGTGGGCGGCGTGCTGGCCGCGCTGCTGACGCTGGGCGCCTCGGCCCTGCGCCCGCGCGCCCTGCCCCTGGGCCGCCTGCTGGCGATGCCGCTGGTCATGGCCGGGCTGGCGCTGTGGGGCGTGCAGTCGGCCTTTGGCGCCAGCGGCCGGCTGGTCGAATTGCTGGCCCTGTGGGCCGCGGGCTACGGCGCCGCGCTGGCGCTGGGCGCCCAGCTGCGCCCGCCCGCCGGCACCCGATACGACGCCGCCACGCGGCGCTTTCAGCTGCCCGGCAGCGGGGTGCCGATGCTGCTGATCCTGGCGGTGTTCCTGATGAAGTACGGCGTTGGCGTGCAACTGGCGATGGAGCCCAGGCTGGCCCTCGATGCCGGCTTTGCCTTCGCCGTGACCGCGCTCTACGGCCTGCTGTCGGGGCTGTTCGCCGCCCGCGGCCTGCGTGTGCTGCGCCTGGCGCGCCAGACGGTCTGACCTCTCCCTGCCCAGGAAGATCACCATGCACTGGACTCCGCTGATCGCCCTGCACACCAGCTTCGCCCTGGGCGCGCTGGCCTTGGGCCCGGTGGCGCTGTGGGCGCGCCTGGGCCGTGTGCAGCGCCCGCGCTGGCACCGCACCGCCGGCTACGCCTGGGTCGTCTGCATGGTCGGCGCCGCCTTCAGCGCGCTGTTCATCCGCGCCACGGTGCTGCCGCTGTTCGCCGGCCTGGGCCTCATCCACCTGCTGGTGCTGCTCACCTTCGGCCAGTTGTGGCTGGCCTTCGCCGCCCTGCGGCGCGGACGCATCGCCGCGCACCGCCAGGCCATGCAGGGCCTGTACATCGGCGCCTGCCTGGTGGCCGGGGCCTTCACCCTGCTGCCCGGCCGGCTGCTTGGGCAGCTGCTCTGGGGCCAGTGGCTGGGGCTGCTCTGAAGCGGCCCCAGCGCCCGCGCATTTCACCCAAGGAAACACCATGACCACCTCTTTTCCCTCCGCCGAGTCCACCGTCCCTGCATTGCAGCGCCTGGCGCGCCGGCGCGCCCAGGCCAAGCTGGGCTGGTACGGCCACGCCTTGGTGTACCTGCTGGTCAACGCTGGGCTGATGGCCCTGGCCGTGCACCAGGGCCGCGACTGGTTCCTGGGCCCGCTGCTGGGCTGGGGTCTGGGCCTGGCGCTGCACGGCGCCAGCGTGTGGCTGTTTGGGCCGGCCAGCACCCTGCGCGAACGCATGGAAGCGCGCGAGCTGGCGCGGCTGCAGGCCCGCGCCCGGGCACCGCGCTGAACCGCCACCCAACACACGCAAGGCCCCTCCAATGACCTCCCCCATGACCCTGCCCGCCGCCCTGGCCGCCGCCTGCTACGCCACCAGCCTGGCGCTGATGGCCTGGCTGCACCTGCGTTTTCCGGCGCACGACCTGTGGCGCGACCCGGTCAGCGACTACGGCGCCGTGTCCGCCTCGCGCCCCTGGTTTCAGGCCAACGGCGTGGTGGGCGGCGTGGGCGGGCTGCTGCTGGCCTGGGCCCTGGCGCAGGCCGGATTGCCGGACTGGATCGTGGGGTGCCTGGCCGCCTCGGTGCTGGCGCGCGGACTGGTCGCCGTGTTCCCCACCGACCTGGAAGGCGCGCCGCGCACCCGCGCCGGGCGCTTGCACCTGCTGTGTGCCGTGGCCTCGTTCGCCCTGGTCTACACCGTGATCGACAACGCCACGCCGCTGCTGGCCGCCGCGCTGGGCGGCGGCTGGGCCACGGCGCTGGGCGCACTGCGCTGGGTCTGCGCCGCCGGCCTGACGGCGCTGGTGGCGTGCCTGGTCCTGCGCCCGCTGCGCGGCGGGTTCGGTCTGGCCGAGCGGGTGTTTCTTATTGGCGTGCCGCTGTGGTTTCTGTGTGCCAGCCTGGCGCTGGCCCTGCGGTGAGCAGGCCGGCCCCCCTGCGGATAAGCTCCACGCCATCCACCACCCCACCGTACCCATGATCACCGTCCACCACCTCAACGCCTCGCGCTCGCAGCGCATCCTGTGGCTGCTCGAAGAGCTGGGCCAGCCCTACGAAGTGGTGCGCTACCAGCGCGACCCGCAGACGATGCTGGCGCCACCGGCCCTCAAGAAGATCCACCCGCTGGGCAAGTCGCCGGTGGTGGTGCTGGACGACGGCCAGGCGCTGGCCGAGTCGGGCGCCATCGTCGAGACCCTGGTCGAGCGCTTTGGCGCCGGTCGCCTGTCGCCGCCGGCCGGCACGCCCGAATTCGCGCGCTACCGCTACTGGCTGCACTACGCCGAGGGCTCGGCCATGCCGCCGCTGCTGCTCAAGCTGGTGTTCGACCGCATCGCCAGCGCGCCGATGCCTTTTTTTGCCAAGCCCATCGCGCGCGGCATCGCCCAGAAGACCATGGACAGCTTTGTCGGCCCGCAGCTCAAGCTGCACCTGGCCTACATGGAATCCGAGCTGGCCCGGCGCGACTGGTTTGCCGGCCCGGACTTCAGCGCCGCCGACGTGCAGCTCAGCTTTCCCATCGAAGCCGCGCAGTCGCGCGCCGGCCTGAACGCCACCGAGCACCCGCGCCTCGCCGACTGGCTGGCCCGCATTCACGCGCGCCCGGCCTACCAGCGGGCGCAGGCGCAAGGCGCCAACTGAAGCGCCCGCGGCGCCTGATAGGAGTTGAACCCCCGCATGCGCCCGATCACCCCCCTGCCCCGCGCACAGCGCCTGGCCGAGGCCGGCTTTGTCGTCGCCGTGCCCACCCCGCCGCCGCCGCTGGACCGCCTGCTGGGCGAGCCCCTGCCGCCCGAGCAGGTGGCGGCGGTGCACGCGTGCATCGTCCAGTTCTTCCTAGAGCGCCTGGCGCCCTGAAGGCGCGCCGCCTCGCTTTCGGATCAAAATAGGCCACCTGCCGGCGTCCACATTGCCACACATGCTATGGTTTCGAGAGTAAATTATCTCCGCAAGGACGGTGCCGACGCGTTGCGCCACATGCTGCAGGTGGTGGTGTTCTGCGCCCTCGTGGCGGTGCTGACCACGACCATCTGGCCGCGCCACAGCTACTGGGCGCAATGGGCGCAGTCGCTGTTCATTGGCTTGCCGACCTGGGCGGTCATCGAGTTCGGTCGCTACGCCTTCCCCGCGCGCCACTGCCACCCCGGCGTGGACGGCGGCCACGGCTGGCCCAAGGGCTGGCGCGGCGTGCTGCTGGCGTCCGCCGGCATCGCCTGCGGCTACCTGACCGGCGATGCGCTGAGCGCCCTTGTTTACGACGCCAGCCCGCGCACCGCGCAAGACAACCAGATCGGGCTGGTCATCACCATCGCCGCCGGCGGCGTGGCCAGCTTCTACTTTCACCTGCGCGGCCACGCCGCCGCGCTGCAGGCCAGCAAGAACGCCGCCGAGCGCGACGCCACCGAGGCCCGGCTGCGCCTGCTGCAAAGCCAGCTCGAACCGCACATGCTGTTCAACACCCTGGCCAACCTGCGCGCGCTGATCGCCATCGACCCGCCGGCGGCGCAGCAGATGGTGGACCGCATGAACGACTACCTGCGCGCCACGCTGAATTCGTCGCGCGCCACGCAGCACCCGCTGGCGGCCGAGTTCGAGCGCCTGCGCGACTACCTGGAGCTGATGGCCATCCGCATGGGCCCGCGCCTGGCCTACACGCTGCACCTGCCGCCCGAGCTGGCGGCCCTGCCGCTGCCGCCGCTGCTGCTGCAACCCCTGGTCGAAAACGCCATCCAGCACGGCCTGGAGCCGCGCGTGCAAGGCGGCCAGATCGCCGTCGAAGCGGCGCGCGAAGGCGACCGGCTGGTGCTGACGGTGCGCGACAGCGGCATGGGCATGGACCCGGCCGCACCGCCGCGCGCGGGCAGCTTCGGCCTGGCCCAGGTGCGCGAGCGCGTGGCCTCGGCCTACGGCGGGCGCGGCCAAGTCACGCTGCAATCCAGCCCCGACACCGGCACCCGCGTGCGCCTGGAACTGCCGCTGGCACCCGCGCCATGAACACCCGAGCGGCGCGGGGCGCCAGCGCCGGGGCATACTCAAGCCCGATGTCCGCCCCGCCCCCTCTCCGCAGCACGGCCAGCACCTTGCGCCGCAGCACGCTGGCGCTGCTGGCGTTTTGGCTGGCGCTGGCCGGCCTGCTGTACGCCGGTTTCAGTTGGTGGGAAGCGCGCCAGCGCGCCGCCCTCAGCCCCTACACCCAGGCCGGGGGTGAGCTGGTGATTCCGCGCGCGCCAGACGGCCACTTTTACGTGGCCGGCGAGGTCAACCACGTGCCGGTGCACTTCCTGGTCGACACCGGGGCCAGCAGCGTGGCCATCAGCGAAAGCATCGCCCGCGTCGCGCGCCTGCCCGAGGGCACGCCGGTTACCCTGAGCACGGCCAATGGCTCGCGCGAAGGGCGCCGCATCCACGGCGTGCCGGTCAAGGCCGGGCCGCTGGTGCACAACGACGCCACCGTGATCGCCGGCCTGCGCATGAACGCGCCCGAGCAAGCCCTGCTGGGCCAGTCCTTTTTGCGCCATTTCGACGTGCGTATCGATGCCGACCGGTTGGTGCTGCGAGAAAGATGACGCTCGCCCCCAGGCTGCACAGCCTTCGGCGTGTTGCGCCTCGCCCCGTCCGGGGGCGCCGCCACTGGCCGGGCACACCCCGGCCACGGCTGCCGCTGGACTGGCCTGCTCCGCGGCCTTTTTGTTGCGCGCTGACGTGAACCACTGATACGGCCATGACCATCGCCAACCCCACCGCCCTGATCGCCGAGGACGAGCCGCTGCTGGCCGCCGCCTTGCAGGCCGAGCTGGCGCGCGCCTGGCCCGAGCTGCGCGTCGTCGCCAGCGTGGGCGACGGCGCCAGCGCGGTGCGCGAGACGCTGGCGCGGCGGCCCGACGTGCTGTTCTTCGACATCCGCATGCCCGGCTTGAGCGGCCTGGACGCCGCCGCCGAACTGGCCGACGCGTGGGACGCAGCCGATGGGCCGTTTCCGGCGCTGGTGTTTGTCACCGCTTACGATCAGTACGCGGTGCAGGCCTTCGAGGCCCAGGCGCTGGACTACCTGCTCAAGCCGGTGCAGCCCGCGCGCCTGCAAAAAACCGTGCAAAAACTGCGTCTTGGGCTGGCCCCACAAGCCAAGCCAGCTGCGCAAACCATCGCCAGCACCGACGCCGATCTGGCCAGCACCGCCGAGCAGTTGCGCCGGTTGCTGGCCGCCATCCAGCCGGCGGCGGCCCCCGAAAGCGGCGCCGCGCCGCTGCGCCAGTTGCAGGTCGGCGCGCCGGGCACGGGCGGCGCCACCATCCGCATGGTGCCGCTGACCGAGGTGCTGTACCTGCAGGCGGCCGACAAGTACGTGCGCGTGGTCACCGCCGAGGGCGAGCACCTGCTGCGCACGCCGCTGAAGGACTTGCTGCCCCAGCTGGACACTCGGCAGTTCTGGCAGATCCACCGCGCCACCCTGGTGCGCGCCGACGCCATCGACCGCGTGCAGCGCGACGAAGCCGGCAAGCTGCACCTGAGCCTGCGCGGCAGCCCCGAGCGCCTGGTGGTCAGCCGCCTGTACGCGCACCTGTTCAAGGCGATGTAGGCGCGCCGGGCGGCAGCGGCTCAGCGCGGGCGCAGCCCCTCGGGCACCCAGCGCGCCAGGCGGGCCTGCAGCGCCGCCTCGTGCCGCTGCCACCACACGCCCAGGGCCATCACGCCCAGCCCGATCAGCGTCAGCGCGATGGGAAACAGCAGCGCGCCCTTGAACACGTGCCAGCTCAGGTAGCCCAGGTACCCCGCCACGCCCAACGCGCCCAGCACCGTGAACACGCGCCGGCCAATGGCCGCCCCGAGCAGCACCAGGGCGGCGTTGATCAGCGCGTAGCCCAGCTTGCCCCATTCGGAGTCCGAATTCATCAGCGACAGCCCGCACCAGGCCATGATCGCACCGAAGAGGTACAGCCAGAAGGCGTAGTCCTGCCGCCAGTCTGGCTCGCGTGCGCGGCGGGTGCGCACGTCCACCCACATGGCCATGGCCAGCGTGGCCAGCCCGAACACCAGGGTGATGTTGCGCGACAAGGTCCAGTCGAAGCCCTGCCCGCCCATCAGCAGGTTGCCCACGTCCATGCTCATGTACCACAGCGTCACCGCCAGCGGCATCACCATGAACGGCAGCCGGTACAGCCACAGCATGACCACGCCAGCGGCCAGGGTGGCCAGTTCCAGCGTCAGCCAGCGCCCGTCGATGAAGCGGTGGTATTCGCCAAAGCGCTTGCCCATGGCGCCCGGCGGCCACAGGCCCAGGCCCATCTGCACCCCCCACACGATCAGCGGCACCAGGCACACCGCCAGCGTGGTCAGGATGCCGGCCGGCACCGCCAGCCCGCCGCGCTTGAAATGGCGCGCCACGGCCAGCGCCCCCACCAGGTACAGCGCCGCCAACACCGTGATGCCCCAGGCGCCCGCGGCGTCCCAGGTCAGGCTCATGAACAGCGTCATCGCGCCGATGGCCAGCATGCCGCCAAAGTAGTACAGCACCTGGGTCAGGCCAAAGCGCGGGCTGCGCGCCGAGGGTGGCAGCGCGGCCGCCTCCGCCTCCGCGCCGGCCGCCGCCGCCCGCACCAGGCCGCGCTGCACTCCGTAGCGCCAGAGCGCCTCGCCCTGCCCCGGGGTCAGAATGCCGCGCCGGGCGGCCACGGCCAAATCGGCCGGCCCAAGGCACAGCACCTGGTCTGGTCGGGCGGCGGACGCGGCCGGATCGGCCACCGGGGTGGATCGGGAGGGGTGGGAGGTCATGGGCACATCAAGGTCCAAAAGCAGAACCGGCATGCTACCCGGCGACCCACCGCCAGACTGTTAATTCAGTGCCAGAACCATCAAAAACACCCTTCGGTATCGCCTCACGCCACTTTTCGCCCCCCTGGGCACAACCGGACCGCGCGGCCGACCTGGCGCCCCAAAAAGAAAACCCGCTCACGCGGAGCGGGTGTCAAGGGTGGTCACCTTGGAGTGGCCGGTCTGGGCACTGCGGGCCTGTTCCCGGCGGGAGTTCGTCGGCCGACGTTCGCCGACGTAAAGCTCACCAGGACCGATTTTGCGCCCAAAACCCAGGGTTGTCAGCCCCGGTCGGCGGGGATCAACGGCGATGCTGCCAGTGACCACCGCCCCCGCCGCCACGCCCGCGGTAGTGGTGCCCACGGTGATGGCGACCGCCACCGCCGCCCCACACGCCAATCGAATACACCGGCGGGCCGCCGTAATAGGCGCGCGGCGGCGCGTAGTACGCGGGCGGCGCCACGTACACCGGGCGCGGCTGCACGTACACCGGGGCGGGCTGGTAATACACCGGGGCCGGCGCGTAGTAAGGCGCCGGCGTGGCCACGCCCACCGACACGCCGGGCACGCCAATGCCCACCGACCACTGCACGTCGCGGGCCTGCGCCATGCCGGCGGCGCCCAGCGCCCCGGCGGCGATCAGGCCGGCAGCTAGAAAGCGTTGGAAGGATTTCATGTTCATTCTCCTGGTTGCGGGGCCGGGCACGCACCACTGGATGCGTGCCACCCATGCCTGCATTCAACGCCGGATCGCGCCTGTTGGCGCACTTCTGCAACGTGAAGGCGGTATCCAAGAGTAACCTGGCCTCGCCCCTGGCGCTGTCAGCGCAGGCCGCGCGCGGCTGTCGGACGGCCTGCCACGGGCCGCGTGGGGGCCGCATGCACGAGGGCGCGCCCTAGAATTCAGCCATGTCCTCGCCCACGAACAACAAGGCCGCACCGGCCGCCGAGCCCACCAAGGCCGGCAACTTCATCCGCCAGATCGTCGAACACGACCTGCAACACGGCACCTACGCCGGCCGACACTGGGGCGGCGAGCCCGGCGACGGCCCCAGCCACCAGGCCGGCATGGCCGATCCGGCCAAGGTGCGCACCCGTTTTCCGCCCGAGCCCAACGGCTACCTGCACATCGGCCACGCCAAGAGCATCTGGCTGAACTTCAGCCTGGCCGCCGAATTTGGCGGCGTCTGCCACCTGCGCTTTGACGACACCAACCCCGAGAAGGAAGAGCAGGAATACGTCGAGGCCATCCGCGAAGCCGTGCGCTGGCTGGGCTGGGACCACCATTTCGCCGACGACCCGGCCCGCCCCGGCATGCGCCAGCCGCACGAGTACTTCGCCAGCGACTACTTCGACTTCATGTACCGCGCGGCCGAATACCTGATCGAGGCCGGCCACGCCTACGTCGACGAGCAAACCCCCGAGCAAATGCGCGCCAACCGCGGCGACTTTGGCAAGCCCGGCATCGACAGCCCCTTCCGCAGCCGCAGCCCGGCCGACAACCTGGCCCGCTTCAGGGAAATGCGCGATGGCAAGCACCCCGACGGCGCCATGGTGCTGCGCGCCAAGGTCGACATGGCCAGCCCCAACATCAACCTGCGCGACCCCACCCTGTACCGCATCCGCCGCGCCACCCACCACAACACCGGCGACACCTGGTGCATCTACCCGATGTACACCTTTGCCCACCCGATCGAGGACGCGCTGGAGCAAATCACCCACAGCATCTGCACGCTGGAGTTTGAAGACCAGCGTCCGTTTTACGACTGGCTGATGGAGCGCCTGGCCGAAGGCGGCCTGCTCACCGCCCCGCCTCCGCGCCAGTACGAATTTGGCCGCCTGAACGTCGGCCACGTCATCACCAGCAAACGCAAGCTGCGCCAGTTGGTGGAAGAAGGCCATGTGAACGGCTGGGACGACCCGCGCATGCCCACCCTGGTCGGCCTGCGCCGGCGCGGCTACACGCCCGAGGCGCTGCGCCTGTTTGCTGAACGGTCTGGCGTCACCAAAAGCGGCGGCGCCTGGACCGACTACGCCGCCCTCGACGCCGCCCTGCGCGAAACCCTGGACCCCGTCGTCCCCCGCGCCATGGCCGTGCTGGAGCCCCTGGCGCTGGAGATCACCAACTGGGACGAGCTGATGGGCCCCGCCCACCTCGAGCCCTGCAGCGCCCCCGTGCACCCCCACCACCCCGAAATGGGCCAGCGCCACTTCACCCTGGGCCGCCAGGTCTGGATCGAGCGCGACGACTACGCCGAAGTGCCGCCCAAGGGCTTCTTCCGACTGTTCCCAGGCAACAAAGTGCGCCTGAAATACGGCTACGTCATCGAGTGCACCGGCGCTACCAAAGACGCCGAAGGCCACATCACGAAGGTGCTGGCCAAGCTGGTCCCCGACACCAAATCAGGCACCCCCGGCGCCGACAGCGTCAAAGTCAAAGGCGTCATCACCTGGGTTGGCGCCGCCGATGGCCTGCACGCCACCGTGCATCTGTACGACCGCCTGTTCACCGAAGAGCAGCCCGACGCCGGCGGCAAGGATTTTTTGAAGGCCCTGAACCCCCACAGCCTGCGCACGGCCCGCGCCGTCGTCGAACCCGCCCTCGCCCAGGCCCAACCCGAAGAGCGCTTTCAGTTTGAACGGCATGGCTTCTTTGTCGCCGATCGGCGCGAGCATCAGCCGGGCAAGGAGCTGGTGTTTAACCGGGTGACGGGGCTTAGGGATTCGTGGGGCAAGTAAAAAAGCCCCCAGGTGATGACGCGCCCCGCGTCATCATCTTTGCCGGCCCCAACGGCGCCGGCAAATCCACCCATGCCGACGCCATTCTTGACGCCCTGGGTATCCGCGTTTTCGTCAACGCCGACTACATCGCCCGCGGCCTGAGCGGCCAGCACACCGACACCGTCGCCATCGCTGCCGGCCGCATCATGCTGCGGCGCCTGGACGAGCTGGCCGAGGCACGCGACAGCTTTGCTTTTGAGTCCACCCTCTCCAGCCGCAGCTTCGCGCCCTTTCTGCGGCGCCTGAAGGCCAGCGGCTACCGCATCGGCATCTACTACTTCTCGCTCGCCAACGCGCAACTGGCCGTGCGCCGCGTGAAACTGCGCGTCAGCCTGGGCGGGCACGACGTGCCGGCCGACGTGGTGCGGCGCCGGTTTGAGCGCAGCCGGGCCAATTTTTTTGAGATGTATGCGCCGTTGGCGGACGATTGGGCGCTTTTCGACAACTCCCGTGTGCGCAAGGCCGTGCTGGTCGCTGAATGCAGTGACAATGAACTCACGGTCAAGGAGCCAAAACTATGGAACCGACTCAAACCCGACGACGCAACAGCCAGAGCCTGATCCTTCCGCCGCGCCAGCTGGACGCGGCGCTGCGCAAATCTGCCTTGCGGGCACAGCGACTGGCGAAAGCCTTCGACAAAGTCGTCCCTGCTGAGGATGCGCCCGCGCCGCGCACACCCAGCAAGCGCTAAGGCGTCTCGACCTAGAGGCTTATTCGCGTTTCCGCGCTAAAGAACGACCGCCGGCTAACCGAAAAGCAGCATGACGTTGGTACCAGGAAGCTTTGACGCCATTGAACCCCGGAAGCCTCAAAACCGTCCGCGCCGTGGTCGAACCTACCCTCGCCAACGCCCAGCCTGAAGAGCGCTTTCAGTTTGAGCCGCACGGGTTCCTTGTGGTGAATCTACGGGAGCATCAGGCGGCGAAAGAAGTGGTGCTCAATCGGGTGACGGGGTTGCGGGATTTGTGCGGCCGATAAAATCTGAGCTAACTGAATATTATGAACTCTCTAGAAATTCAGGGCCTAAGAAGCCTATCAAATACCGGCGAAATTAGAATTGCGCCAATTACCATTCTACTCGGAACCAACAGCTCAGGAAAGAGCACGTTTCTACGAACACTTCCTCTATTGCGTCAGACCGCCGAAGTCAGGACAAGTGAACCATTATTGTGGTATGGGCGATTGGTTGATTTTGGAAGTTTTGATGAAGCGCTATCCCATCATCAAGATCAAGATCGAATTAAAATTAAATGCCAGCTAGACTTACCCAGCGAAATAATATATGCGCATTCATTCCATATCGACCCTAATAAAATTGACAAAATAAAACCTCGAAATAGCACAATAGAGTTCACGATACGCAGAACAGGAAACTCCGAAGAGAATTCTACTACAGGGCGCATCCCAAGCTTCGTCAGTCAGATAAAATTCAAATTTCTTGACGTATGTTTCGAATTCGTTTTTAGCGCCCCATTTCAACTCGAATCAGCAAAATTTGACGATGTAGACATTTCCAAATCAATCAAAGCAACCTACATTATCTCACCTTCTCAAACAATATTCCCAAATTTCATAAAACGACGAGAAGAATTTGATAAATCGAATGTCGAAAATTTCGAAACAATCAAAACCATTGATTACGCGTTACATCAAAAAATTCAAGATTTAGTTCACGGACGAACAAAAAAAACATCTATCTCCAATTTAATTTTGCATCTCGAGCCGATATCAAAAGATGAATTTTTAGCACAAATAAAAGATTCACAAAAAAATGAAGGGCTCTGGAGAAAATCTGTCTTAGATTGGAACATAGATACACCAGATTTTCTCACCATCAGACAACTCCTTTGGAGCGATAAATTAGATGAATTGATTGAATTAATATCGTATTTTCTTCAACGCGAATTCCAACAGATCTCATACATCACCCCACTAAGAGCAGCCGCTGAGAGATACTATCGACATCAGGGATTAGCAACCAATGAACTAGATCCCAAAGGCGAAAATTTCGCCGAATATTTGCGTAGCTTAACGCGACGGCAGCGAGAGGACCTTCAATCTTGGCTTGGAAGAGCACTTGACGCGTATATTGATCTAGAAGAATCGAAAGGTCATGTATCGCTGTACCTTATCGATGATAAAACAAAAGCCAAGGTGAATTTGGCTGATACTGGTTTTGGATATTCTCAGCTTCTTCCAATTGCAGTACAGCTATGGGCGCTGAAGGGATTTGATTTGCGAGGCAAAAATTTTACAAACGCCACAACGCTTGCAATCGAACAACCGGAATTACACCTCCATCCAAAAATCCAAGCCAAGGTGGCTGATCTACTAATGCTAGCGATCGATGGCGACAAATCTAAATCCATAAAAATTGTCGTCGAAACCCACAGTGAAGCTTTAATAAATAGACTTGGGAAATTGATTCAAACAGGGAAACTAGATGAAGACTCTGTTAATATAGTTCTATTCGATAAAGAGACTTTTGACTCACCCTCATCAGTCCAAACGACGACATTTGATTCCAACGGATTTCTAAAAAATTGGCCACTCGGTTTTTTTAGCACCAATTGAAATGCTCATTTTTTTATCGCAGCAATTAGAAAATGAGCTCAAAACCGAATATAGAAAATCGGAGCAAACAGCTCAAGCAATACAAAATATCGCACAAGCCAGAGCACAAGGCGATCACATCATATCCGGAGATGCAACGTGCCTAGAATACATTATTTCTTTAAAAGAATTAAATCAAAGCACAAAGAATATATTTCAAATAATCTCTAACGAACAATCGCAAATTGGTTCCCTTCATAAAAATCTCGAATTTTACGTTGAAATTAACTCTCTTAATAACACAATCTCAAAAAACAAAAATTCAAATCAAACCATAATAGAGATACCGCTACATAGATTTTCCAAGAACGACTTGGTTCAACCAACATTTTTAATTGGCGAAAATTTACTTGACTGCCATCTTTATCTCACTTATTCCAGGTGGCTTTCGCGTTCACATTGGAATCAACGCCTTCCCTCAAAACTCAACGCTATCCTGATTCCCGGCGGGGGCGATACCACAGAAAAATTACTCAACCACCTCTCCCAAGATGGTCGATATTTTTCATTGTGCCTAACTGATAGCGATATAAAATACCCGGGTGGCAACATAGGCGAAACCACCAAGAAATGTCAAAAATTAACGCTCAAAGAAATTTCTCATCACCTCACAATACCTGTTCGCGCATCTGAAAATTTGCTCAGTCCTGAACAAATTCATCAAGTTCTAAACATAGATCACACGCGAAACATTTTACTTAATAATTTAAAAAAAATCACGCGATTCCGAAACACTGATGCTTGGTTGTATTTTCCGCTTAAAGAAGGAATTCGACCAATCATCGGCCCTCATCAAAAAAATTCGCGCGATGAGTATTGGCAAATTACGGCTTACGCCAATGATTCACTTGAAAATGAGTTCCTATACCCCGGAATAAGTACAGATTTACTTAAATGGACCGTTGATTATCTCAAGAATTATGATCCTGAAAAGATCAAAGATAGCAATCTTATTAGCGCTTGGACAAAGATATCAACTACAGTTATCGCTTGGACTTGCGCCTCAGAACCGATCCGAGCTTGACGCGCTATCGCCAACTTATTGCATGCCAATTTGAGTACCAGTGAAAATAGTTCATGCTTTCCAACCTCACCCCCTTCCTCATCCACTGGGCCATCCTCGCCCTCGCCCTCTGGGTCGTCAGCCACATGTTCAAGGGTCTGAGCTTTGACGGCGCGGGCACGCTGGTCATTGCGGCGCTGCTGCTGGGACTGGCCAATGCGGTGGTGCGGCCGCTGCTGGTGGTGCTGACGCTGCCGCTCACGCTGCTGACTTTCGGGCTGTTTCTGCTGGTGATCAACGCGCTGGTGCTGATGCTGGTGGCCAAACTGGTCAGCGGCTTTCACCTGGACGGGTTCGGGACGGCGTTCTGGGCCAGCCTGGTCATGTCGCTGCTGAGCCTGGTGTTGGGCGCCTTTTTGCTGGGCGGCACGCCCGAGTTCACCATCCAGACCAGCCCGCCGCCCGGGCAGACGTGGTTGTAGAAGCCTGAACAGCGGGGGCCTGGGCGCGCGCCGGCCCCGCGCCCCACACACAGCCAGGTACGGCAGCCTGGGCAGGCACACCAGTAATTACTATTTTGATAGCAAACTATTGTTTGTTTGCGCCGACATATGGCTATTTTTGTCAGACTCACTCGCCGAGTCGCGCACACGGGCCTCACATGACGCAACCTGGCGTCCTTGATCTGGTCTGGCCGCCGGACGGCACCCAAACGACACAATGGGCCTCCCCCGTTGTCCCCTCTGAGCCATGCTGCGCCGCCCCCTGCCCCATCGCCCCCTGATCGGCCACCTCAGGCTGCGTCGCCCACCGGCCGCTGGGCCGCAGCAGACGCCCGACAAGAAGCGCGCTTGGGGCGGGTTGGCCAACCTGGCGACGGTGCTAGCGGTACTCAGCCTGGCGATGTCCTTGTTCGGCTACGGTGTGCTGATGGGCTTGGGGGCCAGCTTTCACATCGACCACAACACGCTGATCAGCAGCCCGTTCGACCAACTGCTGGCGGCGTGGGTGGGTATCGCGGCGATTGCGCCCAAGGCGCTGTCGTTCGCATCACTTCTGGGCCTCTACCAGAAGTACGCACTGGTTGGCGTTGCCCTGTTGGTATTCGCGGCCCTGTACGTGGTGTGGGTCTGGCGTTTCGGGCCGGAGGCGACAGGACAAGCCGCCGTCAAACAGGTGTTCGGCCCCTGGGCGCGCCGTCTGCTGAGTCGCCCCCGTGGCGAAGAACACTTGATGACCCGAATAGTGGTGGTGGTGTTGGGCTTTTCTTTGGTGGTCACGCCGATCGTGCTGTGGGCCACGGCCTACGCCGCTCTGATGGCCGTCGCCCTGCTCCCCGTGATCGGCCATTCGGCCGCGCAGGACTTCGCCCAGCGTTACGTGCTGCCGGCCACCCAGTGCCGGGCCAAGAATCAAGTCCAAAACCCAACACCACCACCACCGGGGCTGGATTGCGTGACGATTCATCCCAGCGAAAAAACCGGCGGAGAGCCCAGGGCAGGCTATATCGTCGTGGCCACCAGCGCCTACGCCCTGCTCTACGACCCCGCGACGCGCCTGGCCGAACGGGTGCCCCTTCAGAACGCGGTGATCCGCTCGCATTCACCCACACGGCAAGTGCCGGCACCCGAGCCCGCCGCCGAAGGCACCAAGGCCAACTGATACCGATTGGCGTTCCACCCATAAGAACCCACAAGCTTGTGGAAGCCCGGTGCGGCGTACCGACAAGCCTGTTCGAAGCCTGCCGGCGGGCTCAGCGCAAACGGTTGGCTATTTTTAAACGCCGTTGGGTATGTGAATGTGCTCCCCGTTCAGCAGTCCTTTGAATATTCTCATCTCGAATACCACCATGCACCGATATTTCGTCACCCACACGAAATGGCATTCGATCTGGCAGACCGTGTAACTGCCGCCCCTGTAGCCCATACCTTCGCGCCATCCGCGCTCATCTTGCGGCCAAAGCTGGCCGGCTCACAGCCCGTGATTTGAAGCTTGTGGCAAGGGTTAATCACATTTAACTTAGAAAAATATACTATAAAAATTAATTTTCTTAGAAATATTTTCTACAAACATCCGTAATTATTAGGAAATATAGGATATTACCATCGCCTTCAATGCGTAAAATATTCTCAGATTTTTATTTTTGACTGAGTTTTTTACCAATTTCATGCACCAGAAACTGCAAGCCTGCACAGAACTGCTCCACGGCGGAAGAGATCCCGCCCGCCATGGCGGAATGGTCAATATACCCATCTACCGTGGCTCTACCGTGCTGGCCCATTCGCTAGAACAGTGGGAGTCGCGCAAGCAGCCGGACAACCCCTACGCCTCGTACGGCCGTTTCGGCACGCCCACTACCCGCGCGTTGGAAGAGCTGATAACCCACATGGAAGGCGGTTATCGATCTCTGGTATTCCCGTCCGGGTTGGCCGCCTGCACACATGCTATTTTGTCGGTACTCTCCAGCGGTGACCACGTTCTGTTGCCCGACAGCGTTTACGGCCCGACACGCGCGTTCGCACAGGATACCCTGGCGCGCTTCAATATCACCGCAGAATTCTACGCTCCGCAGATGGGATCGGGCATCAGCGCGTTGTTGCGCAAAAATACTCGGCTGGTCTATGTTGAAGCTCCTGGTTCGGGAATGTTTGAAATGCAGGATATTCCCGCAATCGCCGAACAGACGCATAAAGTCGGCGCCTATGTCGCAATGGACAATACTTGGGCCACGCCGCTCTACTTCAAGCCATTCGAGCACGGCGTCGATATCTCGATACAAGCGGCCACCAAATACCTTGTCGGACACTCGG
>Ga0209794_1001579_pt1 | contig 16354 bp, 15 predicted proteins | sample EBPBio232013_DNA_FD_185869 | JGI IMG/M metagenome (GOLD analysis project Ga0209794, IMG submission 185869) | Wastewater treatment Type I Accumulibacter community from EBPR Bioreactor in Madison, WI, USA - Reactor 1_5/23/2013_ DNA (SPAdes)... | ecosystem: Engineered > Bioreactor > EBPR >... | reverse complement strand
GGGCGGCATGGGCGGCATGTCTGGCATGGGCGGCATGTCCGGCATGGGCGGTATGGGCGGCATGTCCGGTATGGGCGGTATGTCCGGCATGGGCGGTATGTCCGGCATGGGCGGCATGGGCGGCATGGGCGGCATGGGCGGCATGGGCGGCATGTCTGGCATGGGCGGCATGTCGGGAATGGCAGGCTTTGGCGGTGCACCCGGCTGGATCTGCACCCAGTGGAGCAACTGAGCCCTCTCCGTGGATGACACGAACGGCAGGGGCGCAAAGCCCCTGCCTGTCTCTCCTGCCCCGCGATGCCCCGAAAGCGCGCTCACCATGACATCGAAACGTGCACTGGCCTTTTCGCTGACAGCCGTTATGGCGGCTGCCGTTTTCCCTGTGTTTTCAACGGGAGGCTGGTCGCAGCCGCGCGAAAGCGGCGCCGGCAAGGCGGTGCCCGTTCAAAAGAGCCTGCCTGCGGATCGCTCCGCCGCGATGAAGGCGCTCGACGAGATCACCAAAAAGGCCTTCGCCGGCGATTATGAGGCCGCGCGCTGGCACCCCATTCATTTCAAGCCTGCGATCGACCAATCCAAACCGGCTGACTGCCTCACCTGCCATCAGGAGATTCTGACAGACAAGCCGCGCGCGGCCAATCAGGTTGGTCAGAAGGCCGATGACATCGAGGCCTGGTACCAGACCTTGGAAACCTATGCCGGCAAGCAGGAAAGCTTCCACTGGCGGCATCTGCAATCACCGCTCGCCAAGCAGGTGATGAACCTTGAGTGCAAGTTCTGCCATCAGGGGTCAGATCCGCGGGAGCAATCGCCGCATGTCACGGTTTCGGCCAAGGATCTTACCGCCAACAACGGTAAGCCGCCCTTCACGCTGCGCAAGCGTGTGAACCCTAGCGAAACCTGCCTGCTCTGCCATGGCAATTTCCCCACGGCTTCGATGGAGCTGCCCGGTCCTTGGCACGAGGTGCGTACGGATATGGAGCCGGAAGGCACCGCCAATGGCTGCATGACCTGCCACGCCAACATTCGCACCAACCGCCACAACGTGAGCTACCTGAAGGCCGATGGCATCGCCAAAGCGTCCGAAACCTCGTCGGACACCTGTTACGGCTGCCATGGCGGACGCGCCTGGTATCGCATCTCCTATCCCTACCCGCGCCATCCCTGGCCCGACATGCCCACCGATACGCCCGACTGGGCGAAGAACCGGCCTGTCAAATCCGATCCCCGTTACGCCATTGGCGAGAAATAAGGAGCGTTCGATGTCCCACAGCGTTGCATCGACACCGCTTGAAGCCAGCCCTGAGGCCCTCAGCCTGACCCGTCGCCGCCTGCTGGAGGTGGCCGCCGCCGGCACCGCCGCGAGCCTGCTGCCGATCGGGGCCAGCAACGAGGCCAAGGCTTTCGCCTATGAGCCTTATCCCAAGGACGATGAACTCGAAACAGTGGTGACAAGCTGCGCGCATAACTGCGGCTCGCGCCATATGCTGGTGGCGCACAAGAAGGGCGATGTCATCGTGCGCCTTTCCACGGATGACGGCCGCTACCAGAAGGATGGTTTCTTCGGCAAGGACACCGAGGAAGAACCCCAGTTGCGCGCCTGTCTGCGCGGGCGCAGCTATCGGGCGCGTCTCTATTCACCCGAGCGCCTGCTCTACCCGATGATGCGGGTGGGGGCGCGCGGCGAAGGCAAGTTCAAGCGTGTTTCATGGGATGAGGCGCTGACCTTCGTTGCCAACAAGACGGTGGAGCTGAAGACCAAATATGGTCCGCAAGCCATTCTCGACCAATCCTATGCCGGGGCATCTTATGGCGTCCTGCATAAATCCGACCAGATCGAGGGGTTGCTGGCGCGCTTTCTCGGCATGTTCGGCTGCCGCACCTCCTCGTGGTCGGTGCCCTCATATCAGGCGACGACCTTCTCCTCGCGCATGACCTTCGGCACCATTGAGGATGGCAACGAGGATGATGCCTTCGCCCATTCCAAGCTCATCATCATGTGGGGCTGGAACCCGGCCTACACGTTCCATGGCGGCAATACGTTCTACTACATGCGCATGGCCAAGCAGCGCGGCTGCAAGTTCGTGCTGGTCGATCCGCAATATACGGACAGCGCCTCGGCGTATGATGCGTGGTGGATTCCCATCAAGCCGAACACCGATGCCGCGATGATGGCGGCGATGGCGCATGTCATCTTCTCCGAGAACCTGCACAATCAGGATTTCATCAATCGCTTCACCCTCGGCATGGATGCCGGCACGATGCCGGATTGGGCCAGGGACAAGGAAAACTTCAGGGATTACATCCTCGGCACCTACGACAAGACGCCCAAGACGCCGGAATGGGCCGAGCCGATCTGCGGCGTGAAGGCAGAGGACATCAAAAAGCTCGCGCGGATGTATGCCGGCACCAAACCGGCGGCGCTGAAGGCCTCGTGGTCGCCAGGGCGCAATGCCTACGGCGAGCAATACAACCGCATGGCTGCGGCCCTTCAGGCGATGACGGGCAATATCGGCATTCTGGGCGGCTGCGCGGAAGGCGTGGGAAAGGCGTTCCACTCGGAAGCTGTCGCCTATCCTTATGATCAGTACTCGAATGTGTGGTTCGCCTCGATCAAATCGGACCGCTGGGCGCATTGCGTGCTCAACTACCCGAATGTGAAGCGCGAGGAGATTGGTCTGTGGCCGCGTCAGGACCAGCTGGACGGCGTGATCCCCAACATCAAGGCGATCTTCTGGCAAGGGTCGGACTGGTTCAACCAGCTCACCAACATCAACAAGGAGATCGAGGCCATCAAGAAGCTGGAGCTGGTGGTGTGCATGGATTCCACCATCACGCCCTCCGGCCTTTATGCGGATGTGCTGTTTCCCATTGCCACCCACTTCGAGCGGCACGATGTCGCCTTGCCGTGGTACAAGGGGCATTACTACATTCACCGCCCCAAGGTGATCCAGCCGATGGGCGAGTCCAAGACCGACTTTCAGGTCTTCACGGAGCTGGCGTATCGGCTCGGCTTCGGCCCGGCCTATAACCCCAAGGCCAACCGCGACTATTTCCACATCGACGACAATGTGGACGAAGCCTACCTGCGCGAATGGTGGGAAGGCCGCGTGATGGCCAACAAGGCCCACCCTGTCACCATGGGCTGGGAAGAATTCAAGAAGCGGGGGGTGTACAAGTTCCACCTGCACGAGCCGCATGTGGCCTTCAAGGACCAGATCGAGAAGGGCGTCCCCTTCCCCACGCCTTCGGGCCGCATCGAGATTTTCTCGACGCAGCTGGCGCAGATCAAGGACTGGACCCGCACGCAATACGGCTACGAAATCCCCTATCTGCCCAAGTGGATCGAGCCGTGGGAGTCGCTCAATTCGCCCAAAACGGCGAAGTTCCCCTTCCATCTCATCTCGCCGCATCCGCGCTGGCGCACGCATTCCATCTTCAACAACATCCCCTGGCTGCGCGAGACCTTCGAGCAGGAGGTGACGCTGAACGCGGCGGATGCCGCCAAACTCGGCGTGAAAACCGGCGATGTGGTGGAGCTTTATAACGATCGTGGCCGTGTGGTGGTGCCGGTTTATGCCACCGAACGCTGCATGCCCGGCGTGGCCGTGCTGCATGAAGGCGCGTGGATGGATCTCGACAAGAACGGGGTGGATCGCTCCGGCAACCCGGATTTCCTCACGCTCGATGAGCCGAGCCCTGCGGGCGCCTTTGCCTACAACACGGTTCTGTGTGCCATCCGCAAGACCAACCTCGCGCATAAGCCGGGCTGGGACCAGCTCGCCACCGCCCGGAGCCATGTGTTCCGGCGTGATTACTGATCGGAGGCGGCATCATGGCAAACGAAAAAGACAAAGCGGCCATCAAGGCAGCCGTCAAACGCAAGAAGCGCGAGCATTACACGCCTGTCGTGCCCGAGATGCAGCTCGGCTTCATCCATAACAACGTAGATTGCATCGGATGCCGCGCCTGCGAAATCGCCTGCAAGGACAAGAACGGGCTACCCCCCGGCCCGCGCTTCCGCCGCGTGCAATATGTCGAGGGCGGCACGTATCCCGAGGTGTTCGCCTACAAGATCAACATGTCGTGCAACCATTGCGCGGAGCCGGCCTGCCTGCCCACCTGCCCCACCGGCGCGATTTTCAAGCGCAAGAAAGACGGGATTGTCGATATCGACTCCACGCTGTGCATCGGTTGCCGCCGCTGCGAGGCCGCCTGCCCTTACGGCGCCCCGCAATACAACGCGGAAACCAACACGGTGATGAAATGCAACATGTGCGTCGATGAGATCGACGCCGGGCGCAAACCGTACTGCGTAATGGCCTGCATGATGCGCGTGCTCGACATCGGCCCCATCGACCAGTTGCGCGCGGGCACTTACGAGACCAAGGCGCGTGGTGCGGCGGATGAAATCGTGCGGCAGGTGAAGAACATGTCGGACCCGGAGCTGACCAATCCGTCCATCGTGTTCGTGCCGCACTCCAAGGGCAAGGTGTGAGCCATGGACAGCCTTGCCCCGCGCGCCGGCGTGCCTGGCATTGCAGCGCTTCTGGCTTCATATGCCGAAGATCTGCGCTTGCTGGCGCTTCTGCACGCCAAGGAAATCCCGGTCGGTCTGCTTGACGCGCTGCGCGAGGCAAAATTCCCCCATTGCCTTGCGCTCCCCCCGCTCGATGCAGCCGGCCGGGATGCCCGCGCGCTCCTGTTTTCGGCCCTGAGCGGACCGGAAGGTGCCAGGGACCAGCAGGCGCTCGATGCGCTTCATGCGGATTTCGCCGCCATCTACCTCAACAACAGCTACTCCGTTTCTCCGGCGGAATGCGTGTGGCTGGACCCGGAAGGGCTCGTGATGCAGGAGCCGATGTTCGAGGTGCGGCGCTGGTATGAGCACTACAATCTGGCCGCACGCGATTGGAGAACGCTGTCCGACGACCATCTCGTGCCGCAACTGGAATTCATCGTGCATCTGCTCACCCACCCGGCAGAGCATGGCCCGAAGGACGCCGCGGCCTTCATGGATCACCATGTCCTGCGCTGGATCGAGCCTTTCGCCGCGCGTGTGGCGCAACGCTGCCACACGCAGTTCTATGCCGGGCTGGCGCTGGTGACGGCCACAGCGCTCAAAGCCCTGCGCAGACACCTCGTCACGCTGGCAGGCATGCCGGAAATCGAACTCGAACCCATTGAAGAAGAGCGCCAACGCCGCCGCGCCAAGGCGCAGGCCGAGGCGAGCCGCTTCGTGCCGGGCGCAGCGCCGAGTTGGTGAGGATGGAAGCGCCGGGTGCCGCACTGGCCATGGATGGAGAGCGCTGTGTGCACGCCCTTGCGGTGAATGCGCAGTGTCAGGCCTGTGTGGCGGCGTGCCCGCGTGATGCGCTTGTGCTGGAGGACGACGGGCTGGGCTGGCGCACCGAGGCTTGCGACGCTTGCGGGCTGTGCGTTCCGGCCTGCCCGCGCGGTGCCATGGCCCGGACGCCCCCCGCGCATGAAGCCGTGGTGATCCACGATGACGGGGCCGGCTTTGCCGCCTGCGAGAAGGCTCCGGTCCCTCATGCGGCTTCGCCCCTGCCGTGCAAACACGCGCTGGGCCTGCGGGAGCTGCTCAAGCTGGCACAGATCGGCCTGCACCACCTGACGCTGCTGACCGGGGATTGCGGGTCTTGCCCGCGCGCACGCACCGGGCAGATGTTCGAGGCCGCACTGGCGCTGCACCAATCCATGCGGTCCAGCCGGGGTGAGGACGCGATTGGCGTACACCTGGTACAGGAACCGGCGGCGTATCATGCGGCGAAGCGCGGCTCGCACGGCGCGCCCGCGCGCGTGGACAGCCGCAAGCGCGCGTTGTTCACCGGCCTTTTCAGGCGCTCGCACGCGCGCCCGCGCGCCCTGCCTGCCAGCGCATTGGCCGCTTATGCTCCGGTTTTCGACCTTGAAAAATGCACCGCCTGCGATGCCTGCGCGCGGATCTGCCCAGACGGCGCCCTGCTGCGCGAGCGCGGTGCAGCCGCCGGCTATCGCATTTTCCCCGAGCTTTGCAGCGGATGCGGGCTTTGTGTGGACCTTTGCGACGATGAGGCGATGCGCCTTGAGAGCCCGGCTGCCGCCGCCCCTTCGTTTGTGCCGCTGGAGGCGCGCCATTGCCGGGCCTGCGGGGTCAGCTTCGCCTGGATCGCCGCCCGCCCGCGCGATCAGCAGACGGAGTGCCCTGTCTGCCGGAAAACCACGCGCACGCGGCAACTCTTTCAGGTGTTGAGGGACCCATGAGCGAATGGCATCAAAAATTCATCGACAGCGTCGTGCAACGTGGCCCCGGCTCCTACCTCGTTGATTTTCCCGCCTACCGGCCAGACCTCGTTGGTGTTCTTGCCCAGAAGGCCGGTTGCATGCTGCTCGACTTCCGCGCGCGCGATCTTGCCCCCCTTGGCTTTGAGGCGCACAAGCTGCCACTGGGCGCGCTTGATGCCGCCGCCGAGATGCCGGAAAGCGAGACGGGAATCGTGATCCAGAATGCAGAAGCCCTGCTGGCCACCAAACCCGCGACAGAGCGCCGGGCCTGGCTGGCAGCATTTCTGGCCATACCCCGCAAAACGCTGGCGGTGATACCGCTGGCGCTGTTCGGACGAGAAGTGGCGGACCATCCACGCGTGATCCGCTTCGAGCCGGGCGAACTGCCCGCCGACTCCTTCCTTTCGCAGCTGGCCACGCTGCGCCTTTCATCATGAAACCGGAGCGTAGTCTTTTCTCGGTGCTCACGCGGACGCTGGTGCTCTACAGCGCCGTGGCATCGCTGTTCTTCCTGTGCGGGATCGTGTGGCTCTATCAGCTTCGCCTGCAGGAGCAGCGCGCCGATGCGGGCCAGCGGCTGAACCTGCTGCTTCAGGTTTCGCTCGAAAATGCCATGCTCAAGCGGGATATTCCGGGCTTGATGGACATTGTCACGCGGCTGGGGCAGCAAAGTGGGGTCGATACGGTGGCCATCACCAACCCACAAGGCGAGGTGCGGTTTTCCTCCCGCCCCGAGCTGCTGGGCCGCAAGCTCGATTTCCAGCGCGCGGACCTGTGCCCCGACTGCCAATGGGACGGAAAGACCCCCATCGAGCGATCAGACCTGATTGCGCGGGGGTTCGTGTCCGATCAGCAGGTTCTGCGTTCGATACGCTCCGTTTCCAACCGGGTGGAATGCAGCCAGTGCCATGGCGACGCTGCCGCCAATCCGGTCAACGGGCTGCTGATCGTCGATCATGCCGCGCAGGATCTGCGTCACAATGCCCTCATCAGCGCCATGGGGCTGGCAGGTTCGGGCATCATTGTTGTGCTGGGGCTGGTGGGCGGCGTTTATGCTACGCTGCGCCGCCATGTGCTCAACCCTGTCTCCCAGCTTCGAAGCGCAACGGAGGCATGGTCGGATGGAGACTATTCGGCCCGCGTGGCGGTTTCGGAGGGGGCGGAAATCGCCGCGCTCGAACGCTCCTTCAACGCCATGGCGGAGCGGCTGCAACTGAGCCTGCGTGAGACCAAGGCACGCGAGCGCTTCGTGCAGGCGCTGATCGAAGCCTTGCCGGACGGGGTGCGGGTGCTTGATCCGGATTTCCGCATCGTGCTTGCCAATGGTGCCTATCACCGCATTCACGGGCTGAAGCCGGAATCCGCCATCGGCACCCGCTGTTACTGCTCCAGCCATGGGCGCAGCGAGCCCTGCGTGCCGACGCTCAACACCTGCCCTGTCGCGATGCTCAAGGCCGGGAACACGCCGATCCGCTTTCAGGCCTCGCACCGCGCGCGCACCGGGGGCGATGTTTCGGTGGAGGTTCATGCGGCGGCGGTCGATTTCGACAGTCCTGCCGGTCATCGCACGCTCATCATCGAGATCATCCGGGATCTGGATGCCGCACTCCAGATTTCCCACGAGCAGCGCCTGTCCGAACTCGGCCAACTGGCCACCGGCGTCGCGCATGAGATCCGCAACCCGCTCTCCTCCATTTCCATCCTGTTGCACAACATCACCGCCGAGGGCGCTGCACGCGCGAGCGATGAAAACGTCCGCATGATCGGACAGGAAATCGACCGCTGCCTCGCCATTACGGAGAGCCTGCTCAAGCTCGGCTCGCCCCCGGCGTCGGACCCGCAACTGCTTGATCTCGGGGATCTCAGCGCCGATATGCTGCGCCTGCTGCGCTTTCAGGCCGAGGAAGACAAGGTGACGCTGGTGGCGGATGTGCCGCGCGGCCTGCGTGTGCTGGCGGCGGACAACGACATGCGCATCGTCATGATCAACCTGATCCAGAATGCCTTCCACGCCATGCGCGCGGGCGGATCGCTCACCATTTCCGGCGCGCGCACGCCGGGCGGCACTGTTACGCTGCGCTTTGCCGACACCGGCATCGGCATCCCGGCGGCGGATTTGCGGGCCATTTTCCTCCCCTTCTGGAGCCGCAGGGCCGATGGCGTGCATGGCACCGGGCTGGGGCTCTCCATCTGCCGCTCGATCATCCGGGCGGCGGGCGGTGACATTCAGGTGTCGAGCGTTCAAGGTAGCGGCACGGTCTTCACCATCGAACTCCCCGACGCAGACTTTGAAACGGACATGAAGCATGGCGATTGAAACCGCGCGGGCCAGCGCCGTCTCCCCCGCCCGGCGCACGAGCAAGCCCATCCTGCTGGTGGAAGACGATGCAACCCTCAACCGGCTGATCATCGGGCAGCTGGAGCGTGCCGGCTTTACCGCGCGCGGTGTATTGCGCGCCAAGGACGCCATGAGCGCCGTGCGCGAGGATGAACCCGCTCTCGTTCTGCTGGACATTCGCCTGCCCGACGCCAACGGGCTCGATCTGCTGGCAGAGCTGACCCAGCATTGCCCGGTGATTGTGCTGACGGCCCATGGCGCGATTGATCAGGCGGTGCGTGCGCTCAAGCTCGGCGCGCATGACTACCTGACCAAACCGGTTCGGGCGGAGGAGCTGGAACTCGCGATCGACCGTGCGCTGGACCACGCCCAGCTTCGCCGCGATGGCGCCTTCCTCAAGGATCAGCTGCAATCGCTCACCACCACCTCCATGATCGGTTCAAGCCCCGCCTTTGGTGAGGTGCGCCGCCAGATCGAGCTTTTTGCGCCCACCGATGCCACGGTGCTGGTGCTGGGCGAGAGCGGGGTCGGCAAGGAGCTGGTGGCCCGCGCCATCCATGATTCCAGCCCGCGCGCGGGGGCCAGCTACGTGGCCATTGATTGCTCGACCCTGCACGAGAACCTGTTCGAATCCGAGCTTTTCGGCCATGAACGCGGCGCCTTCACCGGGGCAGACCGGCGCAAGCTGGGGCTGATCGAAGTCGCCGAGGGCGGGACGGTGTTCCTCGATGAAATCGGCGAGCTTTCAGCCAGCCTTCAGGCGAAGCTGCTGCGTGTGCTGGAACTGGGCACCTTCCGCCGCGTGGGCGGGGTGAGCGACCTCAAGGCCAATGTCCGCTTCGTGGCGGCCACCAACCGCGATCTCGTGGCGATGAGCCGGGAGGGGCGCTTCCGGACCGATCTTTACTACCGGCTTTCGCGTTTCGTGCTCAATGTGCCCCCCTTACGCGAGCGGGGGGATGATGTGATGGAAATTGCCCAGCACTTCCTGAAAACGCGCAACTTCAACCGCGGCATCGAAAAGGTGCTGGATTCCAGCGCGGTAGCGGCCATCCGGGCCTATTCCTGGCCCGGCAATGTGCGCGAGCTGAAAAACGTGATCGAGCGCGCGGTGGTGCTTTCCGCGCAGAACAGGGCCATCCGGGCCAGCGAGATCGGGCTGGATCCGCGCAAGGTGATCCAGCAGGGCAACGCCATCGAGTTCAGCTTCGGCTACCTGCCCACCATCGAGGAAGTCCAGAATTATTACGTCGACACGCTGCTCCGGCGCGGCAACTTCAGCCGTGCGCGGATTGCCGAGGTGCTCGATATTTCGGAGCGCTCCGTGTACCGCATTCTCCAGCAACGGCGCGAGGCCGGTGCCTCGCCCGAGGATGAGCCGGAAAACGCCTGACCCTTGCGCCAAAATTGCAGTCGCACCTGACAGAGTTTCAGGAACTGGCGCGCCCTGCCCTGCCGCCAGGATAAATTTCCATATTTTTCAGAACCTTGCTCACACCTCCTGAATGGCATGCCCCCTGCTGGACGCTTGGCAGGCTCTCTCAGGAAAGGTGATCCGCGTGCTGCTCAGGTTTTGCTCATTGGTTCTCGCCGGCGCCCTTGCGCTTGGTGCCACAACGGCGCAGGCCCGCCTTGTCGGGGTGCGTGACAGCTTCGAAACCGGCCAGAACAGCGGTTGGGTCTCCAATGGCGATGTGCGCCTCATCACCCGAACCAAAGGGCAAACCGGGCTCAAGGCGCATAGCGGCAACGGCTTTGTCGTGCTGACCAACCCCTTGCCGTTCCCCGGCGCCGCGCTGACGACCTTCGCGACGCTGAAGGCCGCGAAAGGAGCCGCCTGCTCGCTTGATCTATGGGTGCAAGCGCCCGGACAAAGCGGCGCGCTGGCCATTTCGGTCCGCGAAGGCGGGCCTGTCGGCACGCTGCTGGCCAGCCGCACCATCCCTGCGCCCGCAGTGAGCAAGGCCCGGCGCACCCAAGGCTACAATGCCGTTCGGCTCAATTTTGCCCATAGCGGAACCGCTTTCTTTGTCTCGCTCGACGCCATCGGCCCGGTGGAAATCGCCATCGACGATTTCGCGCTCACCTGCCGCAGCCGCTAGAACCCCGGAAGGAAGATCATGTTCCGTTTTGTTCCAATGCTCATCCTCGCCCTAGCGGGTGCCTCGCCCGTTGCTGCGCAGGATGCCGCCGCCGGTAAAACCATATTCAACCAGTGTCGCGCCTGCCACCAAGTGGGAGAAGGCGCGAAAAACGGGGTTGGCCCGCATCTCAATGGGCTGTTCGGACGCAGCTCCGGCTCGGTGGAGGGTTACAAATACTCCGAAGCCAACCTGAAATTCGCCAAGGCATGGGATGAGGCCGTGTTTGCCACCTACATCAAGGATCCCAAAGGCGTCGTGCCCGGCACCAAAATGGCCTATGCGGGGCTGAAAGACGACAAGGCGATTGCCGATCTGACCGCCTATCTCAAAAGCTTCGGGGCGGACGGCAAGCCCGCCAAGTGAGGCTTGCCCCTGCTTTTCCAGCCGGTACGCGCCTTTTGGCGCGTGCCGTTTTTTTTGGTGCGGAGTGTAACGTTTCCTGCGGTTGAACCGAAAGAAAGGGGCATGGCCATGTAGGCCCTTTGAAACGAGAGAGAAACATGCTGTCGCGTCGTTCGACCCTTCTTCTGGCCGCCCTGTCTGTTGCCGCTTTTGTTGCGCCTGCCGCTGCGGCGCCCTCGCAGCCGTTTTCGGCAGCTGCCTTTGAAAAGGCGCAGAAGGAGGGCCGCTCCATCCTGATCAAGGTGGATGCGCCGTGGTGTCCGACCTGCAAGGCGCAGGGGCCGATTATTGATGCGCTGCTGACCACCGAAGAGACTTTCAAGAATTACGTGGTGTTTCAGGTCGATTTCGACAGCCAGAAGGACGCGCTGCGCCTGCTGAACGCGCAGATGCAGAGCACGCTCATCGCTTTCAAGGGCAAGCGTGAGATGAGCCGCTCGGTCGGGGACGTGAAACTCGAATCCATCGCCACTTTGCTCAAGAAGGCGCTGTGAGGCGCTGAGCCATGATCCTCGGCACATTGGCACTGGCGTTTCTGGCCGGGGTTCTCTCCATCCTCTCGCCCTGCGTGCTGCCGCTTCTGCCGCTGGTGCTGGGCGCTTCGGCCAGCGCGCATCGCGCGGGGCCGGTTGCGCTCGCGGCAGGGGTGACGCTCTCTTTTGTGGCGCTGGGCCTGTTTGTCGCCACCATCGGGTTCTCGATCGGGCTGGATGGCGCTTTTTTCCGCATGGTGGCCGCGCTGTTGATGGTGGCGGCGGGCGTGGTGCTGATCACGCCCGCGCTGCAAGCGCGCCTCGCCGTTGCGGGCAGCGGCTTTAGCACCTGGGCGAATGAGCGCAGCCAGGGCATCAACGATCAGGGGCTGGGCGGACAGTTTCTCATCGGGCTGCTGCTGGGCGCGGTATGGAGCCCCTGCGCCGGGCCGACGCTGGGTGCGGCTTCCGTTCTCGCTGCGCAGGGCGAGTCGCTGGGCCAAGTGGCGGCCACCATGCTGGTGTTCGGGCTTGGCGCCGCGCTGCCGCTGGTGGTGTTGGGGATGCTCTCCCGCCAGACCATGGCGCGCTGGCGTGAGCGCCTGATGGGCGGGAGCGCGAGCGCCAAGCGTGGTCTTGGCATCGTGCTCGTGGTGCTGGGTGTTCTGATCCTGACGGGGCTCGACAAGCGCCTTGAGGCCGGGCTTGTCGCCACCTCACCGGCATGGCTCACTACCCTGACGACACGGTTTTAAGATACTTTGCGCAAGCTACGCGCAAAGGCCGCAGCTTGCGCAAGGCGCGCGGGATCGATGCCCGTCGCGATGCCCTGCCAAAAAAAATGCGCGACGAGCTTTTCCGTGGCGAGATTCCCGGCCGCCCCCGGCGCATAGGGGCAACCTCCCAAGCCTCCCGCGGCACCATCAAAGACGCGCACGCCGAGATCATAGGCCGCCTGAACGTTATCAATCGCGTGGCCGAAGGTATCGTGGAAATGCCCGGCGAGGCGTTGAGGCGGAAGGTGCGCCAGCACCGCCTCGAAAGCGCGCTGCGTGCGCGCCGGTGTGCCGCGCCCCAGCGTATCGGAGATGGCGATTTCATCGCAGCCCACATCCGCCAGCTTGCGGGCTACATCGGCCACGGCGCTTGGGGCGATTTCCCCTTCAAAGGGGCAATCGAGGCAGCAGGAGATGTAGCCACGCAGCGGCACGCCCGCTGCTTTCGCCAGTTCCGCAACCGGCGCAAAGCGGGCGATGCCTTCTTCAATCGAACAGTTGGTGTTCTTGCGTGAAAAGCTCTCCGAGGCCGCCGTGAACACGGCGAGCGTCTGCGCGCCTGCAGCCAGCGCGGCCTGCGCGCCTTGCGCGTTGGGCACCAGCGCGGAATAGACCACACCGCCTCTGGGGAGCGCAGCCATCACTTCGGCATGGTCCGCCATCTGCGGCACCCATTTGGGGGACACAAAGGCGGTGGCCTCGATGTGCTTCACCCCCGCCGCCGCCAGCAGCGCGATGAGGCGCAGTTTATCGGCGGTGGCGACAGGGGTTTTCTCGTTTTGCAGCCCATCGCGCGGGCCGACCTCGAGGATGGTGAGCGCGCTCATCTCATGCACCGAGGTAGGCTGCGCGCACGCGCGGGTCTTTCAGTAGCTCCGCGCCCGTGCCGGCCAGCGTGATGGTGCCGGTTTCGATGACATAGGCACGATCCGACACCGCCAATGCCATGTTGGCCATCTGCTCCACCAGCAGGATGGTCATCCCCTCGCCCTTGAGCTGGCGGATGACGCGGAACACCTCGCGCACGATAAGCGGGGCAAGGCCGAGGGACGGCTCATCGAGCAGCAGCAGTTTGGGGCGGCTCATCAGCGCGCGGGCAATCGCCAGCATCTGCTGCTCGCCGCCGGACAGCGTGCCCGCCATCTGCTCGCGGCGCTCCAGAAGGCGGGGAAACAGTGCGAAGTAGCGCGCGACATCGGCCTCGATGCCCTCCGCATCGCGGCGCATGTAGGCACCAAGGCGCAGGTTATCCTCCACGCTCTGATCCCCAAAGACCAGCCGCCCCTCGGGCGAATGGCCGATACCAAGGGTGACCGCCTGATGGGCTTTCAGGCCCGCAAGCGACCGGCCCTCGAACAGAATGGTGCCCGAGGCGGGCTTCACCAGCCCGGCGATGGAGCGGATGAGCGTTGATTTTCCCGCCCCGTTACCGCCGATCAGCGTGACGATCTCCCCCTGCCCGACATGAAGCGAGACGCCCTTGAGGGCTTCGACCGCGCCGTAAGAAACCTTGAGGTTTTCGATGGAAAGCATCATGCCAAGGCCTCCTCGTCGTCCTCGACCCCGAGATAGGCGGCAATGACCTTGGGATCACGGCGGATGGCGTCGGGTTTGCCCTCGGCGATCTTCTCGCCGTACTCGAGCACGATCACATGGTCGGAAATGCCCATCACAAGATCCATGTGGTGCTCGATCAAGAGCACCGTGATGCCGGAGCCCTGAATGCGGCGGATGACATCGCCCAGCTCATGCGTTTCCTGCGGGTTGAGGCCTGCCGCTGGCTCATCCAGCAGGAGCAGGCGCGGGTTGCTGGCCAGCGCGCGGGCGATCTCCAACCGTCGCTGCAAGCCGTAAGGCAGGCTTGAGGCTGCGTCATGAATGCGCTCGCCAAGGCCAAGCTGGTTCAGCAGCGCCACCGCCCCGGCCCGCGCTTTCGCCTCGGCCCTTGCGTTGCGCGGCAGGGCGAACAGCGCGGCCCAGAACGGCGCATCGACATGCATATGCGCGCCGATCAACACGTTATCGAGCACGGACATCTCGCCGAAGAGCTTGAGGTTCTGGAATGTGCGCCCCACCCCTCCTTGCGCGATGCGCCATGCCGGTTGGCCCGCAACCTCCTGCCCGTTGAGGCGAATGGAGCCGCGATCGGGCTTCACATGGCCGGAGAGCAGGTTGAGCAGCGTGGTTTTGCCTGCCCCATTGGGACCAATGAGGGCATGGACCTTGCCGGACGTGATGGAAAAGCCGACCTCGCGCACGGGAATGACACCGCCATAGGCCTTATACAGCCCTGACACCTCCAGCAGCGGACCATCGTTGAGGCTGCGGGCGTGTCGTTCGGTTGGCGCGGGGGGTGCCTCCGGCTCGGCGGCGCGGGGTTTCGGGAAAAAACGCGCCAGCGCCCCCGCGATGCCATTGGGCATGAGGTAGAGCGAGAAGAGCAGCAGCGCGCCATAAGTGAAGTGCTGAAGCGCGGGCCAACGCGCGAGCCACGCATCGAGCAGGGTCAGGATCACCGAGCCGAGCAGCGGGCCATAGAGCGAGCCGGAGCCGCCGAAAATCACGATCACCAGCAACAGGATCGAGAGGTTGAAGGTGATGAAATCCGAGTTGAAATACTGGTTCTGCTGGGCCACCAGCCCGCCCGCGAGTGCGCAGGTGACGGCGGAAATCACAAAAGCCAGCGTTTTGGCCCGCACCACCGAGATGCCGACGGATTCCGCCGCCGGTTCCGCCAGTTGCACGGCCATGAAGGCCCGCCCGAAGCGCCCCTTGAGCAGGGAGCGGAGCAGCAGATGTGTGGCGAGGCACAGCAGGCCGACAAAAAGCACCCAATGCAGGTTGGTGAAGGTTTTGCCCATGAAGCTGGGGGCGGAAATGCCGTAAAACCCCGCCTGCCCCTTAAAGAGATCGGTCCATTCCGTGACGATCTTCTCGACCACGATGCCAAAACCAATGGTCACCATGGCGAGCGAGGGGCCGGAGACGCGCACCGACGGCGCGGCGATCACCAGCCCAAACAGGGCGCCCATGAGGCAGGCAAGGCCGAGTGAAACCCAAGGGCTGATGCCGAAATCGACATTCGCCAGCGCCACGGTGTAGGCGCCCACCGCGAAAAGCCCGGCATGGCCCAGCGATTTCTGGCCCGCGTAGCCCACCAGCACATTGAGGCCCGCCGCCGCGATGTAGTTGACGCCGATGGTGAAGAGGATTTGCAGGTAAAAGTCGTTGAGGGGCAGCACAGGCACCAGCGCCAGCGCGGTGAGGAAGGCCGCAAGGCCAAGGGTGTGGAGGCTCTTCATCAGATCTTCTCCACCACACGCTTGCCGAAGAGCCCGGCCGGGCGGAACACCAGCACCACGATGATGAGCAGGAAAATCGCGATTTCGCGCATTTCTGCGCGCCACAGGCCCACCATGGCTTCCAGCACACCGAGCATGAAACCGCCCGCCATGCAGCCGCGCGGATTGGTGAGGCCGCCGACAATGGCCGCCGAGAAGGCTTTGAGCGCGATGCCCATGCCGATGTACACCGAGGCCGTGGTGATGGGCGCGATCAGAATGCCCGCCAGCCCCGCCAGCGCCGAGGAAATGACGAAGGCGATGATGACGATGCTCTCGACATTGATGCCGACGATGGCCGCGGCTTGCGGCGAAAAAGCCACCGCACGCAGGGCTTTGCCGAGGCGCGTCTTGCGCAGCACCACATCAAGGCCGACCATGACGACGATGGCGACCACCGCGATCAGGATCTCCTGCGGCCGGATGCCCGCCCCCCAGATGCGCACCACGGAGCCGCCGAGCGGCGAAGGCACGGCGATCGAGGCCGGGCCCCAGATCGCGAGCGCGGTGTTCTGCAAAATAATGCCAAAGCCGATGGTGGAGAGCACCCAGTTGAGCCCCCCTGCCCCGACGAAGGGTTTGACGGCACAGTAGT
>Ga0209794_1001578_pt1 | contig 16366 bp, 14 predicted proteins | sample EBPBio232013_DNA_FD_185869 | JGI IMG/M metagenome (GOLD analysis project Ga0209794, IMG submission 185869) | Wastewater treatment Type I Accumulibacter community from EBPR Bioreactor in Madison, WI, USA - Reactor 1_5/23/2013_ DNA (SPAdes)... | ecosystem: Engineered > Bioreactor > EBPR >... | reverse complement strand
CGGTGCTGATGACCTCGGCGCTCGCCTTCGACATCGTCAAATATCTCGGCGCGGCCTATTTGATCTATCTCGGCATCCGCGCCGTTTTCGAGCGCTCCGGCGGCGGGTTCGACCTGCCGAACGTCAAGCCGCTCTCCGGCGCCGTGGTCTTCCGGCAGGCTTTCCTCACCGAGATCCTCAACCCGAAGACGGCGCTGTTCTTCCTGTCCTTCCTGCCGCAATTCGTCGACCCCGCGCGCGGCGCGGTGTCGCTCCAGTTGCTCGTCCTCGGCGCGATCTTCGTGGTCATGAGCATGGCCTATACGTCCATGCTCGCCTGGGCGGCCGGCTCCTTCGCCGGTTTCCTCAAGCGCAACGAGGCCATCGCGCGCTGGCAGAACAAGGTGGTCGGCGGCATCTATATCGGCCTCGGCCTGCAACTCGCCCTGCAGGAGCGGCGCTGAGGCGGCGGCTGCGCGCGCTTCTGCCCATGGGCGCGCCAGCCTGCCCACAAGCTCGCCTTGACTTGCGCCTCCGATCCCGCCATTGCGATTGGCGTGTCATGCAAGCCCGGCGGGAGAGTCCGGGTGGTCTTCAAAGTCGAGATCTCCCGGCGCCGAAGGAGCAACGGCCCCGGAACCTCTCAGGCAAAAAGGACCGCCGGGGGAATGGCATTCTGGAAAGTGGCCGCGCGTCCAAACGCGGCCCACCGACGGAGTAAGCGGCGCGTAGCCAGGCATTTTCAAGCGAAGCGGACACCGGTTCGCGTGAAGAAAATGCGGCAACGAACAACGCCGTGAATCTCTCAGGTCCTGCGACAGAGGGGCGCGAGCGGGCGACAAGCCCGCGTTTCGGACGTGTTCGGCTGGCCCGGACGCGACCGCGCGCCGGAGTGCAGGACCAATGGGCGAGACCCACGACGGACCTTTGCTGAAAACGCCGCTTCATGCGCTGCATGTGGAGCTGGGCGCCAAGATGGTGCCCTTCGCCGGCTACGACATGCCGGTTCAATACCCCACCGGCGTCCTGACCGAGCATAACTGGACACGCGAGCACGCCGGCCTGTTCGACGTCAGCCATATGGGGCAGGCCTTCGTCGTCGGCCCCGACTGGGAGACGACCGCGAAGGCGCTGGAGGCGCTGGTGCCGGCCGACATCCTCGGCCTCAAGCCCGGCCAGCAGCGCTACAGCCAGCTGCTCGCCGAGGACGGCGGCATCCTCGACGACCTGATGATCACGCGCTCGTCCTACAAGGGTTATGAGGGCTGGGCCTATATCGTCGTCAATGCCGGCTGCAAGGAGGCTGACTACGTTCACATCGGCGCGCGCCTGCCGTCCGGCATCGAACTGAAGCCCGATTCCGACCTTGCGCTCATGGCGATCCAGGGGCCCGAGGCGGCGGCTGTCATGGAGACGCTCGTCCCCGGCATCGCCGCGACGCCGTTCATGACCTTCGTCGAGACGACGGTCGACGGCATGTTCGTCCATGCCTCGCGTTCCGGCTATACCGGCGAGGACGGGTTCGAGCTGAGCGTTCAGGTGAAGGATGCACCGAAGCTGTGGCAGCGCCTGACCGCCGACGCGCGGGTGAAGCCCATCGGGCTCGGCGCGCGCGACAGCTTGCGCCTCGAAGCCGGCCTCTGCCTCTACGGCCACGACATCGACACCACGACCTCGCCCATCGAAGCCGGGCTCAACTGGTCGATCCAGAAGCGCCGCCGCACGGAAGGCGGCTTTCCCGGCGCGGCCCGTGTTCAGAAGGAACTGGCCGAAGGAGCGCCGCGCGCCCGCGTCGGCATCCTGCCCGACGGCCGGGCACCGGCCCGCGAGGGCACCGTCATCAAGGCGGCCGACGGCGCGGCCATCGGGACCGTCACGTCAGGCGGCTTCGGCCCGACCATCAACGGCCCGCTCGCCATGGGCTATGTGAACCGCCGCTTCGCCGAGCCGGGCACGCCCGTGCTGCTCGAAGTGCGCGGCAAGGACCTGCCAGCGAAAGTCGTCACCATGCCTTTCGCTCCGCATCGCTACTTCCGCGGCAAGTAACAGAGGGAAACCGCGCCATGGCCACCGTCAAATACACCAAGGACCACGAATACATCCGCATCGACGGCGATGTCGGCACCGTGGGCATTTCCCACTACGCGCAGGAGCAGCTTGGCGACGTCGTGTTCGTCGAGCTTCCCGCCGCCGGCAAGAGCTTCAAGAAGGGCGACAGCGCCGCCGTGGTCGAGAGCGTCAAGGCCGCTTCCGACATCTATTCGCCGGTCTCGGGCGAGGTGACGGCCGCCAATCCCGACCTGGAGGGCGCGCCCGCCACCGTCAACGACGATCCCGCCGGCAAGGGCTGGTTCTTCAAGATCAAGCTCGCCAATCCGTCCGAACTCGACGGGCTGATGGACGAGGCCGCCTACAAGGCGTTTCTCGACACGCTCTGAAACATGAACCCTCTCCCGAGGGGAGAGGGTGGGTCCGGAGGACCCGGGTGAGGGGTATAGGCCTTCCGGAAGGCGCAGCAGCTTTCCGCAACGTCGTCTCCACGCCTCTTTCGATGGCCTCATACCCCTCACCCGCCCGCTGACGCGGGCACCCTCTCCCCTCGGGAGAGGGATATCCGAGAGACCGCCATGCGCTACCTGCCGCTGACATCCGACGACCGCACCGACATGCTCGCGAAGATCGGTGTCGCCGCCGTCGACGACCTCTTCGCCAATGTGCCCAAGGGCAAGCTGCTGAAGGGGCCGGTCGACCTGCCGAAGGCGAAGGGCGAGCTCGAGGTCGAGCGCCTCATGGGCGCCATTGCCGCTGAGAACATCTCGGCCTCCGAGGTGCCGTTCTTCGTCGGGGCGGGGGCCTACAAGCACCATGTCCCGGCGACGGTGGACCACCTCATCCAGCGGTCCGAATTCCTGACCAGCTACACGCCCTATCAGCCGGAAATCGCTCAGGGCACGCTGCAATATCTGTTCGAGTTCCAGACGCAGGTGGCGATGCTCACCGGCATGGAGGTGGCCAACGCCTCCATGTATGACGGCTCCACCGGCGCGGCCGAGGCCGTGCTGATGGCGCATCGCGTCACGAAGCGGCGCAAGGCGGTGCTCGCCGGCAACCTGCACCCGCACTACCGCGAGACCATCGACACCGTGTCGCGCATGGCCTCCGACACGATCCTCTCGCTGGCGCCGAACCCGGTGGATGCCGGCGCCGACCTGAAGGCGGTGGCCGCCGCCATCGACGCCGAGACCTCCTGCGTCGTGATCCAGACGCCCGACGTGTTCGGCAATCTTCACGACCTGACCGCCATCGCGAAAAAGGCGCAGGAAGCCGGCGCTCTCCTGATCGCCGTCGTCACCGAGGCCGTCTCGCTCGGCGCGGTCACCTCGCCCGGCGAGATGGGCGCGGACATCGTGGTGGCCGAGGGCCAGTCCATCGGTGTCGGCCTCAATTTCGGCGGCCCCTATGTCGGCTTGTTCGCGGCGAAGCAGAAATATCTGCGCCAGATGCCCGGCCGCCTCTGCGGCGAGACGGTGGACGCCGAGGGCAAGCGCGGCTTCGTGCTGACCCTCTCCACCCGCGAGCAGCACATCCGCCGCGAGAAGGCGACCTCCAACATCTGCACCAATTCCGGCCTGATGTGCCTCGCCTTCACCATCCACATGAGCCTGCTCGGTGAGGCGGGTCTCAGGAAGCTGGCGGCGGTCAACCACGCCAATGCCTGCGACCTCGCGGACCGGCTGGCCGATGTCGACGATGTCGAGGTGCTGAACCGGACCTTCTTCAACGAGTTCGCGATCCGCGTGCCGGGCGATGCCGCCAAGGTCGTGGAGAAGATGGCGAAGAAGGGCGTGCTGGCCGGCGTGCCGGCCTCGCGCCTCTGGCCGAAAGACAAGGCGCTGGCCGACGTGATCCTCGTCGCCAATACGGAAGTGAACACCGACGACGACCGCGCGGCCTTCGTGGCGGCGCTGGGCGCGAGCATCTGAGGAGCGGACCGATGTCGATGAACAACCAGGGCCGTCCCACCGCCGCCGGCGAAGCCGGTTCCGCCTCCGCCCACCGCACCTTCACGGGCAACAAGGCGCTGCAGATCGAGGAGGCGCTGATCTTCGAATTCGGCCGCCCCGAAGTGACCGGCGTCGATATTCCCGAGCCGAAGAAGGTCAAGTCCCGCCTCGGCAAGCTCGACCGCAAGGAGCCCATCGGGCTGCCGGGCCTCGCCGAGCCCGAGGCCATGCGCCACTACGTGCGCCTGTCGTCGAAGAATTTCGGCATCGATACCGGGCTTTTCCCGCTCGGCTCCTGCACGATGAAGCACAATGCCCGCCTCAACGAGAAGATGGCGCGGCTGCCGGGCTTCGGCGACATCCATCCGCTCCAGCCGGTCTCGACCGTGCAGGGCGCGCTCCAGCTCATCGACACGCTGGCGCATTACCTGAAAGAGCTCACCGGCATGCCCGCCGTCGCCATGAGCCCGAAGGCCGGCGCCCATGGCGAACTCGCGGGCATGATGGCGATCAAGGCCGCGCTTGAGGCGAAGGGCCAGGGCCATCGCAAGGTGGTTCTGGTGCCGGAGTCCGCCCACGGCACCAACCCGGCAACGGCCGCCCTCATCGGCTTCGAGGTGAAGGCGGTTCCCGCGCAGGCCGACGGCACGGTGCATGTCGCGGACGTGAAGGCGGCGCTGACGCCCGATGTCGCGGCGATCATGCTGACCAACCCGAACACCTGCGGCATCTTCGAGAAGGAGATCGTCGAGATTGCGAAAGCGATCCACGACAACGGCTCCTACTTCTACTGCGACGGCGCCAATTTCAACGCCATCGTCGGCAAGGCCCGGCCGGGCGATCTCGGCGTCGACGCCATGCACATCAACCTGCACAAGACCTTCTCGACGCCGCATGGCGGCGGCGGGCCGGGCGCCGGCCCGGTCGTGCTGTCGGAGCGGCTGGCGGCCTTCGTGCCCTATCCCTTCGTGCGCCTCGGCAAGGGCTATTCGCTGGTCGAGGAGGGCGGCAAGCTCGAGAAGGGCGAGCAGCCCTTCGGCCGCATGTCGGCCTTCCACGGCCAGATGGGCATGTTCACCCGCGCGCTCGCCTACATGCTCTCCCACGGCGCCGACGGCATGAAGCAGGCGTCCGAGGATGCCGTGCTCAACGCCAACTACATCCGCGCCTCGCTGTCGGACCTGATGAGCCTGCCCTTCGGCGACCAGCCCTGCATGCACGAGGCGCTGTTCGACGACGAGTGGCTGAAGAATACCGGCGTCGCCACGCTCGATTTCGCGAAGGCGATGATCGACGAGGGCTATCACCCCATGACCATGTATTTCCCTCTGGTCGTCCACGGGGCCATGCTCATCGAGCCGACCGAGTCGGAATCGCGCGCTTCCCTCGACCTGTTCATCGCGACGCTGCGCGACCTCGCCATGTCGGCGAAGCGCGGCGAGGTCGACCGGTTCAAGGGCGCGCCCTATCACGCCCCGCGCCGCCGCCTCGACGAGACGCGGGCGGCCCGCACACCGATCCTGCGCTGGACGAAGCCTGAGCCCTATGCGGAGGCAGCGGAGTAATCCGCCGCTTCAGCGGACGGGAAGGGGACGCTCGCAGCGCTGGTAGGTGTGGGCGATCTGGCTGCCGGGGAAGGTGACCATCATCCGGTCGCCCAGCCCCATGAGCGACACGCCGCCGCGGTAGCGCTGCCCGCCCCGCACTTCGACGCAGGGGCCCCGGCCCTCGAAGATGCCGTCCGCGACGATGCGGATGCGGTCGAAGGTGCAGGTGGCGTGGAACATCTGCGCCGCCCGCCTTTCGACCCTGAGCCGGCCCCGGCTGGCCGGGTCGGTGCAGGCCTCGGCATCCCGGCCCCAGGTGCCATGCAGTTCGTCCGGCATGGCGGCGGCGGGAACCGTGGGGGTCGCGCCGGCGGAAGCGGTGGTCAATGCAAGGGCGAGAAGGCTGAGGCGAAGCATCGGAGCACCGGAAGGGCGGACTGCTCCTTCTTGTCGCCGGCGCCTGTTTCGCGCCTGTGCCGCAGGCGCGTTGCCGGCTTTCTGGCCTTCCGCCTCGACTGGCACTCGTTGCCGAAGTCCCGGTGCCCGCTTCAGCGCACCGGGATCGGGCGCTCGCAACGCTGGTAGGTGCTGCCTTCGCCGCCGTCGAGCGAGATGAGCAGCCGGTCGCGGCTCTCGTGCCGCAACCGGACGCTGCTGGGCTCCACCGTCGTCTCGCCCTCGCCGCGGCAGCGGCCATGTCCCGTGACCGCGCCATCGCCGCTGCGCCGGAAACGGCTGAAGCTGCAGGCGCTGGCGAAGAAGGTGACGGACCGGGCCTTCACCTCGACGCGGCCGTCGTCTGCCTCGTTGGTGCAGGACTCGGCGCTGTAGCCCCAGATGCCGTGCATCGTCGCAGGCAGCCCCGGAGGGCCATTCCGGGCGATGGCCGGCGCGGTGGCCGCCAGAGCGGCGGCGGCGATCAGGGCGAGCCGTATCATGCGAGGCCTCGGAAGGGGACGGGTAGCGTCCGCGGCCTTGTCGCGCCCGGCTGTTTCCGCCCTGTGCCGCGCGTCCGCCCTTGCTTTTCGGGCGATCTTCCCCCTAAAGAGACGTCATGCGTGCCATGCGCTCCTATTCGCGAATTACTGGCCCGGCCTCCTGAAGGCCGCGCCTGATCGCGCGCGCCCGGAGGTCCGGGGTCCCGACAACCCGCCCTTGAAGCCTGCGGCCGTGAATGCCGCCAGTTCCGGCCGATCATCCCATGTCCGACAAGACCAGCACCGCCTCGCCCGAAGCCGCCGAGGCATTCGACTATTCCAAGACCCTGCTCCTGCCGGAGACGCCGTTTCCGATGCGTGCCGGCCTGCCGGAGAAGGAGCCGCAGATCCTCAAGGCCTGGGAGGACATGGACCTCTACGGGCGCCTGCGCCGTGAATCCAAGGGCCGCGACCGCTTCGTGCTGCATGACGGCCCGCCCTATGCCAACGGCCACCTCCATATCGGCCATGCGCTCAACAAGATCCTCAAGGACATGGTGACGAAGTCGCAGCAGATGCTCGGTTTCGACAGTGATTACGTGCCCGGCTGGGACTGCCACGGCCTGCCGATCGAATGGAAGATCGAGGAGGAGTATCGGGCGAAGGGCAAGAACAAGGACGACGTGCCGGTCGTCGAGTTCCGGCAGGAATGCCGCGCTTTCGCCACCCGCTGGCTGAACGTGCAGCGCGAGGAGTTCAAGCGTCTCGGCGTGGTCGGCGACTGGGCGAACCCCTACCGGACCATGACCTATCACGCCGAGGCGCAGATCGCCGAGGAGCTGATGAAGTTCGCCGATTCAGGCCAGCTTTATCGCGGCTCCAAGCCGGTCATGTGGTCGGTGGTCGAGAAGACCGCGCTGGCCGAGGCCGAGGTCGAGTATCACGACTACCAGAGCGACATGGTCTGGGTGGCGTTTCCGGTTGCGGGCCTCGACGCGGCGGTCGTCATCTGGACGACCACCCCGTGGACGATCCCCGGCAACCGCGCCATCTCGTTCTCCAGCCGCATCCCCTACGGGCTTTATCGCGTCACGCAGGCGGCGGAGAACAACTGGGCCAGGGCCGGCGCGACCTACATCCTCGCCGACAAGCTGGCCGCCGACGTGTTCAAGACCGCCAAGGTCGAGGCATTCGAGCGTGTCCGCGACGTGCCTGCGTCGGAACTGGCCGGTCTGACAGCGGCCCACCCCCTTCGTGGGCAGGGTTACGATTTCGACGTGCCTCTGCTCGACGGCGACCACGTCACAGACGATGCCGGCACCGGCTTCGTCCACACCGCGCCGGGCCACGGCCGGGAGGACTTCGACATCTGGATGGCGAACGGCCGTGTGCTGGCCGAGCGCGGCATCGAGACCCACATCCCCTACACGGTCGATGGCGATGGCCGCTTCACCAAGGAAGCGCCGGGCTTCGAGGGTCGTCAGGTCATCACCGACAAGGGCGACAAGGGCGATGCCAACCAGGCGGTCATCGACGCGCTGGTCGCAGCCGGCGCGCTGGTCGCGCGCGGCCGCCTGAAGCACCAGTATCCGCATTCCTGGCGCTCCAAGAAGCCGGTCATCTTCCGCAACACGCCCCAGTGGTTCATCGCCATGGATCGCCCCTACGCGGACGGCACGACGCTGCGCGGGCGGGCGCTGAAGGCCATCGGCGAGACCCAGTGGGTGCCGGAATCGGGCGAGAACCGCATCCGCGGCATGATCGAGAACCGCCCTGACTGGGTGGTCTCGCGCCAGCGGGCCTGGGGCGTTCCGATCGCCGTCTTCGTCAACCGGGATACCGGCGAGATCCTCAAGGACGAGGCGGTGAACCTGCGCATCAACGAGGCTTTCCGGCAGGAAGGCGCCGATGCCTGGTTCAAGACCGGCGCCAAGGAACGTTTTCTGGGTCCGCAGTACCAGTCCGCGGATTTCGACAAGATCGACGACGTGCTCGACGTCTGGTTCGATTCCGGCTCCACCCATGCCTTCACGCTGGAGCGGCCGCAGGACTTCCCGAATTTCGCGGGCCTGAAGCGCAAGGTGGACGGCGGTTCAGATACGGTCATGTATCTGGAAGGCTCGGACCAGCATCGCGGCTGGTTCCATTCCTCGCTGCTGGAAAGCTGCGGCACGCGCGGCCGCGCGCCCTACGACGTGGTGTTGACCCACGGTTTCGTGCTCGACGGCGACGGCCGCAAGATGTCGAAGTCGCTCGGCAACACCGTCGCCCCGCAGGACGTCATCAAGCAGTCCGGCGCGGATATCCTGCGCCTGTGGGTGGCGGCCTCCGACTATTCGGACGACCTGCGCATCGGCAAGGAAATCCTCCAGACGACCTCGGACGCCTATCGCAAGCTGCGCAACACGGTCCGCTGGATGCTCGGCGCGCTGGCTCACCACGACGGCGCGAAACTGCCGCCGGCGGGCGAACTGCCGGAGCTCGAGCGGCTGATGCTGCATCGGCTCGCCGAACTGTCGCCGGCGATCCACGAAGCCTACCGGGACTACGACTACAAGAAGGTTTTCGCGCTGCTCACGCAGTTCATGAATGTCGATCTCTCGGCCTTCTATTTCGACATCCGCAAGGACCGCCTCTACTGCGATCCGATCTCCTCGCCCGAGCGCAAGGCGACGCTGGCGGTGATCGAGGAAGTGTTCAGGGCGGTTGCGACCTGGCTCGCGCCCGTCCTGTCGTTCACCATGGAAGAGGCCTGGTGGGACCGCTATGGGCGCGATGGCTCGGTCCATCTCGCGAGCTTCTACACCGCCGACGCCAGTTGGCTCGATCCGGCGCTCGACGCCAAGTGGGAGAAGGTCCGCAAGGTCCGCCGCGCCGTCACCGGCGCGCTGGAGGTTGAGCGTGCCGCCAAGCGCATGGGCTCGTCGCTGGAGGCCGCCCCGGTGGTTCATCTCGCCGATGGCGACCTGATGGCGGCGCTCGCGGGCATCGACCTTGCCGAGGTGGCGATCACCTCCGGCGCCAGCGTCGTCGCGGGCGAAGGGCCGAACGAGGCTTTCCGCGCCGACGACATCAAGGGCGTCGCCGTCGTGCCGCAGAAGGCATCCGGGATCAAATGCGCCCGGTCCTGGAAATATTTCGATCCTGCCACGGCAGACGCCGATTATCCGGACATCACGCCGCGCGACGCCGCGGCCATGCGCGAATGGAAGCAGCGCCACGTGATGTGAGCGTGCGGGCGACGCGCTCCCGCCATGCGGGCGCGCGTCTTCGCCTTACCCGGTCTTTCCCTTAAGCGACAACACGTGGGGGCAAAGACCGATCCGAACCGGGTCGGTGCGTGCGACAATGCGGGATCGGATTCGGGAGCGCCCATGCCTCGAGGCAAAGGATGGCTGCGGCATAGGCTGGCGGAAGACGGCGCGGGCGAGGCCTCGCGCGCGGGCACGCGCTTTGCGGTCGTGTCCTTCGTCCAGCGCGGCTCGCGCATGATCGCCGAGGGCGTCCACTATCTCGATACCGTCGAACAGGGCCGCGTCGTGGCAAAATTCATCGCTGCGCGGCGGCCGGGCGTCCTGCTTCTCTCGGTATCGCCTTCGCTCGAGGACGAGGATCCTGAGATCGTCGTCCTCGAACAGATCGGCGCCGGATTGGCGAGCGCCACCGCGACGGTGCACTAGAACATCTCCGCGCGAAACGGAAACCCGTTCGCGTTGAGAGGATGCGTCACATCAAAAGCTAAGAGTGTTTCCGCCATTCGTGGAAAGGCGGAAGCGCTCTTGAGATCGAAGCGGCGCCGCGAACGGCGCCACGATCGGCATTGATCAGGCCAGTTTGAGCTCGTCGGCCGACTGCTTGCCGGTGCGGCGGTCAGTCGCGAGCTCGTACGACACCTGCTCGCCCTCACGCAGGTCGTTGAGACCGGCGCGCTGAACGGCGGAGATGTGGACGAACACGTCCTTGCCGCCGTCGGACGGCTGGATGAAGCCGTAGCCCTTCTGGGGGTTGAACCACTTAACGGTCCCGGTCGCCATGGAATGCTCCTCGATGTTTGGCGGTGGAGGGAGGTGTCAGGCAGCCCGTCGCCGGGGCTGAGGACGCTGTTGACGCTGGGGCGGGCGGGCATCGCCGCGCGCCCCGGCGGGCAGGGGGGAACCGACCACGGAGAGTTGCACCCGCGTCAGCCGCTCGATGGCGGTGAGGTAGGAGCGCTCGCTCGGGTCGCAGAAGGCATAGGCGATGCCGGTCCGTCCGGCCCGGCCGGTGCGGCCGATGCGGTGGACATAGCTCTCGGGCTCGTTCGGCAGCTCGTAGTTGATGACGTGCGTCACCTCCGCCACGTCGATGCCGCGGGCGAACAGGTCCGTCGCCACCAGCACGCGGCAATCGCCGGTCTTGAAGGCGGCGAGCGCCCGCTGGCGGGCGTTCTGGCTCTTGTTGCCATGGATGGCATCGGCCGAATGGCCGCTCTTGGCGAGCTGGCCCGCCAGCTTGTTGGCGCCGTGCTTGGTGCGGGTGAAGACCACCACGCGGGCGAGGGCCGGGTCGTCGAGCAGCTTCTCCAGCAGCGCCTTCTTGTCGGGCTGCTGCACGTGGAAGACGTGCTGCTCGATGGCCTCCACGGTGACGACTTCCGGCGTCACCTCGACCCGCATCGGCTCCCACAGCATGTCGCGCGCGAGCTTGGCGACTTCCTTGGGCATGGTCGCCGAGAACAGCATCGACTGGCGCTGCTCGGGCAGCTTCGCGATGATCTTCTTGACGTCGTGGATGAAGCCCATGTCGAGCATGCGGTCGGCCTCGTCGAGGACGAGGTGGGTGACCGTGTCGAGGCGCACGAGGCCCTGGTTCATCAGGTCGAGCAGCCGGCCGGGGGTGGCCACCAGCATGTCGATGCCGCGCGCCAGCGCCTGAACCTGCGGGTTCTGGCCGACGCCGCCGAAGATCACGGCATGCCGGAGCCTGGTGTGCTTGGAGAGCCGCTCGACATTGTCGAAGATCTGCAGTGCCAGTTCGCGCGTCGGAGCGAGCACGAGGGCGCGCACGCCCTTGGCCGGCATCCTGACCGCCTCGTCCAGCATGTGGTGCAGGATCGGCAGGGCGAAGGCCGCGGTCTTGCCGGTGCCGGTCTGGGCGATGCCGATGAGATCGTAGTCGTCGAGAAGATGGGGGATGGCCTTGGCCTGGATCGGCGTCGGGCGTTCGAAGTTCGCGTCGGAGAGAGAACGCAGAAGCGGCTCGGCCAACCCGAGCTCTGCAAAAGTCTGATTGTTCAAGAAAGTTGGTCTTTCGGTCCTACCGGATACGCCCCCTTGGCGTCCTCCAGCTCGAAGTCACGAACCGCGCGCCGGGCGGATCAGACGGAGTTGTCGCACCGGATCTCCGGTTGTCGACGCCCGGTACAAAACTTGAGGCGGCGCAGCGCAGTCACGACGATGATTGCATCATACATGCGGTAAGCCCATGGGCGCGTCAAGCCCGCATATGAAATTTAGCTCTCCGCAGCCGGCGAATAATTACTAGTCTTGTCGAGAATTTCTCCAAAAACCACTGAACCGGGTGAAATTCTTCCAAGTCTAGCCAAGGTGCCGCCGCCCGCTACCGCTTGTGTTTCCATGGGGAAGGGCGAGCGGGGCCACGCGGCGGCGTTGCACGGCCGCTTGGACCGATTGCGACATCGGGTGCCGACCTTTACTTGAAGCATCGAAGCTGCGGCATGGTTTCGCGGCGTTTCGGGAGGTGTCCGATGACCACGACCAGCCGACAGGTTCTTCTCGCCAGCCGTCCCCACGGCGAGCCCACCGCCGCCAATTTCTCCATCGCCGATGCGCCGCTGGCCGCGCCCGGTCCGGATCAGGTTCTCCTGAAGATCCGCTACCTGTCGCTCGACCCCTACATGCGCGGGCGCATGAGCGATGCGAAATCCTATGCCGCGCCGGTGCCGGTCGGCGGCGTGATGGAGGGCGGCACCGTCGCCGAGGTGGTCGTCTCCAACAGCGATCGGTTCCGGCCGGGCGACATCGTGCTGTCCCATTCCGGCTGGCAGAGCCATGCCGTCGCCGATGCCAAGGACCTGCGCAAGGTCGATCCGACCGCCGCGCCGATCTCCACGGCCGTGGGCGTGCTCGGCATGCCCGGGATGACCGCCTATACGGGGCTCCTGACCATCGGCCAGCCGAAGCCCGGCGAGACCGTCGTGGTCGCGGCCGCGACCGGTCCGGTCGGCTCGGCCGTCGGCCAGATCGCGAAGATCAAGGGCGCGCGGGCGGTCGGCATCGCCGGCGGCGCCGACAAGGCGAAGGCGCTGACCGAGGAGTTCGGCTTCGATGTCGGCCTCGACCATCGCTCGCCGACCTTCGCCGCCGACCTCAAGGCGGCCTGCCCGGACGGCATCGACGTCTATTTCGAGAATGTCGGCGGCCATGTCTTCGACGCCGTGTTCCCGCTGCTGAACTTCTTCGCGCGCATCCCCGTCTGCGGCGTCATCGCCCAGTACAACGCCACTTCGCTGCCGGACGGGCCGGACCGCCTGCCGCTGATGCTCCGCGACATCCTGACGAAGCGGCTCAACTTCCGCGGCTTCATCGTCCGCGACTTCGCCGACCAGTCGAAGGCCTTCTTCACGGACATGAGCCAGTGGATCCGCGAGGGCAAGGTCAAATACCGCGAGGACGTGGTCGATGGTCTCGACAAGGCGCCCGAGGCCTTCATCGGCCTGCTGAAGGGCAAGAACTTCGGCAAGCTGGTGGTGAAGGTGAGCTGAGGCAAACCCTGCGCGACTGGCGCGGGGCGACCGTCTCGCTCCGAGGCTCGAACGGCGTGACAGGCGGTTTCGCCTGTCACCCCAAATGGGCGCCGATGAACCAGTGGTCCTTGTCGAGCGCCCGGGCGATGCCGGTGAAGATGTCGGCGGTGATCGCATCGCCGGCCTCGTCGGCCTGATCCACCGCCGCGCGGCAGGCGGCCGCCACGGCCCCGAGATGGTCGGCGATCTGGCGCACATGCGTCGTCTGGCTGGTCGCCGCCGTGGGGTAGGGTGACAGGGATGTCGCCTTGGCCACCGCCTGGACGGTGCCGAAGGCCGTGCCGCCGAGCTGCACGCAGCGCTCGGCGATCGTGTCGTAGTGCTCCTCCACCCGCGCCGAGACCTGGTCGAGCAATTCGTGGATGGCGATGAAGCTCGGCCCCTTGATATTCCAGTGAGCCTGCTTGACCGCCAGTTTCAGATCGATCGTGTCGGCCAGCCGCGCATTCAGGAGATCGATCATGGCGGCGCGCGTATTGCTCTTCAGGTCGCTGACGAAGACCTGATGGCCGGTGAGCTTGCCCCCCGTCCTGGCTTTCGGGGCTGCGGTCTTGCGGGCTGGCGCTTTGCTCACGGTGAATCTCCGGTACGAATGGGGTAACGCGCGATCAATGCGCGTTCGCGCCGAATGTTCCGGATTGTCGGCTTGCCGCCTTGTTGGAAAGCGCCGCGTCGGCCGCGCCGCTCCCCCTCAGACGGGAGCGGTCGGCGCTGCCAGGTCGTTCTCCGGCACCTCGTGCACGGCAGGGCCGAACGGCAGGCCCGCACCCTCCGCCAGCGTCGCGACGGCGGCGGTCACGCCACCCTCGCCATGCGGGATGCCGAGCGCCTTCAGGGCCATTTCGATGGCCGAGAGAGAGCCGAGCACCATCGGCGCGTTGACGTGGCCCATATGGGCGATGCGGAAGGCGCGGCCCGAGAGCTCGCCGATGGCCGAGCCGAGCGTCACGCCGCAGATCTTCTGGGTATAGGCCGCGATCGCCTCGGAATCGGCGCCATTGACCAGAACCGGGGTCACCGAGCAGGCGCGCTGGGCGGGATCGGTGACGTTGCAGGAGATCACCTGGCCCTCCGCCCACTTGCCGATGGCGGCATGCGTGGCGGCGGCGAGCAGGGCATGGCGCTTCCAGACGGCCTCCAGGCCCTCCTCGAGGATCATGTCCAGCGCGGCGCGCAGCGCGAAGAGCAGGTGCTCCGGCGGCGTGCCGCAATATTTCATGTAGTGCTCCTTGCCCTGGCGCGCGGTCCAGTCCCAGTAGAGCGTCTTCATGTCGGCGGTCTCGTGCGCCTTGTGCGCCTTGTCGTTGGCGGCGACGAAGGCGAGGCCGGGCGGCGTCATCATGCCCTTCTGCGAGGCGGACATGGCGACGTCGATGCCCCAGGCATCCATCTCGAACGGCATGCAGCCGAGCGAGGCGACGCCATCCACCATGAACAGGGCGGGGTGGCCCGCCGCGTCGATGGCCCGGCGCACGGCCTGCACGTCGTTGACCACGCCCGAGGCCGTGTCGATCTGCACCATCAGGATCGCCTTGATGGAATGGGCCGTGTCGCGCTTCAGGCGTTCTTCCACAGCGGCCGGGTCGATGCTGGCGCGCCACGAGCCGTCCATCACCTCGACATCGGCGCCCATGAAGGCCGCCATCTGGCCCCAGCCTATGGCGAAGCGGCCGCTCGCCAGCACCAGCACCTTGTCGCCGCGCGACAGCACGTTCGAGATCGCCGCCTCCCAGCCGCCATGGCCGTTGGCGGCGTAGATGTAGGTGCGCCCGCGGGTGCGGAAAATCCGCTGGAGATCGCCCAGCAGGCTGTCGGTCAGGGACACCATCGGGCCCGAATAGATCTCCTCGGCCGGGCGGATCATCGCCTGCAGCACGCGGTCGGGGATGTTGGTCGGGCCGGGAATGGCGAGCAGCGAGCGGCCGTTGGCGACAGTCATGGGTGGTCCTTCAGCCCCTGGGCAAACAGTTCAAGCTTCGCGTAGCCGTTGGATCATCGCGGAGCAATACGGTCGCGAGCGCTGCTGCCACGCCTCGCGGTGTTGTCATCCTGCCAGGCTCCGCTCAGGGCGCGCCGAACTTCTCGACGAGATCGGCAGGCAGCACGATACCGTCCGCCGCCGCCTTCTGGCGCAGTGCGAGACGCCGCTGGCCTGGAAGCCGCGCGCCGGCCTGCGCCTCGATGGCGCCTGCCAGCGCTGCGATCCGCTCGCCGAAGGCGCCGTGGCCGAAGCCGGCAGGGTCGATGGCGAGGATCGTCTGTCCCGTGCCGGGAGGCGGGCCCTTGTCGTCGAGGAAGGACGACGCCTCGAAGGCGAGATGCGCGCCGGTCAGCGCCGCCGCCAGCACTTCGACCATCAGGGCAAGCGCCGTGCCCTTCGGCCCGCCGAGCGCCACCATCGTGCCCTTCAGCGCCTTGGCAGCGTCGGTCGTCGGATTGCCCTCGATGTCAAGCGCCCAGCCCTCGGGGATCGGCTCGCCCTTCTGCGCCGCAGCGACGATATTGCCGCGCGCGACCGTCGACAGCGCGAGGTCAACCACCACGGCGGGCCGGCCGGGCAGGGGGCAGGCGAAGGCGATGGGGTTGGTGCCATAGACCGCCTTCGTGCCGCCGGCTGGCGCGATAGCCTCCGGCGTATTGGCGAAGAACAGGGCGATCAGCCCCTTGTCCGCCAGCGCCTCGACATGAGCGCCAAGCGCGCCGGCATGGTTGGAGCGGGCGATGGCCGCCGCCGCGATCCCCGTCTCGGCGACGATGGCCGGCAGTTCCTTCAGCGCGAGGTCCACCGCCGGGTAGGCGAAGCCGTTGGCGGCGTCGACCATCAGCGTCGCGGCGCGCACGCGCTTCGCGGTCGGCACGGCGCGGCCGTCGATCTTGCCGCTTCTCAGCATCACCAGATAGGTCGGGATACGGGAAAGGCCGTGGCCCTTCAGCCCCTCGCTCTCGGCGCGCACCAGCGCCGCCGCGACGGAAGCGGCGGCCTCCGCATTCGCGCCGTTCTCGGTGAAGATGCGCGCCACCCATGAGCGGGCGACATCGAGCGAGACCCGGGTCATCAGCGCTTCTCCATCAACACGCGGCGGACATTGGCGGCAGTGACCGAGGACACGCGCA